>WNGI01004321.1_pt1 | contig 12691 bp, 13 predicted proteins | sample 5400621 | NCBI WGS metagenome assembly WNGI01 (sample SAMN13153374, study PRJNA577476) | soil metagenome | isolation source: 20 cm soil or saprolite under Garry oak tree replicate 1 | place: USA:California | collected 2016-06-15 | reverse complement strand
TTGGATCGTACGTCGGAGCCAGGGCCGTACCATCATGGCTTACAGTCAAGGACGTATTGAGTCACTTTGGCAGCAAGGGACAAAAAGGATACCGGGAGTTTGTCGCGGAAGGAATCAAGGCAGGGATCAGGACGCCCTGGGACGAAGTGCGCGGGCAAGCGGTGCTGCACAAGTCAGGGGTCACACAAAGTCAGGGGGTCACAAAGTCAGGGGGTCAGGTCTTTACTCTTGACAATTTGTCTTTTCTCTCCTATGTTTTTCTTCCATGGCTCGCCCACTACGGATCGAGTATGACGGAGCGTTGTACCATGTCACTTCTCGGGGAAATGAGCGCAAGGCGATTTTTAGGGACGCTGCCGACCGCGAGTCGTTTCTCGCTACTCTTTTCCAAGTGGCCGGGCGCTTTCATTGGATCTGTCACGCCTACTGTTTAATGAATAACCACTATCATTTGGTAATCGAGACCCCAGATGGGAACTTATCCAAGGGCATGCGCCAGCTCAACGGCGTCTATACTCAAGCTTTCAATCGACGCCACCGCCGAGGGGGGGGGCATCTATTTCAGGGGCGGTTTCAAGGCATATTGGTTCAGAAAGAGAGCCACTTTCTCGAAGTGTGCCGCTACGTGGTGCTTAATCCCGTCAGAGCCAAAGCGGTTGACCATCCCCGGTTGTGGGCGTGGAGCAGCTACCGGGCAACTGGCGGACTGGCTTCTATCCCCCGCTGTCTCACGGTGGATGAGTTACTTAATCATTTTGGTCAAAGGCGCAGCCTGGCGCAGCAGAAATACCGACATTACGTGGCGCAAGGAATATCCGGCGCGACGATCTGGGAGAACTTAGAGGCGCAGAGTCTTTTGGGCCTGGAAGGATTCGCGAACGCGCTGCGCGGCCATGTAAGCGGTAGGCAGAAGGTCAGAGAGATACCTAAAGGGCAAAGACTTATCGGTCGCCCGAGTCTGCATAAACTATTTGAAGAGCGTGGGAAAAAGAAAACGGTACGGGACCGAACAATCCGGGATGCGGTCAACCAACACGGGTATAGTCAAGTAGAAGTCGCCCGCCATTTAAAACTTCACTATTCGACAATAAGCCGACTGATTAAGAGTGTGGACGAAGACCGCGGTTAAAGACCTGATCCGGTTACGCGTACTAACGACAGGAACCACGGTGAAATACGTCAGGGCTATCACCTTCGTCGTCGCCTCAACTTGACAATTGTTCATCAACAAGATGCAATTGCCCCACCAAAATGCATTTTAAGTGGAGGCTGTCATGAAAGTCAGAAGCAGCGCACGAAGCCAGCGGCGCCAAACTATTTCGCGCATCATACTGATCGCTTTGACGCTTTTTCTTTCGCCGACTTCGCGGTTGTTCGCCGCTGAACCGCTGCTCGTCGTGAACAGCGCGCTCAATATGCTGACGGTGCCGCTCTGGGTCGCCAAAGAAAAGGGCTATTTTCATAAGTACGGACTCGACGTCGACACGATCTATATTCCTAGCGGCACCATGGGAATGCAGGCTCTGCTCGCGGGCGAAACCAAAATCCTCGCGGCGGACGGCAGTTCCGTCGTCAACGCCCGCTTGCGCGGCGCGCCGGTGAAGATCTTCATCGGCATGGTCAATTTTTATCCGAACCCCTTTTTTAGCACTCCAGACGTCAAGTCCTATGCCGATTTGAAAGGCAAAAAAATTGCAGTAACTAGGATCGGCTCGTCCTCGTACACGGCAACCGTCATGCTGATGAAAAAACTCGGCCTGGAAGAAAGCAGAGACTATACGATACTGCAATTGGGCAGCACGCAAAATCGCCTCGCGGCGCTCACCAAAGGGATGATTCAAGGAACCACCCTTTCGGCGCCGGAGAGTGTCATCGCCAAAAACGCGGGAATGAAAGTGCTCGTGTCGGGTTCCGAGTTGGCGAAATTAGGGATCACCATTCAGCACTAGTGCGCCGATGTGATGGAGAGTTCGCTGCACAACGAGTTTCGCCCGAAGTTGAAAGCCTTCGCGATGGGCTATCTCGAAGGCGTGCGCCAGGTCTATCGCAGCAAAGAAAACACCGTCGAGGTCCTGAAAAAATACACCCGCGTCACCGACCCGGAAGTGCTGTCGGCCAGTTACGATGAAGCTTATCAAGCCATCGATAAGGACGGCGCGCTCATTGAGGCCGGAATCCAAGCTCAGCTCGCCGACCTCGTCAAGACCGACCCGCGCGCTAAGGGCGCCCATCCGAGCGATTTTTTCGACGCGAGCATCATCAACGAGCTCCACAAGGAAGGCTTCGTGAAGTCACTCTGGGCGAGCAAATAGATTTCGCTCTATTCTCAGACGGTCTCAATATTTAAGTCCGATGCCAGCAATGGTTATCGTTGAGTCAAAATTCTTCGTGAGCAAATATTACCTAAGGCGGCTTTCGCCGAGTTTATTTTCCATACGCTTTAATCTCTGCATTCTCCACGCCTCCGCGGTGAACTGTCGTGTTTGAACATCGCCTTGGCTCTATCTATAATTTTGCCAAATGCTGAAAATCGCCACCTGGAACGTCAACGGGATCCGTGCGCGCGAGACTCAGGTTCTTGACTGGATCGAGCGCGAGCGGCCGGACGTGGTCTGCCTGCAGGAGCTCAAATCAACCGCGGCTCAGGTGCCGGCGGCGCTCTGCGAGCTGCAGGGATATCGCTGTTACTGGCACGGCGCGCGCGCATACTCGGGCGTGGGGCTGCACATCCGGCGCGATGCCTTTGCCGAGGAGCCGCAGTTTCGCCATCCCGCTTTCGATGTCGAAACTCGTATCGTAACCGCTCAGGTGGGCGATTTTCTCTTCGTCTCGGTCTATGTGCCGAACGGCGGCAAAGATTTTCCCGCGAAGATGGAATTTTTGCGGCAGATGGAGGTGTTCATCGGCGAAGCTCACGCCGGCGGCATGCGCGTCGTCCTGTGCGGCGACATCAATATCGCGCGCAGCGAACGCGACGTCCATCCCAAAGAGCGCAATCCCAACGTGGTCGGACAGCGGCCGGAGGAAAGAGAAATCTTGGAGCGCATCCTGGCGCGCGGCCTCGTCGACGTCGGCCGCGTCCTCGACCCGGACAACGATAATCTTTTCACCTGGTGGGCGCCCTGGCGCAAGCTGCGCGAGCGCAACATCGGTTGGCGCATCGATTACATCCTGGCGAGCGAGCCCCTGGCGAATAAAGCCGTCCGCTGCGCCGCCTATCGCGAGGTGGGCACCAGCGATCATGCGCCGGTTATCGCGGAGTTCGATCTGAATGATGAGGCAAGCAAATAGTAAGACTCGTGTACGTGAGCGTGGGTCGTCGGGGTTCGACGTCGGGTGACTCACCGCAGAGACGCCGAGTTCGCAGAGGGTTTTTGCAAAGAAGTTTCCCAACTCAGCGTCCTCAGCGCCTCTGCGGTGAATCCTGCTTTTATCCAGAGTAGAAGCGCTGACCAGCCAAGAGTACATGCAACGACATGAAAAAGCCGATAAAGAAAATCCGTTCGCCAGCGTCCCAATTGAGGGGAGTGACTGCGAGAACGGTCGGATCAGGCCTCACTTTTACGGATTAATGCCGTGCTCTGCTGCTGCCGCTGCCAGACTCGGAAACACTGCTGCCATCGCCACCCGCCGAAACGCTTGGGCGAGGCGCGATGATTGTAGCGATCCGTGTGTCCGCGATTTTCTTTTGATCGGGTGAGAGGGTTGCATAGAGCGCATTTGCGGTGTCCCGAATGTCCTCCAACTCGGCCAAGCGCTCGCGGGCGCCGTCGGTGGCTTGATCGATAGATTGCAAACCACTGACCGCCGTCCCCTCGGAGACCGGGACTCCTATCCGCGCGCGCTCGCGCGAAAGATCACTAGCATAAGCGAGCACTTTCTGCGTGAAGGATTGCCACGGCCCTTGCTGCTGAGGCGCCAAATGCAGATCGACTTCCATCAACATAAGATTGTGTTCAGTTTGTTGGTAGGAATCGGGCGCGGGACCATCCACGCGGCTTTCGCGATTTTGTGTATTTTCCCCACGATCGCCGCGTCCGCCCCGTGGCGTGCCGCCAAAAATCCCGCCGAGGCCACCACGACCCACGAATTGTGCAGAGCTCTCCGATTCACCGACTGCGAGTATGAACCCAACCGTAATTACCAATGCCCAAACGATCTTAACCATTTTCAACACCTTCTAAGGTTACCGGCCTCGACCGGATAAAATACTTTGGACGTGACACGGAACTCTTTTCCTAACACTCGCACAATCGTTTTTAAGGGACAAGCCTATGCAGTGTGACGAGAAACTTTTTTCGTCGATGCAACGTTCCATCAGATTCGATCATAGTGGCATCTCTTACGCCCGTTAGATTTTGAGCGGGAAATCACTTTCGCAGAGGAAGTCTACCGCTCGTCGAATCGGCTTGACTCCCACCCCCGCCTGTTGGAGAATCCGCCAGTAATCTAAAGCAAGGAGACACAAATGATCACGGCCAATGACTTGAAGGGCATCATGGCGATGATGCCGGCGTTTACGACGAAGGATGGCGATCGGATCGACGCCACGGATACCGTCGATACCGACGAACTGACTCGCGGCGTGGACAAGTTGATCCGCGACGGCGGCGTCAACATGCTTACGACCACCGGCAGTTTCGGCGAGTTTCATACGCTACTCTGGGAAGAGCACAAGAAATTGATCGAGGCGACAGTTGCGGCGGTGAAAAAGCGCGTGCCAGTGTTTGTCGGCTGCACCAATTTGAATCCGCGCGAAGCGATTCGCCAGGCGAAGTTCGCCCAGGAAGCCGGTGCTGACGGTCTCTTGCTCGGCGTCCCCTTCTATTATCAAGCGACCGTTGATAACGCCGTGCAGTTCTATCACGACGTCGCCGACGCGCTGCCGAAGATGGGCGTGATGATCTATCACAACCCGACCCATCATCGCGTGACAATCCCGGTCGGCGCGTTCAAGAAAATCACCGAGAAGCCGAACATCGTCGGCATGAAGGACAGCCACCGCACGCCGCTGCAATTCGTCGAGCTGTGCAGTATCACCAAGGGCAAGATGAGCGTCTTCGTCAACCAGACGCAGATGTTTCCTTATTACCAGCTCGGCGCGGCGGGCTGCTGGTCGTTTAACGTTTGGATGGGGCCTTCGCCAGTGATGACTTTACGCGATGCTTGCTTGGCTCAGGATTGGGAAACGGCGAAGCAAATCTGCCTCGACCTCGAAGGCACCAACAGAGTCGGGCCGAACATCGGCAATCTGTCGTGGCGCGAAAACGTCTACAAACTTTCTGTCAATGAGGCCGGCTACTGCACCGCCGGTCCACTGCGCGCGCCCTGGAGAATTATTCCGCAGGAAGTCAAAGACAACAGCAAGAAGATTGCGGCGTACTGGAAAGGCTTATGCGAGAAATATCCCATGCTGAAAGAAGCGGCGCGGAAGACAGCGTGATGGGAAAAATTGGAGTGATGGAGTTTTGGAGTAGTGGAGTATTGGGTTAACTCGGACGCCGATATTAGACATCCTGCGAAGTAAATTGCTGAGTTTAATGGCCCCTGAGTGACAAAGGAACAATCAATGACCGAACACAAAATCATCGACGGCGACGGCCATGTGGTCGAAGATATCGCGAGCATCGTCAAATATATGCCCGAGGAATACGTCGGCAGAAGTTTTTCCGAAGCGCGCGGCAAGAATCCGTTTCCGCCCATCGATCACTTGCACACAGCGAACCGACATTTCACGCCGAAGGGCGCTTTTGCCAACGTCGGGCGCGAAGGCTGGGAGCTATTTCTCGAAGACGTCGGCATCGGCACCACCGTGCTCTATACCAGCGCCGGCCTCGCCTTTGGCAAGATTGTCAGCCGCGACTGGGCGATCGAGCTCGCGCGCGCTTACAATAATTGGATGTACGACACTTATCTGTCGAAGAGCCCGCGCTTCAAAGCGATGGGGCTGATCCCGCTGCAGGAGCCCGCGGAAGCGGTGATCGAGCTGCGTCGCATCGTGCGCGATCTCGGTTTCTCCGGCGCCATGCTGCCTTCCATGGGCGTCAACATGCCGCATCTGGGATCGCAGAAATATTGGTCGATTTACGGCGAAGCCGAGCGCTTGGGCTGCGCCATCGCGATCCACGGCGGCGCGCATGAGAATCTCTTAATGGACGACATGAGCCCCTACGCCGTGGCTAACGCGCTGGGCCATCCGATGAGCCAGATGATCGGTTTCGCCGGTATTATTTTTAACGGCATCTTCGATAAATTTCCCGGCCTGCGCATCGGCTTCATGGAAGCGGGCTGCGCCTGGTTATTAACCTGCATGGAGCGCTTCACCGGCTCGTGGGAAAGCCATGTGCAGATCGATCCGCGCGGCCGCTTCCTGCAATTGAAAAAAGGCGAGAAGATCATCGACTATATTCTGCGCCACATCGATGACGGGCAGATCTTCGTCGGCTGCGAAGGCGAGGAGCTGAGCCTCGCCGAGGCGGTGCGCATCACCGGTAACAAACCGTACGTGTTTTCCACCGACTATCCGCACGAAGTCGACGCGCAAACGTGCAAGCACGAACTGGAAGAGCTGCGCGAAAATAATCAACTGAGCCAAGATGACAAGGACGCGATTTTGTTTCGCAACTCGCAGCGGTTTTATCAGTTGGCTCAATAAGTCTCGGGTTTAGAGTCTAGCGTCTCGTGTGTCCCATCCCAACCCCAGACTCCAGACGCGAGACCCCAGACTTGGTCATCCTAAGCGGAAAGACCTCACGAAAAGACAGAATCTAGGAGAACAGCGATGAGCAACAAAAAACCCAAAATCATCGACGGTGATGGTCACGTCGTGGAAGATCACTCGGCGATCGCCGGACGGATGTCTGAAATCTACCGCGACCGTTTCGGTTCGAGCCGCAGTCCCTATCCGCCCAACGATCATTTGCATGCGGCCAATGCCCATTACCTGCCGCCGGGCGCCTTCGCCAAAGTCGGCCGCGAGGGCTGGATCGATTTCATGGAGGACGTCGGCCTTGCCAGCGCAGTGCTTTATCCGACCAACGGATTGTCTTTCGGCCGGATCGTCAGTTTGGATTGGGCGATCGAATTGGCGCGGGCATACAATGATTGGATGCACGACGAGTACCTCAGCAAGAGCCGTCGCTTTCAAGCTTTGGGATTAATCCCGCTGCAAGAGCCGGCGGAAGCGGTTAAAGAACTACGCCGCATCGTCAAAGAGCTGGGCTTTTGCGGCGCCATGCTGCCGAGCACGGGAGTCATGGGCGGGCAGAATCATCTCGGCGACGAAAAATACTGGCCGATCTACGAGGAAGCCAATCGTCTCGCCTGTTGCATCGGCATCCACGGCGGCGTGCATGATCACATGGGTTTGGACGACATGACGCCCTATGCGCCGGTGAATGCGCTCGGTCATCCCTTCGGCCAGATGGTCAACTTCGCCGGCATGCTATTCAACGGCATCTTCGATAAATACCCCAAAGTCCGCTTCGGCTTCATGGAAGCCGGCGCCGGCTGGTTCGTCAACTGCATCGAGCGTCTCGAGCGCGCGTGGAACAGCCACGTGCAGTACGACCCGCGCGGGCGCTTCTTGAAGCTCCGCGAAAAGGAATCGGTCACCGACTACATCAAGCGCCACGTCGACGAAGATCGGATTTACGTCGGCGTCGAAGGCGACGAGCTGACTCTGCCTTTTGCCGTGAGCGTCGTCGGCAACAAGCCATTTATCTTTTCTTCCGACTTTCCCCATGAAGTGAATAACGATACGTGCAAAGCGGAACTGGAAGAATTGGACGAAAACAAACGGCTCAGCCAGGACGACAAAGACGCGGTGCGCTATCGCAACGCGGAGCGCTTCTACGGATTGCCGGCTAACTGAGTCAACAGTCTCGCGTCGATTGGTTTCGTTCTGAACTGCGGCGGCTCCAGCATTCTGTTTTCTCGCCGGAATATTCATGGTAGTTTTCGGTCGGCTACACTAGGACTTCTTGCTCTTGCCGAGGCGGTCCCGATGTTCGTAGCCGCCTCATGCCTTACTCCTATATTTGGTTGTTCCCTCTCGGGATACTGATCGGCGCTTTCGGAACTTTGATCGGCGCCGGCGGCGGCTTCATCCTGGTCCCCATACTTCTTCTCCTCTACCCGAATGAAAATACCGAGCTGATCACCAGCATCTCGCTCGCCGTGGTATTTTTTAATGCTCTCTCCGGCTCGTGGGCCTACAGCCGGATGAAACGGGTCGATTACCAATCCGGTACCATCTTTGCCATCGCGACAATTCCCGGCGCGATCTTGGGCGCGGTGTCCACCGCTTACCTGCCCCGCTACGCCTTCGACATCATCTTTGGCGTCTTAATGATCGTGGCGGGAATATTTCTCTGGGTCTCGGCCAAAGACGATCACGCACACGCGCAGGCTCGATCGAGCGGTCCAGTGTCCGGCAAACAGCCGGCGCGCTGGACGGTGCGCGACTTCGTCGACGCGGACGGCGTGCACTATCACTACGAATATAATCCCGTGATCGGCATCGTGCTCAGCATATTCGTCGGCTTTGTTTCGAGTCTCCTCGGCGTCGGCGGTGGATTTATTCACGTCCCCGCGCTGTCTCGCCTGTTGAACTTTCCCGTCCACATTGCCACCGCCACTTCTCACTTCGTGCTCGCCGTGATGGCCTTGACGGGCACTCTCGTGCACGTTGCGAGCGGCGCGTTCGAGCACGGCATCCGGCGCACGGCGATCCTCGCGGTCGGCGTTTTGCTCGGCGCCCAAGTCGGCGCGCGTCTGTCGAATCGAGTCGGCGGCAAATGGATCATTCGCGGCCTGGCGCTCGCTTTGGTTTTCGTCGGCATCCGTCTGATCTGGTCCGAGCTATGAATCAAGCGATCGCTCGTCTCCCGGGTCGTCATGATGCTTTGACAGACAACCGCGTGATGAATTAGGCTGCCGCTCACCGTTGATGACGACATTCTCCGAGGACGAACTTGATGAACCTAGCGCGAATGGCTCGGCCATCTGAATTTGATTTGCCTCCGCTGGTTGGCGCTTTTCTTTTTTGCATTGCTCTCGGGATCTCATCCGTCCAAGCGCAAACTCTCACCCCCTTTCGCATCGCCAACGGCACCAGCGGCGAAAATCCCGCCGTGCTCTGGGTCGGCGTCGATCAGGGCTTTTACCGCAAGCACGGTCTCAACGTCGAGGTCATCTACATGCGGGTGGGATCGCTCGCGGCGTCTGCCTTGGTTTCCGGTGATGTGAACGCGGTGCTAACCAGCTCCAACGCCGTTTTGAATCTCGCCGCCGGAGGGTTGGCTGTCGTGATCATCGGGGCGCTGTTCCACCACCCCGACGGGGATTTCCTAGCTCGCCCTGAATTCAAGAGACCCGAGGATCTTAAGGGCAAATTGATTGCGATTCAAAGTGTCGGCGGCGGCGGTTGGGCGAACAATATGCTGGCTCTGGATTACCTCGGACTCGATCCGGACCGCGACAACATCCGTTTCATCGTTCTGGGCGACCAACCCTCGCGCATCCAAGCTCTCGAAACCGGCCGCGCCCAAGCGTCCTGGATGGGCTCGACCTTCAGCGCGCCGCTCAAGAAAAAAGGCTACACGCTGCTGCTCGATTTGAGCCGTGCGCCGATTCCCTACGTCGGCTCCTCCTTGGTGGTGAGGAAGACCGCGGCGCATCAGGAGACAAAAATCTATGAAGCGTTGCTTAAGGGAACCATCGATTCCCTGCGGTTCTTTCAAAAACCGGAAAACAAGCCGGTTGTCCTAAAGACGATGGCGAGACAACTCCGGCTTAACCGCGTAGAAGATGCGGAAATCGGCTACAACGCGATGGTCGCGGCCTACAGCAACGACTTGAGGCCCAAACCTGAAGGCCTGCAAAAGATTTACTCTATCCTGTCTCGAACCAATCCCAAGCTGTCCACGTTGAAGCCGGAAACCATTCTTGACACTACGTTCATTCAGAGAATCCAGTCGAGCGGATATTGAGCGGAGGAGTAACCGTTAGACGGTAGTGTTTGGACGAGATCAAGACGCTATGTCTTCATGTCATTCTGAGCCCCTTCGACCTTGCTCAGGATAAACTCCGGCGCAGAGTTCGTCTTCGTTATTAGTTGACCATGCGAGATGCTTCGCGTTGCTCAGCATGACATCCATAGGATCGTGCACATTGCGACACAGTCTCTTTACGGGGAAAACAAAAAGGGGGGGACTCCATGATCGCCCACGTCGGCATCACAGTCAGCGACATCGAAAGAAGCAAAAAGTTTTACGCTCAAGCGCTCAATACGATCGGCTATCAATTGCTGCGCGAGTACGGCGTTACGCCGGCGCGGCCCGTGGCGAGCGCGGGATTCGGCGAGCCGCCGCGCGCCGATCTGTGGATTTACCAGGGCAAGCCGAACGTAGCGAGCACGCACATCGCTTTTCTCGTTACCAAACGGACGTTGGTCGATGATTTTTATCGCGCCGCGCTCGCGGCGGGTGGACAAAGCAACGGCGAACCGGGATTACGGCCGCAATATAGCGCCGATTATTATAGCGCCTTCGTCCTCGATCCCGACGGTTACAATATTGAAGCGGTGTGCAGAGAAGCGCAGTGAATAAAAAGTCTTCGCACGCATTTGTGAGCCGAATGTTAAGACTGTGCGGTTTTACTGGGTATCTTTGCGCCGAAAGTTGGAGTGTTGCATCAACCAATTTTCAATCATCTTCCGCTTGAAACGCCACTGGTTTCCCACCTTAAACGCCGGCAGCTCTTTGTCCGCTAACAATCGGTACACGGTAAATTTATCGACGTTCAGATACTCCGCGACTTGCTCCAGAGTCAGCAGTTGTTCGGGCATAGAGTCTTTCCTTGGAGTCCGTTTGTTTGAGGCCGTAAGTTTCCTTTACACTTTGAATTATCGGTCCAAACTGCCGATTTGGGGTTGGATACTTATTTCAATTGGAGAAGAATATCAAGCGCTCCTTGAAGCGGCCAAACAGGCGACGCGCCGCCGCGGTCGATCATTAAAACTCACGTTCAGCCGAAGCGCTAGGGAAAGCGCCGCTGTGATGGGGGCTATTTCGCGGCGCAGATGCTGATTTCGACCAGGGTTCCGGGAGTGAGCACGGCGCCAATCGCTGTGCGGGTTGGCAAATTGGACCGGTCGACCCACGCCATCCAAGCTGCATTCATCTCGTCTTTGAGCGCCGCATCCGCCATGTAAACCGTTGCGCTCAGAATTCGTGACTTGTTGGTTCCGGCCTTGGCAAGAACCGCGTCGATTTTCTTTAGCACTTCGGCGGTCTGCCCTTTCATATCTAGCGACTTGTCATCGGCTACGGTGCCCGAAAGAAACACCAGATCGCCGAAAACAGCCGCGCTGCAATTCCATTCACGTGGATTGATCCGCTGGATTTCCATTGTGTTCCTGCTCCTTTTCTCGGGCGACCGCCCGTCGCCCCTACCTATTTTCCGGCCCTCGAGCCTCACGCCTCATGCCTAAATAGGCGGCCGTCTTTCGTACCACTTCATATGCTGCTGGTAAGTATAGCCCGCGCGCAAAACCGTCACTTCGTCGAAGGGCTTGCCGACGAGCTGCAGTGCGATCGGCAGATTGTCTTCGGAAAAGCCGCACGGCACCGACAGCGTCGGCAGTCCGGTCAGATTAAACGGTCCGTGAAATTCCGGCACGACATGCTTGAAGAGCGTGTCGATAGGCCCCACGTCTTTGACCTGCGGCGCCGGCCCGGCCTGATTCGGCAACGCCAGACAAGCAACCTTGCCGAATACCTCGGCGAGCTCGGCGCGGCAGCGGCTGCGGATACGCTGCGCCTGAATATAATCCGCCGAACCCGTGAGCAGACCGAGATAAATCCGTGCACGCCGCTGCGCTGCGCCGGTTTTTAATACCGTCGCCGCCTCGCTTTTGTGCGCCGCCCAAAATTCGTTGTAGTAAATGACAGCGTTGGCAATCGTCGCCAAGTGCAGCGTCGGCACTTTGACTTCTTCCACGCGCGCGCCCAATGACTTAAGCTCGCCGATCGCTTCTTCCACGCGTTGCAGCACGATCGGCGCCGTGCGCGCTGCGCACTCATCGATGTAGTCGCGCGGCACGCCGATCACCATGCCCTTCACGTCTGCGCGCAGCGCGCTCGCATAATCGGCCAGCGGCGCACTGCTCGACGTCGGATCTTTCGGATCGTGACCGGCGATGACGTTGAGCATGTGCGCCAGATCTTCGACGACCCGCGCCATCGGCCCGCAGTGATCGAGCGACCAACTGAGCGGGGCCAGACCGTAGCGGCTGACCCGCCCGTAAGTCGCTTTCAAACCGGCGAGCCCGCAGAATGCCGACGGATTGCGGATCGAGCCCGCGGTATCTTCGCCTAGCGAGCCAAGACAAAGTCCGCCGGCGAGGGCCGCGCCTGAGCCTGTGCTCGAACCGCCGGTGATGTGGTCCGTGTTCCACGGGTTGCGCGGCAATGGAAGCTCGGAGTCGGGCAAGCTGCTCATGTGCAGCTTGCCCATCATGATAGCGCCCGCTTCGCGTAATTTTCTGACCGCCGTCGCGTCGCCGACACCTCGGGTGAATTGGCGGATGCGCGCCGGTGCACCCTCGACGTCCAATTGGTCCTTCACCGCGATGGGAATACCGTGCATCGGCCCGCGCCAATTGCCTTTGGCAATCTCCGCCTCGGCA
>WNGI01015524.1_pt1 | contig 12696 bp, 10 predicted proteins | sample 5400621 | NCBI WGS metagenome assembly WNGI01 (sample SAMN13153374, study PRJNA577476) | soil metagenome | isolation source: 20 cm soil or saprolite under Garry oak tree replicate 1 | place: USA:California | collected 2016-06-15 | reverse complement strand
CGAGCGCCTCGTCCATAGCGACGAAGTCTATGTGCGTGCACTTTCGGCCTCTCGATCTCTCCCGAGCGCAGCGATGGGACAAACTGACCCCGCGGAAAATCCGTAGGATTTTGCGCGGATATGACGGACGTCTTGATCTGGGCCGACACCCTCCGCTCCCCGGAGATGCGCCACGAGGTCCCCGTCGTCGTCCCCGATCCGTTCCTCTACCTCGAGCGGGACGGCGAGCGTCACGTCGTGATCACGCCGTTCGAAGTCGAGCGCGTCCAGGGCCACGATGGGCTGCAGCCGCATGCCGTCGAGGAGTTCGGCTGGGACGACCTCGTCAAGCAGGGGATCCCGATGGAGGAGGTCGAGCTCGGAACGGTCATCCGGGCCGTCAAGGAGCTCGGCGTTCGGAAAGCCGTCGTCCCGACCACCTTCCCGCTCGAGCTCGCGGACCGCCTCCGGGCGCAGGGGGTCGAGATCACCCCCGATCGCGAGACCTTCGTGCAGCGGCGTCGCGTCAAGAGCGACGCGGAGGTGGAGGGGATCCGGCGCGCGCAGCGGGGTGCCGAGGCCGGCATGGAGACCGCGCGTGGGCTCTTCCGCCGTGCCGAAGAAGAGGACGGCAGGCTGCTCTTGGACGGCGAGCCTCTCACCTGCGAGCGCGTCAAGATGGCGATCCAGCAGACCCTGACCGACCTGAACCTCCTCTGCGACGAGTTCATCGTCTCCCATGGCCCCCAGACCGCGATCGGCCACGAGATGGGTTTCGGCGAGATCGAGCCGAACGAGCCGATCGTGCTCGACCTCTGGCCGCGCGACCGAGAGTCCTCCTGCTACGCCGACATGACACGCACGTTCGTGATCGGCGAGCCGTCCGAGGAGCTCGCCGCCTACCACAAGCTCGTTCACGAAGCGCTCGAGCGATCGGTCGAGGCGGTGAAGCCAGGCGTCGCGGGCCGCGATGTCTACGTGCTCGCGAGCGAGCTCTTCCACGAGGCGGGGTACCCGACGGGGCTGCACAAGTCCGACGGCGAGGTTCTCGAGGACGGGTTCTTCCACGGCCTCGGCCACGGCGTCGGCCTCGAGGTGCACGAGCAGCCCTGGCTGAGCCGCTACCCTGGCGAGCTCGTCGAGGGCGACGTGATCACGATCGAGCCCGGCCTCTATCGCAACGGCTACGGCGGCTGTCGGCTCGAGGATCTGGTGCTCGTGACCAAGGACGGCGCCGAGCTGCTGACCGAGTATCCGTACGATTTGCAGGTCTAGTTACAGCCGTTTGCAAGTGGCTTAATTCGCACCCGGTTCGGGTATCCAGGACGGCGACGAAAGACGTGCCGTCGCGGCGCGATCGCCGCGAGGCGAAGCAACGACAGAAGGAGGCACGAATGGCTGTCGTGGAGGAAACTCGCGCCACGCCTGCAGCCGCTCTGCCGGTCGCCGATCCAGCGCCTCTCGGGCTAGCCGCCTTCGCGCTGACGACGTTCATGCTGAGCGGACACAACGCGAACTTCATCCCCGATCTGATGTGGGTGGGTCTCGCGCTCTTCTACGGCGGGCTCGTTCAGCTGCTCGCCGGGCAGTGGGAGTTCCGCAACCAGAACACGTTCGGCTCGACCGCGTTCTCGACGTACGGAGGCTTCTGGCTCTCGCTCGGGATCTTCGTGATCCTCGCCGAGACGACGAAGCTCGGCGGGACGCTGTCCGGTAAGAACGACCTCGCGAACGGGCTCGCCTGGTTCCTGCTCTCGTTCGCGATCTTCAACTTCTACATGCTGCTCTGGAGCAGTCGCATCAACCTGGCCGTATTCGGGGTTTTCCTGACCCTGCAGATCACCGAAGTCCTGCTCGCGATCGGCTTCTGGGTCGCGGCCCATCGCGGTGTCGCCCCGACGGGTGCCGAGGTCGGCTTCATCCGCGCCGGCGGCTGGGCTGGAATCGTGACGGCTGCCGTGGCGTGGTATGCGTCGGCGGCACTAGTGTTGTCGGCCATGAACGAGGGCCGAGCGATCTTGCCCGTCGGGAAGGCGCTCTGGACCGGGCAGCGCTTCAGCTTCGGCCAGCGCAGGCGACTCGGTCAGGCGCACCCCGCGAGGTAGGAAATGGCAGACGGCGTCGAGACGAAGCAGCACGCGATCGAGACGATCCTGCTCGAGGAGCGGCGCTATTCGCCGCCGGATGACTTCGCCTCCCAGGCGAACGCTCAAGTGGATATCTACGACCGGGACTTCGAGGAGTTCTGGGAGACGGAGGCCCGCGAGCGCGTCACCTGGTTCGAGCCCTTCGACAAGCTCCTCGAGTGGGAGCCGCCCTACGCCAAGTGGTACCTGGGCGGCAAGCTGAACATCTGCTTCAACTGCGTCGACCGGCACGTCGAGGCAGGCAACGGCGCCAAGGTCGCCTACTACTGGGAGGGTGAGCCCGAGGACGAGCGCCGCGAGCTCACCTTCTCCGACCTGCAGCGGGAGGTCGTCCGCTTCGCGAACGGGCTGAAGAAGCTCGGGGTGCGGAAGGGGACGCCCGTCGCCATCTACATGGGCATGGTTCCGGAGCTGCCCATCGCGATGCTCGGTTGCACGCGCCTAGGCGCGCCGCACACCGTCGTGTTCGGCGGCTTCTCGGCCGACTCGCTCGCAGGCCGGATGAACGACATGGAGTGCGAGTTCCTGATCACGCAAGACGAGGGCTGGCGGAACGGCGCCAAGGTGCCGCTGAAAGAGAACGCCGACGAGGCGCTCGACCAATCGCCGAGCGTGAAGAACTCGATCGTCCTTCGCCGCACCGGCGAGGGACCCGCGATGCAGGAGGGACGAGACGTCTCGTGGCACGAGCTCCTGGAGGGCGAATCTGATGATCCCTCGTCATGTCCCTGTGAACCGATGGACTCGGAGGACCTCCTCTACCTGCTCTACACAAGTGGCACAACGGCGAAGCCGAAAGGCATCGCCCACACGACGGCCGGGTATCTCGTCGGCGTCGCGACCACGCACTACTACATCTTCGACGTCAAGCCCGAGTCGGTGTACTGGTGTGCGGCCGACGTCGGCTGGGTGACCGGCCACAGCTACATCGTCTACGGCCCGTTGTGCAACGGGACGACCGGAGTCATCTACGAGGGCGTGCCGAACTACCCGGACAAGGACCGTTGGTGGGCGATCGTCGAACGCTACAAGGTCGACATCCTCTACACGGCGCCGACCGCGATCCGCTCGCACATGAAGTGGGGCCCCGAGCACGCGGAGAAGCACGACCTCTCGTCGCTGCGGCTACTCGGCACGGTCGGGGAGCCGATCAACCCCGAGGCCTGGATCTGGTACCGCGAGCACATCGGCGGTGACCGCACGCCGGTCGTCGACACGTGGTGGCAGACCGAAACCGGGATGATCCTGATCACCCCGTTGCCAGGGGTGACGACGCTGAAGCCCGGCTCGGCGACGAAGCCCTTCCCGGGCGTCGATGCGGCCGTCTACGACGAGGAGGGGAACGAGGTCGGCCCGGGCGGGGGCGGCTATCTCGTCCTCCGCCGCCCCTGGCCCGCAATGCTCCGCGGCCTCTACAAAGACGACGAGCGGTACCGCGAGACATACTGGTCGAAGTACCCGGACACGTACTTCGCAGGCGACGGCGCCCGGATCGACGAGGACGGGGACTTCTGGCTGCTCGGCCGCGTCGACGACGTGATGAACGTCTCCGGTCACCGGATCTCGACGATCGAGGTCGAATCCGCGCTCGTCGATCACCAGAAGGTCGCCGAGGCCGCCGTCTGCGGCCGCGCCGACGCGACGACGGGCCAGGCAATCGTCGCCTTCGTCTCCCTGAAGGGCGGCGACGAGGGCTCGCTCGACATGCTCGAGGAGCTCCGCGAGCACGTGGCGAAGAAGATCGGCAAGATCGCCCGGCCGGCGAACATCGTCTTCACGCCGGAGCTGCCGAAGACGCGTTCCGGCAAGATCATGCGCCGGCTGCTTCGCGATGTCTCCGAGCAGCGCAGGCTGGGTGACACGACCACACTCGCCGACCCGTCCGTCGTCGAGGAGATCAAGGGCCGCGCAGAGTCCGAGAAGGCGGCGGCGGAGGAATAACTCCGCCGCCGCCTGTCGGCAAAAACTGATCGACGCGGGGCGCTTTCGTCGATATGGGGGGCGACCCAGAGCAGGGTCGCCCCCACTTCATCCGGTGCCGCCGCTTGCAGCACGGGGGGTCGGCGGCTCGATATCGAGGTGACCGCGCCCTAGACTCCTTGGCGTGCAGATTTGCCCGAATTGCGGGGAAGAAAATCCCGGTCGGTTTCGGCGCTGACATGGGATCACGGCCGAAACGAACAGTCTTGGTCGTCGACGACGACGCGGGCATGCGTCTGCTCTGTCGAGTCCAGCTCGAGGAGGCGGACTTCCGGGTGGTGGAAGCCTCTGACGGCGACGAGGCTCTCGAGCTGGTTCGCAGCGATCCCCCGGACCTGATCTTGCTCGACATCCTGATGCCGGGCGTTTCCGGCTGGCAGGTCGCGGCGGACCTCCTCAACGATCGGTCGACCGATCACATCCCACTCGTCTTCGTGAGTGCTCTGACGCAGCGTCGTGAGCGCCTGCGCGCATTCAGGCTGGGCGCTGTGGGCTATCTACCGAAGCCGTTCGATCCGAACGCGCTGGCGCCGACGGTCACGGCACTCCTCGACCAGATCGATCGCGGCGATCGAAGCGCCCTGGTCGCCGACAACATCGAGAAGCTGCAGGCAGAGCTCGGACGAAGCGCGAAGATGCGGCCGGCGGAAGGCCAGTCGCGATGAGGGTCTGCCCGAACTGCGGCGAGGAAAATCCCGAGCGTTTCCCGCTCTGCGGCTTCTGTGGAACGCAGCTCGCTCCGGAGCTCCCTCCTCAGGAGGTCAGGAAGACGGTCACGATCGTCTTCTCGGACCTGAAGGGCTCGACGAACCTCGGCGAGGCGCTGGACTCGGAATCGCTGAGAGAGGTCATGTCGCGCTACTTCGACGAGATGCGGGGGGTTCTCGAGCACCACGGCGGAATGGTGGAGAAGTACATCGGCGATGCGATCATGGCGGTCTTCGGGCTGCCGCGTCTCCACGAGGACGACGCTCTGCGCGCCGTGCGGGCCGCGGCGTCGATGCAGGAGACGCTGGCAGCTCTGAACGTCGAGCTCAAGGAGCGCTGGGGAGTCGCGCTGACAAATCGCACCGGGGTGAACACCGGTGAGATTGTGGCCGGCGATCCCTCGCTGGGTCAGCGCCTGGTGACCGGGGACGCCGTCAACGTGGCGGCGCGGCTCGAGCAGGCTGCCCCGGCGAACGAGATTTTGATCGGGGATCCCACCTACCGGCTCGTCCGAGACGGCGTGCATGTCGAAGACGTCGAGCCACTCGAGCTAAAGGGAAAGTCCGAGCGGGTCCCCGCCTACCGCCTGGTGGGGGTATCGAACGACGGAGCGCGGGCACACACGTCTGAAGGGGCGCTCATCGGCCGCGAGGCGGAGCTTGCCACCCTCGAGCGGGAGTTCGAGCGAGCAGTCGCGCAGCGGCGTTGCCGCTCCGTCACGCTGGTCGCCGATGCCGGCGTGGGCAAGTCGCGACTTGTCGAGGAGTTTGCGCGTAGCGTCGATCGATCGGCCCAGGTGCTGCGCGGGCGCTGTCTCTCGTACGGCCGCGGCATCACCTTCTGGCCGATCGTCGAGATCGTGCGCCAAGCGACCGGCATTCGGGAGGCCGACCCGCCGGAGCGGGCGCGGCAGCAAATCGCGGCGATCCTCGACCGGGCTGTCGACGCGGCCGACCAGGTGGCCGCGGCCGTGGGGCTGTCCGAGCGCGAATTCCCCCTCGAGGAGCTCTTCTGGGGGGTTCGGAAACTGCTCGAGACCCTGGCGCGTCGCGGGCCCCTCGTCGTGCTCTTCGAAGACGTCCACTGGGCCGAGCTCACGCTGCTCAACCTGATCGAGCACGTGGCGGTCTCTTCATCGGACGCTCCGATGCTGATTCTCTGCACGGCCCGTCCGGAGTTCGACGAGGAGCGGCCGGGCTGGGCTCCCACCGGCGATTCGGCCCGAATCGATCTCGGCGCGCTCTCAGCCGAGGAGACGGCATTGGTCATCAGAGACCAGCTCGGGGGCTCGGAGGTGGCGGAGCAGGTCACCGCGCGGGTCGTCGAGGCCTCGGAGGGGAACCCGCTCTTCGTCGAGCAGATGATCGCAATGCTCGTCGACGATGGGCTGCTCCGGCGCGAGAACGGCCGCTGGGAGGTCGTCGGCGATCTCGCCGAAGCGGCCGTGCCGCCGAGCATCAATGCCTTGCTCGCGGCACGTCTCGACCTGCTCAGCGCCGAGGAGCGCGCAGTCGTCGAGCCGGCATCCGTCATCGGCGGGGTTTTCGTGACTGCAGCCGTCGAGGCTCTCGTCCCCGAGGTGATCGGCGGCGAGGTCGATCGACACTTGCAGGCGCTCGTTCGGAAACGTTTCATCACCCCGAACCCTGCGGCCGATGCCGATTCGGCGTTTCGCTTCCAGCACATCCTCGTGCGCGAGGCCGCGTACCAGGCAATGCTCAAGCGCAGGCGAGCAACGTTGCACGAGCGCTACGCCGACTGGGCGGACGAGGTGAACCGTGACCGCGAGCGTGCAGTCGAGTACGAGGAAATCCAGGGGTACCACCTCGAGCAAGCACACGGATACTTGTCCGAGCTCGGACCGCTCGACGACCATGGACGTAAGCTCGGACTGCGCGGCGGCACCCGCCTCTCGTCGGCCGGGCGCAGGGCCTTCGGCCGTGGTGACATGCCTGCTGCGGCGAACCTGCTCCGCCGCGCGGCGAGCCTCTTCCCGGAGGAGGACCACCGGCGCCTCGAGCTGCTCCCGAGCCTCGGCGAGGCGATGATGGAAATCGGCGAGTTCGCCTGGGGCGAGCTGTTCCTCGACGAGGCCGTGGAGCGGGCCGAGAAGGCTGCCGAGACGCGGCTTCTCGCCGATGCGGTGCTGACGCGACTCGTCGCGCGCAGCTTCATCGTGGAGGACCTCGACGGCTGGAGCGCCGAGGTCGTCGGGGAGCTGGGCCGGCTGATTCCCGCGCTCGGCTTCGTCCACGGCTCCGTCTGCCGGTGGAGCGAGCAGGTGGAGGCCGTGGGGAAGGCGATCGAGCAAGCTCGGCTCGCAGGCAACGGCCGGCTGGAGGCCCGGCTCACGGCGGAGTACGCAAACGGCTTGCGCGAAGGTCCGACGCCTGTGGCCGAGGCGATCCTCCAGTGCGAGACCGCGCTCGACCGGGGCCTCGTCGAGCGGCAGGCCGAAGCGCTCGTCCGCTGTTCGCTGGCGCGCCTTCGGGCGATGCAAGGCGATTTCGTGGAGGCGCGCGAGCTGATCGCTGAGGCCGACCGCCTTCGCGACGAGCTCGGCGCGAACGTGATCATCCCGGTGACCTCGCTCCACTCGAGCCGCGTGGAGACGCTCGCGGGCGATCCGGAGGCGGCGGAGCGCGACCTACGGGTCGACTTCGAGAAGCTCTCTTCGATCGGCGACAAATACGGGCTCCCTGTCGTCGGCGTGCTTCTGGCGCGCGCGGTGTGCCAGCAGGGGCGGTACGAGGAGGCGGCGGAGCTCAACGCGACGGTCGAGCAGCTCGCCGACGACGCCGACGTCGAAACCCAGGCGATACGGCGCTGCGTGAGCGCGCAGCTCCTCGTGGCCGGCGGGGGCAACAGGGAAGAGGCGGAGCAACTCGCGCGGGAGGCCGTCGACCTCGTCGACAGCGTCGAATCTCCCGACCTGCACGGGGATTGCCTGGTCATCCTCGCCGAGGCCCTGAAGGCAGCAGGCCGGCAGGACGAGGCTAGCCTCGTCCTGCGGGATGCCTGCGATCTCTACAGGCTCAAGGGCAACGTCGTCTCAGTCGAGCACGCGCTCGCCCTCGAGCGCGAGGTTCTTCCCTCGGCTGCAAACGCTTAGCGACCGTACGCCGGATCGGTTCCTGTCCCCTGTTGCAGGAACGTCCACGTGCCTCCGTTTCCCTTCTTTGACGAGCTCAGCAGGCAGACGATCGCTGGCGGCGACGGGGGCTGGCCGTTGCACGAAGGGATCGGCTGCGACGGATAGGTTGTGCGGTCGCCCAGGGAGTAGTTCGGCGAGAAGAGCCACGAGAAGTCCTCGAACTTGACCGGGAGCGAATTCAAGGCAAGCGTGATCCTCGCCGGTTGGCTTAGCGGCGGAATCGTGTCGTGGGAGATGTCCGTGGAGAAACCTGCAACCTGGTCCTCGCCGACTTCGGCGAACGGGCACGGCAGACCGAGGAACGACGCCGCAGCTCCGACCTGAGCGCTGGTCGCCTGGTTGTCCTTGCTGCTGACGGGCGGGGTCGAGACCGTCCCGCTTCCCGAGAGGAAGCAGTTGCCTGCATGCCGCGAGTCCGTTGCGGAGTAGACGGTGGTCGAGGCCGTCTTCGGCCCGATCGAGCTGATGCCTCCGCCTCCGCCTGCGCCGCTCGAGCCGTTGTCCCACTGCACAGTGCCGGTGATGTCGTAGCGATCACCCTCCGGCGATACGAGGCTCGACGGGGCCGTGAAGGTGACGAACCGCTTGACCGTCTGGCCCGCGTTGACCGTCCCTATGTTGCAGTTGACGACGTTCTCGCCTGAGCCCGCTGCGACAGAGCAGTCGCTCGACGTTCCTGAGGGGTTCGAGAACGCGGCCGGGACATGGAACGTGATCATGACGTGCGTCGCCGATCCCGTGCCGGACCCCGATGCTGCGGTGAACACGCCTTTTGCGAAACCAGTGACGGGCTTGCTGGCGGAAGATGTGTTCAGCGCGGAAGGCTGAACAAACAAGTCGAATGTGCTGAGGTTGGTTACGCCGCCGGCATGGACAGCGGATACGACCGCAAGTCCTCCGGCGAAGCACGCCAGGACGAAGATTCCTGCAAGCCAAACTCGAAGTGAATGACGCCGCATTGTGTGCCCTCCCCTTAAGCGCCGTCGCCTTTCGGCGCGCCCCCGGCGGCGCGTTGAATTGGTTGCGCCCGACGATGCTTTCACACCGACGCGAGGCCGTCAATCGGTCTCGTTGGGAAGGACCGCCTCTACGAGAGCAGCTGCTCGAACTTCTCGGCCTCGTCGAACGGGCCGATCAGCGCGAGATTGAGGCCGTTGCCGCGGATCACGTCCTGCGCGACGCGCTGGATCTCCTCCGCGGTGACGGCGTCGAGCCCCGCCAGGACCTCCTGCGGGTCGACCGCCTCACCCTCGAGCACCTCGCGGCGCAGGCCGAACATGATCATCCCCTGGGGGTTCTCGAGCTGGAGCAGGAACCGTCCCTTGGCGAGGTTGCGCGACTTCTCGAGCTCAGCGGACTCGACCGGCTCGTCGGCGATCCGCCGCAACTCGTGGACGATGGTCTCGACGGCTTCGTCGGCGCGGTTGATGTCGACGCCCGCCTGAGAGTAGAGGGACCCCGCGTCGGTGTAGCTGTGGTTGATGCCGAACACGTAGTAGGCGAGTCCGCGGCGCTCGCGCACCTCTGTGAAGAGCCGTGACGACATGCCGGTGCCGAGGACGGTCGCGAGCAGCTGCAGCACGTAGCGGTCCGGATGGTCGAGCGGGTAGCTCGGGACGCCGAGGCAGAGGTGCGCCTGGTCGGACTGCTTGCGATGGATCTTCAGGCGCGGTCCGTCCGAGGTCTGCGGCTCGAGCGGCGGCGGCTCGCCGGTATCGGCCGCAGGCAGGTCGCCGAGCAGCTCCTCGAGCTTCGCGACCGGATCGCCGCCGATGTTGCCGCCGAGCCCGACGACCATCCGCTCCGGTCTGTACCAGCGCTCCGTGTAGCCGAGGAAGGTGTCCCGGTTCGCCGCGCGGACCGTCTCCTTGCGGCCGATGATGTCCCAGCCGAGCGGCTGGTCGCCGTAGAGGAGTTCCTCGTAGACGCCGCCGATGAAATCGCGCGGCGTGTCGTAGTACATGTTCATCTCCTCGACGATCACGCCCTTCTCGCGTTCGATCTCTTCCTCGGCGAACTTCGAGTTGCGGAGCATGTCGACGAGGACGTCGAGCGCGGCGTCGCGGAACTCGGCCGCGCACTTGACGTAGTAGCCCGTGTACTCCTTGCCGGTGAAAGCGTTGAACTCACCGCCGATCCCGTCGACCTCCATCCCGATGTCGCGGGCGGTCGGCCGCCGCTCCGTGCCCTTGAAGAACATGTGCTCCGAGAAGTGCGCGATCCCGCTCGTCTCGCGGGTCTCGTAGCGCGAGCCCGCCGCGAGCATGATCATGCAGGTCACCGAGGTCGCCTGCGGCATCGGCGCCATCAGGATGCGCAGGCCGTTCTCCAGCGTGTGCCGCTCGAACGTGTTCATGCGGCGATCGTGGTCAGCTTGTCGCGCCACTCCGGCGGCAGCGGCATCGGCTCGCGGCGGCCGTAGTCGTACGCGACCTGGACGCTCTTTGCCTCGGCGACGGGCTCGCCGTCGACGCCCAGCTCGTAGGTCAGGTCGAAGCTTTTCGTGCCGAACCGGCTCGCGCGCACCGAGACCTCGATCTCTTCCCCGAGGCGCACCGGAGCTTTGAAGTCGATCTCGACGCGGGCGACGATCATGTTCATGTCCTCGAGTCCGGTTGCTGCCCCTACCTCGGCGAAGAAGGCGACGCGCGCCTGCTCGAGGTAGGTCAGGAAGACCGCGTTGTTGACGTGGCCCATCGGATCCAGGTCGCGGAACCGGACCTTTTCTACGTGCACGAAGTTGTTCATCGCGGACGCTGATGCTATCCAGCGCGGGCCGTCCTATCCTGTGCGTATGCGCACGCGGAGCCGCGCACTGGGAGTGGCAGTGATCGCCGGCTTCGTACTGGCGGGTACGGCCGGCAGCGCGGTCACGAACCGAATCCAGCACCGCGCGGCGCGGGGTGTCGCCGTTGACGTCTACAGCTCGGGGCTGGCCGTCTTCGACCTGCGCCGAGCCGAGCCGAAGGCACGGCGCCTGCTCACCGGGCCTAGCGGGCTCACGTACGGATGCCTGCACGCGCGCTTCGCCCACGGCGTCTGGCACACGGGCGAGTACGCCCTCAGCGGCCGATTCGCCCGCCGCCTCCGCTTCCGCTGGCGGGGGGTCGTCGGCCCGTACGACGGCTGCGAGCTCGGCGGCCTCTACGGCCATCGCTGGTGGGACCAGTGGGGCACCCGCAACGCGGTCGAGATCTGGCTGACGGTCCGCGGCCGGCATTTCTTCAACGACCGCGCCGCTGCCCGCGACCTTGCTTACTTCGTGCGCTCGGGGCGCGTCCAGCGGATCAGACTGAGCGCGAATCCGCGCGCGGGGCTCGAGAGATTCATGCGGCGGTATCCCGGCCGCGTCGTCGAGCTCGTCTCACCTGGCGGCACGGCACCGGAGGACACGATCGGCTTCTGGATCGGCGAGAGGCGTCTCACCTTTACCGTCACCTCTTCGACGAAGCGCCGCTTCTTCGTCGTCGCGACGCGGGGCACCTCGAAGCTCCCCGTCCAGAATCTCGGCGACCTCGCGTTCGTCTTCTAGGGCTTCGCCTTCAGCCGCCGTTCGAGATTCGCCTTCACCTGCGGCCAGTCGTCGTCGACGATCGCGTAGTAGGCGGAGTCGCGAATCCCGGCGTGGATCAGCATGTGCTTGCGGAAGATGCCTTCGAAGCTCGCGGGCAGAGCCTCGAGGGCGCGGCGGGACTCGATGTTGCGCGCGTCCGTCTTGAACTCGACGCGCATCGCACCGGCGCACTCGAACGCCTGCTCGAGCATCAGGAGTTTCGCCTCGACGTTCGCGCCGCTCAACCAGGCTGCCGGCGTCAGCCAAGTATTGCCGATCTCGACGCCGCGGTGCTCGGGCCTGAGCGACAGGTAGCGCGTGCTGCCGAGCACGCGGCCGGCATCCCGTTCCACGGTCACGAAGGGAACCTCGCGCTCCGCCGCGGCTTCGCGGAGCGCGTGGCCGAACCAGAGGTCGAAGCCGACCGTGGTGCTTGCGTCGACCTGCATCCAGCGCCAGACGACCGGGTCGGCCGCGGCCGTGCGCAGCGCTTCCTCCTGCTCGGCGCGGAGCGGCTCGAGCACGATCAGTCGGCCCTCGAGACGCGCGGCGAGCTCCTGCCACATCAGCGGGCTTCGGGCAACGTTAAGTCGAGGTAAGAATGTGGAGACAGCGCTTGCGAAGGGGTCGAGGGCGACAGCTAGCTTGACGAAACCATGCTCGACATGCTCCACCTGCTCGCCGTCGTCTGCCTGCTCGCCGCCGCCTGGCTAATCTCGCGCGGCGCGGCCTACGTTGCCCGCAATGTGCTCGTCTGGCACGACCGCCGCAACGAGGCGGCTGCGGCGACCGCCTACCTGCGAATCGCGAACGTGAAGCGGCGCGAGACCACGGTCGCCGTGATCCGAGCCGCGATCGCCTACGCCGCGTTCGCGGTCGCGATCGTCCTCTCGGCCGCGGAGCTGACCGGCGGCCTCGACAAGCTCACAACGCTCGCGGGCGCGTCGTTCGTGATCATCCTGGGCGGCTTCGCGATCCAGCGCGTCCTGATGGACGTGATCGCCGGGACGATGATGTTCGTCGAGCGCTGGTACGCGGTCGGGGACACCATCGCGATCCCGACGCTCGAGCTGCAGGGCATCGTCGAGGATGTCTCGCTGCGGCGTACGAAGCTGCGCACCCTCGACGGCGAGACGATTCAGGTTTCGAACTCGCAGATCCCCGCCGTCCGTGTG
>WNGI01004685.1_pt1 | contig 12700 bp, 14 predicted proteins | sample 5400621 | NCBI WGS metagenome assembly WNGI01 (sample SAMN13153374, study PRJNA577476) | soil metagenome | isolation source: 20 cm soil or saprolite under Garry oak tree replicate 1 | place: USA:California | collected 2016-06-15 | reverse complement strand
TTCTCACGACGATCGGTATTGTCGCCGTCGCTTTGGTGATGAGCGCGACAGCTTTGCTGCTGTCGCCGGTGCAACCGACGGCGGGGGAAAAACTTCCGATCGCTGTCATCCGGGAGGGTGACGACCTGCTGCTCCGATATCCCTCGCGCGGGGCTGCGGTGGGTTTGGACGAGCCGGAGTACTGGGCTTCCGCCGCATTTCGTGGTGAGTCGGCTGGCGATAAAGTGCCGCTCTCCCTATCGCGTGAGAGGGCACGTTGGCATATCGCGACCGGACTGAGCAATCGAGCTACCCTCGGTCCGACGGTGGGACAGGGCTGGACACTGCTCGCCTACCCGGACGCGATCGCCCGGCGCTGGGGTGGCCTTTTGAGTGGGATGTGGATGTTGGCTCTGTTTCTGCCAATTGGGTTCTGGGCGCGCGGTAGGCTCTGGCCCATTGCAGCGGTCGCGGTCGTGGCGCTCCTGGCGCTGATTCCACGACTCACAGGAAGCGTGGCAACGAGCTCAACGGAATGGGCCGGTGCAGGGATCGGCCTTGTCACTGGCGCGCAGCTGGCGTGGGTAGAAATTTCGCGGCGCGGATCCGTTGTGGGGCTGCGCGCTACGGATTAGCGGCCAGCGATCGTGCTAGTACGATAACGCACCGAGCTATATGGCGGTAACTAGCGTCGAATACAGAATCCGGTTGGTCCCACGGGTCAGTGATCGTCCGCCCGTTGCTGGCGGAGGGATCCAAATCGCCGAGCACCAGCAGCTTGTTTGATATCCCTTTCGCGCGCGAGCGAAGATCGCGGGCCTGTTCCGCCGACATCACCACTACCAGATCTGCCGCTGTCAGGCTGTCCTCGGTGACCAATGCCGAGCGATGAGCGGACATCTCGATACCGTACTTGAACGCCGCGGCCAGCGCTTGCGGAGGAGGCGTGCGCCCCGGTCCAATAACCCCAGCCGATACGGCGGTGGCGTGGTCCCGCAGCTGTGGCGGACATACGCGGGGAAAGACGGCGGCCGCGAACGGACTGCGACAGATATTACCATGGCACACGAACAGAATCCGGCGCGGTTTGAGACGGCGAAGCTGCTTGAGCGCTGCTCGTCTGCGTCGCTGGTGCAAGAGCGAATCAGGCAGGAGGCGCGCGTCGCGCAGCCATGCCACATCAGTCGGCCACCAACCCGTTACGGGCGCACTGTATCGAGCGCCTTTGTGGATTCCGCTGGCAACGACGTCTACTCTGGACAATCCCATCTCGCGGGTCCGGCTACCAGCCAAGTCTGCCCAAAAACATGATGGGTACCGTCCGCACCATGATCGAGAGATCTGTCAGGGCGCCCCTCAGCGCGCCACGCCGGCGCACGTACTCGAGATCGAATTCGACCTTGCGGCGGACGTCGTCGATGGAGGTGTCGTACGACTGGTTGACTTGCGCCCAGCCGGTAATACCCGGCCTCACACGCTGGCGCATGTGGTAGTCCGGAATCGCCTCACGCAGCTCCGCGAAGATCGTCGGCCGCTCCGGTCTCGGCCCGACGATGTTCATTTCGCCGTTGAGAACATTCAGTAGCTGGGGCAGCTCGTCGATGCGGGTGACGCGAAGTAAGCGTCCCACGGGAGTGACCCGCTGGTCTTGGGGAGATGCCCAGACCTCCTTGGTGTCAGCTTCGGCGGACACAACCATTGTGCGGAACTTGTACATCGTGAATGGACGGCCGCCGAGATCGTGAACGCGGCAGTCCTCGTGCGTGGGCAATTTGCTCCAGCGGCGGTCGAGTCCGATTCGCGTCTGCTTGTAGAAGACCGGACCACGGCTCGTCAACTTGATCGCCAGTGCGACCAACACCAACAGAGGCGAGGTGATAAGAAATCCAATCGCTGCGACAACGATATTGATAAAATGGGATATCTCGTCGTCGGGTCTCGGCCGTTCGACGCTCGAGACCTTCTCGCCGGAGGTCCCGCTTAGAAGCTGGAGATCGCTGCGGCGAACCGGTCTCCCCTCATACTCGGGATCCAGGACACTGATTTCAGCGGCTGTCGTTGCCATGCAGGAAGTCAGGTGAAGAGTTGCCGAATGAGCGCGCGAGCCATTAAGCGATGTTTTTGCGCTTGCGAGCCACAAACCCGACCAGCCCCAGCAGTCCCGACCCGAACAGAGTGAGCGTTGCCGGCTCCGGAACGGTGGTGGTCGAGCAACCCGTGCCGATTACGCAAACGCTGGAGTTGAATCCCTGCGCCTTGATGACCAGCTGCGCGTCCGAGAGTGCGAACTGCGCGCCGATGTGAAATGAAATCGTTACTGTGTGCGATCCGCCTGGGCAGCCACCGATGCCGCCGTCGGTTATGCGATCTGCAATCGGCCCGCACGCACTGGAGATACCATTGTGGATGCCGTTCTGCGTGTCCGAGTACAGGTCGACATTGACTCCTCCCCCGCGCTCCTTGTTGATCTCGATCTGCCAACCCGAATAGCTGGTCCCATTCATCGCTACCGAAACGGGCCCAAACGTCGTTCCATCCGAGAGACCAATGTTGTCCAGGCCGATGGCAGTGAAAACGGCTCTGTAATCTCCGCCGGATACGCCGCCCGACGTGTTCAGAACCGTGAATGACACATCTGTCCCGCCATCCGCAGTGGGTGTTGCGGACACCTCGACGGAGCCGCAAAAATTCAGTGCAAGGCCGGTCGTGCAAAACGAGCCAAAATCCCGAACGGCAGCTCTCGCATTACTAAGAGGGGCGAAGAGGGCGAGCACACATAGCCCTCGGGCGACCGCTGGTCTCATGGCTGGGATCCGAAAAAAGGGAATGATGTGAGCTCGGGACTGCTGATGGACCGAGCTCACATTGACGCGCTGTCAGCGAGAGGGACAACGCAGTCCGTGTGCTCGCAGTCAGCCGCAATAGGATGCCAGCTAATTAGTTGCCGAATAACGACTTGTGAAATTGGGAATTCTTTGGCGGGAGCTACCAGCAGGCGCCGGTGTTGCGTGGAGTCGACACTTTCGCGCCGAGGCTCTACAGTTCCGCATTCGCGATGACTCTTTCCCCGCTCGCGATGAAGCCCAGGAAGGCCCGCGTTCCCTCTATCCGCGTCCTCCCGCGGGCAGAACGCGGTCGACCGCTCCGATCAATCGTCCGGCGATAACTTTGCCGAGGGAACTTGCCGCGGCGACCCGTGCTTCTGTTCGGCTGGAACCGACTGCTGCGGGTTGGATCGGAACTACGACCCGAACGAGCGCCTCTTCAGTGTGACCGCGTAAGGCGGCGTCGCGAAGGAGGTTCCATTTGACCACATATTCGCTCGCTACTACTCGTCCACGTCCTTGATACCAATAGTAGACCACAGCCTGGGTATTCCCCTTCCTGAGAATGTACCGATTGATTTGGTGGGTGGTTCCGCCCGCCGATAGAGTCTCGGTCCCCGTGGACACCACTTCCCAGCCAGCGCCCGGAAGACAGTTCTTCGGCGAATGGATGGTCCTGCCACGAGTCTGGCGATCATAATACGAGACCAGGGTGGTGAATGCGAGCACAGAGTCCCGGGAGTAGATACGTGCGACGTAATTTGTCATTCCAGCCACCCGACGCTCGTCGTCCGAGATCGTTTGATTCCGTACCACATAGCCATCAACGGCCGGAAGCACGCCGTCCAGGGGTGCCGCAAGGGGCACTGCCTTTTGTCCTCTCGCGCTCGCGACCAAAAGGTATCCTGCCGCGAGAATGAGCGCGGGCGCGTACGCCTTGATGTTAAGCACTGCGCGTCCTCCACCATTGGGCTAGCTGACGCTCGGCTAGCACGAACGTCCACGCAAACAGACCGAGCGAGACGAACGAGACCAAAAACAAAAGCCATCCCTCGGTGAGGTGCATGAAGCCTTCGCCGAGTGAAGGGCTCACGAAAAACACGAGAAAACCAGTAAGGAAAACCCGAACCCCGTTGATCAGGATCGCAATGGGTAGTGCGAACGCTACCAGAAATAGCCGCGATAGGGGGTACTTTAGCCAGATGCCGCCCATTAGGACCGCGAGGCTAAGCAAGGCGGTGAGGGATCGCAGGCCACTGCACGCCTCGGTAACGAACAGATCTCGACCGGGAAGCCTGATGACGTTCCCCGTCAGGAGCACGGGGACGTGCCGCGATGAGAGCAACCTCGCGCCTATGCGTGAGGCCTCGAATTGAAGTGGAAGCGCGAGCTGCTGCGTGAGCAGTTCGGGTAGCGGAATCGCAAGAACTGCCAGCGTGAATGGCAACCACCACCAAAGAACCTGACGAACTCCGTAGTTATAAACAGTGAGCGCCGCGAGTGCCAACACAATCGATTCCCGCATGGTGAACAGTTCCGCTGCGAGACCGGACATGTAGCGAATGAGCACGGCGAGGATGAGGACGGCGATTCCAACCACGCGGTTCGAAGCAGCGCCGGGGCGGACACCCTTTTGCCAGGCGAGCCAGGCGGCGGCGGGCGCGAGAAGCAATCCGTGGCCGGCTTCAGGAAGTTGCCACCAGTCCTGCACGAGTAAACGCAGAGGCTCCCCGAACAAGGCCAAGAACGCAATCGTGGTAGCAGCGGCGGGGATGACGCTCTGCGCACCGGCACGCGAGCCGAGGCGTTTTCGCAGCGCGGCCAAGAGTGAAGCCCCGCCAAATTGGAGGGACCCTGCGCTAACGGACACTGCTTCCCTCCTTAAACACTCGAGCGACGACGAAAGCCTATGATAGCGCCAAAGACGTACAGAGTCTCGTAACCCGCGAACAGTGCCAGCGACTTCACAATAGCCTTCTTCATGCCGAAATTGGCCACATCGTTCGTGGCGGTGGCTCTCAAAGCGAGAGGGACGTTAGTGAGGTAAAATATTCCGAGTGCGGGCAGTGCCAAAGCAAACACGATCATAACGATCGAGACAGCTTTGGCCGTGCCCTTATGATCGAGAGCTTGCGCAGCGGCGAGGATCAGATAGAGCGCCAGCGTCGGAATCGCCAGTCCCGCAAGGCTGGCCGAAATCGTTGCAAACTCCCACTCCGGTGACCCGAATCTTGTGGGGTACCATCCGAGCGCCAGGTCGATCAAAGCCATGATGAAATAGGCCAGGCCTAACCACCCAAGGGTACGCCACGCCATCAATTGAGCCGCGGGCGAGTACCCGGCGGCTGGCCGCTCCACGGTCGTGGGGCGACCGGTTTGTTGTGGGATTATGACAGACATCATTCGGCGAGGGATGCGAGTTAGAGGGGTTGGCTGAGACGTCGAAATCGATTGTCACAGTGTTCTGCCGGCGCAAATGATAGGACTGAAGAGGCCGGAGCGCGAGAGAAATTTTTTTGAGAGGCGTCCCCATTGGTCTCGCGGCGTCCAGCGAGCCCGGCCTGGTTCCGTCGTCTTTTGTACGTCTGTGACGTCCGTAAAAAACCACTTGACAGAATCTCAAGGAAGGTTCAAATACAGGTCCTCGCTCTTCGTTGTGGAAAGGGCTTCACGCATTGGTTTGCGTCGAAGACAAAGGTCGAGCCCCGAATCGCTTGTCGTTAGCCCCTTGCGGATTTGCGACGTGATGGATTTGTAGAAGGACCACCCAGCGGAGGTAGCAAAACCTTGGCGGCTTATTGCGAGGAAGCAGAAACTAAGATTGCTCTCACGCCGGGAATTGCGGACACGTCGAATGGCTTGCCCCCGATCTCCAAAGCGAGCATCAGTGTGCTCGTCGTCGACGATGATCGAAGCCTGCGCGAAGGCTGCGCGACGTTCTTCCAGGTCGAAGGCTACGATGTAACCTCCGTCGGAAGCGGCAACGCGGCTCTCGAGCTGGTCGGGCGTCGCCGCTTCGACCTCCTGATGCTCGATCTCTACATGACCGAAGTTTCGGGAATGGAGATTCTTCGGGCAGTGCTTGCCGCTCACAGAGACACTCTCGTAGTCATGATGACTGGCAACCCGAGCGTGGACTCGAACCTCGAGGCCCTTCGCCTCGGGGCATGGGACTACATCCTCAAGCCGTTCAGCCCAACGCATCTCGATGTTCTGACGGGCCGCGCCCTGCACACCATCGCGAACGCGCGGCAGGTGCGGGCGAGCGCGGCCAGCGCGCTCTCCGAGATCGGGAACAGTGATCTCGTAAGCTGCCTCGGTGTCGCGCCATCGTTCAGGAAAACGGTGGCTCTGGCTCGTCGTGTCGCGGTTACCAATGCGTCGGTGATGCTGTGTGGAGAGAGCGGAACGGGCAAAGAGGTTCTCGCTCAGCTCATTCATCGCCATAGCAATCGAGTCCACAAGCAGCTTGTTCCAATCAACTGCGCCGCGCTGCCTGAAAACCTGCTCGAATCCGAGATGTTCGGCCATCGGAAGGGCGCGTTCACTGGAGCAGATCGCGACAAGCCAGGTCTACTCGAGGTCGCGAACGGGAGCACGCTTTTCCTCGACGAGATCACCGAAATGTCGCTTCGCCTGCAAGCGAAGCTGCTGCGCGTACTGCAGGACGGAGTGGTTCGAAGGGTGGGCGGTGAGACACAGCAGACGGTCGACGTGAGATTCATATCGGCCACGAACCGCGATCCGCAGGAAGCCGTCACACGCGGACTGCTGCGCGAAGATCTTTTCTACAGACTGCGTGTGGTTCTGATCAAGCTTCCGCCGCTAAGGGAGCGGGTGCAGGATATACCAATCCTCGCGGATCATTTCCTGTCGTTCTATTGGGAGCGCCACCGTGCCCGCGAAGCAATGCCGAGGTTTGCAGAGGGCAGCATGGATCTGCTCATGTCCAAAGAATGGCGAGGCAACGTCCGTGAGCTGCAGAACGTCATCGAGCATCTCGCCGTGCTGGCCGAGCCAGGCGCCGCGATTTATCCGATGGACATTCCTTTCTACGAGAGCGCGGGGAAGGAGGTAGCGGAGAACGCGATTCCGTCCTCGCTATTCGACCAAGGCTACCACGCCGCGCGCGAAAAACTCGTCAGCAATTTCGAGAAGGCGTATCTCTCCCGGGTCGTGGATCGGGCGGGTGGCAACATGTCGAAAGCCGCCAGAATGGCAAGCGTCGACCGCACGACTCTCTATCGCCTGATCGAGAGATACAATCCGGCGCACGAATGGAGCGCGGACGCGCATGTCCCACCTGAAACGTAGATCCTGTGTGCGCAGGGGTTGCCGGATTCTTTAGACTAGACCCTTCCGACCCGAACCCTCCTGTGGGAGTCGGAGGCGGGCAGCGGATCCCAACGGAGCTTACGCTGGGGGTTTGGCGCGCATTCGACCGCGCCGTTGAAGACACGAAAGAAGCATTTGGGTCGGCTGTCTCGCCCGAGGACCTGCTGCCATTTCTCGACTCGCTCCAGGATTCTGTGCGATCCGTTGTGGTCGGAATGCCAGCCCGTCCGGAACCGCCGCCTGCTTCGATCTCGACAACGCAGGTCCTCGAGTGCGTCAGGCGCAGGTTCGTCGACGAAGTTCACCAGGAGCAAGCGACGGACGCGCAACAGGCGATCCATATTCTCAGCGCCCTTGGCCGCGTTCAATGTATTCTCGACGTTGGGGCGCCGGAACAGACGATAGACCTTCTCGCCGGTCGTGACGCCGCTGGATTGCTGATCGAAATCGCCCATGATATGAGATCGCCGCTGGCCGCGATCCTTTTCCTGCTCGACATGCTGCGAACGGAGCGCAGCGGTCCGGTCAATCCGGTGCAGCAACAGCAGCTGCGGCTGATTTACGGTGCTTCGCTCGGAATCATGCAGCTGGCGTGCGACATGATCGACTCCGTGCGCGGCGCGGAACGACTGCTCGCCGAGCGGCCGACCGAGTTCTCGATCACCGAAACTCTCAATTCGGTTAGAGACATCGTTCAACCGATGGCAGAAGAAAAAGGGGTGGAACTGGAGCTGGCCGTGCTCGCTGAGGACAGCCGCAAAGGACTCCCGACGGCGCTGAATCGGATTCTTCTCAACCTCACGAGCAACGCGATCAAATTCAGCAACGATGGCGTCGTCACAGTCAGCGCCAGAAAGCTCGGTCCGACGATGGTCGAGTTCTCCGTCCAGGACTCCGGGCGTGAGATTCCGCCGTCGGTGATGGAGCAGCTATTCAAGCCGTTTCGGCGCTCGGATGCGAGACGCGCCCGAACATTCTCCAGCGCAGGGCTCGGCCTGTCGATCTGTCACCGCCTGACTCTGGCTCTCGGAAGCGAGCTGTGCGTCACTACCTCGCCCAGCAAGGGAACGCGATTTCATTTCTCGATCGATTTGCCCGTAGTAGGTAGCTAGGCTCTGAGCTACCGCGGGTCGGCGGCTCCTGAACGTACGCTCACGTGGGTCGGGCCATTTGCTGTATTCATCCTCTGGCTCGCCGTGGACAAGTACGTTTCGATCGGAAACCCCGCGAAGGAGCTGCTGCGGGATGCGATTCTCGTCGCGGCGATTCTTTTCTTTTCCCGCAGCGTACTCCCTACCCGCGCTCGCCACTGGCCCGTGAGCCTTGCGTTGGGAGTCGCGGTTTGCGCCATCTGGGTCGCACCTGACGCATTCGTACCGGGCTGGCGGGAAAGCTGGGTCTTCCAGAACCCGATCACCGGACACATCACGACATCCATACCGCGACAACAGCTCACACCGCTGATGCTCGTGCTGCGCACCACGCGCGCCGCGCTGCTGGTGCCGATCATCGAGGAGCTTTTCTGGCGTGGATGGTTGCCGCGCTGGATGCAAGCGAACCCTTTCACTAAGATTCCGCTCGGCCAGTATTCGCGCATCGCCTTCTGGACGACTGCGGTGCTGTTCGCGGCGGAACACGGGCCGTTCTGGGAGGTCGGCCTGCTGACGGGAATCATCTACAATTGGTGGATGCGCCGCACGCGCTCACTTGGCGACCTCATGCTTACCCACGCAGTGACGAATCTCGCACTTTCGATCTACGTGATCCGCACGGAACGGTGGATGTTCTGGATGTAGGAGAGTTCTTTTCTCCACGCCGATCGAGCTTCAGCCTTCGCCAGCGACGACGATCGATATCGCCCCTCGTGCATCGAGCCAGAACTTCGTCGGCGTGCGCACGAGACGAAGAATTACGCCGTCGCACCCGGGACACCGCACGACCATTCCCATCCCATGTGAGTAGACGTGCAGCGTGCCGATCGTTCGCGTAGTTCCACAGCCGGCGCATTTGGCCCGCCCTGCCGTCATGTCCGTGGCGAAGATCTCGCTGAACATTCCCGCGGCTGCGTTCCCATCGGTGCGCAACGAGTCCAGCGGTCGATCTGAGACTACTGCTTTCCGCCTTGATTTTTTCGAGGTTTTCTTCATCGCGTCTTCTCCCTTTGGCGGGCAAAGATCCCTAGCCCGGCGTTCCCGTCGGTCCAAATCGCTCCGTCTTCACCATGTCTGGCTCGTGACCAAGCTCCACCAGCGCGTTGGCGACTGCTTCCACCAATGGCGTCGGACCGCAGACGAATATCCTTGGATTCTGGCTCGGCCGCCACGCGGTCTCAGACAACATCGCTCGGTCGATACGACGGCGAAATCCCTGCCAGTCATCCGGCGCCTGACGGGTGAGGGTGTGAATCACCTCCAGGGTCGGATCACTGGCGGCCAGCCCTGCCAGCTCGTCACGGTAGATCACTTCGTCCCAGCTGCGCGAAGAATACAGCAGCCGGGTCGGCAGATTCTTTCGGGCGTCGGCATTGCCGGCCGGCAAAACTGAGTTTCGATGACGTATCATCGCCATCAGCGGCACGATACCAGAGCCGCCGCCGACGAGGAAGAGCGGACCACCGATGGGGATGTCCCAGACAAAGTATCCGCCGATCGGACCACGCAGCTCGAACTGGTCCCCCGCGTGAAGCTCCTCGGTGAGGTAAGGCGACACTTCGCCATCGTCGAGCTCTTCGACCGTCAGTGCGAGCTTGGGGTCCTTTGGTGCGGACGCTATCGAGTAGCTGCGTTCCGCCTGGTAGCCATCCTCGGCAGTCAGCCTGACGTCGACGTGCTGTCCGGCGCGGTGTCCCGGCCAGCCTTGCACATCGAGCACCAGTGTACGGGTGCGTGACGTTTCGCGAACTACGTCGAGGACTTTAGCAACGCGCCAGGCGATCCGTGGGCCGGCAACTGCATCGCTCACTCGTCGCCGGCGTAACGCTGCTCGCGCCAGGGATCGCCGTAGTTGTGATATCCGAGCGACTCCCAGAATCCTGGCGTGTCGCTCTCCATGAATCGCAGCTCGCGCACCCATTTGGCACTTTTCCAGAAATAGAGGTGCGGCACGAGCAGCCGTGCCGGCCCGCCGTGTTCCGGGGCGAGCGGCGCGTCGCCGTATGTGAAGGCGATCCACGCCTTGCCGTTGGTGAGGTCGGCGAGCGGAACGTTCGTGGTGTAGCCGCCGTCCGATCTCGCCATCACGTAGGATGCGGTTTTGACTCCGCGCGTCCCCGCCTCGGCGATCAGTGTGTCGATCGAGATGCCTTCCCAGCCGGTGCCGAACTTGGACCACTTGGTCACGCAGTGAATGTCGACGGTGACCTTGTCGCGTTTGAGCGCGACGAATTCATCCCAGGTCCACCGTGCCGATTGTCCGTCGGGACTTCTCAGCGTGAGATCCCAGACCGAGAGTGGTATGCGCGGAGTTGGTCCAGCGGAGAGAACCGGGAAATCGCGCGTCTCGTATTGGCCGGGAGGCAGTTTGCCTGCTACTCCCTCCGGCTGCCGGCGTCCGCGAAATCCGCGCGAGATTGGTGTCATCGCTCGCCTACGTATAAAGGATTTGCCGCTTTGAACACGAGGAATGTTAGGTAGTTATAGATACCGCGGGCGTGTGGTAATGCTAGGGAGTTTAAGAGGTCTGTACGCAAAGGAGCGCGCGGTCGGTAGTATAGCCTCGAACAGCGGGGGTCAGTGTGGAGGGGTAGAAAAAACCCCACCGCAAAGGAGCGGCGGGGTTCCCTGTCTCAGTCGGGGCGACTGGATTTGAACCAGCGACCTCCTGCTCCCGAAGCAGGCGCGCTACCGGGCTACGCTACGCCCCGAAAACAAAAGCTTCGCTCGGAACGACGGAAGGAGCGGTTTTCGGTCTCCGGGCCGCCATTTGAGCGAGTCTGACACATCATAACATGCCCAGGGTGTTGGCGGGAGCCCGAAGTCTCCTGCCGATTCGCAATATGCAACGCAACTCGCAAATCGCGAAAAAGCGGGCAAAAACTGCACATTTGTGATCTGCCTAACTTATTGTGAACAGGCGACTTAGATCGCGTCAACGGCGTCGCAAATGCCGTTGCGAAACCCCCCAGGATTGCGTCTTATCCGTACATAAAGGGCAGCAGCTATTGCAACCGCCAGCTGTCGACCACAACGCAACCCTTGGAGCATAAAGAGATGAACGCGACCCGTTTAATTCTGGCCGCGATGGTGCTGGGATCAGCCATCGGCGTTAACCAGGCAGATGCGCAGTGCAGTGGCAACGCTGGTAGCTGCAACACGACCAACACCGCTTCAGTTTCTGTGAATGCGCTGGTCAAGCTCGGAATGGGCTCTGCTACTACGACCCTCACTTCGCCAACAGCTGACCAGGTCGAAGTCGGCGCCAACATCGCCGATGCAGGCCCAAGCTTTACCATCAAGGCGAACCGTAGCTGGACCCTCAACGTCAAGACTACGAACGCTTCGAACTGGACGTATGTCGGATCGAACGGTGGTACCAAGCCGATCAGCGATCTGACGTGGTCGAACGCTCTCGCCGGCAGCTATGTCGGCATCAGCTCGACCGACGCGCTCTTCACCTCTGGTGCAAGCGCGACGAACGGCGCGGCCGCGCAGGTGTTCTTCAAGACAGTATGGGCCGCTGGTTTTACTCAGCCGAGCAACGCACCGGGTACCTATAGCTTGCCGGTTGTCTTTACTCTCTCGGCGCCGTAACGGCGACGCCGTCTCAGTAATCCAACCGCCAACCTTAGGAACTCACTCAAATGATGCGCAATAAGAAGGGTTTTACACTGATCGAGCTTCTGATTACGCTGCCGACAACGGTGGCGCGTATTTCGGTGGAACCGCGACGTCGGCGGCTCCGCTCCAGGGCTTCAGCCCGTCGCAGAACGTCACTGTCGTAGTGACCAACGTTGCCGGCCCGCCGCCTTCGTGGAGCGCGACCGCCACGCACTCGCAGTCGGCTAAGACCTGTTCGATGGTGAACGGCGTCATTACCTGCGTCTAATTCGAGCAGTGGAAATAAGAACGGGGACGGCCAAAAGCCGCCCCCGTTTTTATTTGTCTTGCAAATTGCAAACGACATGGCAAAATGCAACGGTTTTTCGGTTCACAATGCTCAGCCGCCACAGCGTAAGTGATTGGTGAGAAAGGGGTTACAGATAATAAGTCGTTCGGTGTCCATCGTGCACTTACCTCAGTTGCACTATTAGAAGACCTCCCGTCTTATGTGCAGGTGGCGGTGGTCCTCGCCGCCGCCAACCGCAAAAGGAGACGTAATGACACGCAATAAAAAGGGTTTTACGCTCATTGAGCTTCTAATCGTAGTCGTCATCATCGGCATTCTTGCCGCGATTGCGATTCCGAAGTTCGCTAACACCAAGGACAAGGCGTACGTCGCCGCGATGAAGTCTGACCTTCGCAACATGGCGACCTACGAAGAGCAGTACGCTGCCGACAACGGTGGTGCCTACTTCTCTGGAACCGCGACCTATGCTACGCCGCTTCAGGGCTTCACGCCCTCGC
>WNGI01004313.1_pt1 | contig 12700 bp, 8 predicted proteins | sample 5400621 | NCBI WGS metagenome assembly WNGI01 (sample SAMN13153374, study PRJNA577476) | soil metagenome | isolation source: 20 cm soil or saprolite under Garry oak tree replicate 1 | place: USA:California | collected 2016-06-15 | reverse complement strand
CGCCCTTCGCGCAGCGGCTCACTCCGCTTCGATGTGCCGGTGATGATTCGAAGCGTCCCGCATTGCGAAGTTGCTGCGAATCAGCACTATGCGACGAAGGCAGCGGGTAGGGCGCGGCGAGCGCGAATGTCCGCGGGCTCCGTCACGGGTGGCGCGGCCGTGTTGGCGGCGTTGGGTCGACGCTCATGGCCGCGCCGGGTACCCGTAGGAGCCCGTTTGCGGACATCCGAGCGCAGAGACGTGCCCTGCCCGCTGCCTTCGTCGAAACGAACAATAAAAAAGGGCCAACGCTTTCGCGCCCGGCCCTTCGAATGTCAGCGTACGTTTCGTTACGCCGCGTTCGCCGGTACCTCAGTCGGCGTCGTCGCGGGGGCATCGCCAGTAATGAACGCTGCTTCGGCCGCGGCCGCTTCAGGTCCAATCAGCTTCTGACGCCGGCGCGCGTTGTGATACGCGAGTCCAGTACCCGCCGGAATCAAGCGACCGACGATTACGTTCTCCTTCAAGCCGCGCAGATCGTCCTTCTTGCCCATGATCGCCGCTTCCGTGAGAACGCGCGTGGTCTCCTGGAACGAGGCCGCCGAGATGAACGAATCGGTAGACAGCGACGCCTTGGTGATGCCGAGCAGCATGTGCTCATAGGTCGCCGCGCGCTTGCCGTTGTTCGTCGCCTTGTCGTTCTCGTCAAGGATGTCCGAGCGCTCCGCCTGCTCGCCCGGGATGAATCGCGTGTCGCCCGGATCGTGAATCTGCACACGACGCAGCATCTGCCGAACGATTACTTCGATGTGCTTGTCATTGATCTTCACACCTTGCAATCGATAGACGTCCTGCACTTCGTCGGTGATGTAACGCGCAAGCGCTTCGACACCGAGCAAACGCAGAATGTCGTGCGGGTCCGCCGGGCCGTCGACGATGATCTCGCCCTTGTTCACCACTTGACCGTCGTGCGCGGTGACGTGCTTGTCTTTCGGGATCAGATACTCGTGCGCGACACCATCCAAGTCAGTGATGACCAGACGTTGCTTGCCCTTCGTATCCTTGCCGAACGACACGGTGCCGGTGACTTCCGCCAGCGTACCGGCGTCCTTCGGCGCACGCGCCTCGAACAACTCGGCTACTCGCGGCAGACCGCCGGTGATGTCACGCGTCTTCGATGTTTCCTGCGGAATCCGCGCCAGCACTTCGCCGACTGCCACCGGTTGACCGTCCTTCACCGTGATGATCGAGCCCAACTGGAACGTGATGTTGACCGGCAGATCCGAACCCGCGATCTTGATCTCTTCGCCGCTCGCGTCGAGCAACTTCACCTGCGGACGCACGCCCTTCGCCGTCGTTCCGGCACGGCGCTTGGGATCGATGACAACCAGCGTAGACAAACCGGTGACATCGTCGACTTGCTTCGCCACCGTCACGCCTTCTTCGACGTTCTCGAACTTCACCGTCCCAGCGTACTCGGTAATGATCGGTCGGCTCGTCGCATCCCACTGGGCGAGGATCTTGCCGGCCTTGACCACGTCGCCGTCCTTCGCTTGCAACGTCGCGCCATAGGGAACCTTGTGGCGTTCGCGCTCGCGGCCGTTGTCGTCGTGGATCATCACTTCGCCCGAGCGCGCGATGACAACCAGCTCGCCCTTGGCGTTGGTGACGTAACGCATCAGCGCCGAGAAGCGCACCGTCCCGGCCGATTTCGATTCGACCTGCGATGCGGCCGCCGTTCGCGACGCCGCGCCGCCGATGTGGAACGTCCGCATCGTGAGCTGCGTACCCGGCTCGCCGATCGACTGCGCGGCAATCACACCCACCGCTTCGCCGACGTTAACCAGATGTCCGCGGCCCAGGTCACGCCCATAGCACGCCGCGCACAGGCCGTAACGCGTGTCGCAGGTCAGGGGCGTGCGCACCTTCACTTCATCGATGCCGAGGATTTCGATTTGCTCGACCTCGTCCTCACCGAGCAGCTTGCCCGCTTCGTACAACGTTTCCTGCGACTCCGGATTGACGACGTCGGTCACGACCGTGCGGCCGAGAATGCGCTCGCGTAACGGCTCGATCACTTCGCCGCCCTCGACCAGCGCCTTCATCGCGACACCGTTTCGCGTGCCGCAATCGTCTTCGGTGACAACCAGATCCTGCGTGACGTCGACCAGCCGGCGCGTGAGATAACCCGAATTCGCCGTTTTCAATGCCGTGTCGGCAAGACCTTTTCGTGCGCCGTGCGTGCTGATGAAGTACTGCAGCACGTTCAGGCCTTCACGGAAGTTCGCGGTGATCGGCGTCTCGATGATCGAGCCGTCGGGCTTCGCCATCAAACCCCGCATGCCGGCCAACTGCCGGATCTGCGCTGCTGAACCGCGGGCGCCCGAGTCGGCCATCATGAAGATCGAGTTGAACGAATCCTGCTTGACGACATTGCCATCGCGGTCGGTCACATCCATCGAGCCCAGTTGCGCCATCATCGCCTTCGCGATGTCGTCGCCTGCACGGCCCCAAATGTCGACGACCTTGTTGTAGCGCTCGCCTTGCGTGACAAGACCCGACGTGTATTGCGCCTCGATCTCCTTCACCTGCGATTCTGCTTCCGCAATGATGTGATGCTTTTCCGCCGGAACCAGCATGTCGTCGGCAGCGAACGAGATGCCGCCGCGCGTTGCCAGGCTGTAACCCGCTTGCATCAGCTTGTCGGCGAAGATCACCGTCTCGCGCAGACCGCAACGGCGGAAGCTCGCGTTGATGATCCGCGAGATTTCCTTCTTCTTGAGCGGCTTGTTGATGTACGAGAACGGCAATCCCGGCGGCAGGATTTCGGACAACAGCGCCCGACCCACCGTCGTTTCGTAGCGATTGATCTTTTCGATCTTCTCGGTTTTTCCGTCCGGCCCGCCGTTGCGCACCTCGACTTCGCGGATCCGCACCTTGATTCGCGCATGCAGCTCCGCTTGCCGTGTTTCATACGCGCGTGCAACCTCGGCAACGTCGGAAAAGTGCGCCCCTTCACCGGCGGCGCCGATCTTGTCGCGCGTGGCGTAATACAAGCCCAGCACGATGTCCTGCGACGGCACGATGCAGGGCTCACCGTTCGACGGCAGCAGTACGTTGTTCGACGCGAGCATCAGCGTGCGTGCTTCCATCTGCGCTTCGAGCGACAACGGCACGTGGACGGCCATCTGGTCGCCGTCGAAGTCGGCGTTGAACGCCGTGCAGACGAGCGGATGCAGCTGGATCGCCTTGCCTTCGATCAGCACCGGCTCGAATGCCTGGATGCCGAGACGATGCAGCGTCGGCGCGCGATTCAGGAGCACCGGGTGCTCGCGGATCACGTCTTCCAGGATGTCCCAAACGACCGGCTCCTGCGCTTCGACCATCTTCTTCGCAGCTTTGATCGTCGTCGCAAGCCCCATTGTTTCGAGCTTGTTGAAGATGAACGGCTTGAAGAGCTCGAGCGCCATGAGCTTCGGCAGTCCGCATTGATGCAGCTTCAACTGCGGTCCAACCACGATCACTGAGCGGCCTGAATAGTCGACGCGCTTGCCGAGCAGGTTTTGACGGAAGCGTCCGCCCTTGCCCTTGATCATGTCGGCGAGCGACTTCAACGGCCGCTTGTTCGCGCCGGTCATCGCCTTGCCGCGGCGACCGTTGTCGAGCAAGCTATCGACCGCTTCCTGCAGCATCCGTTTTTCGTTGCGGACGATGATGTCGGGCGCCTTCAGCTCGAGCAGCCGCTTCAACCGATTGTTGCGGTTGATCACGCGGCGATACAGGTCGTTCAGATCGGAGGTCGCGAAGCGACCGCCGTCCAGCGGAACGAGGGGGCGCAACTCCGGCGGCAGCACCGGCAGCACTTCGAGAATCATCCACTCCGGCTTGATGCCCGATTTATGAAACGCCTCGAGCACCTTCAGCCGCTTGGCGAGCTTCTTGATTTTCGTATCCGAGCCGGTGGCTTCGAGCTCCTTGCGGAGCTTGTCGATTTCACGAATGACTTCGAGCGACTTCAGGAGCTCGCGGATGCCTTCGGCACCCATCGTCGCCGAGAAGTCGTCACCGTACTGCTCGAGCTTGGCGAGATAGTCGTCCTCGGTCAAAAGCTGGCCGCGGTTCAACGGCGTCAGACCGGGATCGGTCACGACGAACGCTTCGAAATACAGAACCCGCTCGATATCGCGCAGCGTCATGTCGAGCACCATCCCCATCCGCGATGGCAGGCTCTTGAGAAACCAGATATGCGCGACCGGCGACGCGAGCTCGATATGGCCCATCCGCTCGCGGCGGACCTTGGCAAGCGTCACCTCGACGCCGCATTTTTCGCAGATGACGCCGCGATGCTTGAGCCGCTTGTACTTGCCGCACAGGCACTCGTAGTCCTTCACCGGGCCGAAAATCTTCGCGCAGAAGAGACCGTCACGCTCCGGCTTGAACGTGCGGTAGTTGATCGTCTCCGGCTTCTTTACCTCGCCATACGACCACGAACGGATCTTTTCCGGCGAGGCGAGGCCGATGCGGATCGCGTCGAATTCTTCTTCCTGCGTTACCTGTTTGAACAGATCGAGCAATGCTTTCATGCGTACTCCCGAATATTGCGGATCGGAGTTACTTCAATTTCGTTGACGTAGAGACCTGGCATCAATCCCTCTCCATGTCCACATCGATGGCAAGAGAACGAATTTCCTTGACCAGGACGTTGAACGATTCCGGCATGCCGGCCTCGATCTTGTGCTCGCCCTTGACGATGTTCTCGTACACCTTCGTGCGTCCATTGACGTCGTCGGACTTGACCGTGAGCATTTCCTGCAGCGTGTATGCGGCGCCATAAGCTTCCAGCGCCCACACTTCCATTTCGCCGAAACGCTGACCGCCGAATTGCGCTTTTCCGCCTAACGGCTGCTGCGTGACGAGGCTGTACGGTCCGGTCGACCGCGCATGCATCTTGTCGTCGACCAAGTGATGCAGCTTCAGCATGTGCATGAAGCCAACGGTCACCTGCCGGTCGAACGGCTCGCCGGTACGTCCGTCGTACAGCGATACTTGGCCGCTGCGCGGAAGGCCGGCCATTTCCAGCATGCCCTTGATCTCCTCTTCGGTTGCGCCGTCGAAGACCGGCGTCGCAAACGGCACGCCCTCGACCAAGTTCTCGGCGAGATGCACGATTTCCTTGTCGTCGAACGCGTCGAGCGTTTCCGGTTTGCCCGTTCCGTTGTAGATCTTCTCCAGGAACTTGCGCACCTCGGCGGCTTTCGCTTGCGCCTTCAGCATCTCGTCGATCTTGCGGCCCAAGCCTTTCGCGGCCCACCCCAGATGCACTTCGAGAATCTGGCCAACGTTCATCCGCGACGGGACGCCGAGCGGGTTCAGCACGATGTCGACCGGCGTTCCATCGGCCATGTACGGCATGTCCTCGACCGGAACGATCTTCGACACGACGCCCTTGTTGCCGTGGCGTCCCGCCATCTTGTCGCCTGGCTGCAGACGACGCTTGACCGCGACATACACCTTGACCATCTTCTGCACGCCGGGCGGCAGCTCATCACCCTGCGTCAGCTTTTTCTTCTTCTGCTCGAACATCTGATCGAACGTGACGCGCAGTTGTGCAAGCGATTCCTTCATCTGCTCCAACTGTCGTGCCGAATCCTCGTTGGCGAGGCGAATGTCGAACCAATCGTGACGCGCAACGCCATCGAGATATTCCTTCGTGACTTTCGCGCCTTTCACGATCCGCTTCGGGCCGCCGTTGACCGTCTTGTTGAGCAGCAGCTTTTCGATCCGTGCATAGGCATCGTTCTCGACGATTCGTAGCTGGTCGTTCAAGTCCTTGCGATAGCTCTTCAAGTCGTCGTCGATGATGAGCGCCGCGCGCTTGTCGCGCTCGATGCCCTCACGCGTGAAGACTTGCACATCGATCACCGTGCCCGAGATGCCGGACGGCACACGCAAGCTTGTGTCCTTCACATCGGACGCCTTTTCGCCGAAGATCGCGCGCAGAAGCTTTTCTTCCGGCGTAAGCTGCGTTTCACCTTTCGGCGTCACCTTGCCGACCAGCACGTCGCCGGCTTCGACTTCGGCGCCGATGTAAACGATGCCGGCGTCGTCGAGACGGCCCAACTGCGCCTCGCCAAGGCTCGAAATGTCACGGGTGATTTCCTCGGATCCGAGCTTCGTGTCGCGCGCCACGACCGACAATTCCTCGATGTGGATCGACGTGTAACGATCGTTGCCGACGACGCGTTCGCTGATCAGAATCGAGTCTTCGTAGTTGTAGCCGTTCCACGGCATGAACGCGACGAGCATGTTCTGCCCGAGTGCGAGCTCACCCATGTCGGTCGACGCGCCGTCAGCGATGACGTCGCCCTTCGCGATCACGTCGCCAACCTCGACCAACGGCCGCTGGTTGATGTTCGTGTTCTGGTTCGACCGCTTGTACTTCGTCAGGTTGTAGATATCGACGCCGACTTCGCCTGCAGCCGTTTCGCTGTCATTCACGCGCACGACCATCCGGCTCGCGTCGACGTAATCGACCTTGCCGCCGCGGCGCGCCATCACCGCCGTGCCGCTATCGACGGCGGCCGTACGTTCGATTCCCGTGCCGACCAATGGCTTTTCCGGCCGCAGGCACGGCACCGCTTGCCGCTGCATGTTCGAGCCCATCAACGCGCGGTTCGCGTCGTCGTGCTCGAGGAACGGAATGAGCGACGCGGCCACCGACACGATCTGAGACGGCGCAACGTCCATGTAGTTGACCTTGTCAGCCGTCGACAGCATGAACTCATTGCGGCTGCGGCAGCTCACCAACTCGTCGGCCAGCTTGCCGCCCTTGTCGATCTTCGCATTCGCTTGCGCGATCACGTACTGACCTTCCTCGATCGCCGAGAGGAAATCGATTTGGTCGGTGACCTTGCTGTCGTTGACGCGTCGGTACGGTGTCTCGAGAAAACCGTATTCGTTCGTGCGCGCATAGAGCGCGAGCGAATTGATGAGCCCGATGTTCGGACCTTCCGGCGTCTCGATCGGGCACACGCGGCCGTAGTGCGTTGGATGCACGTCGCGCACTTCGAAGCCCGCACGCTCGCGCGTGAGGCCACCGGGACCCAGCGCCGACACGCGCCGCTTGTGCGTGATCTCGGACAGCGGATTTGTCTGATCCATGAATTGCGACAGCTGCGACGACCCGAAGAATTCCTTGATCGCCGCGGAGATCGGCTTCGCGTTGATGAGATCGTGCGGCAGCAGATTCTCGCTCTCGGCTTGCCCAAGACGCTCCTTCACCGCACGCTCGACGCGCACGAGTCCGGAGCGGAACTGATTTTCAGCGAGCTCGCCCACCGAGCGAACGCGACGATTGCCGAGATGGTCGATGTCGTCGATTTCACCGCGACCGTTGCGCAGCTCGACCAAAATCTTGATGACGGCGATGATGTCGTCGTTCGCCAGCGTCCCGGTGCCTTTCAATTCGGTGCGACCCACGCGCCGGTTGAATTTCATCCGGCCGACGGCCGAAAGGTCGTAGCGCTCCTCGGAAAAGAACAGGCCATGGAACAACGCTTCGACGGCGTCCTCGGTCGGCGGCTCGCCCGGCCGCATCATCCGATAGATCGCAACCTTCGCGGCGTATTGATCCGGCGTATCGTCGGTGCGCAGCGTCTGCGAGATGTAAGAGCCCATATCGAGATCGTTCGTGTAGATCGTCTTGATCTCGGTGATGCCTGCCGCGACCAGCTTTTCGAGCAGATCGTCGGTAACCTCATCGTTGGCCTTTGCCAGCAGCTCGCCCGTCGTTTTGTCGACGACGTTCAAAGCGAGCGAACGCCCAACGATATAGTCGCTCGGCACGGCGATGCGCTTCACGTTGCTGTCGGCCAGCTCGCGCACATGCCGCGCCGTAATCCGCTTGTCTTTCGGCACGACGACCTTGCCGTCCTTGCCGTGGATGTCGAAGCGCGCCATTTCACCGCGCAGGCGCTCCGGCACGAACTCGAGATCGAAACCTTTCGGCGACAGGTGGAACGCGTCGAACACGAAGAATTGCTTGAGGATGTCCTCGTTCGACAACCCGATCGCCTTCAACAGCGTCGTCACCGGCATCTTGCGGCGGCGGTCGACGCGGAAGAACAAGAAGTCCTTCGGATCGAATTCGAAATCGAGCCACGATCCGCGGTACGGGATCACGCGTGCGGAGAACAACAGCTTGCCGGACGAATGCGTCTTGCCGCGGTCGTGCTCGAAGAACACGCCGGGCGAGCGATGGAGCTGCGACACAATGACGCGCTCGGTGCCGTTGATAATGAACGAGCCGTTTTCGGTCATGAGCGGAATTTCGCCCATGTAGACCTCCTGCTCCTTCACCTCCTTCACCGTATCCTTCGGCGCCTCGCGATCCATGATGATCAGGCGAACGCGAGCACGCAGCGCCGAGCAATACGTCAGCCCGCGTTGCTGGCATTCGACAACGTCGAACGCTGGCGGCAGCAACGAATACGAGACAAACTCGAGCCGGGCATTGCCCGAATGGCTCGAGATCGGAAAGATCGACGTGAACGCAGCCTGCAGACCTTCGTTCTTGCGCGTATCGCCGGGCGTGTCGGACTGCAGGAACGCGCGATACGACACGAGCTGCGTTTCCAGCAGGAAGGGGACCGGCAGGACGCTCGCGCGCTTCGCGAAGCTCTTGCGGATACGTTTTTTCTCGGTGAACGAGTAAGTGGACAAAGCCATGCCATCTCCGGTTTTGCATGAAGCGGGAATGCCGCGGGCTCGAGGTCACCTCACCTCGTCAGGCCACGCGGACCGTCGCGCTTCCGGACATGCGCCCTTTGGGAGCGCGCGCCCGTAGTTCATCGACTGGTCAAGGGAACGTTGCATTCCCATGGCCTGGTGGCTGGCCGCTACCAGCCGCTGGCGGACGGCGACACGTGATTCCGCGTCGCCCGACCATGCCTTGCTTTCTGCAGTCGCGTCAGAAAGCGAAGCGAAACGAACTCCAAATACCACGAGTTCCGCTTCGCTTCGATCTCGGATCGAAGCGGCCGTCGCGGCGCGACGGCCTTGTTGCTCTTCCTACCTCAGCAAATCGGCGGGCTCCGCCCGACGATTTGCCTCCATCCAGCTTCTCGAATGCCACACAGCGTTGTGATTCTTCCAGCGGGTCGCGGCGGGAGCTCGCGACCCGCTCTAACTCGCGGCAGACGCAGCAGCTATTTGACTTCCACCTTAGCGCCGGCCTCTTCCAATTTTTTCTTAGCTGCCTCTGCGTCTGCCTTACTGACGCCTTCCTTCACGGGCTTGGGTGCTCCGTCGACCAAGTCTTTCGCTTCCTTGAGGCCTAAGCCCGTCAGTTCGCGCACTGCTTTAATGACGTTGACCTTGTTTTCCCCGAACGAGGCCAGAATGACCGAGAACTCGGTCTGCTCTTCCGCAGCGGGTGCAGCCGCGGCGCCGGCAGGCGCGGCCACCGAAACGGCGGCAGCCGCCGAAACGCCGAACTTATCTTCCATCGCCTTGATGAGATCGGAGAGCTCGAGAACGGTCATCGACGAGATCTTGTCGAGGATTTCTGCATGGACTGCGGACATGGGTGCTCCTGAATCGAATGGTTGTAAATGGGTATGCGCGGTTCGCTTATCAAGCCGCCTGTTTGGCGTCCCGGACCGCTGCCAGCGTACGGACGAATTTCGAGGGCACCTCGTTCAAGGTGCGGACGAGCTTCGCGATCGGCGCTTGCATCGTGCCGAGCAATTTGGAGATCAGCTCTTCGCGCGACGGCAGCGTGGCGAGCGAGGCGATGTCCTTGGCGGTCATCACTTTGCCCGGCATCGCACCGCCGGTTATCACGAACTTATCGTTGCCTTTGGCGAATTCGTTCAGCACCCTCGCCACGGCAACCGGATCGGGGCCGATGCCGTACGCCAGCGGACCGACCATCTTGTCGGCCAGCAAAGCGAACGGGGAATCGACGACCGCGCGGCGCACCAGGGTGTTCTTCACCACCCGGAAATACACGCCGGAAGCTCGCGCCTTCGCGCGAAGACGCGTCATGTCGGCGACCGCCATGCCGCGGTTTTCGACCATCACGATGGCCGATGCACCCGCGACCTGCTTCGCGACTTCCGCGACTACCGCCTGTTTCTGCTCGAGATTCAGACTCAAAGTCATCCTCTTTCGGGTTAACGGAATTCCGCGGCGTTTTCGTCCACGGTCTTTCGCCGGGGCGGCGCTCCAAAGACTGGAACGACGCCGTTGCAACCGGTGACCCGACGTCCAGGAAATCCTGTCCGAGGGCACCATCTGCGCCGGGTCGGAAGTCAGAAGTCGATCGATCCAAAGGCTGTGATCGATCCACCCGACTGCCGGTTTGAGCTCTCGCCCCAGCGGTCTTTGACGGCTCGCCGGACCGTTGCCGATCCCGGCGTTCCCTCAAAATCGCTTTATTGCGTGGTCTGCTGCTGTGCAAAGCCCGTGGTGTCGACGCGGATACCTGCGCCCATCGTGCTGGAAACACTGACTTTCTTGAGGTAAACGCCCTTGACTCCCTGCGGCTTTGCTTTGTTCAACGCCTCGATCAGTGCGACCAGATTCGTCTTCAACTGTTCCGGGGTGAACGACGCGCGCCCGATCGTGCACTGGACGATCCCGGCCTTGTCCGTGCGGTATTGCACCTGGCCCCCTTTGGCGTTCTTGACCGCCTGCGCGACGTCCGCGGACACCGTTCCGACTTTCGGATTCGGCATCAAGCCGCGCGGACCGAGGATCTGACCCAACTGACCGACGACGCGCATCGTATCCGGCGACGCGATCACGACGTCGAAATCCATGAAGCCTTCCTTGATCTTCGCCGCGAGATCGTCGAAGCCGACGATGTCCGCGCCGGCGTCCTGCGCGGCTTTCACCTTGTCGCCTTGGGCGAACACCGCGACGCGCACTTTCTTTCCAATGCCGGCCGGCAAGACCACCGATCCGCGCACCGTTTGATCGGATTTCTTCGCATCGACGCCGAGATTCACTGCGACGTCGACCGACTCGTCAAACTTGGCAACCGCTGTTTCCTTGACGAGCTTCAGCGCATCGTCGACCGGATAACTCTTGTTGTGATCGACCTTCCCTCGAACGGTCTTCATGCGCTTCGACAGCCGGGGATTCTTTTGCTCGGCCATGTTATTTCACTCCCTCGACGGTGACGCCCATGCTGCGTGCGCTGCCGGCGATCGTGCGCACGGCAGCATCGAGATCCGCTGCCGTCAGGTCGGGGTGCTTGATCTTCGCGATTTCTTCAGCTTGTGCGCGTGTCAGCTTTCCGACTTTATCGGCGTTCGGTTTTGGGCTGCCTTTGTCCACCTTGGCCGCCTTCTTGATCAGTACCGTCGCCGGCGGCGTCTTCATGATGAACGTGAAGCTCTTGTCGGCGTACGCGGTGATGATCACCGGCACGGGCAATCCGGGCTCCATGCCCTGTGTCTGCGCGTTGAACGTCTTGCAGAACTCCATGATGTTCAGGCCGCGCTGGCCGAGCGCGGGGCCGATCGGCGGGCTCGGATTCGCCTTGCCCGCTGGCACTTGCAGCTTGATGTAACCGATGACTTTCTTTGCCATTTACATGCTCCTGTGTGGGTGCAAGCGGGCGTTGCGCGCCCTCCCCGGTGTTACGTTGCCGTTTCTACGCGAAAGCGAAGGGCCGCCCCGAGCTTTTCGCGCTGACTGCTTTTCCCGTCGAAAGTATCGTGGGAGCCGCGAAGCGGCGACCGAAACTTTCGACGGAATCCCTTACGCCTTCTCGACCTGCGAGAAATCCAATTCAACCGGCGTCGACCGACCGAAGATCGTCACCGACACCCGCAACTTGCTCTTCTCGTAGTTCACGTCCTCGACGTTGCCGTGGAAATCGGTGAACGGTCCCTCTTTGACGCGCACCGCCTCGCCCAGCTCGAACAGCACTTTGGGCCGCGGCTTTTCGACGCCTTCCTGCACTTGGCGCAGGATCGCATCGACTTCCTTTTGGGTAATCGGCGTGGGCTTGTTCGCCGTGCCGCCGACGAATCCCGTGACTTTGGGCGTGCTCTTCACCAGGTGCCACGTGTCGTCCGTCATCTCCATTTCGACAAGCACGTATCCGGGAAAGAACTTCCGCTCGGAAATTGCCTTCTGGCCCGCCTTCATCTCAACAACTTCCTCGACCGGCACCAGAATCTTCCCGAACTGATCCACGAGCTCAGACCGCTTGATCCGTTCCGTGAGCGTTCGCTGCACGCTTTTCTCGAAACCCGAGTAAGCATGCACGACGTACCACTTCTTGCTCATCCCTCTGTCCGTCCTGTCAGCAGCTTGACGATCCATGCCAATCCCGTGTCCACAGCGAATAAAAACAATGCCATCACGACGACGAATGCAAATACGATCGCGGTCGTCTGAACGGTTTCCTTGCGCGTCGGCCACGACACGCGTCCTGCTTCCTGCCAAGCCTCCTGCGCGAAAGCGAAGAATTCCTTGCCCGGCGCAGAGGTCCATGCGACGAGCCCGCCGACAACGAGGCCACCCAGCACCATCAACACACGCAGCACGAGCGCCGTTTCGGAGAAGTAGTAATAACCTCCGAGACCAAGCACCACGCACGCGACTGCGAGAAATATTTTGACTTTATCCATTTCGGCATTCGTGGCAGGCCAGGAGGGAATCGAACCCCCAACCTGCGGTTTTGGAGACCGCCGCTCTGCCAATT
>WNGI01004306.1_pt1 | contig 12705 bp, 15 predicted proteins | sample 5400621 | NCBI WGS metagenome assembly WNGI01 (sample SAMN13153374, study PRJNA577476) | soil metagenome | isolation source: 20 cm soil or saprolite under Garry oak tree replicate 1 | place: USA:California | collected 2016-06-15 | reverse complement strand
CAAACGACGACGACCGTTCCAACGTACGCCCAGAAACCGTCGATCGAGAAGTTCGGCGCAATCCACTCAGCGAGCGCCACCATCGCGATGTTGATCACGAGGTAGAAGAAGCCGAGCGTCACGATGATCAGCGGCAGCGTCAGCAAGGTCAGCAAAGGCTTGAGGACGGCGTTGGCGACGCCGAGGACGGCGGAGCCGATCAGGAACGCAGCCCAGCCCTGGATCCGGACGCCGTCCCAGAGGGCGTCGGCGGCCCAAAGGGCGGCGAGGTTGATTGCCCACGCGATTGCAAGCCGAGCGGCAAACGGCATGCGGAGAGTGTAGAACGGAACGGTGTTCGCACGCGTCCACGTCATCCAATCGACGCCCGAGCAGCAGGATCAGGGTTTGGAGATCGTTCGCGACGAGCTGCTCCCCTGGCTTCGGGACAGTTCCGGCTACCGCGGTCTGATCCGCCTCGCGGACCGTGCCGGCGGCAAGACGCTCGTGATCACGCTGTGGGCCGACGAGGAGTCCTTGGAGGCGAGCGCCGACGCAGGGAACCGTCTGACCGAGCTGACCACGGAGAGCGTGGGCGCGACGCGGCTTGCACTCGAGCGGTACGAAGCGACGCTCTTTGACGTCTGACATGAGCACCGAGTTCGTCCTCGGCGACGACTTCGCCAGAGTTCTCACGGAGACCACGCAGGCGCTCGTCTGCGTGCTCGACTCGGAGGGCCGGATCCTCCTCTTCAACGACGCGTGTGAGCGCTCGACCGGCTACCGGCGCGAGGATGTGATCGGGCGGGACGCGCGCGAAGTCGTCATCCCGGCGGAGGAGGCCGAAGCGTTCGGCGACGTGCTCGCCTACATCTGGCGAACCGAGCTCTCGAGCCCTCAGGTCGGGCATTGGACGGCGAAGGACGGCAGCCGGCGTCTGATCGCCTGGTCGAACAAGCTGATGCCGGCCGACACAGGCAGCCGCTATCTCGTCACGACGGGGATCGATCTGACGGAGACCGCGGCCCAAACCGAAGGAGCTCTCGAAGGCGACGTCGAGGCAAAGCTCGTCGAGATCGCCCGGCTGGCCCAGGAGCAGCGCGCGCTCCGCCGGGTTGCGACGCTCGTCGCGTCCGAGGCGACGCCGGAGCGCGTCTTCACCGCCGTCTCCGAGGAGACCGCGCGTGTGCTCGAGGTGAACGCTTCAGCCGTCTTCCGGTACGAGGGCGACGACACAGCCACGGTCGTCGGCCGCCACGATCGCGACGGTGTCGGCGTCTTCGAGGTCGGAGACCGTATCCTCGCCGACGACAACACGGCGATCGGCCGCGCACGCGACAGCGGTCTGCCTGCGCGCATCAACAACTACTTCGAGCTGGACACCGACGTGGCGAAGACGATGCGCGGCGTGGGTTACCGCTCCACCGTCGCGGCGCCGATCTTCGTGGCCGGAATCCCGTGGGGCGCGGTCGCGATTGCTGCGACGGAGACGCTTCCGGACGACCGCGAGGCGCGGCTGATGGGGTTCTCCGAGTTGGTCTCGCTCGCCGTCGCAAGCGCGCAGGCACGCGAGGACCTGCAGTCGTCTCGCGCGCGCATCGTCAAGGCCGGCGACGAGCAGCGACGGAAGCTCGAGCGAAACCTGCACGACGGCGCGCAGCAGCGGCTCGTCTCGCTCGCACTGACGCTGAGACTGGCACGTACGAAGCTGGGCACCGCCCCAGACACGCTGGAGCCGATGCTCGAAGGAGCGGCCGAGGAGTTGAACAAGGCGCTGGAGGAGCTCAGAGAACTTGCCCGCGGCCTGCACCCTGCGGCCCTGACCGAGCAGGGGCTCGCGTCCGCGCTGCGAGCGCTGGGCGGGCGCCTGCCCATCGAGGTGAAGGTCGACGACCTCGACGAGCGCCTGCCCGACCATCTCGAGGCGACGGCGTACTACATCTGCTCGGAGGCGCTCACGAACGTCGCGAAGCACGCGCAGGCCACGTCCGCCCGCGTGACGTTCGCGGTCGAGCAAGACGTGCTGCGCTTCGAGGTCACGGACAACGGCCACGGCGGCGCCGACCCGCGGGCCGGCTCCGGCATCCTCGGCCTGCGCGACCGCGCGGAGGCGGCGGGCGGAACGCTGTTCGTGATCAGCCCGCCCGGCAAGGGGACGGTCGTGACAGCGAAGCTACCGATCACTGACTGAGCCGGATGCTCTGACGGGAGTGGAAGACGTTGTGCGGGTCGTAGACCCGCTTGATGTGTTGCAGGCGAGGAAGGTTGGAGCCGTAGTACGCGTGCGGCCAGCTCGAGAGATCGGGATCGATGTAGTTCTGGTACGCGAACGCCGAGACGTACGGGCGCATCGCGGCATAACAGCGTCGTAGCCACGCGACGTTCGGTGCCGCCGGAGCGGCTGCATCCCAGTACGCGAGGTACTGCATCGAGAAGAGCGCATCGCGGTGCACGAACGCAGTTCTGCCCTTCGGAACGCGGTTGATCGCACCGCCCCACGAGTCGAGCAGGACGATGCCCGACCCGGAGCCGGTTGAACGCCGTTCCTCCAATTGGTGCAGCAGGGCGTCGATGCCGGCAGGCGAGAGCCGGCGGTTGGAGAAGCTCGACTTCGCCGCGAACGTCGCGCGGCCGCGGTTTCCCTGCGGCGGCAGATGACAGACCTGGAGACTCCCGCAGCCGGCCCACATCAGCGCGGCGCTGAGGTAGGTGCGACTCGACGTCGTGAAGTGCAGCGGCGTGCCGGCGCTGACGAGCGGCTGCAGAAGCGTGCGCAGCCGATCCTCCGCACCGTAGAACTGGCCTGCCGAGGTGATGTTCGGATCCGCGCTCGAGCCGGCGGCGGCGTTCACGTTCAGAACGGAGAACAGCCCGTCGGGCGCCGTCGGGGCGAGCTTCTGCCAGGCGTCGACGACCCGCGGGGCGTCCGCCCACGGCCACGCCGCAGAGTAGGTGACGACATTGTCGACCGGATGGGTCCGGAAGACGAACCGGGTGACGATGCCGAAGTTTCCGCCGCCTCCGCCTCGCAGGGCCCAGTACAGGTCGGGATGGCTGTGGGCATTCGCGACGACCGCCCGACCGTCCGCGAGCACCACCGTCGCCTCGATCAGGTTGTCGCTCGTGAGCCCGAACTTCCGCGCGGACATCCCGATGCCACCGCCCTGTGCGAGGCCCCCGATGCCAACGGTTGGACAGGTTCCCGCAGGCACCGTACGCCCGTGTGCCGCGAGCGCGGCGTAGACGTCGATCAGCCTCGTACCGGCGCCGACCGCAGCGCGGGCGTCGGCAGTGAGGGAGATCGCGTGCAGGCGCGAGAGGTCGACGATCACGCCCGACGTCGTCGAGTACCCCCCGTAGCTGTGGCCGCCCGAGCGGGGAACGATGTGGACGTTGTGCTTGCGCGCCCAACGGACCGTCTTCTGCACGTCGGCCAGGGACTCGCAGAAGGCGATCGCCTGCGGTCTGACTCCGTCGAACCGGGTGTTGTACAGCACCCGCGCCGCGTTGTAGCCGGACACGCCGCGCTGCACGACATCTCCGCGCAAGGAGCGGTCGAGCTCTCGAAAGATCCCGCTCGGCGGCGCCGCTGCTGCGAGAGCCTCCGCGAACGGAACGGCTCCGAGCGCGAGCGCGGTGCCGCGGGCGAGCAGCTGTCGACGCGTCAGCTCTTGCAACGCGTCGAATCTACCGCGCGCGTGTTAAGTCCTGTGGACGCCCATCGTGATCGTGGCGACGTAGACGCCGGCGCTGTTCTTCTTCACGCTCACCGTCGATCGCTTGCCGCCGCTGCGATAGATCGAGTCCGACGCGTTGCGCACGTCGCGGCTTCCACGCGCGTTGTAGGGCGCGCGACGATAGACGGAGTCCGTCATCGAGTCGAGGAAGTAGAGCTGACCCGTGTGCACGACGTTGCCGCTCACGTGCACCTTCACGTGGATGTGCACCGTGCGGCCCTGGTACCAGCCCGGATAAACGGTCCGGAACTGCGCCAGGCCCTTCGCATTCGTGCGCTGGATGCCGCGCATGAACGTGCGGCTCGAGGCGCCGTCGCCGAAGCCTGAGTAGATGCCGGACGCATCGGCGTGCCAGATGTCGACGGCTGCATTCCGGATCGGCCGGCAGCTCGACGCGTCGACGACGAACGTCCGCAGGACGAGCGGTGCGCCCGGCCGGCCTTCCGTGATGTTGCGGCGAAGCTTCTCGCCGGCGATGTAGTACGGCCCCTCGGTCTGTTCGGGCGTCAGGATGCACGAGACGGTTGCGGCATCCGCGCGGGCGGCTTCGAGCCCGCCCAGACCGAGCGCAGTGACCGCGAAGCCGCCGAGCCGGATCAGCGAGTCGCGACGGGTCACCGGCCGCTCAAACATCGGGAAAGCCCCCGGTGGTGAGAACGGTCTCGTCCGCAAGGACGGTCATCGCCTCATAGCCTGACAGCCGGGCAGTCCACTCGGGTCCGCTGCGCCCCATGGCGAACGCGGCGGTCGCGTAGGCGTCCGCAGTGGCAAGCTCGGGACCGACGACCGTCACCGAGAGCACGCCGGCGGGCGGATTGCCGGTATGAGGATTGATCACATGGTCGCCGCGCGCGTAGGCAGCCGAGGTCGCGACGGCCGAGTCGTCCACCTCCAGCACGGCGGCAACGCTCTGCCGTTGGAGCGGATGCTGCACGCCGACGCGCCACGCTGGGCCGACGGTGCGCATGTCACCGCCCGCGCTGACCGCGAAGTTCCGGAGGTCCGCGTCACGCAACAGCTCGGCCGCTCGGTCCACCGCCCAGCCCTTGACGAGGCCGGATGGGTCGAGCCGCCCTGAGGCGCGCGCATCGAAGTAGCCACCCGTCTCGTCCCGCAGAGCCTCGCAGCGGGTCAGCACCCACTGCACGTCGTCATGCGCCTCGCTCAGCGCAAGCTCGCCGCGGTCGATGCGGCAGATCTCGCTGTCGGGCCGGAACGTGCTGAAGGTCAGGTCCACCCAGCACAACCAGGCAAAGGCACGATCGAGATCCTGCGCCTGGACGTGCTCGTCACGGACGTCGACGACGATCGGCATCCCCATGATCTGCTCGACGAACGCGTTCATGCTCGCTTTGCTTTCAGAATCGCCGACTGCAACGAGGAGACAAAGGCGTCGCTCGTGTCGGTCGCGCCGGAGACGAGGTCGATGCTCGCGCTCTGAGTGCGCAGAGCCTCGCTGCGGAGAATCGGGATGGCGTTCTCGCTGATGTAGGAGGAGCGACCGCTGCTGTTGGGATAGATGGGAACGGAGACGGCGGTTATGCGCCGCGTCACCTTCTTGCCCTTCGTCGTCTTCTTGACCGTGATCACGACGCGCAACGTGCCGTAGTGGTCGACCTGGTAGGCCGCACCCGTGAACTTTCGGATGACGACCTTCGTCTTCGTCGCTGCCGCGGTCGCGTCAGCGACAGGGAGCGCGATCACTCCCGTGGTCAGCAATGTCATGATTGCTCTTCGCATGTCGTGCGTCCTTTCGGTTAGAGGGCGAACTTCTCGGTGTGGATGAAGCGGGTCGGCACTCCGGCCCGGCGGACGTTGCGCTCGAGCGCGTCTGTCATCGCGGGCGGACCGCAGACGTAGACGTGGCGCTCATCGACGTCCGGTACGAGCTCACGGAGATGCGCCGCAGACAGGAGCCGGCGCCCGGCGCGCGTGGCATGGTCGCCGACGACGAGGAAGAAGGTCAGGCCACGCTCTCGGGCGAGGTGCTCAAGCTCGTCCCGGAAAACGATGTCGCGCTCGTCGGCAACGCGGTAGATGACGACGACGTCACCCCGCATGTCTTCCATCAAAGTTCGGATGGGCGTGATGCCGATGCCTCCGGCGATCAGGAGCACCTTCTCTCGTTTCCGGGCGGCCTCGGTGAACACGCCGAAGGGGCCCTCGGCGATCACGCGCGTACCGGGCGTCACGTCTCCGAGCGCCGCGGAGAAGTCGCCGAGTGCCTTGACGGTGATCCGGAGGGACCGTCCGTCGGGCACCGCCGAGAGTGAGAACGGATGTGCCGACCACCAGCGCTCGCGGTCGAGAAACCGCCACAGGAAGAACTGGCCGGCGCGGGCGTTCAGGCGATGGAGCGCGCGACCTGTGATTCGGAGCGAGACGACGCCGGGCGATTCGCGAACGACCTCGACGACGCGCAATCGATGCCGGAAGGATCTCGCGAGCGGCGCGAGCACGCGAAAGACGACGATCGTTGCGAGCGTCGCGGCGTACAGCCCACGCCAGTAATCAGCAGCGACGTTGTCGTAGGCGAGCTCGTTCCCGGTCGGGATCTGATGGAACCAGGCGAGCGCGATCCCCGCATACGCCGCGAGGTGAACCGCGTACCACGCCTCGTAGCGAAGGCGACGCCGGACGATCACGACAGAGCTGACGACGACGGCGATCAGCAATCCGGTTCCGATCGTCGCCGTGATCATCCCGGGATAGATCCCGCCGCCGAGCATCGTCGAGACCTCGGCAGGGAGCGAGATCTTGTCCATGAGCGCGTAGCCCCAGACGCTGAGCACGACGTGCGCGAGGACGAGGTCGAGGACGGCGTGACCGTTCCACCGGTGCCAGACCGTGAGCCGGTCGAAGCCGACGAGCCGCTCGACCCAGGCGATCCGGGAGAGCAGGAGGACCTGGATCAGGGCGAGATACGCCGCCAGCAGGCCCGTCAGCCGCGCGGCGCTGGTGAGCACCTCTCCGGTGCTGTGGAGGTGCGACACGTTGCCGCCGTGGATCCACAGCCACACGATCAGGAGGGCATTCCCGCCGCCGATCGACCAGAGGGCGGCCGCGGTCAAGGCGCGGCGTGCAGAGGCCCTCTGCAGGGGAAGGTCGATCGGCGACGAGCGTTCGACGGCGTATCCGGCCTCGGTCATTGCCAGAGAGAACCACCTCTCCCTGAGAGGGCTCTGAGAGGGAATTAAGAGGTCGCTAAGAGTGCTCGGCGATGAAGGCGAGCACCTTCGACCAGGCGTCGTCGGAGGCGGCCGCGAACTCCTCCTGCTTGCGATCGAAGAAGCTGTGCGGGGCTCCCTCGTACGTGACGACCTCGTGCTCGACGCCCGCTGAAGTCAGGGCCTGATCGAACGCCGCGTTGTCCTCGGCGCTGATGTTCTGATCGGCTCCCGCCTGGAGCGCGAGGATCGGGGCCTTGATCTGGCCCGCGCGCTCGATCGCCTCGGCGGGTCGTCCGTAGAAGCCGATTGCGCCCGCGAGCCCGTCCTGGTCGGCGGCGGCAAGCCAGGAAGCGCGGCCGCCGAAACAGAAGCCGACCGTGAAGATCGACCTTGCGCCCTGCTGACGGAGCTGCGCGATCGACGCAGCGACATCCGCCCGCACGCCGTCAGGCGTCGCCTGCCGCACATGCGGCACGTACTCGAAGTCGTCACCGCGCTTCTCCGGTCCTGCAGTTCGCCCGAAGTAGTCGAACGCGACCGCCGTCATGCCGCGCTCGGCGAAGCGCAGCGCGAGCTCCTCGTAGAAGCGGTAGAGGCCCCGCACGTCGGGCAGGATCACGACGCCGACGCCGGCCGGCTCGTCCGGCGTCGCGGCGAAGGCGGCGAACGTGTTGCCGTCCGCCGCCTCGAGCACCAGCTCCTCATGCGAGACCGCCGCGCCGCGGATGACCGGGATCGGCGGAAAGGAGTCAGGCTCGAAGCACACACCTCGAGCCTAAGACACCTGAGAGCCGGTGGCCCGGGGTACGGATAGCCCCACTGCCACGGAGGAATGCGGCCTCTAGCCTCGTTCCTATGAACGGGTCGCCCTTCCAGCGGATCGCCTCGGCTCCCCACCGTGGGTTGGCGGAGGTCGCAACCCTCGTCGGCCTCTACGCCGTGTATGAAGTCGTCCGCGGGCAGGGCAACGCGACGTTCGCGGTCGCCCGGGCGCACACCGACGGGATCGTCGCGCTGGAGCGCCACCTGCACGTCTTCGGCGAGCGCGCGCTGCAGCACGGCGCGCATGCGATTCCCGGCATTCCGACGCTGCTCGGCATCGCCTACATCGTGCTGCACTTCGTCGGCACTACGGCTTTCCTCGTGTGGCTCTACCGGCGCCACCCGGAGCGCTTCGCGCGGGTGCGCAACATCTTCATCGCTGCGACGGGCATCGCGCTGACCCTGTACGTGCTCTATCCCGTTGCGCCGCCGCGCCTGGCCGGGCTCGGCTTCGTCGACACGGTCTCGCACAGCGCGAAGGTCAATCTCAGCTCAGACCTGCTCGGGAGCTTCTACAACCCGTTCGCCGCCGTTCCGAGCCTTCACTTCGGTTACGCCCTGCTCGTCGGCGTGACGATCGCCACCGTCGCACGGCGGCGGGTGTGGCGCGTCCTCGGGTGGAGCTATCCCCTCGTGATGCTGGTCGTGATCGTGGGAACCGGCAACCACTTCTTCTTCGACGCCGCCGCCGGTGGCCTCGCGGTCGGCGCCGGCTACCTCATCGCGAGCTGGGTCGATTCGCCCAGGCGCGAATCGCGCTGGCAATCTGCTTCGGAATCCGCCGCCGCGACGTGCTGAGTGCTTCGCGCAGCGCCGAGTCGGCAGCCGCGAAGACGACGGAGCCATGCCCGCAGAGGATCGCCGCGGGCTGAACGTCGAGCCGCGGCGGACGGAGCCGCAGCAGCGGATGCACGCCGAGCGGCTCGCTGCCGGCGCGAAAGTAGGCCACAGTTCCCAGCGCGTCCGCACAGACGAGCACGCGCTTGTCCCGCCACCAGAGCGCGACCTCGCGCCAGCGCCGGGTCGACCGGATCGGCAGAAACGCGAATTCGCCGATCGGCGCCTGCGGGACGACGTGATGCGGAACGTCGAGCTTGCGCGCGAGCTCCGCGCAGTCCCGGTTGTGCCGGTCGAGCAGCTGCACCACGCCGGCCGGTTCGCCCGCCGCGCGCACGCGCTCCTCCACTCCGTTCACATCCACCGGGTCGATCAACCAGGCTCGCCCGTCGGCGACGAGCGCGTGCGAGCAGCGCTGCATGAACTCGTTGCGCAGGATCCAGCCGAAGCCGCCGTCGAACTCGTCTACCGCTTCCACGTCGCGGCCCAATCATCGAAGCCGGGGAAGGCCTTGGCGCGTGCGGCCGCGACCAGCTCCTCGACGTCGTACGGGATCCGGCGAAACTCGACCGCCAGCTCGTCGTCGACGAGCGCGTACTCGCAGAACGGTTCGACGCCGATCGCGCCGACGCAGAACCAGAGCCTCGCGCCGAACCGCCGCAACCACTGCTGGTGCACATGACCGACGGCGACTGCATCGGCTTCGACGCCGGCGAGCGCCGCCTCGACTTCCTCGTCCGGCGTCGACGGGAGAACCACGTCCTCATTCGAGCTCGGCGTCGCGTGACAGCACAAAACCCGGCGGGCACGGACGGTGGGCTCGAAGCTCTCGAGGAATGCGAGCCCGTCTTCGCCGAGCTCCTCGCGCGACCAACGGGCCCCTTCGAGTAGCTGCTCCTTCCGGGCCTCGTCTTCCTCCGGGTGCGCGCCGAGATCGAGGGTGAGGAGAAAGTCCTCCGTGTTCCCTCGCACACACGGACAGCCGAGCTCGCGCAGGAGCTCGACGCACTCGAGCGGCTGCGGCCCGCCCTGGGCGACGTCGCCGAGGGAGACGATCAGGTCGGGCCGGCGATCCTCCAGGTCGGCGAGCGCCGCGCGGAACGCGACCGCGTTTCCGTGCATGTCGGAGAGAAGGGCAATTCGCACTCCGCGGAGCTTAGGGACACGTCGTAGCCGGCGAGTGCGGCGGCGATCGAAGTGTCGGGGACGTACAGGCGCTCCGGATAGGCGTGCGATGCGCGCCAGCCGCCCTCCGTCTGCAGCACGTGACCCCAGAGCGTCACCTCGCCGAGGATGCGGCAGACGGTGCCGGGCTCGTCGCGACCGCGCGCGTACGACAGTGCATCCGCGGGGTCGCGCGCGGCATGGAAGCCGCAGTTGCAGCCGGCGCCGGGAACGGGGTGCGGCCCGACGGCCTCGGCAAACGGATCCTCGTGCCGCCGGCACTCGGCGACACCCGCTTGTCCGTGCGGCCACATGAGCTCGTGCAGCACCGAGCCGAGCCGCAGACCCACCGCCGTCTCGGTGACGATCCAGGCGCGCCAGCCGCTGACCGGGCGACTGCTCTCGCGAAGTGTGCGTCCGGTCTCCATCACGACTTCTTCGCGAGTCGCTTGTCCGCCGGCTTGATCACTTCGTCGACGAGGCCATAGGCAACTGCCTCGTCAGGCGTCATGAAGCGGTCGCGGTCGATGTCCTTCATCACCTGCTCGACCGGCTGGCCCGAGTGGCGCGAGATGATCTCGGCCATCCGCCCCGTCATCTCGAGGATCTCCTTCGCGGCGATCTGGATGTCGGCGGGACTGCCGCGGAAGCCGCCGGAGCCCTGGTGAATCATCACCTTCGCGTTCGGCAGCGCGAACCGCTTGCCGCGCGCACCGCCCGAGAGGATCATCGCCGCGGCCGACATGCCCATGCCGGTGCAGATCGTCTGCACATCCGGCTGCACGTACTGCATCGCGTCGTAGATCGCCATCCCCGCATACGAGGAGCCGCCGGGCGAGTTGATGTAGAGCGAGATGTCGCTGTCCGGATCCTCGGCTTCGAGGAAGAGCAACTGCGCCGTGATCACGTTCGCGATGCCGTCCTCGACCTCTTGGCCGAGGAAGACGATGCGCTCGCGCAGCAGCCGCGAGTAGATGTCGAAGGAGCGTTCATAGCGGCCGTCCTGCTCGACGACCATGGGTATGAGCGGCATCGGGCCTCCCTGGTAAAGTGCAACCTGTCGGTTGCGCCAGAGTATACGCAACCCAACGGTTGCGGATTGGAGGAGTCGTGGAAGTAACCCGCGAGATCGTCTTTCCCGCCCCGCCCGACGAGGTGTGGGAGGCCCTGACGGACCCCGACCAGCTCGAGGAGTGGTTCGCGAACGACGTCGAGCTCGACGCGCAGGAGGGCGGCGAAGGCGTGTTCCGCTGGGACAATGGCGAGGAGCGCCACGCGACGGTGGTCGAGGCAGCTCCCGGCGAGCGGCTCGTGCTCGACTGGGACGACGAAGGGACTGTCGAGCTCACGCTGGAGGAGGTCGAAGAGGGAACCCGCCTGCTGGTGCGCGAGTCGACGTCGCAGTTCTCGACCGCCCTCGAGTTGCGGGCGATGGCGCTGGCCTACGCGTGACCGATCCGACCGGGCGCGTCTTCGACGCGCTCGCAGACGCGAACCGGCGCTACGTGCTGGAAGCACTGGCCGAGCGTGAGACGGCGACCGCGACGGAGCTCGCCGCCGAGCTTCCGGTCACCCGCCAGGCGGTTGCGAAGCATCTCGCCGCACTGAACGAAGCCGGCCTCGTCGAAAGCCGTCGCGAGGGACGCGAGACGCGGTACGAACTGACGCCCGCACCGCTCGGCGCGGCGATGGACTGGATGGCAGGCGTCGGCGCAGAATGGGATGCGCGCCTGGCTGCTTTGCGGAAGCATCTGAAAGCTCGACGCCGCGGCTGACACGCAACTATTGCGACAAGGAACCGCACAGGCCACCGCGCGCCTCGTGCCTCAGGAAGAATCGGACAGTGCAACGCCGTCAACTCGGCGCGAGTGGGGTCGACGTCTCGCGCATCATCTTGGGCTGCGGCAACTTCGGCGGCATCGGCTCGGCGCCCGAGTTCGTCGGTCACGGGGAGGACGACGACAAGGCGTTCGAGATCATGGACGGCGCCTGGGAGCTCGGCATGACGACGTTCGACACGGCCGACGCCTACGGCGGCGGACGCAGCGAGCGCGCGATCGGGAAGTGGATCAGGAGTCGCGGTCACAGCCCGCAGATCGCCACGAAGACGTTCAACCCGATGGACGCCGGCCAGGATCGCGGCCTCTCGCGTGCACGCATCACGCGGCAGCTCGAGTCGAGCCTCGAGCGCCTCGGCGTCGATCACGTCGACGTCTACCTCGCGCACGCGTTCGATCCCGAGACGCCGCTCGAGGAAACGGTCGAGACGCTGGAGGGACTGCAAGAGCTCGGTTTGATCCGCGCCTGGGGCGTAAGCAACTTCGACGCGGCGCAGCTGCGGGCGCTGCTCGAGCTCGCCAGGCCCGCGCTGGTTCAGAACTCCTATTCACTGCTGGAACGCGGCGACGAGGACGAGGTGATCGAGCTCTGTTCGGAGCTCGGCGTCGCGTATACGCCGTTCGGCCCGCTCGCGGGTGGGTTGCTGACGGGGAAGTACAAAGAGGGCGAGCCGCCGCCATCGGGCTCACGGCTCGATACGCGGCCCGGTCCGTATGAGCATCTGCTCACCGACGAGACGTGTGCAGAGCTCGACTGGTTCGCCGAGGCGGCAGCCGGTCGCGGCGTGAGCCCTGCGACGCTCGCCGTCGCCTGGCTGCTGGCGCAGCCGGCGGTGACGGCAGTCGTCGTCGGCCCGCGCCGGCTCGAGCATCTCGAGCCGGCGCTCGCTGCGCTCGAGCTCCGGCTCTCGGCCGCCGACGCGGACGCGATCGCCGAACTGTTCTAGGGCGACAGGCGCTCGAGTACCCAGCCGGCATCGTCGCGGCGATACCGGAGGCGGTCGTGGAGCCGGCTCTCGCGGTGCTGCCAGAACTCGTAACTGTCGGGGCGAAGCCGGTAGCCGCCCCAGTGCTGCGGGCGCGGCACCTCGCCCTCCGCATGCTCGCGCTCGAGCTCGGCGACCTCCGCGTCCAGCTCGGCCCGGTCTGACAGGACTC
>WNGI01011523.1_pt1 | contig 12707 bp, 13 predicted proteins | sample 5400621 | NCBI WGS metagenome assembly WNGI01 (sample SAMN13153374, study PRJNA577476) | soil metagenome | isolation source: 20 cm soil or saprolite under Garry oak tree replicate 1 | place: USA:California | collected 2016-06-15 | reverse complement strand
CTGCCAAAGCCGGTCGCCGCGAGGTCGGTATAGCGCTTGTTCTCCTGTGCGGTGAAAGTGACCGCCGCCTTGTCGACGTCGACGGATGCCCTGGCGGCATCGATCACCGCCTGTTGAACGCCGAGTTGCGCCTGTTTGCTGGCGATCGCGGCATGCGCCGCGGCGACGTCGGCCCTGGCCTGGTCGAGCGCGACATTGAAATCGCGTTGGTCGATCCGCGCCAGCAGCTGACCGGCCCTGACACGCTCGTTGTCACCGACAAGCACTTCATGGAGGTAGCCCGAGACCTTGGGCGCGACAGTGGTGTTGTCGGCTTTCACATAAGCGTCATCGGTCGAGACCAGATAGCGGCCGACGGTCCAGTAGTCGAAGCCGTACCAGCCCGCGCCAGTCAGCGCCGCGACCGCCGCGCCTGCCATTAACAGCTTGCGGAAATTGAACTTTTTGCCGCCCGCAGCCCGGGTTGTCGGCGGCAGATCCTTGAGGGCGTCGGCAGCGGGAACCGGACGCTCGATTTCGAAAGCGGTGGAATGCTTGGTCATGGCGGCTACTCCCTAATTAGGAAACTTGCTGTTTTCCAAATTAGGGCCTACATTGGGACTGTCAATGGAATGACAGGCATCATGTAAAAGCATGGCTCAGATCAAAACCACCGAGGACCGGCGCTGCCGGGGCCGTCCGCAGGTCCGCCCCGACGACGAAACCCGGCAAATCATCTATGAGGCCGCGCGGCACGCCTTCGCCGCCGGCGGCTATGCCGCGACCGGCATGGAAACGGTGGCGCGCCGCGCCGGCGTCTCCACAAAAACGCTCTATCGATTGATCCCGACCAAGGCTGCGTTGTTCGAAGGCATGGTATCCGATCGCCTCGACCGCTTCGTCTCTAAAGTCAGCCTGCACGCCGCGGATCACGGGGATATTGAAGAGGCGCTAAGTGCGGCGCTGATGGCGTGCGCGGAACTCACGCTTGACGAAGAAGTGATCGCACTCCAGCGCATCGTGCTGCAGGAGGCTGGCAAGCGTTCCGATATCGCCGGCACGTTCTATGAGAAGGCGATCCAGCGTACCGTGGTGGCCCTGGCGGACTGGCTGCGGCTGCAGAAGCATCGCGGGCTGATCGCGCTCGACGATGTCGACGAAGCCGCCGGCATGCTGCTGGGGATGCTGACTTCGGCGCCGCGGCGCGCCGCGATGTTCGGCGGCCTGCCGCTGCCGTCGGGTCTAGAGATCGAAGCGCGAGTGCGGCGCTGTGCGGCGCTGTTCTTGCGGGGATGCCAGGTAGGCAAGAGGAATTCCCGCTTGTTGAAGTAGAGTCCAATATCGTTCACATAGGTTGCAGCTTAGATCGTGACTTGGGTTCGCATTGCGAACGCATCGAAGCTGGAGTCCGCATCATCGAAGTTGGTTGGCCTCCCTGCTTGACGATGTCGCCGTGAAGGCAGTCGAACATCAATCGGACGTTGCGATTCGGTTGGCCGGTTGCCGCAGACAGTTTGGCAGCGTAAAGAGGTCAAAGGCGGATGTTGGCCTGGAATTCCTTCAAAGTCCGCTCGGGACCAAAGCCACGTTTGTGAAAGGGCCGGTGTTGGCGCAAGGCGGACATTGAAAATTTCATGACGCCTAATAGTATGCGAAGGTGGCGCACCTCTGCTCAGATTTCCTCGAGTGCATTCGGCGTAGCCGCTTTCAAGCGCGTCGAAAAACGTCGACGATAATCGTGGGGCGAGATCGCCAAGTGGTTCGCAAATACCAACCTCGATTTCCTGTTGAAGCAGAAGGGCATCACGCATGTGATCGTCGTCGGACTGCTCGCCAATACCTGCATCGAGTCGACAGCCCGGTTCGCCATGGAGCTCGGCTATCACGTGACGCTGGTGCGCGATGCCACCGCCGCTTTCTCGCACGAAATGATGCACGCCGCTCACGAACTGAACGGCCCTACCTACGCTCACTCCATCCCGACTACCGCCGAGGTGATCGCGGCTTTGCCGAAGGCAGTTCTTTCTGAGGAGAACGTCCAATGAGCACGCATTTGAAGATGGCGGTCGCCATCGCCGCGACAGAATCCAACCGAGAGGCCATCAACCACGACAGGCGCAAGCTCCTGGCCGGCGCCGGAATGGGATTGGCTGCAGCAGGTGCCGCCAGCCTGTTTCCCATCCATTCGGCGCCGGCTGCCACGAATGATGCGATCCGCCCGTTCCGTATCAACGTGCCCGAAGAGGCGCTGGTCGATCTCCGCCGGCGCCTGGCCGCGACCCGCTGGCCCGAGAAGGAGACCGTCGACGATGACTCCCAGGGCGTACCCCTGGCGACCATTCAGGAACTCGTGCGCTACTGGCAGACCGAATACGACTGGCGGAAAGTGGAAGCGCGGCTCAACGCCGTGCCGCAGTTCATCACCGAGATCGACGGGCTGGATATTCACTTCATTCACGTTCGCTCCAAGCGTGAGAATGCGTTGCCCCTGATCGTCACGCACGGATGGCCGGGCTCGGTGATCGAGCAGTTGAAGATCATCGATCCGTTGACCAACCCCACGGCCCATGGCGGCAGCGCGTCCGACGCCTTCCACTTGGTGATTCCGTCGATCCCCGGCTACGGGTTTTCGGGCAAGCCGACCACCATCGGCTGGGATCCGGTCCGCATCGCACGTGCCTGGATCGTGCTGATGAAGCGCCTTGGCTACACGAAATTTGCTGCACAAGGCGGCGACTGGGGCTCGCCGATCACGAACGAGATGGCGAGACTGGCGGCACCGGAATTGCTCGGCATCCACGTCAACCTGCCCGGCGTCGTGCCGCCCGAGATCGTAAAGGCACTGCAGTCGGGAAATCCGGCGCCTTCAGGTCTTTCGGCAGATGAACAACACGCCTTCGAGCAGCTCAAGCTTCAGTTTGCCAAGCGACGCGCCTACGCGCAGATCATGGGGACGCGTCCGCAAACGCTGTCGGGACTGGCGGATTCGCCTGCCGGCCTTGCCGCCTGGCTGCTCGACCACGGCGACGGCTATGCCCAGCCGGCGGCGGCGATCACCTCGGCCGTGCGCGGTCGCACGATCAACGGACACTCCGCAGGCGACCTTACGCGGGATGATGTGCTCGACAACATCACGCTCTACTGGGTGACGAACACGGCGATTTCGTCGGCGCGGCTCTACTGGGAAAACAAGGTCAACCTTTACCTCCCGGCCGACGTCTCGATCCCCGCGGCCATTACCGTCTTCCCGGGCGAGAGTTTTCAGGCGCCGCGAAGCTGGGCGGAGCGGGGCTATCACAAGCTGATCTACTTTCACCAGGCCGACAAAGGCGGCCACTTCGCGGCTTGGGAACAGCCGCAAACCTTCTCCGAGGAGATTCGCGCCGCCTTCCGACCTCTACGCAGCTCGATCTGAAGACTTCGGCGCGCGTGGCGCGCCGATTCCACTCGCTACACGCGGTCAACGATCCCAGCGGAACAAATGTGATCCAGGTGGTGCTTTCCGGCACCAAGTAGTTGACGCCGGAACATGCCGTCTCGATGCCGGCGTTCGGCGGCGCCTATTCCGATGCCGAGATCGCGGCTCTTGCCAATTACGTCACCGCGCGCTTTGGACAAAGCCATCGCAAGTCACCGCGCAGGACGTGGCGGAGCTGAGGAAACAAACGTCGCGGTAGGGGCGACGGGCATCCTTAGTGGTCGCCGCGCAAAGCAATCGGACGGCCCGTGTTTAACCGTAAGCCCTTCGAATTGCCAAAGGCGAGTTAAAGGGAATGTTTCGATCGTGCACGCGTGATGTTCGGGCGTCCCGCAGATATGTTCAAAAAAGGCCGGCCAGGTGCGGACCGCCTCCGTTTCATTTTCATGTCCTCGGCACTTTGCGAGTGCAAAGTATTCTCGACCGTCCCGGTTCAAGCATCCTCGCTGCAATTGACCTTGGCTGCTTTGACAAGCCGGCTGCGATTGGTCGAAATCCGTCAGAACGAAGACTTGGTGAAAAAAATTCGTGCTTTTCGACAATTCGACCGATTCCCACAAGCGCTGTCGGAGATCATTCGGTATGGAATCCCGAAATTCATTGGAGGTTTACAACCATGAGAATGATGACATCGAAAAGTCTCGGAATAGCGCTGGCCGCCTTTGCCGGGTGGATGATAATGGTGCTTCCGGTGCGCGCGCAGCCGGCACCGTTCGCCGGCCTCCCGGGTTTATGGACCGGCTCCGGCAGTATCGCACTTTCGGACGGATCACTGGAACGGCTGAGGTGCCGAGCGACATATCGGGTTGCTGATTCTGGAACAAGGCTTCAGCAGACACTGCGTTGTGCGAGCGATAGCTACAGGTTTGATCTTAGCAGTGACGTCGTCAGCGACGGGGCGCAGCTCTCCGGCACTTGGAGCGAGTCGAGTCGGGGGATCAGCGGGACGCTTCAGGGGCAGTCAAATAGCGGCCGTATTAGCGCAGTCGCGGATGCCGCCGGATTCTCGGCAAACTTGAATCTAACAACGCGAGGCAATCGACAAAGCGTCTCGATTGTATCCCAAGGCGCAGGCGCCATCAGAGACGTCTCAATCACCATGATCCGAAGCTGACCGATACGTTCTGAGTGATCTCAGTTATGCCCTCGGGGGTAGCGCCGCGGGCATCGGTTCGATGACCGAAGGACTTCTCGCAGTATTTGAGAAAACCCGCATGAGACGCGTCGCTCTGCTTGTCTTCGTTATTTTCATCGGATCGGCGCAAGCCAAGGCCGATTCATCGAGTTGCATATCCGATTTCGCTGCGAGGCGTCTTCGTCTGGCGATGGCTCACCAGCATCACGGCGATGCACCCACCAATAGCAAAGCCAATTGCCGAGTCTATGGAATTAGTTTCTATGAAGCGGTCGTCGCGCGGCAAGCCGCCGCGACGTGCGGACAAGGCACCGAGCGTCAACGAATTCTCGACGCGCTTGACTCGGAGATCAACGTCTTCAACGGCCTCATCGCGGCGCAGTGCGCAATTTGAAATCCGACCGGCGAAACGTGCCGGCGGAAACTCGCCAAATTTAGTCCGCCGGGTTAAGGTTTAGTTTCGCGCGGCCTGGACAGCGGCTGTGACTAAAAGCGTGCATTGGTGCTCGTGGGCGCCCGATACTTGAATGCAGCTCGGCAAAATGGGGAGGCATGCCATGAACCTCACACCAGTCTTCTTGGTCGTGGCCATCGTGGCCGTCTTACCATCAGTTCCGGTTCATGCTCAGTCCGACGCTCCGAACGTTGAACGTCCCGTGTGGCCGCCGCCCGGGTCGACATGGACCGTCAACCTCAAGCTGTCAGGTTCGTTGGGGTCTGGGGTGCGGGAGGCCACGTTCGAGTCGCTCGGCGAAGTCGACTGGCATGGAAGGCGGGTCATGGGCAACTACATGCGAGGGGGCGCCCATGCCTATTTCGACGCCGAGCGGCGCATTGTTGCTTCAGCCCGCGATGGTAAGCCAATTCAGACTTACCATCCATACGAGGCCCTGTATGACTGGCCCCTCTTCGCGGGGAAGTCATGGCCTAGCGAGTTCCAGCTCAAGATATACGATCGAAATCAGACGCTCGACCTGAAATACGCTTTCACCGTCGAGGCCTTTGAGGAGGTCACGACACCCGCGGGTACTTTCAAGACGTTCCGTATCCGGCGCACCAGCCCCGATGATCGCTACGTGATCTGGTACGAACCCAAGCTTGGACTTGAGGTGAAGCGTGACTGGGAGCGCTACGCGACACACCCCCTTGGCATCGGGACGCACCAGATGGAAATGCTCTCGTACACCATCAAGAACTGATTTTACTTCAGCGATGCCATGGCATCGCTGAGTCCCCGCGCGGCTTTCCTTATGCGCAAAGCGGTCATTCGCGGTCTGCGACCGAAGGATGGCTGTGACCCGTCGATGCAAGGGAGTGTTTGAGTGCGCTCCAACTATCCGAAATGCTCAATCAGCAGTTCAGTAAGAACTCGGACTTTCCGTGTGGAGTGCTGACCAGGAGGCCGGACGACGAACATGCCGCCTTGTGGTACGCGATGACCAGGTCGAGTGTGGGCACTTCTCCCTTCACCGGCCGGGTGGTTATCGACCCGGGCAGATACTGCTTTGTGTAAGCCGGCAACAGCATGACCGCGCGCGTTGATGTGATCATTGATATTGCATGGACGACATTGTGCACTTCATGTTCCGGCTTGAGATCGATACCGGCGTGGTTGAAATACTCGAGGACGGCGCGGCGCACCGCCGGGGCGGCTTTGGACGGAAGGCAGAAAGTTTCATTCACAATCTCTTCCGGCGCGACGGCTGCGTACGATGCCAGGCGATGGTCGCTCGGAAAAACGAAAACCAGTGGGTCCGTACGCACGCGCTTGCAGGCCAAGTCTTCCATATGCTCCTCCGGCCGTATGAAAGCCGCATCGAGCTTGCGCCTCATCAAGGCCTTGGCCAGCGCTGGGGAGTAATCACTCGACAGGCGGATTTCGATGCCAGGAAACTCGTCTCGAAGGACGCGGTTCACCTCAGGCAGCAAACCGATTTCCGCCCCAGACAGAAAGCCAAGGGCGAACGTCGGTCTCGCCGGCTGAGCGGCGCGCAGCGCCGCTTCTTTTGCTGCGTCCGCTTGAAGCAGCGCCATTCGTGCATGGTCGGGAAACGCTTTGCCGGCCGACGTCAGCTCAATACCGTGAGCGCCACGATTCATCAGTTGAACGCCGACTTCCTGTTCGAGATCCCGAATTTGCCGGCTGAGAGATGGCTGGGACGTGTGAAGCTTTTGCTCGGCGGCAACGGTCAAACTGCCCGCATCAGCAACCGCGATGAAGTAGCGGAGATGCCGAAGCTCCATCACAATCTCCCATGTCTCGCAGGCATGGGCCCAGCTTACAAAGTCTTTTTCAGGCCGACCAGCGATCTCTATAGCAAGAAGCAGTGTACGCGGGGTCTGTCTGGTAAGCAGAGCGCATCGCGGCCTGATCCGTCCGGCCCGGCACCAAGGCGCGCGTTGACCCCTACTGGAGCGCGCATGGGTAAAGGCATCACGGCGTCGCTGTTGTTGCTTCTGCTGATGACAGGATTCGGCGGAGCCGCGGCGCAGTCCGCCAGCAATCAACCGAGGGCAAGCGGCATGGAACCAGACGTAGCGAAAGTCAGGGAAGCGATGCTCGGAAACTGGGAGAGCAACGCTCCGGAGATACGGCCGAGCAAGAACCCGGACGGCTCGCTCAAGCCGTTCTACCTCAAGCGCGCCTTCAAATATCTGCCGTCCGATCGATTCGAGCTTGAGATCGTCAACTCGGCCGACCCCTCCGGTGCCGTGCCGCTCGCGCGGATCAAGATCGGTGGGCACATGCTGTGGCAGGGCCCGCATCCGATCGCTCCGGGCGCGCAGAAGGTCGACTTCGTGGCCGATGAAACCTATGAAGTCACTCCGCTGGCGCCGGGGTTTGCCGACATCCTCAACAAGTTCGCGTCGTCAGGATACGTCGCCTTGGGCGGTCAACTCGCGCCAGAGCATATTCGGCAAGGCCTTCGTCCCCTTCGGTCTCAAGGAGGGGACAAATTTCATGGAGTACGACCTCGTCTACCTCAAAGGGGACCTGTTGTTCTGGGGCGCCCGCAATATTGACGGCCGCGGCTTTGATACGGAGCGGAACCGCCCGACCAACCTACAGATCCCGCTGATTCGGAAGTACCCTGGGGCTTGCGAACCTCAATGGGCAGGAGAGCATGGCCATGATCAAGTCCATCGATGACCGCCGCATCGAAACCGTCCTGAACGCGTTTGATACCCTCTTCAACAAGCGTGACTACGCGTCCGCCGAGCGCTTCTGGTCTCCGCGTTACATCCAGCACAGCGCACATATCCCGCCCGGCCGCGACGGACTCTTTGGCCTGGTCAGGACCTTGCCCGCGACGCTGCGCTACGAGAACCACGTTGCGGCGGCAACTGGTGATTTCGTCATTCTCCATGGGCGGTTCAGCGGTCACGGCCTGCCGGCGGCGTGGATCGTCGCAGACATTGTGCGCATGGAAGATGGAGTGCTCGCGGAGCACTGGGACGTCATCCAGGACGAAGCCACGCGGGAGCAATCGCGCAGCGGTCTGCCGATGTTCGGCGACCGCTTCCTGGCCTGACCGCGAAAGTCTCAAGGAAATACGGGCACGAACTCAATTGTGAAATATGCGCGTAAACCCGTCGTCGCGTCGCACCGACAGTGGCATCCCGACTCTTACACGCGGCTGGAGGACTTGGGTCCAATCGTGGACGCCACTACTGGGTAGCTAAGCTGCGTCGCAGTCAAGGCCGCCGCGCCCCCAAAAACAAAAAGATCAATCATCTGCCTGACCGAGGGTCGCCCTTCAACTTGATTTGAATATGATAATCGACATCTCTTGGTAAGACTAAGCATCCCGCGCAATCGTCACGTCGCGTGGGTCCGACAGCAGTAGGGAGAGGGCACATGGCCTTTACCGTCAATATCAATGGAAGTCCGCGCAGCGTCGATGTCGACGGTGATACGCCGCTGCTCTGGGTGCTACGCGACGTACTCGGCATGACCGGCACGAAATTCGGCTGCGGCATGGCGCTGTGCGGCGCCTGCACCGTACATATCGACGGCACTGCCACCCGCTCCTGCATCACGACTATCGACAGCATCGGCGACTCGAAGGTCACGACGATCGAGGCGATCGGTGCGACGCCGGCCGGCGCGAAGATCCAGCAGGCCTGGCTCGAGCATGAAGTGCCGCAGTGCGGCTACTGCCAGTCCGGACAGATCATGTCGGCCTCGGCGCTGCTGGCAAGCAATCCGCATCCGACCAATACCGACATCGACGACGCCATGAGCGGCAATATCTGCCGCTGCGGGACCTATGTGCGCATCCGCGAAGCGATCAAGCTCGCCGCGCAGGCGAGCGGAAAGGCAGGCTGATCATGAACATCGATCGCATTGCATCCCACACCTCCGACACCAATCTGTCACGTCGCAGCTTTCTTGCGGCCGGCGCCGCCGTCGGCGGCGGTCTCGTGCTGAGCCTCAGCCTGCCGCTCGGCCGCAGCGAGGCGGCCGCGCCCGAAAGTTTTGCGCCGAACGCCTTCATCCGCATCGGCAGCGATGGGGAGGTGGTGCTGACGATGCCCTATGTGGAGATGGGGCAGGGTACCTATACCTCGATCCCGATGCTGATCGCCGAAGAGCTCGAAGTGAATCTCAAGCAGGTGCGGCTCGAGCACGCGCCGCCGAACGAAAAGCTCTACGTCAATCCCCTGCTGGGCGTGCAGGCGACCGGCAATTCCAATGCGATGCGCGGCGCATGGAAGCCGCTGCGCGAGGCTGGTGCTGCCGCGCGGACCATGCTGGTCGCGGCCGCCGCCAATCGCTGGGGCGTCGATGCAAAAACCTGCCGCGCGCAGGACGGCGAGGTGATCCATGTGCCGACCGGACGTAAGCTGACATATGGCGAGCTCGCCGACGACGCTGCGAAAATGCCACCGACAGGAAGCGTCGCGTTGAAATCGCCAGACGAGTTCAAGCTGATCGGCACGCCGGCCAAGCGGCTCGATACCCCCGCAAAGGTCGACGGCACTGCGGTCTATGGCATCGACGCGCGCCCGCCCGGCGTGAAGATCGCAACGCTCGCGCAATCGCCGGTGTCCGGCGGACGCGTGAAGAGCCTCGATGAGGCGGCGGCAAAGGCCGTCAAGGGCGTGCGCCAGATCGTGCGGCTCAACGACGCGGTCGCGGTCGTGGCCGATCACATGGGCGCCGCCAAGAAGGGCCTTGCGACATTGAAGATCGAATGGGACGACGGTCAGAACGCTAATCTCGCGACCGACGACATAGCGAAGGAACTTGAGCAGGCAACGCTTGGTCCGGCCGCGGTCGCGCAGAGCATCGGCGATGCCGACAAGGCAATGGCAAGCGCCGCAACCAAGCTCGAGGCGATCTATCAGGTTCCATTCCTGGCGCATGCCACGATGGAGCCGATGAATTGCACCGTGCATTTTCGCGGAGGTGAATGCGAGATCTGGCTCGGTAGCCAGGCGGTGGCGCGGGTGCAGGCTTTTGCCGCGAAGGCCGCGGGCCTACCGCCGGAGAAAGTTATCGTCCACAATCATCTGATCGGCGGCGGCTTTGGCCGAAGGCTCGAGGCTGACGGCGCGGTCCGCGCCGTCGAAATCGCCAAGCAGGTCGATGGTCCCGTGAAGGTTGTATGGACTCGCGAGGAAGACATTCAACACGATGCGTACCGGCCCTACTGGCTCGATCGCATCTCCGCAGGCCTCGACGAGCAGGGCAGGCCGGTCGCCTGGAAAAACCGCTACGCCGGATCTTCGGTGATTGCGCGGTGGCTGCCGCCGGGCTTCAAAAACGGTCTCGATCCCGACTCGACGGAAGGCGCGATCGATCTGGTCTACGACTTCCCGAACCTCCATGTCGAATATGCGCGCGTGGAGCCCAAGGGCATTGCAACCGGGTTCTGGCGCAGCGTCGGCCCCTCGCACAACGTCTTCGTGGTCGAGAGCTTTGTCGACGAAATGGCGGCCGCCGCGAAACAGGATCCGGTCGCCTATCGCCGCGCTATCCTTGGCAAAAATCCGCGCGCGAAAGCAGTGCTCGATCTTGTTGCGGAAAAATCGCGCTGGGGACAGCCCCTGCCCAAGGGAAGGGGGCGCGGCGTCTCGCTGCAGTTCGTGTTCGGCAGCTATCTCGCGCAGGTCGCCGAGGTCGAGGTTGCAAAGGACGGCAATGTACGCGTCCACCGCGTGGTCTGTGCGATGGATTGCGGCACCGTCGTCAATCCCGACACCGTGCAGGCGCAGCTTATGAGCGGAATCACCTTTGGCGCGACCGCTGCGCTCTATGGCGAGATCACGCTGAAGAACGGTCGTGTCGAGCAGACCAACTTCGACACCTATCAGATGATCCGCATGAACGAGGCGCCCGCGATCGAGGTTCACATCGTGAAAAGCACGGAGCCGCCGGGCGGAATGGGCGAGACCGGGACCTCTGGCGTCGTTCCCGCGATCGCGAACGCGATCTTTGCGGCGACGGGAAAGCGCCTGCGCAAGATGCCGGCCGATGCCAACGTGCTGAAGCAGCCAGTGTGAGAAAAAAGAGATGAGTATGGCGATGGTCAAGTCGGAATAGCGCAGTTGAGCGTTTATGGAACGGCCGCACTTGGCGCGGAGCGGTCATTCGCTCGAACATGGAATCAGTTAAGTTGCAGCTGTATAGCCCAATGCGCACCACCCCCCGCTCCCTTCGCCTTGCGCGTTAGCACCACCGCGAGCGCGGCCAGCATCAGGACGATGCCGATCACCGCAAAGGTGTCGCTGAACCCCATCACCTGCGCCTGATGCTTCACGGCCTTGCCGAGGGCGATGATCGCCTGCTGATGCGCGGCGGCGAGATCGGAGACGCCATGGGCCAGGAAGTAATTTGTGGCCTGGTTGATCCGGTTGCGCACCTCCTCGCGGCCGAGCGTCACCGACTGGCCGATGATGTTGGAGCGGAACTGCTCGCGCTTGGTGATCACGGTGGCGAGCACAGCGGTGCCGATCGCGCCGCCGAGATTGCGCAGCATGTTGCTGATGCGGCGACGTCCTGGGGCGCAAGATCACCCGTGGTCACGGACGTCAGTGGCGTCAGCACCATGGCCTGACCGATGGCGCGATGTTCGGAATGAAAAGCTGGTCGCCGGCATAATCCGGCGACATCGCAATGTCGGACGGCACGATTGATGCGGCGATTCATTCGCACGCCAAACGAGCATTCGCGATTTATGGTTCTGGGATCGAGCAAATCAGCGACGTCGTTAAGTGCCAGAACCGGACCTTCCACCACCGGCCCGAAATTTAGTTCGAGACCGATTTCGCCTTGCGGACGAACACGCTGTCGCCGTTCCGGCTGATTTCGAGCGCACCTGCCTGGTGCGGTGTTGAGAAAGCCACACTCTGACCCGATGCAAGAATAGACACAACACGGATCGGCGTTCCCGCCATGCCCTGCGCAAGGGTCGTGACAACATGGAATCCATCGCGCTCGACGGTATAGTAGGCGACACCTGACACCTCGCCGAGATCGATGCTCTTGGCATCAATCGGACGCAGGCCATCGGCGTGGGCGGCCTCCAGAGAGGCCAAGGCCAATGCTGCGGCAACAAGCATGCTACGGATCGACATATCGATCTCCTTTGGGTTGCGACATAGAACCTATAAAGCGCACGGCATCTAGGCGTTCGCGCCGCCGTCGACGGTCAGCGTCGAGCCGGTGATGTACTGAGCCTTCGCGCTCGCCAGGAACGCTACCGCGTTGGCGATGTCCTCCGGCGCGCCATACCGACCTAATGCCATGAACTGTTTGAGTGTCTCCGCGTACGGGCCGTTTGCCGGGTTCATGTCGGTGTCAATGGAGCCCGGCTGCACGAGGTTGACCGTGATCTCCTTTGGGCCGAGCTCTCGCGCCAATCCTTTCGTGAACGCGACCAGTGCCGACTTTGATGCCGCATATACGCTGAGGACGGGCGCAGGGACGCGGTCTGCGAAGTAGCTTCCGATGGTAATAATGCGACCGCCTTTGGTAAGGTGAGCCAAGGCGGCTTTGCTTGCGATAAATTGCGCGCGCACGTTGACGTTCAGGAGCGCGTCGATGTCGGCGAACGAGATGTCCTTGAGTTCGCCCACTCGAAGAATCCCTGCATTGTTGACAAGGAT
>WNGI01011479.1_pt1 | contig 12707 bp, 7 predicted proteins | sample 5400621 | NCBI WGS metagenome assembly WNGI01 (sample SAMN13153374, study PRJNA577476) | soil metagenome | isolation source: 20 cm soil or saprolite under Garry oak tree replicate 1 | place: USA:California | collected 2016-06-15 | reverse complement strand
TGGGGGTTGTCGTCGCCGACGTGAACCGCGATGGCCGGCCCGACATCTATGTCTCCAACGATGTCTCTCCCAACGACGCCCTCTACATCAACAACGGGGATGGCACGTTCAGCGACAAGGCGGCGGCCTGGCTGAAACACACCAGCATCGCCGGGATGGGCGTGGATATCGCGGACTTCAACAACGACGGCTGGCCCGACATCGTGCAGATGGACATGCTCCCCGCCGTGGCCGAGCAGCGCAAGCGCATGAGCGGATACCTCTCGTACGCCCGCCGCAGCGACCAGCGGCGCCGCGGCTTTCGTGACGACTACGACGCCAACGCGCTGCAGTTGAACAACGGCGGCGTCTTCAGCGAAATCGCGAATCTCGCGGGCACCGCCACCACGGACTGGAGCTGGAGCGCCTTGTTCGCCGATTTCGACAACGACGGGCGCAAAGACATCTTCGTGACCAGCGGATACCCCAAAGCACCGAACGATCTCGATTATCAGGCCGCCGTGTTCGCGGCGCACCGCAACAGCAACGAGGCGGCCGCGCGCGAGCAGCTGCGGGTGCTGCGCAGTTACCGCGTGCCCAATCACCTGTTTCGCAACAACGGCGATCTCACGTTCAGCGACATGAGCAAGCAGTGGGGCATGACGCAGCCAGGTTATTCCTACGGGGCAACGTACGTCGATCTGAACAACGATGGTAAGCTCGATCTCGTCGTCAACAACATCGATGCGCCCGCGTCGATCTACGAGAACGTCCAGCGTGACACTGCAGCGCACTATCTCACTGTGGTGCTCGAGGGCAAGCCGCCGAACCGCCGCGGGCTCGGCACGAGCCTCGTGCTGACGGCTGACGGCAGACGGCAGTATTTGTATCACTCGCCTTACCGCGGCTTCATGTCGACGATGGACGACCGCGAACACTTCGGATTCGGCGCGACGCGACGTGTGTACAGTCTGGTCGTGACGTGGCCCGACGGACGCACGCAGGTGTTGACGAATCTGGACGTTGATCGACTGCTTACCGTCCGTCAGTCCGACGCCTCTGCCGCCCCTCGCCGCCCCGCGCCGCCCTCCGCCGCCCTTCTGTTCCAGCGCTCCGCCGCTCCGCCCTACACGCAAACGTTGCCAGCCTCACCCGATTACGAGGTCCAACCCCTCCTGCCCTACGAGCCATCCCGGCAGGGGCCACCGATCGCGGTCGCGGACGTCAATGGCGACGGGCTCGACGACGTCTTTGTCGGCGGGGGGGCCGGCGTGCCGGGCAGGCTCTTTCTGCAGCGGAAAGACGGCAGCTTCGTCGAGTCAGCCGCAGGTCAGCCGTGGGCGGCGGACCGGGCGTATGAGGATTGGGGAGCGCTGTTCTTCGACGCCAATGGCGACGGCCGGCCCGATCTCTACGTGGCCAGCTGCGGGTATCAGCACACCCCGGTGTCGCGGCTGCTGCAGGACCGGCTCTACATCAATCAGGGCGGTGGGAAGTTCGTGCGCGATGTGCAGGCGCTTCCGGAAATGATCACGTGCACTGCGAGCGTCGCCGCGGGTGATTTCAACGGTGACGGCAGGCCCGATCTGTTCGTCGGAGGCCGGCTCACACCGCGTAACTACGCCTTCCCGGCACGCAGCTACATCCTCCGCAACGATGGTGGGGGCCGCTTCTCCGACGTCACGGCACAGGTCGCCCCCGAGTTGGCGCAACCGTTGGGCATGGTCACCACCGCGCTCTGGACCGATTTCGACGGCGACGGCCGGCTCGATCTCGTCACGGGGGGGGAATGGATGCCGCTGCAGTTCTTCCGCAACGACGGCACGCGCCTCCAGAACGTCACCGCCTCGGCGGGCGTCGGCCCCACCCGGGGCTGGTGGTGGAGTCTGGCCGCCGCCGACTTCAATCACGACGGTCGTCCCGATCTCGTGGCGGGCAACATGGGGCTGAACTTCATGTATCAGACGTCGCCCCAGAATCCGTTCGGCGTCTATGCCGCCGACTTCACCGGCAACCAGGGGACCGACATTGTCCTGACCCAGGAGATTGATGGGAAGGAGTACCCATTCTTCGGCCGGGCGAAGCTGGGCCCCGTGATCTATCCCCTCGCGCTGCGGGTGCCGCGCTACTCGACGTTCGCGGCGGCCAGCGTCGCGCAGCTGTTCGGGAGCGAGCCGTTGCGGCGCGCACTGCATTATCAGACCGACACGTTTGCCAGTCTCTACCTGCAGAACAACGGCAACGGCACGTTCTCGCCCGTGCGCCTGCCGAATCTCGCGCAGATCTCCCCGATCCGCGGCATCGTGGCGCACGATGTGGATGGCGACGGCAATCTCGATCTCATTGTTGCCGGCAACTTCACGGAGATGGAGCCGAACACCACACCGCCCGACGCCGGCAACGGACTCTGGCTCAGGGGGGATGGCCGAGGGCACTTCACGCCGGTCGCGCCGTTCGAGAGTGGCTTCCTCGCGTCCCGCGGCGTGGCGGGACTCGCGCTCATGAAAACGCCTACAGGGAGCGCCGTGCTCGTAGCGAACACGGGCGACTCCCTGCAGGCGTTTCTACTGCGCCGGCGTTAGATCGCGCTGCCTACTGGCACGCTCCCCAGCCGGGATTCTGCTGCAGCTGGCACACCCCGCCCACCTTGCTCAACTCGACCTGCACCGATGGGATCGGATAGAAAGCATACTTCGGCAATGTAAACGTGCCCACGGCGCTGGCGAGATATGAGATCCGCCCCGCCTCGGTTGAGACGTAGTTGGTGATGGCGGTATCGGCGATGCCCCAACGCCGTAGATCGAAGAAGCGCTGGCCCTCCATCCCCAGCTCGAGCCGCCGCTCCGTCCGTACCGCCCGGCGCGCGTACGCCGCGCCCAAGCCGGCCCATGGGGTCGTGTATTGACCGACCTTGTAGAACGCCCACGGCGTCTGCAACGAGTCGCGAGTCGCGCCCACCGGCGCATTCGGTCGCATCGAGTCCACCATGGACGGGCCTGCGACCGTGCAGTACGCCGTATAGCGGTTCATCGCCGTGCTGTCCGGGCCGCACCCCTGCGCCGCGACGCCCGCGCGCGCCCGGATCTGATTCACGATCGCCTGGGCAGCGTTCAGGTTGCCCAGCTCGATCTCCGCCTCGGCGTCCATCAACAGCATGTCGGCGTACCGGAAAATGTGGATCGGCACGTTGTTCGTCTGTGTCGCCACCCAGCCGACGTTGTCTTCCGCGTCCGGGAAGGCCTTCTCATGGATGTTCTTCTTCGGACTATAGGGCCCGCTGTACGAAGCGTCGCGGATCCAAGACCGCTGGTGCACATTCCAGTCCTTGTACGGAACGTTGTCGCGGCCCACCGTCCAGTCGAGGCGCGGATCAACCGGCGCGGCCATGCCCGCATAGGTCGTGTCGATGTTCCACGTGTTGTCCGACATCGACAGCGGCAGACCCGCGGCGTCCACCTTGTACGAGTTGACCAGGTTGTACGACGGCTGATAGAAGCCGCAGCAGGTGAAGTGGTTGGCTTCGCTGTAAGGGAAATTCAACCGCTCGCCGAAGTTCGCGTTCTGGCCGTTCGGCTCACCGTCCCGCACCGACGCCTGGTACGCGAAGATCGTCTCCGGCCCATTCCGGTGATTCGGGTCGGCGGTCCAGACCCGGTTGAAGCCCGCTTCCAAGCCGTATGGCCCGGTCGCCTTCACCGAGTCGAACGTCGCCTTGGCCGCCGCCCAATAGGGGGAGGCGGAATTCGACCCCGCGCCGTACACCTGCACACGGCCCTTGTAGGCCATGGCTGTGTACCGGCTGGCGCGTCCCTTTTCCGTATTGCGCGGGGCATCCGGCAACAATGTTTCCGCCGTCGACAGGTCGGTGATGATCAGCTTGACGATCGAGTCGAGCGGCAGGTCGTTGGCTTTGCGGTACCCGCCCAGGGCGACCGGGGTTGAATCCGCTTCGAAGTAGTAGGGAATGTGCCCCCACATGCGATATGCTTCGAAGTGATAGTGCGCCCGCAGAAACAAGGCCTCACCGCGAATGCCGCGCTGATCTGCGAGGGGGATCTCATTGGGGCTCGCCGCTACCACCGCATCCAGCAGGCGCAGCGTCGCATTGGCGCGGAAGACGCCGTCGTACACCTGGCTCCACTTCTGGTTCAGATAGCCGTCCGCGTCGCCCAGGTTCCATTGGAATATCTCAACGCTATGGATGGGGTTCTGGTCCCCGAGGTCGGATCCCTTGTACGCGTCGTTGCTCGTGACGCCGCCCCATACCCAATTGCTGACGGCGCACCCCCAGGCCCCGGAGCTCGATTGGCAGTCCAGTGCCCGGTACGCGGCGATAAGGGAGCCCTCCACCCCGACCCTGTTCATCAGGGTCGCTTGATCGACCGTGCCCTGGGCAGGCTGGTTGAGGAAGTCTTTGCAGGCGTACGTGACGCCGGCGACGACCACCACTCCCGCCACGCTGTACAACAGTCGCTGCCACTTGTGTCTGTTCATCGTCTTCGTCCCTCTCAGTAAAGACGCTAGGCGTTAGAAGGTGGTCTGTTCATCGTCTTCGTCCCTCTCAGTAAAGACGCTAGGCGTTAGAAGGTGGTCGAAATCCCGATCGTAATGATCCGGTTGCTTGGATACACGCCCTGGTCGATGCCACGGGCTTCGTCGCGAAGGTCGCCCGTATTCCCGTTCGTCGCGGGGACCGGGAGCGACGGATCGAGCCCGGAGTAGCCGCTGATGGTGAACAGGTTCTCCGCCTGCAAATAGACCCGGGCGGCCGGAATCCAGCGCACGACGGCGGGCGGCAGGTTGTACGCGAGCTGCAGCGTGCGCAGCCGCACGTACGTGCCGCTTTCCACCCAATAGCTGCTGAACTGCCGGCTCCAGTCGTCGCTGTTGTCGAGCCGTGGATACTTGGCGCCCGGGTTCGTCAGCCGGCCGGGGCAGTTATATCCCGGCGAGGGCAGGCCCGGGCCCGGCGGCGGCAGCGGCTCGCAGTCGCCGTTGAGCTGCGCCGAATTGGTCAGCATGTCGCTCGCGACGTTCGTCTGGAAGTACCGGAACGCATACCAGTACCGCTGCGTGTTGAAGATCTTGCCGCCGAACGAGCCGAACACCGTGCTGCTCAGCTCCCAGTTGCCGTGCCGCACCGCGAGATCGATCCCGCCGGTGAACTTGGGATGCGGGCTCCCGATGAAGGTGCGATCGGCCGCGGTGATCTGGCCGTCGCCGTCCAGATCCCGGAACTTGATCCGGCCCGGACGCGCTCCCTGATTCCACTGTGCGGCCGCGTCCAGCGAATCGACGTAGTACCCGTCGGCGATCAGGCCGTAGAAGCCGCCGAGCGGCTGGCCGACCTCGTTGCGCACGGCGTTCTGCTCGCGGACTACCGAGGCGCCGCGACCAAAGAAGAACGTCTGCACGCCGTCGATCTTGGTGATTTGGTTGTTATAGTGGCTGCCGTTGAACGCCACGCTCCACGCCGTGCCCCCGATCGTGCCGTGATAGCCGACCGAGAAGTCGATCCCCGTGTTCCGCATGCTGCCGATGTTGAGGACCGGCGGGGCCGCGGAGCCGCCTGCCGCCGGCTGCGGCGGATCGAACAACAGGTTGCTCGTGTTGCGGCGATACACGTCCACCGTGACGTTTCCGCGGCCGTTCAGGAACTCGAAATCGAGCCCGGCGTTGGTGGAGTGATTCTCTTCCCACTTGAGCGTCGTGTTGCCGAGCGCGGTGGTCTTGAACCCGGGCTGAATCGAGGAGCCCGTGCCGCCGATGTCGTAGAACGTCTCACCGCGGCCGCCGCCGAACTGATCGATAATGCGGAACGGCACGTTCTGATTCCCCGTCACGCCCCACCCGAACCGCAGCATGATGTTTTGCAGGGGCAGATTCTGGAAGAACGATTCGCGCGACAGCCGCCAGCCGGCGCCGACCGCCGGGAAGGTTCCCCACCGGTTGGTCGGTCCGAACGTGGACGATCCGTCACGCCGCATCGTCACGCTGAGATAGTAGCGCTCGCCATAGTTGTAATCCGCCTTGCCGAAGAACGACAGCAGCGCCCGCTTGCTGCCCGAGCTACTGACGTTCTTGGAGTTCGGATCGCACAAGGCGTCGTCGATGTAGCGCGAGTTGACGTCGTTCTTGCGCAGGCTGGCGCAGTTGCCCGCCTCAAAGCGGAAATTGGCCTTGATGGCTTCCTGGCCCAGCAGCACCGTGAGGTTGTGCTGGTTCATCGTCCGCGAATAGTTGAGCGTATTGGTGATCGTCAACTCGGTGAATCCGCTGTAGTTCTCGTTGATCCCGTCGATGTTCGTCGGCTCATGATCTTCGGGCGTCGCGGGTGTGTACCCGTGGTAGGAACCCTGGAGCAGATTGAAGCCGAACTTGGATTTCAGCGACAGCGCGTGGCCAACATCGACCGTGCCGAAAATGTTGCCGAACATGCGGTCATTCGTCGCGATGTTGTTCTGCGCGTAGTAGTTGATTTTTGCCGGGTTCGACTGGTTGCCCAGCGTGTTCGCCTTCCCGGAGGCGAAGTTGCCGCCGACGTCAAAGACCGGAATCACGGGCTGCATGAAGATGTTCTTCCCGACGATCCCGCCCTCGCCGACGTTGTCATCGGTCAGTCCCTCGGCGCCATGGTGCTGCTCGCGCGAGAGGGAGATGTTCTCGCCGAGGCTGGCGCGGCCCATGTTGAACGTCGTATTGACCCGCGCTCCGCCGCGCTGGAACCGCGTGTCCTTCGCCGTGCCCGCCTGATCGAGATAACTCAGCGACAGGTGGTAGGCGTTGTTGTCGCCGCCGCCTGATACCGCCAGGTTCGCGTCGCGATATTGGCCCGTGCCGAACACCGCCTTCCACCAATTCGTCCCCGGACTGCCCCGCATGATGAGGTTGGTCGGGTACAAATAGGTCAAAGGATCGACGTTGGTGCAGGGCACTTGGGTACTGTCCGCGTTCTTGCAGCCCTGCGGCCAGATGTACGCGGGAACGCTGGGGCTCGTGGAATCCCCATAAATGTTGATCGGGATCTTGGTCCCCGCGTTCTCGTAGGATTTCTTGACGACCTGGAAGTACTGCAGCGAATTCTGCATCAGGATGTCGTCATATCCGTGCGTCGGCGTGGCAAAGCCGGTCCGGACGTCCAGCGTCACCTGCTGCTGGCCGGGCCGGCCCTTCTTCGTCTCGATGATGATGACGCCGTTGCTCGCACGCGACCCGTAGATCGACGTCGCCGACCCGTCCTTCAGGACCTGCATGGAGGCGATGTCGTCCGGGTTCAGGAAATTCATGTACGATTCCGACACGGGCGTCCCGTCGACGACGTAGAGCGGGTCGTTATTCTGGAACCCCGTGACGCCGCGGATGCGCACCGTGCTGCGCGAACCCGGGGCGCCGCCGTCCTCGACCGTAACACCGGGGACGCGGCCGTCGAGCCGCTGCAGCACGCTGGTCGAGGTCTGTTGCTGCGCGCTCTCGACATTCACGCTGGAGACGGAGCCCGTGATGTCCGCGCGCCGCTGCGCCGTGTATCCGGTCACGATCACCGGCTCGAGCACGGCGACGGCCGATTCCAGCGCGACGTCGATTTGCGAACGGCTCCCGATCGTGCGCGCCGCCCCCTTGTAGCCGATCAGCGCGAACAGCAGCACGCCGTCGCCCGGAGCGGCAATAGAGTATTTACCGTTGGCGTCGCTCGTCGTGGTGGTAGTCGTCCCACGCACCTGGACCGTGACGCCGGCTAGCCGCTCACCCGTTATCGCGGTGATCGTACCGGAGACTTGCGTCCCCTGCGCCAGGGCCGTAGCGGTCACCGCGACCGCGAGCATCAAGCCCATTCCCAGTGCGGCACAAGCACGAATGATTTTCTTTTCCATGTACACCTCCGCCTCCCTCATTCGACGGGTCTTCGCATGGACTGCAGGCCTTCCCTGGCGATCAAGTCTCGATACGTCACCAACACGACGTTGCGCGCCTTGAGGGCCGCGCTGAATCGCTGCGACGTCAACGCCGTCAATTCCCCCTGACGGTTCTTGCTCATCTCGGGCAGCGGCTCGTCGGTATTCATGTCGAGCAGCGCCCCCAACTCCGCGTCGTCGATACCCACGTGCGTGACGACGAGGTTCAACCCGGGCTTCAGCCGGTTGATCATGACCACCAGGCTGTCACCCTTGGCGGCGGGGGCCGCCGAGTATTGCGGCGTGTCTTCCGTTTCCCCGAAATACTCCGACATGCCGAGCCCGTACTCCCGCGCCAGCCGCTCCGTGATCTCCCGGAACTCGGGGTAGCGCGTCGCAGTGCCCATGTGATAATCGACGTAGTCGATCTTCACGCCCGAGCGCAGCGCGCGCTCGATCTGGGCCCGCAGCTCCTTCTCGACTTCGGCGACCTGCGGGTTGTGCTGGTGCAGCGCTTCGGACGACGGAAAGAAAAAACCGTTCGCATCGACCAACGATGGAACGGCGGTACTGCCTGCGACGGGACCCCAGCGGTAATTCTTCCACTCCGAATTCAACGCCAGATGGATCCCGACGGCGACGTTCGGGTGCTGCTTCAGAATCTCCACCGCTTCCTGATACCACGGGCACGCGAACAACACCGACACCGAGACCGGCATGCCGGTCGAGACGAGCTGCTGCATCGCCATGTTGACGCTGTGGCTCATGCCGATGTCGTCGGTGCGGATGATCAAGGAAGGCTTGGCGGTTTGCGCGGACACGAACGTCACCAGGCTGGCGGACAGCAGCCAGCTCAAACAGGTGACTGTTCGAATCAGACGCATAGACGGCACTCCCGTGGCAAACGGTATCGAAGGTGTTACAACGACGTAACATGTCCCTGCAGGATGGAACGACAAGACCCCCACTCCGGGTCACCCGATCAGGCTACAACGCGCGCTGTCTCGCGTCCGGCTTTTTTCGTGCGGTGCTGGATCGTTTCGGGAGAGTTCGGAATTCGGCGAAGACGCGCACCAGCAGCTCCTCGCGACTCTGCACGCGGAGCTTGCGATAGATGCGCCACAGGTAGGTGTGCACGGTGTGCGGCGACAGCCCGAACCGCGCGGCGGTGTCCTTCTCGGAATTGCCGTCGAACACGGCGCGCACGATGCCGCACTCGCGCGGCGAGAGGCCGAGACAGCTGGCGAGTGAGCGCCATTCCCCTGGAACGAACACTCCCTGGCCGGTCCCGCTCATGACGGTCTCTCTCATGGGGTTCCAATATGCTGCGCGCTGCGTTCCCACCGCCAGACCGGCCCATCCTCGGGATCGACGACGGGTCCGATGTGCACGAAGCCACATTTCGTGAGCACGCGGGTCGATGCATTCGCCTCAGGGCGGGTGTGCGCCCGGATCGTCCGCACCCGCGCGTCGTTGCTTGCAAAATGGATCAGCGCGCGCGCCGCCTCCGTCGCGTATCCCCGGCCCTCGCGAGACGGCACGACGCCATAGGCGATCTCGACCATCCCCGCGTCATCTGGTGCGCCCTTGAACCCCGCGCTTCCAACGATCTCGCCGCTTTCCTTCTCTATGATGAAGAAGCCATGGCGCCACGGGTTGGGTCCTCCTCCCTGCCCCGCGGCGGTGCGCAGCGACTCGAGCCACACGGGAGACACCTCCCCGGACACGTAAAACCCCCGCAGTCCATCGGCGGGGGTCAACGCGGCGATCTCCTCGAATCGGTCCGGCTGCTCGATCAGCGCGAGCAGCTGCCCGGGGGTGAAGGCGAGCAACGTCAGGCGCGGCGTGTCGATTTCAGTCCGGGGCTGATCATGTTGCATCGTAGCCAGCGTATTCTCCGGGTTGAATGACGTTGCCCTTGTACTGCTGGTCGTCGTGGATCCCGATCTTGGATGTGTAGTAGGCGCGAATCGTCCCGCCCTTGATCTGCTTGAAGAACTTCTCCGCATCGGTCTTCGGATCGGACTCGGCGGCGGCGACGCGCGTGAGCAGCGCGAGCCGCTGCTCGGGGCTGGACGCCATGAATCCTTTGCCGTGCATCTCGCGCGACAGCGCCTCGACGGCCGCGATTCCCGTGCGCCACCGCTGCCCCTCGTCCTTCTCGAACGCTTCCGCCAGCCGGCCGTCGATAAAGATCGCCACGCCGGCGGCGCGCGCGCCGGCCGACTGCTGATCGGTCGGAATGATCATGTCGCTCATCTCGTCGACGAGAGCGAACTCGGCGGCGGTGAAGAACTTTGGCGGCACAGGCGCCAGGGGCGGCAAGGCTTTTACCAGGGGCAGCGCTGCGGCTGCTGCCACCGTTTGCTGGAGCATCTTGCGACGCGAGATCGTCATAGGTTCCCCCGCTTGAATTCGTCCGCCAGATGCTCGCACGAGCGCCACGCGAGCGCCATGATCGTCCACGTCGGGTTCTGGCACGACGCGCTGACGTGACTCGAGCCGTCCACCACGAACAGGTTCTTCACGTCGTGCGACTGCTGGAACTGATTCAACACGGACGTCTTGGGATCGTTGCCCATGCGCGCCGTGCCGAGCTCGTGAATCGACCACCCTTCGGTGAGGATATTCTTGTCCACGCCGATCACCTCGATGCCCGCCGCCTCGAGCATCTCCTTGCCGGCGGCGGCCATGTCCTCGCACATCTTTTTCTCGTTGTCACCGAACTGATAGTTGAAGCGCAGCGCCGGGATCCCCCAGGCGTCCGTCACCACGGGATCGAGGTCGACCTGGTTCTCGTAGCGGGCGAGCACCTCGCCGAAGCCGCCGAGCCCAATGAACGCTCCCGCGTGATCGCGGACCGATTTCTTGAACTGCCCGCCGAAGCCGGGCGTATCAAACACGCCGTCCGGGAAGATCCCGAAGCCCGAGCCGCCCTCGAAGCCGTAGCCGCGGATGAAGCCCGGCTGCTTGTCCTGCAGATTCCGGAAGCGCGGGATGTAGAAGCCGCCGGGCTTGCCGTCGTCCAGCGACGGGGCCGCGCCCACCTGCTCCTTGACCAATCCCGTCACGCCCGGTCCCATCACGTGCTCGCAGAAGTTGTGGCCGACGTGCCCGCTCGAATTGCCGATGCCGTTGGGGTACTGCCGCGATTTCGACAGCAATAACAACCTGGCACTCTCCAGCGTGGACGCCGCGAGGATCACCACCTTCGCCTTCGCCTCGTAGGTGCGGTGATTGACGGCGTCGACGAACGAGACGCCCCGCGCCTTGCCGGTGTTCGGATCGACCATCACCTCGTGCCCGATCGAGTTCGTGCGCAGCGTGAGGTTGCCCGTGTCCATCGCCGGATAGATCAGGCCCGTCGGCGAATCGAACGCCGCGTGGATGTCGCAGCCACCGGGGCGCCGGCCGCAGGCGCCGCGCCCGAAACACTTGCTGCGATACTTGTTTTTCACGCCGTCGGTCGTCACGCCGGCCCGATACGGCGTCAGCGTGCGTCCCATCGTGGCGAGACTCTTGCGCAGCTTCACTTCGGACGCGGTGAGCTTGTTCGGCCGCTGGAACAGGCTGTCGGGCAAATGCGGCAGGTTCTCCTTGTGGCCGGAGATGCCGAGGTACAGGTCTACTTTGTCGTAATACGGTTCAATATCTGCATATGAAATGGGCCAGTCCTCGCCGAACCCGTCGTGCGTCTTGCCCTTGAAGTCGTAGTCGGAGAGCCGCAGCGCCAGGCGGCCCCAGATGTTGGTCTTGCCGCCGAGCAGCCGCGCGCGCACCCAGGCGTACTTGGTGCCGGTATACGGATGCTGCTTCTCGTCGACCAGGATGTTCTTGACGTAGTCCGAGCCGCCCCAGCCGCCCACGTACGAGAACACGTGCTTGAACGCCGAGCCCTTGGCGTAGGGCGGCTTGCGGATGTTGTACTCGTTGAAGCGGATGGCGTGGTCTCCGGGCGGGGCCTCGCCGCGGCGCGGATGGTCGTAGGGCCACTCCATCGACCGCAATTCGGCATTGATGTCGATCTTCTTCCCCGCTTCGAGCAACAGCACCTTCATCCCCTGCGACGTGAGCACGTGCGCGGCCATGCCGCCCGCCGCGCCGGAGCCTACGATGACCGCATCGTAGGTCACGGACAGGTCGGCATCCTGCACCTGCGACGCTTTGAAGCGAATCAGAGTCATGAGGCCCGTTCCTTAGGTAGGCGGCAGGCAATGGGTAGGGGCGCAGCATGCTGCGCCCCTACAACAAACGAAATGCCCCTCGCAACAAACGACATCATTGTGTCCTAACATGCTGCTCGTATGAAACGAACGCCACGCGGCGACTATCAGGCGACCAACTTGGAACGTTGATCGTCCCCTGCCCGCCGAAGAATTCCGGCGTGAGATCGCGTACCGAGCGGTCGCGCAGATCCATGAGCCGCAGCTTCACCTGCTTGCCGAACGGATGGTCCTGCCCCTGGTCCTCGACAAACGACAGGTACACGATCCAGCGCCCGTCGGGCGAGGGATGCGGAAACCAGTTGGAGTAGGCGTCGTGCGTCAGCTGCTCGCTCTCGGTCCCATCCGGCCGCATGCGCCAGATCTCCATTTTTCCGCTGCAGAACGAGTTGTAATAGATGAAGGCGCCGTCGGGCGAATAGTCCGGCCCGTCGTCGAGCCCTGTACAGGTCGTGATGCGGCGCTCGTCGCCGCCGGTCACCGCAATGGTGTAGATGTCGAACTCGCCGTCGCGGCGGCCCACGAAGGCGAGCGTCTTGCCGTCGGGCGACCAGCCGTGCCAGAAACTCGGCGCCTTCGTCGTGATCTGCTTGGGCGTCCCGCCGCCGATGGG
>WNGI01004701.1_pt1 | contig 12709 bp, 10 predicted proteins | sample 5400621 | NCBI WGS metagenome assembly WNGI01 (sample SAMN13153374, study PRJNA577476) | soil metagenome | isolation source: 20 cm soil or saprolite under Garry oak tree replicate 1 | place: USA:California | collected 2016-06-15 | reverse complement strand
ACCTGCCACTGGCGTGCGAGGCACCGACGACCGGCCGGCACCGGCCCGTACCGCGCGGACCCACGCGCCCGAAGTCAAAGGGACAGCGATGAACCTGGCAGTTGGCACTGGCGAACCGCAGGCAGAACGTGGTGAACCCACCGCGACGCTGACCTTGCTCTATCAACGGTATTGGTCCGATCTGGTCCAATATGTGAATGGCATGCTCTCGGACGTACACCAGGCCGAGGAGATCGCGCAGGAGACCATGCTGCGGGCGTGGCGGAACGCGGAGAAGCTCGCCCCCGAGCGCGGTTCGGTGTGGGGCTGGCTGACCACGGTCGCGCGCAACATCACGGTCGACCGCATCCGGTACAAACGGGTGCGGCTGACCGAGGTCAACGAGTCGTTCGCGCCGCCGAATCTGATGGTCACGGCCGACCATTCACCCGACGTGATCAACTCGATCTACGTGGCGAACATTGTCGCGCAGCTCCCGCCGATCTACCGCCACGACCGGACCTGTGCGGAGGCTGCCGTCATCCTCGGCATCCCGGTCGGAACGGTGAAGTCTCGGCTGCACTACGCGCTGGGCCATCTCCGCACGATTCTGGCGGCCGACCCGTCGCACCACGAGTAGCTGTCCGCGTCACCGGCACGCCGACGTGACAGAGACGGCCGCCGCATGACGGGTCTCGAGCGCGGCCTGCAGGTCCTCGGCGTCGCCGCCGAGCGTGGCCCACTGACCGTGGACGCGATCGCGGACCTGGTCGGCCTGCCTGTGAGCACGGCGTACCGTTATGTCGCCATCCTGCGTTCGCTGGGCTACCTCAGTCGGGCCGATGGCCGCTACGACGTCGGCGCCCGGACCCTCGGCTTGCTCCGCCGCGGCAACGTCGAGGCGGCGATGGGACGGCTGGCCACCCCAATGGTGGTAGATCTGGCCGAGCGGACCGGCGAGACGGTTCTGCTCACAGTGCCGGTCGGCTGGACTGCGACATGTGTGGCGAGCGCCAATCCGGGCGGGCGGGTGCGGCCGGTACATCGGCCCGGGGCGGTTGCCCCGCTGCATATCGGCGCCTCGGCGAAACCGTTGCTGGCGCATCTGCCGGACCGGATCGTGGGGGATTACCTGCGGTTCATCGCCCCGACCTCCGCGCCGGGCACCGGCCCGGAGGGGCTGCGGCGGCAACTGGCCGAGATCCGGCGCACCGGCGTGTGCGTGACGGTCGGCGAGCCGGAGCCGGACGGCCTCGGCATCGGTGTGCCGGTCTTCAGCGCCCGGCGGATCGCGGGCTGCCTGAGCGTGACTGGACACCGGTCCCACTTTCCCGGCAAGCAGATCATGGCGGCCGGCCGGCAGCTGCGCCAGTCGGCAGAAGCGGTCGAGCGGGCCTGGGCGGTCGGCCCGACCGCTCCTGCGGCGGGCGAGGTGGGCGGATCCATCCAGAACCGCGATGGTATGTGAGATGCAGGTGCACCGGTCTACCCCACGCCCAGGGCGAGCCGCAGCGCGCGACGGGCATTGGCGCTACGTGACTTGACGGTCCCGGCCGGAATGCCCAGAAGGTCAGCCGTCTCGGCGGTGGCGCGGTCGTTCAGGTACGTCTCGATGAGGACGCCGCGATGTCTCGCGCCTAGCGTGCTCAAGGCGGTCCGGACTGCCAGCCCACTGACCAGCGTGTCAGTCTGGTCGCTGCACGATCTGTCCAGGGCGGCAGACGGGTCGGCGGTCGGAACGGGACGTAACTTCTTCCGGCGGATCCGATCGATGACCAGGTTACGGGCGACGGTGAACAGCCAGGCACGCTTCGGTCCGTCGGCGGCCGGGAGCGTCTGCCAATTCCGCCAGGCGGCCAGCATCGTCTCCTGCACGACGTCTTCGGCTTCCATGACGTCTCCAAGAGTCATTCTTCGTACGTAGCGCATGAGGTCCTTGCCGTGGCCTCGGTAGAACGCGGCGAATGTGACGTCGTCGGCCGGCGCCTCTGGTGGCGGCTGACCCCCTGCGGGATGGGCCGGTGTGGCAGGTTGGTCGAATTTGACATGACCTGTGGTGGCGAACATGACAACCTCCAGGAATGGGCGAACGCCGGGAGTTGAGCTAGGCTTCCTCTGGCGGCCCGGTGCTGTGGTGCTGGGGGGATTAGCTGAGGCGGGCTCTACCTGCGACCGCAGTCCAACCCCTCCCACTCTCGGATCACGATCACGCTGGCTTAGCGAGTCGAGAGCCCGGCCGGCGAGGCTGCCGATACCGCTGGCGCAAAGTTGCCCCAAGCCAAGCCGTGGTCGAGTCCTGGAGGAATCAGATGATTGGCTCTTGTTCGACGGGAGACTCCGCACCCCTTCAGCACGCGGCACCGGGTGCATCCGAGGGGCTGCCGGCCAGCCTTCCGGAGGCGATCCTCACCGCGTCCGTCGTCGACTCCGCTTACGGTCGGCCGGCGGAAGGCGTGGAGATCTGCCTCCAGCGCAGGATCACCGGCGAGTGGCAGGACGAGGCCCGGGCCCGCACCGACGAGGGTGGCCTGGCCGGCCTGCTACCGGCGCGAAGACTCACCCGCGGCGTGTACAAGCTGGAGTTCGATGTTGGCAGCTATTTTGCGGGTATCGGTAAGGTTGCGTTCCACCCGAGTGTCATCGTGGTCTTCCAGGTTACAGATCCCGACCAGCAGCATCACATACCGGTCCTGATCACGCCGTACTCGCACCTGACGTACCAGTCGACGCCTCCGCGATGGCCATGATCGGCGATCGGTCGGCCAGCGCGTTGATCAGACGATTGGTCAGCGCCGTATCAGCGTCGGCGGCCAGTTGCATCGCGGCCCTCCAGGCTAGCACAGCGGCATGGCCCCGTCCTGCCTGGTCGTCCAGCATTCCGCGCAGCTCGAGCACCCGCGCTCGCCACACCGCCGCCGGCCCGAAATCGTTCAGCACCCCGAGGGCCTCGTCCAGCAGCGCCGTCGCCGAGCCGGCCCGGTCCATCCGACAGTCCAGTTCCGCGAGTGCGAGCAGCACCCGCCCGTGCAGCAGCAGGTTTCTGGTGCGCACGGCGGACGTCAGCCCGGCCTGTAGATCGGCCCTCGCGGCCTCGTAGTCTCCCCGCCCGGCCCGGACCGTGGCCAGTCCGAGCAGCGCGTAGCCCTCCCCGATCACATCGTCGCCGCTGGCCGCGGTGAGACGAGCCGAGTCGAACGTTCGTTCGGCCCGATCCAGATGGCCGGTTCGCACGTAGAGTTCGGCGAGCAGGTATTCGGTCTGCGCGGTGAGCCGGCGAGCGCCCAGCCGCCGACAGCAGGCCAGAGCCTCGCTGAACAGCTGCTCGGCGACGCCATACTGCTGCTGGTCAGAAAGGATCTGGGCGATGTCCTTCAGCATTCCGGCCTCGCCGGCACCATCGCCCACCTGCCTGAATCGGGTCAGCGCCTGCCAGTAGCGGTCCAACGCGCTGCCGTAGTCGCCTGTCAGGCGGTCCAGGAACGCCAGGCCGCCGTGGGTCAGTGCCACGCCGTGGGCATCGCCCAGCTCAGCAAACAGGTCCAATGCGCGATGCAGGTAGGCCGTCGCATTGTCGAGCCGCTCGGTGAGGGCGAGGGTGCCCAGTGAGTAGAGCAGCGCGGCCTCGCCACGCCGATTGCCGGCCCGGCGAACGGCCTCCAGCGCGCTCTCGTGCGTCGTTCGCCAGTCCTCGACGAACGACCCGGACTCGAACAGAGTGACCGATGTGACGGCCAGGTCCCAACACAGCTCGTCCAGGCCAGCTCGGCCGGCCTGCAGGACGCCCGCGACCAGTCCCTGGTGCTCCGAGCGCAGCCAACCGATGGGATGTACCAACAGGAACTCGACTGTCTCGGTCGGCAGATGCCAGAGCGGCGTAGCACCATGCAGGAGGCTGAAGTCACCCCCATACTCCCGGCGGTGCGCCTCGGCCGCTAACGACAGCAGGCAGCCTATCAACCGGCTCAGCGCGGCAGCACGCTCCGTTGCGGGCTCGTCGTTGGCCAGCCGCTCGAGCGCGTAAATGCGCACGAGGTTGTGCAACTGGAACCGGACCGGCCGCCCCTCGCGAACCTGGACCTCGACCAGCCGTGCCTCGACGAGCCGATCCAGCACATCCCCGGCGTGGTCAGGGTCGGCGGCGAGTAGCGGTGCGCAGACCCACGACGCGAAATCGTTGGTGGCGAGCAGGCTGATGCGCCGGAACAACCGCTTGGCGTCGGGATCGAGGCTCTCGTGGGCGAACGAGATCGTCGCCTCGATGCTTACGCCTTCCAGGTCAAGTTCGTCGAGGCGCCGTTTCTCGTCGCCCAGCCGGTCCACCATCTGCCGAACCGGCCAGTGCGGCCGTGCCGCCAATTTGGCCGCCGCGATGCGCAGCGCAAGCGGCAGGCTGTCGCACAGCCGGACAAGTTCACGGGCGGACGCCGGCTCGGCTCGTACCCGCTGCGCCCCGATCACGCTGGACAGCAAATCCAAGCCGGATGTCTCGTCAAGAGGAGGGATCTCCAGGCGGGTGCCCGGCAGCCCGGACAACCACTGCCGGCTAGTGATGATGACCGCACAGCCTGGGTCGCCGGGCAGCAATGGCTGCACCTGCCGCAGGTTGGCCGCGTCGTCGAGGACGATCAGCATCCGACGCTCGGCGAGCAAACTGCGGAACAACGCGGTACGGTCCTCCAATCCGCTCGGCATGGCGTCCGACGACACGCCCACAGCCTGCAGGAACAGGGCGAGTTGGTCGGCGGTAGTTTTCGGTTGACCGTTCCCGGCGTGCAACTGTGCAAAGAGCTGGCCGTCCGGATACTCTTCCCGGATCAGATGCGCGACGCGCACGGCGAGCACTGTCTTGCCGACGCCTCCCTTGCCAGTGAACGCCAGGACTGGCATGTGCTGCCGGTCGCCGCGCTCGCCACTTGCCGGTGACAGAACGCCGGCCAGCGCCAGATCGAGTATCTCTCGTCTTCCGGCAAAATCTGGGATCGCTGCCGGAAGTTGCCGCGGAATCACGATGTTGGCCAAGCCACCCGGGCCCGCGGCACCGGTGAGACTGGCAGGAGGGTCGAGAGCGGGATCGTTGATCAGAATGGCTTGCTCCAGCGCCCGTAGTGGCTCGCCGGGGTCCAGACCGAGATCGTCCAACAGGATTTCCCGCCCGGTACGGAACGACTCCAGCGCCTCCGCCTGCCGGCCCGACCGGTACAACGCGAGCATTAGGAGGCCCCGCAGCCGCTCGCGCCAGGGGTGTTCAGCGACCAGTTGCCTCAGCTCGGCGACGACTTCGTGGTGCCTTCCGAGCTGAAGCTCGAGTTCGATGCAATCCTCCAGGACAGCAAGCCGGTCCTCGTCGAGCCGCGTGGCGGCCATCTGCACGACACGGCTCTCGACGCCCACGGCGGCCGGTCCCTGCCACAAGGCGAGCGCGTCGCGGAGGTGCCGCACGGCCTCCTCCCTGCGGCCAGCGGTGGCGGCGCTGGCCCCGCCGGCCGCTAGAACACTGAACCGGTGCACATCCACCGACTCGTCAGGAACCCTTATCAGGTAGCCGGCCGGATGCGTCTCGATGACCGACGATCCGGTCCGATCGGCGAGCCGACGCCGCAGTACCGACACGCAGGTCTGGATCTGAGCCTTGGCGGTCAGGGGTGGCGCCTCGTCCCAGAGCGCCTCGATCAGCCGGCCGACCGGCACGATCCGGTTTGTTTCGAGCAGCAGCATCGCCAGCACGACCTGGGTGCGAGCGGCCCCGATGTCGACGACTCTTCCGTCGATGCGGACTCCGAGCGGACCCAGCAGGCGGAACTCCGTCCGGTCGATCGGATCGGCTCTCGGGAGTCCACTCGCCCTCGAGTCCGAGGGCGCCTCCGCCGTCGGCCGCGGCCACGCGAGCTGGGCGCTCTGGTCGCTTTCCACGGCCAGCACCGGCAGCCGGCTATTCCTCCTCGTCACGGCGGGCGCCGACCGTTCAGACCGCTAGGCGAGTTGGCGGGGCGGCGGGCGCCGCCGAGCGGACGAAGTCAACATAGTCCAGTCGCCTCCCGTGACCACAACGGTTGAGTCGATAACGACCACAGACCAAGTCGCCCAACGACAGGGGCCTACCCGCCGCAGAGACGGCGGCAACGGACGTGCCGGCTGCGAGCGCCGAGACGTGCTGCAATCGGGGCTGCAACGGCGGGAGCTACTGGCCTGTCGCTGCGCGATGACCCCGCAGACCACTTGTCAGCATCGTGGCGTGAAACCGGAGGTGCCCAGAGGTCCGTATCGCGGTGTGATCGGTGGCCCCTCTACCGAGAGGCGGATCGTGCTCCGCTGTCGGGTGAGCATGACTGAGGCCTCCAGGAATTCCGATGTACGGCAATCTCAGGGGTGGAGGCCCGTATCGATGACCTCCCCGCAGCCAACCTCTGATGGACGGGATTTTCCCGTCGGTTGAGCGCACTTCTAAGGCGCCGTACGGCGTCCCCGCCCGCCAGCGCGCGCCCTGATCTCCTGCCGTCGGATCCTGACTTCGATATCCACCTCCGTTGATGTTTGGTTCATGAGTTTCACGTCCGATTCTGCGGAAGTCAAGAGCAGGGCACTGATCATTCTCAGCCGTTGAGACTCGAGGCCCCTATGGGCGGCGTCTTGTGGCAGCCGGAGCCCGGGCTGATCGCCGAGCACGTGTGCGACACGGCGGTCGAGCCCGCGCCCGGGGACCCTCCCCGTCGATCCAGCGGTCTCAAACTCAACCGCGCAGTGACGCTCCGTCCTGGTCACGTCGGAGCCAGCGTTCCGCGCTAGAATTTGTTGGCATAGAGGCGCGAGGGTTCGGATCTTCTGCGCGATCTTGGTCTAGGCGAAGGAGTTTGGCCGTCGTCGTTGTTGGCGGCAACTCGGGACCGGGTGCGGTCCAGCCCAGACGATGATGGGAGAGTCTTGTGAGGGGGATGGTTGTCGCAGATCAGAGATCAGGTGGACGTCCGGATGCTCGGGCACCGTTTATCTATGCGGGCAGCGGCACGTCGCGCAGGAGGGCCGACCGGTGCTCGTCGACGACCTGGGCGTCGACTGGCCGCAGCGCCGTCCAGAGCACCAGCGGGAGCAGTCCCATGACGAGGCCCGTGGCGCCCATTGCCGGGAGCAGGCCGATGCGGTGGATCAGCGGGGAGGCAGCGACGGAGCCGGCGGTGACCCCGGCGGCCGTGCACGCCCAGAAGGCGCCGAACGCGCGACCGAGCAGGTGATCGGGTACGAGGCGGTGGAACACGGTGAAGCCCTTGATGTCCGCGATCGCGTTGCCGCCGCCCACCGCGGCGAGGGCGAACCACGCCACAACCGGCCTCGGCAAGAGCGCGATCAGCAGCACCGGTAGCCCCCACAGTGCCATCCCCAGCGCGAACGGCAGCGCCAGCCGACGCGAGGCCGCCGAGGCGATCGTCACGACCGAGCCGACCAGCCCACCGACTCCAAGCGCGGCGAACAAGGGTCCGGCGCCCGCCGGTCCCACGCCGAGCACCGAGGCGGCAGCCGCCACGACGAAGACGTTGAGCAGGCCCCGCATGGTGCACTGAGCGACGAACAGCGTCAGCACCGCCCGGGCTGGCGGGCTGGCGACGAGCGCCCGGAAGCCCGCCAACGGCTCCAGCAGCCGGCGCCGGCGACTGGGGCGGGCGCGGGGGGACGCCTTTGAAATCGTGCGGATCCGCGTAACGAAAAGCACGGGTAGCGCGACGGCGATAGCGATCACCTCGTACCGCGCCCAGGTGGGCAGCGTACCCACCAACAGGACGGCGGACAGAGGACCGAGCAGCGTGCCCAGCGCCTCGAGCGTGCTGTACGCTGAATTCGCGGCGGTCAGGTCCTCCGTTCTCTTCACGAGCTGTGGGATAATTGCGTTCACCGCCGGGCGGAACGCGCAGGACACTACCGCGGAGGCAGCGACAGTGAGGTAGAGCGGGAAAAGGGAGTTGTCCAGCAGGCTGAGTGGGATGAGCGCGACCAGCGCCGCCCACGCCGCCTCGACCAGCAGCAGCACCCTTCCTCGTGGAAGCCGGTCGATGAGGGTAGACACGACCGGGGCCGCCAGGACCGCCGGCACGACGCGTGCTGCTCCGACGATGCCAACCGCCGAGGCACCTCCGCGGGTCAAGGCGGTGACGGACACTGTCAGCAGCAATGCCCACTCCGCGGCGACACCGATGAACCACGCCGCGAGCACTCGCCGAAGCTGTGGCCGGGCCAGCGCGTGGCGGCTCGCCGTCGATTTCAAGGAGCCGAGAGACCACGGAAACGGTCTCAGCGAACGGCCGGCGCCTATTTCTTGGGCCGGGTCCGCATCCGGTCCGGGTGCCCGCCGCCCGGCCGTGTCAACTCTGGTGGCCATTTTCGCCTGGCATTTCATGCGCCTCCTCTGTAGGCGTCGAGCTTTCGGGTAGACGGCTGGGACCTGCAATATTGCCTTGCATCCGCAGCCGGTGAACGGCCTGGGGCCCGGCGTCCCGGCACCGCTCATCGCGCGATCAGGTCGGCGGGTCGATGACGCCGGGCCGGTGGAGCCAGCGTGCTATCTCATCTGGCTGCCGACAGCCACGAGCACGACCCAGGCAAGCGTGATCGCCAGCAGCGGCCGGTCGTGGACCAGTGGGCGGCGATCCGCGACGTGCGGGCGGGATACCAGCATGCCAGCGCGCATAAGGGCGCCGATGAATACCAGAGTCGCCAGTATCAGCACGCCGAGCATCCCAGGCGCTGCGGCGATGCGACGCATCACGAGCAGCAGGTAGCTGACGATCGCCAAGCCGGATGCCCATGCGAACAGGTACGGTGCGAGTGGCACCTCGGCGAGCGGACGTGCCACGGTAAGGCGCGGTTCCACCGCCCGCGCCGCCTGCGCGTTGATGAGAAGCGCACCCAGGACGGCGACGAGAATCGCGGCGGCCGCGGTGAGTTGTGTCCGGTACACGGCCCCGACGTCGGCGAGTAGGCCATCGACGAGCGGGACCGCAGCGATCGGGACGCAGACCAGCGATCGCTGGCCGAGAAGGGGCCGGGCGGGCACCAGCGGTATTCCGCTGACGGTCGGCCGGATTGCAGAAGACGGTGCTGCCGTGAACGTTGTCATGAGTCGCGAGCCTCCAGATATGAGTGGGGATCCAAAGCGTGTGGGCGATCCTGGTAAAGCCGACGGTCCGGATGTCGGCCTGGCGTCCGGGCGGCGACTCGCTACGAAGCCAACGCGACGTGTCGGGCGGCGACGTTCTTGGTGGAGTCGACCGGAGCGCCGAAGGTAGCGACGGCGTAGTGGTAGCCCGCGCCCATCGTCGCGCCGTAAATCAGGTGACCTGCGAGTGTGACGCCCAAAGTCGCCGGGGTGACGTGGAACAGCAGGTGCTGGCCCTCAGCTGACAGCACGACCGTAGCGACCAGGCCGGACCACACAAGCACGCCATACCCGACCGCCCACCAGATGATGTGGGTCCGGAGCCGGAACAAGGCCGCAGCCAGGAAGAATACCACGGCTATACCGCCACCGTCGCCGACATAGCGCCACAGATAGCCGACGGCGAGGTTTTCGACGGCGTTGCCGTGAACGACCCAGCCACCGACATGCCCGAAGGGGTCCGGCCACACATGCGTGATGGCGCACGGCAGACGCAGCGCGTCGTAGGCCGTGGTAGCGACCAGACCGGCGACGACACCGCGAGCCGCCCAGGCGCCCTCGGTCGGCCGCTGCAGCATCAGGCCGATTGCGATCGCAATGACCGGCAAGTCCACGTACCGAGCCGCAGTCGCCATGTCGATGAAACCGAACACGTGAGCGCTGATCGACAGCACCGGCAGCCCGCCCGCTACCGCGACGACCGCGACACGGAGTGCCGAGGCGAGCGCCGCTCGGATGTCCCGACGGGGAAACCTCACGGGCAGCGCGGGGAACTGGAACGGGGGCTTCGCGGGAAGGCTGACAGTGGTCACGTCTGGTTCCTTTTCTGTCGTGGCTTCGAGGGCGGACGTCGTCGCGTCTGGGATGGAAGTGGTGGCCGCCGGACGAGCCGGCTCACCGCAAATCGGAAAGCAGCGCGGCTGTAACGGCGTCCACGTCGTTGATGAAGAAGTGGCCACCGCCGAACATCCGGCTGCGATACGTCGAGCCGGCAAGGTCGTGCCACCACGCGGTGTCCTCGGGCGGGGCGTACCAGTCCTCGCTGCCAGCCCAGACGCTCACCGGGCAGTGCAGGCGCGACGTGAAAGCCGGCCGGTAGGTCTCGACGGTGGTCAGGTCCGCGCGGACGAGCGGCAGGAAGTAGTTGAGGAACTCGATATCGTGCATACGAGCCGACTCGAGCCCGCCCATTCGCTTGAGTTCAGACAGCAGCCGAGCGTCGGACCCGGTGTGCAGGACGACCCGGGGAGGCCGGTTCGGCGCTCGGCTTCCGGAGAACACCGCGAGTTCTGGATGCCAGCCGGCGTTCGAAAGCCCGCAAGCGACCTCGTATGCCATAAGCGCGCCGAAACTGTGGCCGTAGAAGGCGAACCGACCAGGCCTGTCAGAGAGCTCCCGATGAACAGCCCCGGTGATGTCGCGGGCCAGTGGCTGAAGCGAACGGCAGGTCGGTTCACCCCGACGGTCTCCCCGCCCGGGCAACTGAATACCGAGAGGCTCGATATAGTCTGGCATCGACGATGCCAGCGGACGGAACGCCGATGCGCCTGCGCCAGACCACGGAAAGCAGAACAGGCGGATCGGGACATCTCGCCGACGCTCCCGGAAGTAACGGATAGGACCGCCGGCGGGGTCGACCGTCCTGGCCTTGGCATGCATCGGCCAGCGGGACACGGAGCGTGAGTCGACGTTCCACCGGCGCACCGGGACGAGGGCCACCGGAGGCGTCGGCCGCGCGGCCAACGACGACTGCACGTCTGAACCTTGGATATTGAGCACCATTCAGTCACCTATCTCGGAGGTGTCGGGTGATGGGCCGCCAACCGCCAACCGCCGAACGACGGGCGGAAGCGCGTTGCCTGCGGTGAGGATGAGCGCCCGGCAGCCGCGCACACAGGGCCCGGGGGCCCCACGGCGGATTCAACCGGTCGTAGCAACACCTCGACGTGGAGGTGAGTGATGGGACGACCGCCGGGGTGGATGGCCGCGCAGACGGGGCGTCCGGCGTTGCGTTCGCCGGGCCGTCCGCCGGTGTGGCGGCGGGAGCATCTGCGGCGGTTCTGGGAGGCGATCGCTCGGGGAATGACGAGCGAGGATGCCGCCGTTGATGTCGGCGTGTCTCCCGTGGTCGGCACGCGGTGGTTCCGCGAGCACGGCGGCATGCCGCCGCACGGCTTCGCTGCGGTGTCGGGCCGGTACCTGTCGTTCGCCGAGCGGGAGGAGATAGCGCTTCTGCATGCTCAGCACGCCGGTGTCGGTGAGATCGCTCGTCGACTTGGCCGGTCGCCGTCAACGATCTCTCGCGAGTTGCGGCGTAATGCCGCTACCCGGGGCGGCAGGCTGGATTACCGAGCCACGAACGCCCAGTGGCGCGCCGACCGACGCGCACGGCGCCCGAAGACGTCGAAGCTGGCCGGTAACGAGCGGTTGCGCAGCTACGTTGCCGACCGGCTCGGCGGCGTGGCCAAGCGCCCAGACGGCGCGCCGGTGCCGGGTCCGGACGTCGCGTGGATCGGTCGTCGGCACGGACGACGCACCGACCGCCGCTGGTCGACATCGTGGAGTCCGGAGCAGATCGCTCACCGCTTGCGGGTCGACTTCCCCGAGGATGAATCGATGCGGATATCGCACGAGGCGATCTATCAGGCGCTCTACGTCCAGGGCCGCAGAGCGTTGCGGCGTGAGTTGACAGCCTGCCTGCGGACCGGCCGGGCGCTGCGCGTTCCGCGCGCTCGCACGCAGGCCCGTGGGAGGAAGTTCGTCACTCCCGAGGTGCTGATCAGCGCCCGCCCCGCTGACGTCGAGGACCGCGCCGTGCCCGGCCATTGGGAAGGCGACTTGATCCTCGGCCTGAACAAGTCAGCGATCGGAACGCTGGTGGAGCGCGCGACGCGGTTCACCATGCTGCTGCACCTGCCTCCGATGGAGGGGCACGGCCTGCAGCCGCGGGTCGAGAACGGGCCACCGCTGGCCGGTCACGGCGCCGAAGCCGTCCGCGATGCAATCGCCGCGACAATTACGACGTTGCCCGAGCAGCTGCGCCGCTCACTGACGTGGGATCAGGGCGCGGAGATGGCTCAGCACGTCCAGCTGCGCATCGACAGCGGGATCGCCGTGTACTTCTGCGACCCGCACAGCCCCTGGCAGCGTGGCACCAACGAGAACACCAACGGCCTGCTACGGCAGTACTTCCCGAAGGGCACGGACCTGAGCCGGCACAGCCGATGACCTCGCCGCCATCGCCCTGACGCTCAACACCAGGCCCCGGAAGACACTCGGCTGGCGGACGCCGGCCGAAGCCTTGAACGAGTTCCTCACCCAGCACGCCGCCTGACAAGCCCCCCCTTCTCGAGAGAGACCGTGGTTGTTCCTCCGGATGGCGGCGCTGATGCGGCAATGGCTTTCAACCCTGGCCGACGCAGCAACGCCCACTTCGGGCACGCCGCAGGGCCGACCGCAACGCACCAGAAAGGAGGGCCCGCAATGACCACGACAATGGCATCCCGGCGGCGACGTCGGACCTGCCGAGGCTGCCGTCCGTCCCGCGCCGGACGGGGACACTCATGGCGCTCATGGCATTCGACCGGC
>WNGI01004304.1_pt1 | contig 12709 bp, 9 predicted proteins | sample 5400621 | NCBI WGS metagenome assembly WNGI01 (sample SAMN13153374, study PRJNA577476) | soil metagenome | isolation source: 20 cm soil or saprolite under Garry oak tree replicate 1 | place: USA:California | collected 2016-06-15 | reverse complement strand
CCAGATCCCTCCAGAGTTCTACTACACGAAAGAACACGAATGGGTCCGCGTCGAAGGAACTGCTTGTCGAATAGGCGTCACTGATTATGCGCAAAACTCGCTGCACGAAATCGTGTACGTTGACCTTCCGAAGGTGGGAGCAAAGGTGGCGCAGATGCAGAGTCTTGGCACCGTGGAATCTGTGAAGGCTGTCGCCGACGTGTACTCCCCCATTTCAGGTGTCGTCGTTGAGGTCAACAGCGAACTTTCTGATGCTCCCGAGCTTGTCAACAAGAGTCCATATGAGAAAGGATGGATTACGCTGATCCGGCCAGACGATCTGAAGAAGGACCTTCCCTCACTGATGAAGCCCGAAGCTTACCGGGACTTTGTCAAAACGATTACTGAGAAAAAGTAGCTCTATCGTGGAGCATGTCCGCCTGTTGTGTCTTTAGATTCTGCCTCTCGTAGGTTTCCCTCGTTCGGACACTTTTCCTCACCTAGGAGGTTTATCTCTCAGAAGCCTAGTCTGATTGCTCCTCTACTGCCGGGAATCGAGTAGTGCAAGAAGCATTCACCCTCCTCTCACCACCTCTGAAGGGTCTACTGCAAGAGGCCGGAATCCGTACCCCCACTCCGCCTCAAGCAGAGGCAATTCCCTACATCATGCGAGGCGAGAACGTCTTGGTCATTGCTCCCACAGGGTCAGGCAAGACAGAGGCCGCTCTCTTACCGCTCATAGACAAGATGGTCCAAGACAGGAATCGACAAGGAATCTCGCTGCTCTACATCACTCCTCTAAGAGCACTAAACCGAGACTTACTCAAACGACTGCAAATATGGTCAGTCAAACTAGGCTTCACAGTTGAAGTCAGACATGGCGATACTCCTGCTGCTGATCGCAGGAGGATGGCAGGGCGACCTCCTGACCTTCTGATAACTACTCCCGAAACTTTGCAAGCGGTCCTTCCTGGAAAGAGAATGAGACAACACCTTAGACACGTCAAGGCCGTAGTGGTTGATGAGGTTCACGAACTGGCTGGAAATCGTCGGGGGGTCCAGCTGACAGTTGGGCTAGAGAGGCTGAAGGAAGTTCGGCCCGACGGTTTCCAACGGATAGGCCTCTCAGCAACCGTTGGGAATCCCGAAGAGATTTCTCGATTTCTCGGTGGCTCTGAACCTGTAAGAACTGTTCAGATTCCTCTAAGCAAAGATACTCGGTACAAGATTGAGTATCCTACTCCCGGCGAGGAGGATCAAGAACTCGCACGACGCCTGTACACCGCCCCAGAAGCAGCCGCACGGCTGGCACTCGTGTCTGACCTTGTTGATGCACATGATTCGACTCTAATCTTTGTCAACAGCCGGGTCAACGCGGAGATGTTGGGTTCAAAGTTCAACCTGATGGACCAGAACATAATGGTCCACCACGGCTCGCTTCCCAAAGAAGAGCGGGTCCGAGCAGAAGAAGCATTCAAGGCCCGCCAGGTCAAGGGACTCGTCTGCACAAGCACACTAGAGCTGGGCATTGATATCGGGTCTGTAGATCTTGTGGTTCAGTACATGTCCCCGCGTCAGGTCAACAGTCTTGTTCAGCGTGTAGGAAGGTCCGGGCATAGTCTGACCAGAACTTCTCAGGGAGTTCTAGTATCTGTTTCAACAGAGGATCTTTTGGAGTCGATAGGAGTCATTGAACTGGCCAAGGAGGGCCGGCTCGAACCAACAATCATTCACCATAGAGCCCTGGATGTCCTGGCACATCAGATCGCCGGCCTATTGATGGACTCAGAAGGCAGCGTCCCTCTCGGCCACGTCAAACAAGTTCTGAAAAGAGCCTTTCCCTATTCTGAGCTTGAGGACGCTGAGCTGGAGAAAGTTGTCGAGTTCATGAGGAAAATGGGGCATCTCAAACGAGACGATCGGACGCTCTACAGGACATCTCGGACTAGGATGTACTACTACGAGAATTTGAGCATGATTCCGGACGAGCGACGATATCAAGTGATTGATCTCACTACCCAGCAGTCGGTTGGAATTCTCGGAGAGGAGTTCATGCTCACGATGGCGCATGTCGGCTTGAACTTTATCGTCAAGGGACGGGTCTGGCAGATGAAACAGATCACCGATGACGGGAAGGTGTACGTTCTCCCGGTCAACGATCCCACCGCGGCCATTCCAGGATGGGATGGACAGATACTCCCGGTTCCAGGTGAGCTCGCTGTGCGTGTGGGAGAGTACCGGAGACAGATTGATAAATTGTTGGACGAGTACAAGACTCGGGCCCCCGTTGTCGAGAAGTTCTCACGAATTTGGCCCGCGGACCCCTACGGAGTACGCAGGGTTGTAGAAGAGATAGAGACTCACAGAGCCACTGGCGCACCCGTCCCGACCAATGATCGGATTCTGATCGAAGGTTTCGATCGCTACATTGTAATTCACACCCACTTCGGAGACGTACTCAACTTGACGCTGGGCGAGGTGATCGAGGAGCTCTTCCGACGCCAGGGTCTCGTGCGAATGTGGTGGTGGGACTCGTATCGGATACTTTACGAGATGACCGCGGACACGGCAGATTTGGATCTGGAAGATCTCTTCCTCAATCAGGTCTTCGGGGTGGACGATCCAGTCCTAGGAGGCGCCTGTCATGGTGTCTTGCACCGACATTTTCCATGGGAGCTGCAGATGAAGCAGATCGCTGAGAGATTTGGGGCGTTGAGACGTGGCCGGCTCATGTACGGCGGAGCAATGAAAGAGTTGCAGGTCAGATTCCGACTAACTCCAATCTACGATGAGACCATTCGCGAAGCTCAAGCCGAACGCGCAGACTTCGAGGGAGTCAAGAAAATATTCAAGCAGATCAAAGAACGAAATCTCGATGTCAGGTTCTTCCGGTCGAAAGACAAGCCTACACCACTAGCCTATCACATCCTCTACCGTCATGTCGACATTCCGGAGCTCATCGCTCCAGAGAATGTTGCAGCCGACAACATGGCAAGGTTGCGAATCTCGATTGGAGGACGAGCCATTGATCTACTCTGCTTCGACTGTGCAAATCTTGGCGCTGACGTTACTATTGCGAGTCTTGATGAGCATCCTTCTTGTCCAAGATGCGGCTCTAAACTCCTCGCTCCAGTCTTCTGGTCTAGCGGCTATGTCGCAAGTATCCTGCATAAGAAAAGAGACAAGGAGGCGCTGGACGAGAACGAGCAGAATGCCTTGACGCGAGCCCGCCGCTCTGCTGACCTTGTAATTGCCTATGGCAAGAGGGCCGTGATTGCTCAGTCAGTCTATGGGATTGGGCCGCAGACAGCCAGCAGGGTCTTGTCGAAGATGCACGAAAGCGATGATGAATTCTACAGGGACCTCTTAGAGGCCAAGCTACAATTCATCACTACTCGGCCTTATTGGAACAACTAAGGAATTCACGTGATGATGTATCGGAAATTGCCCTTTGAGCCGGTCCTCTTCAGTATTTCTCTCTCGTAAAGTTCCCCAAGAGCTTGACTTACCTTCCTACTTTGGAACTCCAGCCCAAGCCTTTGTTCAAGTTCGGCTCTTACATCCCCCGTACTCTTTGCGGCAATAAAGAAACTCTGAGGGATGAGTTTGCTTTCGATCTGTTGTAGAATGATGCTTGTTTCCGCCTTTCCGTGCTTGATCGAAGGCTCACTGATGGGGCTTTCGAGCGGATGCGTTGTTGCGATGCTTTCTGCTTGGCGTACTTCTCGTCGTTGTGCGAGAATGCTCTGAGGGGGCAATTGGTACGCATAGACGCCGTTTAGAAGGAGTCGTCGAAGGCGGCCGGACTTCACAAGATAAGCAAGGGCTCCTGTAATGCTACCTCTGCTGTAATTGAGAGCGTTTTGTGCTAGAGCTTGGTCTAGCTCTGACCATTTTCGGGGTTTCTTTCCCCATTCTGTCGATAATAGTTTCGAAATGGCATCATTGAGCCCTGAAGCCTTCTCAATACTCGGGGCAGACTCGGTGTTTTCGAGACTGACTCGAGCACGGGCAAATTCTGATCCTCGCTCAATTCCTGATGGTGAGCCAGCTAGTGCCTCACGTACTTTGTCTACAATTTCCGGCAGTTTGTCGATAGTTTTGTTGATCTCGGATTGTGTCCCTTGGATTTCGACCTCACCCGAAGGGATCCTAACTCTCAACATGACGGCCATGCGGGCCACATACGCCACGGCCAGCTATAAGCATTGCTGTACGTATATGGCCGAATAACAAATAGTCTTGAGCCACAGATGCGTCGAGTGCAAAGGACGGCCGGCGCAAGATAAGGCTGGCTAATGTGTCTTCTTTATGTGTTCGAAATATTCCTCGGTTTTCGAGAATTCTATGCTGGTCCCATTCTGCCAACAAGTAGGGCATCTGAACTTGGGTGCACTTTGCTGAGTAATCATTTTACGAACAGTTTCTGCTCCTTCAAGTGCTCTATGAGTCGACTCGCCCGATGTCAACATCATTCCAAGGTCTCGATGTCGGGTAAGAATTGTGCGCATAGCCTTTCCCCAATGAGACGCGGATTCTATCTGTTTGATCACGTATTCCCAGAAGTTAGGTTGTTTGTAATGATACGAATTACTACCTCTGTCGAAATAACTGACAAAGAGGTGAAGGTTATACTGGTTGGCGGTTTGGATGAAGTTGTCCCACATGCTTGATGTTACCCACAATTGGTGAATGTCTGTTTCCGAAAGGCCATAGCGGGACTTAAGATCTGAATAAGGCGAACCAGGCTCGTTCTTCCACTTCGAATATCCGGCAGTATCTTGCATGAAATGCGCAAAATCCTTGCCGTAGGCGGGGCTCTGTTCATAGAGAACTCGCCAAACATAGTCGAATGAAGTTTTCAAGTTGTAGATAGCTTGTGACACTCTGTTCCGGTCGTTCGCCTTATCGTAGTCCAGGCCGAGTCGATTGCAAAGGTCTTCCTTGGTCGGATGATTTCCCTTCGATATCTCTTGGTCTATTATTGTATTGAGGTCGACCCCGAGCCTCCCTAGTGAGTGTGCCACGCCATTCCATGTTCTAGGTCCTTGAGTCGGTACGGAAGAAGGGACGACTCGAATGTTAACCGGAGAACTTGCAAGGTTGGTTGCATGAGCAATCAGAGTCGAATTACCTAGGTTCCTCAGTGTGATTTCGAATAGTGCCTTACCGTGCATATCGGTTACCTGATTGCTGAGGAAAAGAGGGCCTCCATAATCAGAGTGATCAATGTACAAGGATGTATCAGCGCCAGGGATCGGGTTTCCGTTTTGATCTGTCAAGTAGGCAGAGAGAATCGCAGGCATGTTCTGTTCAATCTGCTGCTGATTTGCTTGGAGCTGAAGATCCGTGGGGATAATGCTCATTTGAACGGTCAACTCTGATTTTCTTTTATTACAGAGCCAAGCAGGGAGCGCATCCTTGATTCAATCTCACGGAAATAATTGGAGGCGATTTTCCATCTCTCTGCGCCGACCTCCATCAAATTCGGCATTCCCCATCTCTGAACTTTCCATGCAACATCACTAACTTCCCTAACAAAATTTTCGCCGGGGTCGCTGATCCTGAAATCTAGCGCTTTCTTTCTACCAGTCAATATTGCCATCCTTGCGTCCTCGATCAATTTCTCGTGGATGTCGTTGAGAGCGGTCTGCCGTTTGATCTCGTCGATGTCACGCGAAATAGCTTCGGGATCAAGCTTCAGTCCATCGCGCTGAATTCGACTGTAGAGCTTGATCGTCTTGTCCGCGCTTCCTGAACTCATTTCACCTTCGGCCAAGGCTGTCGCAAGAGGTCTCAAAATCTCATTGCGAACAGCTTCTTCGTACAATGCAACGGATCTCTTCGCCTCGTCGAGGTCGATCTTATCATCGATTATTCTTTGAACCATTGCAGCTGGAGCCCTCTCAACGAGGGCTTTGAGCTCGCGCACTGTTCTGACTTGTCCAAATCGACCCTCATCTTTCATCACCTTCAGAATAATACGGTGGCGAAGGTCGTCCGGCAGTCCTCTTGTAGAAACGATCGTAGTTGTCGTAATTGAAGGAGGGATGCTATGTTTTTCCCTGAATTCCCTCGCTTCGATGATTCCGGCACAGTAACCAGATGAGTATCCAAGTGCTCTATCAAGATCTTTAGGTGTCGAGAATTTGCCTGTTCTCCAGAGAGCTATCAGCGCGTTTTCCTTCTCACCCGGGCTAAGGTCCTCCCGCTGTGCATTTTCTAGGAATGAGTCTATCATTGACGCTGTTTCGTCGAAATCCTTGACGATTGCGGGGATTTTGGTTAGACCAATCATCTTACAAGCACGGAACCTTCTTTCCCCGGCGATGATTTCGTATCTTGCATTACCCTTCTTCGCCACTAGGATTGGTTGCAGAACTCCTTGTTCTCTGATAGAGTTGGCAAGCTCTTGGAGTCTTTCGGGGTCGAAGTTGGTTCTGCTCTGCTTCTTGCTGGGCTCAATGGATTCTAAGTCCAGTAGGACGGTGTCGACCATTGAGTTAGCTCTCCTTCTGCGGGTTCGGTTTCAGCTTAGTGATGTCTGCTAGTAGCGCGTCAATTTCCTCCCGAAGTTCGTTGAGTAGTTTCAACCTCGATTCGTCTCGCGCTGTTTGAACAAACTCATTGCGAGGGATCGAGCGAAGGGCTCCTATGGTTTTCTTAACGATTGAGAAAGTTTCACTAGAAATGGCCGGGTCCTTTTGGGCAAGGATTGCTTTGGCTTTCGAAATGTCTCCATCAGAGGAGTAGAACACCTTGGAAGCGTCGGGATCTTCCAGAATCTGGGGGAGCCTTCTGATATCTCTAACGTCCGAGAATTTTCCGTTTGCAATCCAATCAAAGAAGGTATTAACTCTCAAGGAGTCTTGTTCGATCCAATCTCGCAATTGAGGCTTCTTTAGAAGTTCGTCGAAGTAAGTGAATTTCCGAAACCATTGCTTGTCTTCAGGATGGGTCTTCCCGTATTCTATCGTTTTCTGAAATGCCTTGACCATCCGTATGACCGTTCCCTTGCCGAATCCGAGGACTTGTCGTATCTCATCGAAGTCCATATCGTCTTGATTGTACATTTCGTAGATGTGCCATGCTCTGTTCAGGGTCGCCCATTCTTTCGGCCCGCTTACATGTCGCGTCCCGAGCAATGAGTCAATATCTTTCTGTGAAAGATCTGCTGCTAGGACAATGGTTTGGACCTCGTCAAAATGGCTCTTGGGATACTTGTAACCCTCCTTCAAGAGTTTCCCGTCATGTGCCTCCTTTGCGAGTCTTCGAAGGCAGACAATTCTTCTGTTTCCCTCCTTCACGAGATAAGAATCGTCCGGCATTCGGATCACAACTGGGGGTTCAATCAGACCTCCGCTGACCCTAATCTGCTGACACAGCGTCTTTGCGTCTTCTTCTTCCCAAATGTGGCTTTCTATGGCGGCCTCTCCGACCTCCTTTTCCAAGTGTTTGAATCGTACATTCTTAGGATCGAGTCGTAGCTTTGAGAGCGATATCTTCTCAATCGTTCCCTCAGTCTTTCTGCCGCCTAAGGCTATCTCAATCATTGGCTTCAATAGAATCGGTCCCATCTGGTCCACATGGACCGCATGGACCAAGTTATAAGTATTCATCGGTCCGTCCGGGACCCGCTGGACCGAAGTAGGCCGGCGTAGACGCAGCTCGGTTCGAACGATTCTGATTGGAAAACTCGCCTTCTTATCTGAAATGGTCCTCGAAGTCGCGTTTTCGGACTGTCGGCCTATATCCTGTCTCGGAGATTCAATTAATCATAATAGACACGAGTATTCGTAGCCCAACCAATGGTTTGAATAATTGCTTTCAATGGTACAAGTGCCTCACATAGAGTCCGAACAACTTTCTTCCTCGTACAAGTTTGCAACTCGAACCTGGCGACACAGTTTCCACTCAATATGTTCGAGAGTAGCATGCTTTCCTCCTACTTTGGCGCATTACTTTATTCAATCTTATACGAAACCTGGCGATAGAGTTCTCGACATTTTCAGTGGTACTGGCACTGCACCGCTGCAAGCTTGCTTGGATGGGAGAGTTGGGATCGGCAACGACCTGTCACCAGAAGCTTACGTACTAACAAGTGCCAAAGTCAACGCGCCAAAATCGCGAGATTTTTGTGACTATCTTCGAGAAGTAAGTCGGCGCCTAAGATCGGCGAGCAATCCTAAGATCGACGACGATCTTTATTTCGGTAGTGATTTCTTAAGAGAAAAGCTGAATCCAAGTGTCTTCTACCACAGAGACACATTAGTTGAAATTGTCAAGCTACGAAATCTGCTACTCCATGATCTCTCTTCGCGGTCTGAGTCTCGGGTTCAGAAGGGAATGTTTTGCGCTGCCTTAACATTGGGAATACTACACGGGGACCGTCCTGAGTCGTTATCGTTGCCCCTCGATAGGTCAAAGTCTTTGACTCCGAATCATCTAGTGAAGATGCGACAGGCTTTCCCGGGCAAATATGAGATTGTCTTCAAGGATCTTATGAGGTGTCTATCGTTGAAGGCAGAAAAGGCCTACAAGCACGTGCCACCCCGAAGACATGGATACGCATCTCAAGAAGACGCAAAATTGTTTAAAGTGAATAAGCCTGTAAAGCTGGTCATCACGTCCCCCCCATACTTTGCCGCCCATACCTATGCATACGATAACCGACACCGACTATGGTTTCTTGGCCATGATTACCGTGAAGTCAATGAGCGAATGTTTCAGACACCCAGTAAGACCCAGTACTTAGCCTACGTTCTACAGTGTCTCAAAGGAATTGAAGAAATGCTAGAAGATGACTCCGCCTGTGTGTTGGTGGTGGGAGATGTGGAGATGGTTTCCAAAAACGAAAAGATCATAGTGAAGACAGGTGATGAGGTGGCGCACGCTTGGGCGGACCTAAGGAACACCGAGATGGAAGTCGCAAGGATAATCGTCGATCCGATTCCGCTTAAGTCGAGACGCTACATTCATGTCCCTATAACCCAAGGCATAAAGGTTGAGAGAATAGTCATTTTTCACAAGGGAAGCCCTGCCTTCACCGAACCATGGATAGATTGGACAGTTAGGCCACGACTTGAGAATGGACCCAATTGGTCTTCGATCCCTTCGTCAAAGGATTGACTTCTGTTCCGGTCTCGAAGGGCCATGAGCAAGGACTAAATCAGGGCCGGCTAATCGATCTTCTGGATGCCTTGACTTCCTTCTTGCGTGCGGCGAGAATCTCGAATTCGCGCTTTGGAGGATGAGAATGTTCTCTTGGCTACTGTCGTAGTCTTTGAACGACCCGGGATAGTCGAATGGGTGCATTGTAGTATGGCGGGCTGGTAACCATGAGGTGAATCGATTTATCAGGGATCTCCCTCATAGCCCTGCAGTCATTGAAGACAACCCGATGGAAAGTGTTCAATCGAAGGCGGTGGGTTGCTATTGGGTTCCAGTTTAAAGATTGATGAGTTCTCTTACAGACTCTTCCTTGTCGATTCGCCTATCCGCTTCCCGAAAGCTGATGGTTACAGAACTTGCTCATGTCTCTCGAATAATCATGAGTCTGTTCAAAGGTGGCATCGAGTCCTACTTCCGGAAGTAAATGGCGAAAGCGTCTTCCACTGGTGATTATCGCGATTGTCGCAGTTGCGCTGGTTGCACCGGCTGTCGCTTACGGTGGATTCATGGTCAATGTAGCCACTATCACATTCAGCGAAACCACAGGGTCCTTAACCGCCACGACTCCGCAATCCTCAGTTGCCTCGGTCAATGTCTACAACTACATGGCCATGAAGGCTGGAGGCTCCTTCCAGACGAGCGATCAAAGCATATCCAACACGGAAGTGGCAACGATCACAATCTCATTGACTTTGACCACTCCCTCAGGAACGAACGTGACGGTCACTAACACCAATATTCAAGGTGGGATAGGGACGAGGAGTCACACGGTGGTGCTCGGACCCGGCGAAGGGGTCACGCAGTCGGGTAAGTTTCTTCTGACGATAAACATCAGCGTGGACATAACGACTCCGGCAGGGGTCCATGTATCGTCCCTGTCTCTAACAATGACGAAATCGTTCACAGTCTCGTAAGCTTCTTCGTTACCTCGGGAATTATCGGATTCAGCTGGTTCGCTTCAAACCCTGCATCACTGAGAGTCGCTCGGTCTCTCAAGCGCGTGATAATGAAACAAGCAATCGGGCTCTTCGTCAGCGACGTGTACGTGAAGGCACTGCTTGACAATCTGCGGGGAAAGAGACCAGAGTTTCATGTTACAGACAAAACCAAAGCCAACCATGAGAGTATCAAGTTCGTCTTCAAAACTATGAAATATCACATAGCATTCTTCTCGGCAGAAATAGCGGCCAGTCTCCACTTGCTGAGCCATACTCTGAACTTGGTCTCGGTGGTGGACCTCGGATGGATCTGATACAACAATATCTGGGTAATAATTGGCATAATACTGACCCGAAGATAGGCAATCGGCATCGCGGGACCTTGCTCCCTTTCATAGTATTCTCAAGGGCCTTTTGCCTGGTTCTTACTGTCTCAGTCCGTGGAAACATGGAGCCGGCGCGAGCTTGCCACAGATATTCTTGTCAAAGTTGATTTGTTTTCACTTTAGGAAAGCGTTTTCTAAGAGAATAGTTCCTTGAAACATTAGCTTGTCATTACTCCTTCCTCCAATCGCCTATGCTCAAAGGGAAACCACGAACGAGGCAATGCACCATCGACTCGACAGTCTCGCACGAACTCGACATCCTCGCTCCAAGAGGAGGAGCAATTCGCCTCGACATAATAGAGGTTTGGAGGGAAGGTCAAAGTACTATCTCTATGGTGCTATTTTTCTCATACTTTCGTTTTCCGTTTCTCAAATGACTGTAGGTCATGAGGCCAGAGACCAAGTTGTTCGAGGCGGGCCTCTGGCCGCATCTGTCGGATACCCCTCTTTCAGTTACATGTCGCAGTGGGGCTCGTATGGCGGCCCCATGGCTCCCAATGGGGTGGCCGTTGACTCCTCAGGCAACGTATACGTCGCCGATGCCAAGAACTACGCAATAGACAAACTGGCAAGAGACGGGTCTTTCCTAACTGGTTGGGGATCCCAAGGATCTGGGCCGGGCCATTTCAACAGTCCTCAAGGAGTTGCTCTAGATAGTTCGGGGAACGTCTACGTTTCCGATTCTGTGAACAATAACATTCAGAAGTTTACCAGCTCTGGCACTTTCATCATTTCTTGGAATTCTTGGAATAACACAAACGTACTCAAGAATCCTCTTGGGCTGAGTGTTAACGCGAGCGGGTTCGTCTATGTAGTAGACCGGGGAGATCAACGGGTCCAGATCTTCAGGAATAATGGAATCTACGTAGGTTCAATCGGTGGCCCAGGTGCGACACTTGGCAAATTCTTGACGCCCTTTGGTGTGGCTGTCGATTCGTCTGGGTTCGTGTATGTAAGTGACATTGCACCGAATTCGGGAAACATTACCAAATTTACGAAAACTGGCGGTTTTGTTCTCGCTTGGGGAGGTATCAATTCAGGTGGCACTCTCGCAGCACCTGCGATGATGGCCGTCGACAATGCATCCAATATTTACGTCACTGATCTCTCCTTTAATCGTGTTCAAAAGTTCGGGACAGGCACTGGGAATCTTCTCCTCACATGGGGGTCCGCGGGCTCGTCCCCAGGGCAGTTCAATAGTCCCGTCGGCGTCGCGCTGGATGGCCCGTTGAACGTGTTGGTTGGGGACTCAAACAACTATAGGGTTCAGAAATTCTCAACTAATACAGGAAACTACCTTTCAAGTCTCGCTTATCCAAGACCTGGATTTTTCGCCAGCCCTTATGATGTTGCTCTGGACAGTTCTGGCCACATCTACGTCGTCGACCAGGGGAACAATAGGATTCAAAGGTTTTCCGTCGCGGGAGCATTTCAACTGGCCTGGGGAACAACTGGCTCAGGAAATGGGCAGTTCGACGGTCCATTTGGTATAGCTGTCGATCACAGTGGGAACGTGTACGTCACTGACTCGGATCCCAATGATCGAGTCGAAAAATTCCTTCCTAACGGTTCGTTCATCAGAGCCTGGGGGTCCTTTGGGATAGGCAATGGGCAATTCTACAATCCGTACGGTGTTGCGATCGACGGTTCAAACAACGTGTACGTGACGGACTACTTCAACGATCGGGTTCAGAAGTTCGACAGCTCAGGAAACTTTCTCTTGAAATGGGGATCATCTGGTCCAGGCAACGGCCAGTTCAGCAATCCAACGGGCATAGCTGTGGACGCTTCGGGCAACGTGTATGTGAGCGACTCGTCCAACAATCGGATTGAGAAATTCACTAACTCCGGAACGTTTCTAACTGCGTGGGGGACCGCCGGTCCGGGAAGTGGGCAATTCAACGTCCCCGGCCATCTAGGTCTAGATTCAGCGGGCAATCTCTACGTAGCGGACACTTTCAACAACCGAGTCCAAGAGTTCGCCAGCAACGGCACGTTTCTGACGTCCTTCGGGGCAATGGGGTCGGGAAACGGACAAGTTGTCGACCCAAACGGCCTCGCCGTCGACAGCTCAGGGAGCATCTACGTCGCGGACACTGGTGACCCTTCGGGGACCGGCAATAATCGGGTTGAGGTCTTCGCTCCTACGGTTATCTCCCAACCAACCGGCGGGGGTGGGCGCCGACCGTTGCCTATGTGATGCCAAAACTGATTGGAGCCAGTTTGTGCCACAGC
>WNGI01004302.1_pt1 | contig 12711 bp, 8 predicted proteins | sample 5400621 | NCBI WGS metagenome assembly WNGI01 (sample SAMN13153374, study PRJNA577476) | soil metagenome | isolation source: 20 cm soil or saprolite under Garry oak tree replicate 1 | place: USA:California | collected 2016-06-15 | reverse complement strand
CCGGGATGGCATCTAGCTTGATTTGACGCACACCGGATTCGGGGGAAGGAGTATTCACGCCGTCGATGGTGACGTTGGCAAGGCGCGGCTCAGTTCCGCGAATCTGCACGTATTTGCCTTCGCCTTCGTCGCGTTCAATGGTGACGCTGGGCAGGCGGCCGAGTGCATCGGCCATGTTGGCATTGGGCAGACTGCGGATCACTTCATCCGGTAGCACTTGAACCACGTTGTCGGCGGTCCGCTCGCGATTAATGGCCTCGGCTTCCGCTGAGGGGCGCTTAGCGGTAACCAGCACCTCCTGGTTTTGTGAGGAAACAGAAAGTTGGGCGTCCGCATTTGCAACTTGGCCTGCCGCTACCGTAATGCTCTTTGTAGAAGTCACGAAGCCGACGTAGCTAATCGTCACGGTGTAGGTGCCGGCGGCGAGGCCGTTCACCAGAAACTGCCCTTGAGCGTCGGAGACGACGTTGACTCCGCCAGGTTCAACCGTGACTTGCGCACCCTGCAGTATGCCGCCACCTGTGTCGGTGATGGTGCCGCTGATTCCTCCCCGGCGTTCTGTTTGAGCTTGGGTAGGTGTGGATAGCAATAGAAGGCAAACAAGGACGAACAGGGAGGCCGCAAAAGTTCGCATGGTTACTCCTCTTATCTTTTGATAGATGATCTCCGGACTGTGGGAACTGGATGGACTACGACGTACCTGAGACATAGTCTGAGGCGCCCCATTGCAAACGTTTCCGAATCTAATTGAGAGGCTCTGGCCAAGTCAAGCTCTTTGTTCTTCGATCTTTGCTCTTTGATCATTGTTCTTTGACAATCGTCTACGACCGGGTTAGAATTGCAAACGATTGCAACACCAAGGATTTAAACTACTCACAACACGCGGGGTGCTTGGTCAGGAGCACTACCGTTTTTTGAAATGCGTGAAATAACGCCTCAACTGACTGTCAAACCCCAGCAACTCCGATGACCTCTCATGAAGGAATTCTCAATCACATCAATTCGGGGAAGAAGTCACGGTAATGGCTATAACGATCAAGGATATTGCAAGAGAATCGGGCGTCAATATTTCAACCGTGTCGCGAGCCTTGAATGATGCTTACGGCGTGCGCCAACAGACTCGGGGCCACGTATTGGCGGTGGCCGCCCGCCTCAATTACTATCCGAATCGAGTTGCCCGCGGACTGAAGACACGACGTTCCCATACCTTAGCTCTCATCGTTAGCGATATCCGCAATCCTTTCTTCGCGGAAGTTACGAGGGGTGCAGAAGATGCGGCGCGCGCTGGCGGTTACGACCTGGTGTTGTGCAACAGCGACCTAGACCCCCGAAAACAGATGGAGTATGTCGCTTCGCTGCTCGAGAAGCAGGTCGACGGCATTCTGATGAACTCTGTAGCGGATCTCAGTCGGAAGCAGCAGGATCAGTTGGCCGCGTCTGGTGTACCCATCGTGCTGCTGAACCGCTCGACCGCAAGTAAATCGTTCTCCACGGTTTGTGCCGACAACGAAGCCGGCGGTGCGATGGCTGCGCAGTACCTACTACGGCTGGGCCACGAAAACATTGCCCATCTTACCGGGCCTCGTCGCCACGGCAACCTGACCGACCGTGCTCGGGGGTTTCTCCGCTTCCTGAAGGCTGCGGGTGCGAAGCGAACGATCACCGTACTACATGGAGAGAACAGTTTTTCAGGAGGTCACGCGCTGACACAGAAGTTACTACGGCAGCAGCCTAAAATCAGTGCCATCTTCGCCGCAAACGACTTGATGGCTTTTGGCGCCATTCGGGCGATGCTTGAACTGGGCCGGCGGGTTCCGGAAGACATTTCGCTAATCGGTTTCGACAATTTGGAACTGGCCAGTGTGGTACACCCTCCGCTGACGACAATTCATCAGCCCAAATATGAGATGGGGCGCGCAGCATCCGAAATGCTGCTGCGGCTCGCCCGTAACCAAAGCAAACCAGGCTCCGAACATCTCTTGCTCGGGGTCGAATTGATCGAACGGGAATCCTGCCGGAAGCGGTTATGAATCTGCGCAGTAGACGCGAATTCATACAATCGGCGGGCTGGCTGCTGATGACCTCGCAGCTGCGTGCCGCGCTGCTGCTCTCAGCAGCCCAGAGCCCTGCATACGACTGGATTCGTAGTCCCCGGATCCTCATCGCCGAAGGCTACAACCCCCCTTTCTATCCTTCGCTCGAGTATGAACCGGAGAAGGCTGTGCGAATCGCACAGGAGTTGAACGCGGATTCCTTGCGCTATCCCGCAGCCTCATATTATGCCTATTTCCCCAATAAATCGGGTTATCCGATTCATCCGCAGCTTAAGGGAGATCCGATGCGACAAACGCTGGATCTGAGTCGCAAAGCCAATCTCAAAAATGTGGCCTACCTACCTCTCAACCATCCCTTCATGGAAGTCACGTCGAAGGACCCGCGATTTGTGGATTGGGCCAAGAAGTTTGCCGACGGGCGGCCGATGATCACTGAGCACTACGGATTCGCAAAATATTACGAGGGCTGTCTCAACTCGCCAGTGCGCGATGTCATCAAGGCCCTGGTCCGCGAAGTCCTCGTCGACTATCCGTTTGATGTCATGTATTTCGACGGTCCGTACCAGGGCATGCAGAACGCCCAAAGCTATTGCCACTGCATTTACTGCGACAGGACCTATCGCAAAACATTCAATAAGCCTGTACCCAAGCAGGATGACACATTGAGTCTCGAAGATGAAATCCAGTACACGAATTGGATGGCGAACGATGTCGTTATAGCCTTCTTGCGCGAGATCCGCGACATTATCCGTCAGACTCGCGATATTCCGGTCCTTTACAACGATACTTCCCTGCTAAGCAAGCGCGAGTGGCGGAGCCGCGCGCTTCCGGTTGTCGACGGCTTCATGTTTGAAGCCGCCGAGACGCCCGAGGAGAAACTTTTCAATATGCAATTGGGCCAGTCCACCGGAAAGGTGACCTGGACTTACGTTGGCACGCATACGCAGTACAATCGGGAACACCTCAAAAACGAGCGCGTGCGCGGGTGGTTCAGCTATCCATTGGAAAGCCAGGAGTTGCTCCTCGATGGTGCGACGGCGCTTGCAGCAGGCGTTGGGCTAGTGTACTGGGGGCTCTCCCGGTTTTTCTTTCAACCCGAACAGCCGCTCTCGTACGAGAGCGGTCGGTACGTGAAACGAATTTTTGACTTCCAGCAGGAAAATGACGCCCTCCTGCGCAGCGTCCGCAGCCAACCGCAGGTAGGCCTCTTGGTGGGAAGCCAGACCAGCGATTGGTATGACGGTAGGCATTCTTTTGGCAAGGCGTACCAAAATTGCTGGCATGGCGCGTACCAATTGCTGAAGGCGAACGGTTACGAATCCGAGCCATTCCTGGATTGGCAGATGTCGCCACAACTGCTCTCGCGCTACGCGATGCTGTACGTACCGAATGCTGCCTGCTTGAGCGATAGTCAATGCCTGATGCTGGTCGACTACGTGCGGAAAGGGGGGATGCTGCTAGCAACTCATCTTACCTCGGTGGCCGACGAATACGGGCGCGTGCGAAAAAACTATGGCCTGGCGGAAGTCTTGGGCGCAGACCTCATTGAGCCCGAACCGGTCGAAATCCCAGACCTTTATTTGCGGATGTCCTCGGGCGAGGAAATTCCCCAGGACCCACAGGTCCTGCAGTTTCGGGCCAAGGCTGGGACCGTTCTGGCCGAGACACTTGATCGCGGGCATCGTCGGATCCTGGGGCCCGCCATCATCCAGCGAAGCTTCGGCAAAGGTAGTGCCATTTACATTGGCTCCAGTCTCGAAGCGGTGTACGAAGAGACGCGCATGAAATCGCTGCGCGTCCTATTCAATTCATTGCTCTATCCTTGGCTGTCAGGCCAGCGATCATATGAGATTGAGTATCAATCTGGCGTAACCCCACATTTCATGGCCTCCCGCGATGTGCTGCTTCTTCACCTGCTCGCAGATACGGGAAATAAAAATAAACACCTACGCTCCCGCGAAGAATTTTTGCCTGTGGCGGACGTCAAGGTAAGAATCCGAATACCACAACAGCGCTCCGTTCGCTCCGCTTTGTTGTTACAGTCCGGGCAAACCTTGCCGTTGACCGTCCGGGATGGGTGGTTGGACGTGGCCGTTCCGCGCGTGTGGATTCACGAAGCGGTGAAAGTAGACTTGGCGTGAACCCGTCGCCCCGCCGCTGGATCATGATCAGCTTCGCGTTCTGGGCGACGGTCATCAACTATCTGGATCGCCAGACGCTCTCAGTGTCTGCACCCGTGCTGCGCGAGCGGTTCCACATGAGCAATACGGACTACTCGTACGTGCTGTTCGCATTCCTGCTCGCCTATACGATCATGAACGGCGTCTCGGGGACTTTGATTGACCGGATGGGCACGCGACTGGGATACGCCGCATGCGTCGCCTGGTGGTCAACGGCTGCAATGCTACATGCTCTTGCTCGTGGTGCGCTTAGTCTGGGTTTTTTTCGTTTTTTGCTAGGCCTGGGAGAAGCCGGTAACTGGCCGGCCGGCGTGAAAGTGGTGGCGGAGTGGTTCCCGGAGCGTGAACGTGCGCTGGCTTCCGGCGTGTTCAATAGCGGCTCAGCTGTGGGCGCCATCCTGGCGCCACCGATTGTTGCCTATATCCTGCTGAAGCTGGACTGGCAGGTAGCTTTCGCGTTTGTAGGGGCCATGGGCTTTGCATGGCTGCTGCTTTGGTGGCCCACTTACCGCGAACCCAGCGACGCCGCGCAGGAAGGGAACGCTCTTGCTACACCGGTATGGCGGCTCATTAGGACACGGTTCGTTGCTACCTTTATGCTTTCCAAGATCTTCATGGACCCAGCCTGGTATTTTTACATTTTCTGGTTTCCAGAATACCTCAAGCGAGCACGGAATTTTGACATGGCAGCCATTGGGAAGTACGCGTGGATTCCTTTTGCGGTGGCGGGTTTCGGAAATCTCTTGGGCGGGCTCCTGTCGGGATTTCTATTGCGTCGCGGTCTTTCAGTCACGAGCGCTCGCAAAGTATCGGTAACTTTTTTCGCGATATTGATGACTTCCGCTATTCCGGCGGTGATTGTGCACGATGCTAAATCGTCGATCGGTCTGGTCTCACTGGCCATGCTTGGCTACACAGGTAGCTTGGCAAATATGCTTGCTATGCCTTCTGACGTTTTTCCCAAGAACGCTGCGGCCTCCGTGTACGGCTTGGCAAGCATGGGCTCCGGCTTCGGTGGGATGTTGTTCACCTTCATGACAGGCTGGGCCGTAGATCATTACTCCTACAAGCCCGTCTTCTTTGGCTTTGGGATCATGCCTATGATTTGCGCACTGATCCTGTGGACCATGCTGGGTCCTTTGTGCGCGACGGGGCAGACGACAGACGCGGCACCTTCATAGATCTATGGACAACGTCAAAAACTTTGGGGGGATGACGGCGCTCATTACGGGCGCCAGCAGCGGCATCGGCGCGGCGTCCGCGACCGCCTTTGGAGCGCGGGGCGCTCGTGTGCTGATACATTACAACCGTCAGGAAAGCGAGGCACAAAGAATCATCGAGCGAGTGCGAGGTGCCGGGGGGCAAGGAGAACTACTGCGGGCGGACCTCACCACGATGGACGGCGTACGAAGTCTGGTAGGAGCCCTAGCCGGACGGCGCATTGATATTCTCGTGAACAACGCCGGCTCGTTGATCCAGCGCACGCCGGTGTTAAATTTCACGGAAGAACTTTGGGAACAAGTGCTGACGCTTAATCTGACTAGCGCCTTTTTCCTGGCCAAAGCTGTCCTCGCGGGCATGGTGGAACGTAAGAGCGGTTTTGTGGTGAACGTCTCGTCGGTGGCGGCCCGAAACGGTGGAGGTCTCGGCGCGCTTGCGTACGCAAGTGCAAAAGGCGCCTTATCCACCATGACTATGGGACTTGCGAAAGAATTCGCGCCTTTTGGGATTCGCATCAACGCAGTCTCACCCGGGACCATCGACACCAATTACCATCGGAACTTCTCGAATGATCAGATACTGAGTGCCGTCAAAGCGGCGACCCCGATGGCACGACTGGGCACCGCCGAAGAAGTTGCAGATGTGATCCTGTTTCTCTGCAGCCACGAGGCCCGCTTCATTCAAGGGCAGGTCATCGAAGTAAACGGCGGATTCTCATGATGCCACCTCTGTTCAGGCCAATGCCGCGTGATTTTTTCAGGTATCGGTTCACGATGGCATCGGCGGTGCGATAGGATTTGTCTGACTCTGGAGACCCATGCCCAATACAAACGAAATCCCGCTCGATGCCCGTTCACGACTGTGTTGCACAAGAACCCCATCCAGCTGTTTTCGACCAAATGTAATTTTGTCACATTCGATCGTTGGCTCGTGAGGCATCACTTCCATCTTCTTGAATGTCGCTGATTTCAAAGGTGTTCGCGCCGGATGACATTTTCGGTAGGGACAGGATACGGTTCGGCGTTCTCGAATTGGGACATGTCGGAGCGGATCAGGAAGGACCTACATGGGAAAAAAGAGAACTTGCTGATTGACCTAGCGATAAATGACCTGATTCACCGTCCGCGAGTGATCGGCAAGCTTGGCTCTCTTTCCTCCTCAGGCGGCCACGCGGAATGAAATCCGCACGCGGGCTGGAAAATCTACCGGGTGCCCGTCCCGTGTTGCTGGCTTGAAGTGGATTTCTTTTGCCGCCTGGACTGCTGCTTGATCAAGACCGTGGCCCAGGCCGCTCACCACACTGTTCACCTGAAGTTGGCCGGATGCGAGAAAGACCACATCTAAGATTACGTCGCCTTCGATTCGGAGAGTACGGCCTTCGTCCGAATAAACGGGGTGCGGCCTATCCAAAATGCTAACAGGAGAGTTCCCGCCTCCCTTGCCGAGCGCTGGTCTATTCGTCCCCTCAGCGACCGTGCCGCGCATGCCGTTGCCATTGCCATTGCCCGCGCCGCCGGGCAGAAGAGGCGACCCGGCTTGATTGACGTTGGCGGCGCGGTTCGGATTTCCGGGCCCCGCGATTCCGTTCCGGTCGCCAAGGCCGCCGGTCTGCACTTTGTTCGCTGCAGCAACCAGCGTTCCCGGCGCCGTGCTACCGGACCCAAGATTCTCGATCTTCACTTCCTCTTTCGGACGCTTGGGCTGCGTGGTCGGGAAATCCACTTTGGCGACTTCAAACACCGGGTTGAGGTCTATCGGCTTCGCGTCTACCGAGCGTACCTTAGGTGTCTCAGGCTTCAAAACCATAAAGATGTGCGGCTGCCTGGGGTTCAACTTCACCGGCACCAGTTCCGGCACGAGTTCCGGCATCACCGGCTTTAGCTCCAGCTCAACAGGCTTCGGTGGAGGGACTTTAACTTTAACTTTAGCTTTTATCTTTGGCGGCTTTGGAGGAGGTAGTGGCTCCGGCTCCGGGGCGACCGGGATTTCCGTGACGGGCTGCATCAACTCCACGTAAGTATATCTCAGGGCGGTATTCATCTCGTCCGGGAAAATCTGCGGTAGCAAAAGCAGGACAGTTAGGATTGCCAATTGTCCGCCAGCGCTCAGCCCGATGCGGTCCCAGCGTGGCTTCGCCTCAGGGAGAAGCGCTAAGCGGGCGGGGACCATTTTCGCCCCGATCGCGTCTTTCCACGCCTGCGGGTTGACGCTTTTGTGCTTTGGGTCCAGCCCCAGACCTAAGCGCAATCCTCCTGGTTTTGGTCCGAGACTCGGTCTTGATCCGAGATTCGGTCTTGGTCCGAGACTCGGTTTTGGCGCGAGATTCGATCCTAGTCCGAGACTCGGTTTTGGCGCGAGATTCGATCCTAGTCCGAGACTCGGTTTTGGTGCGAGATTCGATCCTGGTCCGAGACTCGGTTTTGGTGCGAGATTCGATCCTGGTCCGAGACTCGGTTTTGGTGCGAGATTCGATCCTGGTCCGAGATTCGGTTTTGGTGCGAGATTCGATCCTGGTCCGAGATTCGGTCTCGATCCGAGATTCGGTCTTGGTTCAAAATTCGGTCTTGGTCCGAGATTCGGTCCTGGTTCGAGATTCGGTCTCGATCCGAGATTCGGTCTTGGTTCAAGATTCGGTCTTGGATCAAAATTCGGTTTTGTTCTGAGACTCGGTTTTTGTCCGAGAATCCTAGCTATCTCGCCGGGGTACGGGTGCCGTTTACCAAGCTCACGTGAAGCCGAATCGCCCATACTGACCAACCTACCAATCCAGAGGACCAAGTGTCATCTGTACATGCGTTCAGTCTAAGGACAGGGTTACCTGCTGAACAACAATATCTCTGCTTACGAAAAACTTCATTCAGCTTTTTCAACCCAATGTAACAATGCGTTACGTCCTTATCGCTTGGTTAGCACGTTCCCAGTTTCATCTTGTCGAAAGTCGCTGATTTCAAAGGCCTTCGCGCCGGATGACATTTTCGGTAGGGACAGAGGGCTCATATGGCTACTGTACGGGATTCCAAGGTGCTCGGCAAGCGTTCACGCGCTCGGCGGAGCTAGTTAGGGCTGGCGAATTGTTCTTTCGACCCCTGCAACACTGGTTGAAAATTTGTCGTTGGGAGAAACAGATGATTGGGCGCATGGAGGAAGATACCGCGAGTATCTGGACTCCGCGCACCGCGTCGACGCTTACGTGAAGGCTCTTTGGGATCTAGCACAGTCGCTGCCGGAGTATCGCGCCAACACCACCCTCATTTTCTTGCCCGACCACGGACGCGGAAAGGCCCCGCACAAATGGATGGGCCACGGCCAAAAAATTCCGGACTCTAAATATATTTGAATAGCCTTCCTCGGTCCGGATACACCCGCTCTCGGCGAACGCACTCGAATCCACGCTGTTACCCAGGGCCGAATTGCACCCACACTGGCGGCCTTCTTTGGCGAAGATTACGTCTCCGCCGTGCCAAAAGCGGGCAACCCTATCGCGGATGTGATTCCGCATTGAGTAGGATCCGCGGTCTGCCTGCCGCTATTTTTTTCCCCGCCAAATTCCGGAATTCACGGCTCACTTACATTTCATTGACACAGCTGTCATCTCCCGCTGTTCTATTCCCCAACTCAGACAGGCCGCAATTAGTTAAACGCCCTTGCGCGGCCCTCATGTAGAATGAGGCCACTCTTTCGGCCTGCACATTTCTGGACCATAGCAACTGCGTCTCCCCTTAATTGCAGGCAGCGGGAGGGATACGGATGAAGGGTGTATTTACCATGAGACACAATCGTCGCCTAAGACTACTTCTATGCCTCGCCAGCCTGGCTTGTTGGGGTACGAGCGCGAACGCTCAGTCCACACAAGGAACAATTCTGGGAACCATCCGCGATAGCAGCGGCAGCGTTGTTGCTTCTGCCGAGATTAAGATCATTAACGTCGAAGAAGGAGCTTCGCGCACCTTGATCTCGAACGAGTTCGGCGATTTCCTCGCACCTGACCTCAAGCCTGGGCGCTACCGAATTGAGGTTCAGAAAACCGGATTCAAGCTCGATGTCCGCAACGACGTGCAGCTCCTGGCTCGGCAGGAATTACGCTCGGATTTCGCACTGGCAGTGGGCGAAGTCACGCAAACTGTTGAAGTAAAGGACACAGCCGGAGCGATCAATTCGGAAACCGCCGCGATCACCGCCAGTTTTGACTCGGCGGAGGTGCTGGAGCTTCCCGCAAATTATCGCGCCAATGGCAGCACCAGCCCGCTGGCCCTGGTTCAGACCCTGCCCGGCGTCCAGCCCGACAGCGACGGCAAATACTCCATCCAGGGAGGCCTGCCGTTCATGTCCGAGACCTCTGTGGACGGCATTAGCACACAGAACGTGGGAAACAACAATCCTCTTTCGGACGCCTGGCCTTCCGCAGAGACCATCACGGAGCTCCGCGTAGACGGCGTGAGCAACAGCGCCGAGTTCGGTCAACCTGGCGCGGTGACCTCGGTCACCAAGAGCGGTACGAATGATTATCACGGCGGCCTTTTCTGGTATCACCAGAATCGCGCATTCGATGCCACTCCGTTCGTTCGGGTGGGTGAACCCGAGAAGCCGCAAAAAATCGGCAACGACTTTGGAGTAACTGGGGGCGGCCCAGTTAAATTCCCCCATCTTTACAACGGCCGCGATCGAACCTTTTTCTTCGCGACGTATGAGGGATTTCGCTTCCCGCGCGGACAAGCGATTACCAACACCGTGCCAACCTCAGCCATGCGCAACGGTAATCTCGCTGTGATTTGCCAAACGGGTTTCTCGGGGAACATCTGCAACGATAAAGATCAAAACGGCAATACCATTCATCAACTTATCAACCCTTTTACGAACCAGCCCTATGCGAACAATCTGATTACGAGCACCCTGAGCCCGATCGCGCAAAAACTGCTTTCCCTATACCCTGCGCCGAATGTGGGCGACACTACCGCCTTCGATGGCACCACAAATTATGTGCAGAACGTTGACAACAGCTATACATCGAACCAATTCGATATTCGCGGTGATCAATATGTTGGCAAGAAGCTGCAAATTTTTGGGCGCTTCAGTTGGAAAAACATCGGCGTAACCAGCCCCACGGAGTTGCTTGTCGCCTCGAGCAACTTTGTCGACCAATATCGCATGCTGGTTGCCTCCGGAACCTACAGTTTTAGGCCAAACTTGATTAATGAATTCCGTTTCGGCTTCACGCGCAACAACAACGGGAAGACGAATCCTTTCAACGGCAAGACGTTTGCCCAAAGTCTGGGACTTAACGGTATTGCGAATAACAATCTCTTCTTCAACGGCATTACGGAAGTGGATTTCAATCAGATCACATCTCTGAGCGTCGACCGGCTCAGCAATATCAACCGGTCTGATGTTTTTCAATATACGGACACGCTCAGTTGGATCAAAGGGCGTCACACCATGAAATTCGGCATGGATCTCCGCCACATCCAATCGGTATCACCCCTGGGGTTCAACGGCGCCGACAATTACGGCACCTTTGACTTCACGCCGCAACTCTTCACCGGATACGATTTTTCCGATTTCCTGCTCGGCATTCCTTCCACGACATTCTTTGATACCGTCTCGCAGGATAACGACGGCCGTTCTCTCTACTACAACTTTTACGCGCAGGATACCTTCCAGTTCTCGCCTAAGCTCACTCTTTCCTACGGCCTTCGTTACGAATACCATCCGGGATATCAAGATGCCGGCGGAAACATTGGGAACTTCGATCCTTCCGCGCCGCTCTCGGGCCGCGTGGTCTATCCAGACGGCAAGTCTTCCTTGCTGAACCCGGGGTTCCTGGCCAATTTCAATGCGTGCCCGGCCCTCGGTGCAACGCAGGGCCCGACGGTGAATGGCGCTCCTTGCACCCCGGTTCTCTCCGCCAGCCAGGCTGGTCTGCCAAATTCGCTGCGAACTGTGGACAAGCTCCGCTTCATGCCGCGGCTGGGAATTGCTTACCGTCCGTTCAACAACGACCGTACAGTTTTCCGTGCCGGAGCGGGAATGTATAACATCACGACGCTAGGCAGCATTTTCTACGCGCTGACTGGGACCATTCAGGCCGGCACTCAGAAGTTCAACAATCAAGAAAACTCCGGCGGACCAGCTTACCAATGGCCAAGTCTCAGTGCCGGAGGAAGCGGTTATGGGGCTCCGCAATATGGCACCGATTACTTTGGCACCGCCAATGACATTCATTTCCACGACCCGCGTTCCTATCAGTGGAATGTGTCGCTTGACCGTGAAGTAGCCGGAGGAGTAGCCGTACGCGCGTCGTACATCGGCATGCGCACTAATCATTTGGTATGGGCGCCCAGCTACAACGACATGAGCTACTCGTCGACAACACCGGCGATCGATCCCACTCGCCTCGTAACTGATCGCCCTTTCCCCAACTGGGGCATTCTCAACGACCGCGCCAGCAGCGCCAACTCACTTTATAACTCTTTCCAACTCGAAGCGAAGCGTAGCTTTCGCCGTGGGATCTCGTTCGATTCGACGTACACGCTAGCCAAGAATATGGCCGACAACCAGGCCCATCAGCAGAGTTTCGCCGACGAGAACGGGGGCTCCCGCGGCACGTACTTCCGCGATCGCCGCCTGGATTACGGACCTGTATACGGCACGCGACGCAACCGCTGGATCACCACCGCGCTCTATGACCTGCCCTTCGGTCGCGGCCGCAATTTTGGCCGGAAGTGGAGCAAAGCAGTTGACACCATCGCGGGCGGCTGGCGCCTCTCGAACATATTCCTCTGGCAGAGCGGTGCGTTCATCACTCCATACTTCTCTGGCGGCGATCCCTCCGGCACTGGATCTGGGATCATCGACGGTCGCCAGCAGTATCCGGACCGGGCCGGCAACTGGGTGCCTGCGAATCAAGGCGCCGACCAGTGGATCAATCCTGCGGCTTTCGTTTGCCCTGGCTTATCCGGGTGGCTTCCTGGCAATGGCTGCAACATCGGCGCTGGCACTGGGTCTTTGGCGCCGATAGGACGTTTTGGTAATTCCAGGCCGGGCTCTATCACCGGACCGGGTATCGTTAATCTTTCCACCGGGCTCTCGAAGGAGTTGGTTTTCACAGAGCGTTTCCGGCTCAAGGCTGGCGCGAGCTTTACCAATATCTTGAATCACACCAATCTTTCCGATCCGAACCTGGACATCGGGAACGGCAACTTTGGGAAGATCGACACTGCGCGGGGCGCCGACTTTGGTGGCAACCGTACCGGCCAAGT
>WNGI01004301.1_pt1 | contig 12712 bp, 13 predicted proteins | sample 5400621 | NCBI WGS metagenome assembly WNGI01 (sample SAMN13153374, study PRJNA577476) | soil metagenome | isolation source: 20 cm soil or saprolite under Garry oak tree replicate 1 | place: USA:California | collected 2016-06-15 | reverse complement strand
CTTCGCTTACGTGATCCACGAAGGTAAGGTACGCGCTCCGGCGGGCGCGATGGAATTGATCGAGCGCGTGAAATAATCCAGCGTTGGATTTTCCGCGCCTCAATCGAGCTTGATGCCCGCCTCGCGAATCAATTTGGTCCAACTCTCGTGTTCGGACACGACGAAGGCATCGAGCCGCTCATCCGGCAGATCCCACACTTCGCCGCCGCTCTTCTCGAAACGTTCCCGGAGGTCGGGCAACGACGCGCGGATAGTCCCGCGTAACCTTGCGATGACTTCCGGCGGGGTTTTGGCAGGTGCAAAGATTCCGAGCCAGGAATCGACATCAAGACCGGGCACGCCGGCCTCCGACATGGTCGGTACGTCAGGCGCCAGTGGACTGCGCCTCGACGACAGCACGGCTAGTCCCCTCGCCTGCCCCGACTGCACATAGGGCAGGCCCGCGGCAATCGAATCGAAGAACAGGTCGATACGGCCCGCGAGCAGATCGGTGAACGCCGGCGGCGAACCTTTGTAAGGCACTTCCTGCAACTTCACGCCCGCGGCCTTCATGAAGGCGGCGGCCACCAGATGCTGTCCGGTGCCGACGCCGGCGGTCGCCACCGATATGGAGCCCGGACTGGCTTTCGCGGCCGCGACGATATCCTGCAGCCCGGTCTGCGGCATATCCTTGCGGCCGACCATGACGTAGCCAAATCTGTAGATCAGTGCGACCGGCACAAAATCCCGAAGCGGATCGTAAGCCAGCTTCGAATACAGCGCCGAATTGAAAGCCATGTTGGAGAGCCCGCCGACCATCAATGTATAGCCGTCCGGCTCGCTCTGGGCCGCGGCTTGCGTGCCCACGACGGTGCCGGCGCCAGGCTTGTTCTCGACGAAGAAGGATTGGCCCATGCGCTTCGAAAGCACGTCGGCGAGATACCGTCCGACGAGATCGTAGCTGCCACCGGGACCGATCGGGACGATGATCTTCACGGGGCGGTCGGGATATGTGGTTTGTGCGTGCGCCGACGCAACACCGAGCACGAAAGGCGCGAGCGCCACGGCGATCCCCACCCGCAGGCGGCTAAATCGAACCATCGTATCCTCCCCGTGAGACCGGTCGCGCCGACCGCTACTCTTTTTCTTGTTCTTGATCCGACTATGCGACATTGCGCGGATGGCGGCAACGCGTCGGACCCGACTTCCATCGCATCACGCACCTGGTATGGAAATCAGTCCGGGAGTGACGTAGCCTTGGGCCGATAGCTTCAAAGACGTCCGGACACTGACATGGCACGCAAGATCAACCGCCTCTTCACCATCGGCTATGAACAGACGCCGCCCAAGGCCGTGCTCGATGAACTCGAACAGGCCGGCGTCAAGCTGTTGGTGGATGTGCGCGCCGTCGCCTCCTCGCGCCGCCCCGGCTTTTCGAAGAACCAGCTCGCGGCCGGGCTCGACGAGCGCGGCATTTCATATCTGCATCTGCGCGGGCTGGGCACGCCGAAGGACGGCCGCGAGGCCGCGCGCAGCGGCCAATTCGAGGCGCTGCGCAAGATCTACGCAAAACATCTGAAGACGCCGCAGGCCAAGGAAGAGCTCGACGAGCTGTCATCGTTGGTGAAGAAAGCCGGCCCGGTCTGCATTCTCTGCTACGAGCGCGATCATCAGCATTGCCACCGGCAGTGGATCGCCGAGATCATCGAGGACCGCGACGGGGTGAGGGTCGAAAATCTGGTCGCGCTGCAGATGTGAAGATCGTCATTCCGGGCGCGAAGCGCGAGCCCGGAATCCATAACCACGATCGGGAGTATGGATTCCGGGCCTGCGCCAAGTGGCGCATCCCGGAATGACGAGCATCTTATGGGGTCTCCTACCCTTCCCCGGCCAGCCGAAACGTGCCTTCCATCATCTGCACGCAGCGTCCACCGACATGCGCCGAAACCACAGCTCCGCCCTGCTTTACAACCCGCGTCAGCAACAGGCTCGGCCGTCCCATGTCGACGCCCTGCCCGATCCGCAGCTGCAATTCGCCCTCGCGTTGGTTCGCGAGATCGGCGAGCAGCACCGCGGCGGCCGCGGTGGCGCTGCCGGTGGCGGGGTCTTCGGAAAGCCCGCTTGAGCCCGGATGGAACATCCGCGCCTGCAGATCGCAGGCCTCGTCTGGCGGCACGTCGCTGGTGTAGAAATAGACCGCGTCGCTGCCGTCGCACGGAAATGTCTTGGCGAACGCCGCCGCGTCGGGCTTGGCCTGCCGCAGCGCCTCACGCGAGGCGACCTCCACGACCAAAAAAGGCAGCCCGACCGAGACGATCTGTGGCGGATGCCGGTCACTTTTGATATCCGCCGCCGTCAGCGACAGGCAGGCCGCGGCCTGCGCCGCACTTACTTGCGTCAGCTTCTCGAGTGGCTGCGGCGCGGTGAGTTCAGCGCCGACGGCCCCGCTCCCCTCCATCAGGATTTCGACCGGCACCAGGCCCGCCTTTTCCTCGAATCTCAGCCGCGCCGGCGGCTTCTTCGCCTGCGTCGCCAGCACGAAGGCGGTGCCGACATTGGGATGGCCGGCGAAGGGGATCTCCCGGTTCACGGTAAAGATGCGGACCTGCGCGTCATTTGCGGCATCGCTCGGCGGCAGCACGAAGGTGGTCTCGGAATAATTGAACTCGGACGCGATGGCCTGCATCTGTGCGGTCGAGAGTCCGCCCGCGTCGAGAATGACCGCCAGCGGATTGCCGCCGAAGGCGCGGTCGGTGAACACGTCCACGGTCATATAGCGCCGTTGCATCTGATGTCTCCCGTTTTCGCCATCAGCCAGAACACGGCGCGGATCAGCGCGTCAAGCGCCGCGCGCGCATACGAGATTTCTACCCCAATTGCCACACCGTCATAGACTGGTCATAGCCCCTGATCGCGATGTCCCCGAGCGACAACGCGTCGCCGCCGTCCTTGCCGAGCGCGTCGCGGACGGCGGCCGAAATCAGCAATTGCGAATTGAACTCCTTGTTGAGCGCTTCGAGCCGGGCGGCGAAATTAACGGTGTCGCCGATTACAGTGTATTCCTTGCGCCGAGGAGAACCGACATTGCCGGCGACCACTTCGCCGAAATGAATGCCGATGCCGATGCGCAGCGGCCAGGCGCTGGACTGGTTGACGCGACCCATTGCGTCGAGCATCTCGCGGGCTGCCGCGACCGAACGGTTCGCGGCGCCATCCGCCTCAAACGGCGCGCCGAACAGCGCCAGAAATCCGTCGCCCAAAAACTTGTTCACGATGCCGCCGTGGCGGTCGAGGATGTCCACCAGAACCGCGAACGCGCCGTCCAGCCGGTCGACCACGTCCTGCGGCGAACGCGACCGCGCAGCGTCGGTAAAGCTGCGGAAATCGACGAACATGACGGCGACCTGTCGGATGTCGCTGGTCGTGCCGGCGCCTTCGGCCATCAACCGCTCCACCACCTGCGGCGAAACGTGCTGGCCGAACAGATTGGTAATGCGGTCGCGCGTGGTCGCAGCCAGAATGCTGGCCTCGAACTGGCGGCGCAGCTGGACGGCGACCGCGCCAGCCAGCGCGCCGCAAATCAGCATGATCAGGCTGCGAGCGGCGTGATAGTAGACGCTAGGCTCGGGATCGATGGCGCCGGCGGGATGATAGAACACCGCCATGCAAAACAACTCCGCCGCGGCAACGGCGCCGGTGAAAGTCGATAGCCAGAAGTCGAGCCGCAGCGTCGAAAGAATGATGAAAATGAAATAGATCATTGGCGTTACGAAGCCGAGCGCCGCGACCTCCCCCATGCTGTTGATATGCAGCGCCAGCGCGATCGTCGGCATCGACGTTTCGATCAACGCGCCGATATACCGCCTGATCACGGGGATGTCGCGATCAAGCCTGAGATGCCGGCTGATGACCGCATGGACCCAAAATTCAAACAGGATGAACGGGGCGATAATCGCATAAAGATAGGCCGGCCTAAGATTGCCGTGCCAGATGCGGCTCACCGTCTCGGGCGCGAGAAGGTAGACGGTCCAGAGTATGATGGCGAGCAGCGACGTCGTCCCGATCAGCGCCTTGATCCGGATCAGCTCGGTGCGCATCACCTGCTGCATTAGCGCGTGCCGGAAGTCGGCTGACACCGCCGCTTGCCCTTCTTTCTTTTTGCCCCAGAACCCAGCCATTATCCTGCCCTGTCATTCCGGGACATGCGCAAGCGTGGATCCGGAATCTCGAGATTTTCGATGTTCAATCTGAGGTCTGGTGCTGAAGCACCATCCCGGGATGACATTGGTATATGGCCTCAATCGAGCGTGCGACGGAAGCGCATCACCGCGATCGTCATGGCCAGCAGCATCAGAGCCAACAGGGCCATCGCATCGTATTGCAAATTCGACAGAGCCGCGCCCTTCAGCATGATGGCGCGGACGATCCGCACGTAATGCGTCAGCGGCAGGCCTTCGCCGATATATTGCGCCCATACCGGCATGCCGGCGAATGGAAACATGAAGCCCGACAGCAGGATGCTCGGCAGGAAAAACATCAGCGACATCTGCATCGCCTGCAGCTGGTTCTGCGCGATGGTCGAGAAGGTGTAGCCGATCGCAAGATTTGTCGTGATGAACAGGGTCGAGAGCAGCGCCAGCAGGCTCAGACTGCCGTTCACGGGCACGCCGAACAGTAGCACGCCGATGCCGATGATCAGTATGGCCTGAATGAAACCCACCAGCACGTAGGGAATGATCTTGCCAAGCATCACCTCGACCGGCGTGATCGGCATCGACAGCAGGCTCTCCATGGTGCCGCGTTCGATCTCGCGTGTTACCGAGAGGGCCGTGAAGATCAGCATGGTCATGGTCAGGATGGTGCCAACCAGGCCCGGTACGATGTTCAGCCGCGATGCGGCCGCCGGGTTGTAACGCGCGTGGGTGCGGATTTCGAACGGCAGCGACGCCGGATCGCCGGCGTGCAGATCGTGCTCCAATGCGGTCTGCACCACCACACCGAGCGCCCCCAGCGCGGTGCCTGCCGCCACCGGATCGGTCGCGTCGGCTGCGACCAGGAGCGCCGGATGATCACCGCGTCGCACCGCTCGCTCGAACCCGCGAGGGATCTCGACGCCGAACAAGACCTTGCCCGACAGCAGCAGATTGTCGAACTCCGCGACATCGTGCACTTCCCGGGTGAAGTGGAAATAGGAGGTATTCTCCAGCGCTTTCAGGATCGAGCGCGAGAGATCAGAGTCCTCCTGCAGCAGCACCGCGGTCGGCAGGTTGCGCGGCGTGGTGTTGATGGCAAAGCCGAACAGCAGAAGCTGCATGACCGGGATCATCACGATCATTGCGAACGAGACGCGGTCGCGCCTGAGCTGGATGAATTCCTTGACCACCATCGCAAAGCTGCGCCGCCAGAAGCCGAACCGCGGCTCACTGGTGCCAGTGTTCTGGCTGGGTGCGCTGGCGACGCTCATTGGAAATTATCCTTTGAGCGCGTCATTAACTCGATGAACACATCCTCGAGCGAGGGGGCGCCGTGCTGCCAATGCCATCCGTGGCGCTCGCGAAACGGCGCAATCGTGGCTTCGAGCGCGGAGCTGTCGCGGCCGGACACGTGGAGGCTGGTGCCGAACGGCGCCACCATGTCGATTCCGGGCTTGCCCGCGAGATCGTCCGCGAGCGTATGGAGGTCGTCGCCGGTGACCGTGTAGGTCGACAGCGCCGATTTTGCGATTACCTCTTCGACCGTGCCATGCGCCAGCAAATGACCATAGGCGATATAGGCGATCTCGTGGCAGCGCTCGGCCTCGTCCATGTAATGGGTGGAGACCAGCACGGTCAGCCCGTCCGCCGCCAGCGCGTGGATCTCGTTCCAGAAATCGCGCCGCGCTTTCGGGTCGACGCCGGCAGTCGGCTCGTCCAGCAGCAGCAATTGCGGATTGGGCAAGGTGCAGGCGCCGAGCGCCAGACGTTGCTTCCAGCCGCCGGAGAGTTCGCCGGCGAGTTGTTCCTCGCGGCCGGTCAACCCGAGCCGCTTGATCATATCGCGGGCGGTGCCCTGCGCATCGCGCACGCCGTAGAGCCGCGCGACGAACTCCAGATTCTCCCGCACCGACAAATCCTGGTACAGCGAAAAACGCTGGGTCATGTAGCCGACCTGGCGCTTGATCTTGTCGGCGTCGTGACGGATGTCATAGCCGAGGCACGTACCGTCGCCGCTGTCGGGCGTCAGCAGGCCGCAGAGCATGCGGATGGTGGTGGTCTTGCCGGAACCGTTGGGCCCGAGGAAGCCGTAGATGGTGCCGCGCTTCACCTGCATCGAGAGGTCATGCACCACTTCGCGGCCGCTGAATGACTTCGACAGACCGTGAACGTCGATCGCAATGTCGGGAGCGGAAGCTGGCGCTGCGGTCATCGCTTGTCCGCCATCGGCGTCTTGGGGTTGAGGAACACGCTGATCGGCTGGCCGACACGCAAGTCGTCGGGCCGCGAGGGCCGCGCCTGGATCAGGTAGACGAGCTTGTTGCGTTCATCGAGGCTGTAGATCACCGGCGGGGTGTATTCGGCGGTTGTCGCGATGAAATAGATTTTCGCGGTGAGATCGGCGGCGCAATTGTCGCAAGTCACCCGCACCTCGTCGCCGATGGCAAGCTTCGGCAAATCCGGCTCCGGCACGTAGAACCGCAGTTTCATGTTGCCCGGCGGCATGATCGACAGCACCGGCCGTTGCGCCTGCACCATCTCACCCTCGCGGAAGTAGATCTGCTGAACAGTGCCGCTGACCGGCGCGAAGCCGCTGCGCCGCGTCAGCCGCGTCTGCGAGGTGTTGACCCGGGCCTCGGCCACGCGCAGCGCCGAGACCGCGGAATCGAGATTGGCCTGCGTGCCGGAGCCGGTCTTGCTCAGCGACGCCGCGCGGTCATAGGTCTGCTGGGCATTGGCGAGCGTGGCGTTGTTCTGGTTGAGATCGGCCTTTTGCAAATCGTCATCGACGGAATAGAGCGGCGCGCCCTGCTTGACCTCGTCGCCCTCGCGGACATTCAGCTTGGTCACGCGTCCGGATTCGTCGGGGCTGACAAAGATCATGTCGGCTTCGACCCAGCCCTGATAGCCGGGATCCCTGCGCTCATTGCAGCCGGCGAGCGCGACTGCCAGCGCGAGCGCCGTCAAAACTCGCAGCGTTGTTCGCGACGAAGTCATGCCGTCCTCCGTTCGCCAAAAATCAGATCGAGGTGGACGCGAAACATTTCCATCGCATCCAGCGGCGCGTGCCTGTTGAACAGGCTTTGCCAGATGATCGCGATGATCGCCGGCGCGACGAGGAGTTGCGGAAAACGGGCCAAATTCTTGTGCTGGATTTCGCCGCGCGCGATCGCAAGCTCGATCAGCGCATGCATGCCGGCAAGGCCGCGCGACACCACTTCGCGATAATAGAAATCCGCGATGCTGGGAAACCGCGGTCCCTCCGCCACGATCACACGCACGATGTCGGCGCGCCGGGTACCTCCCACCTCCTGGATGAAGGTCCGGGCAAATGCCTCGACCGCATCGCGTACCGATCCGCCGATCGGCGGCGGCGCGTGGAGCCGGCCGATCATTGGCACCATGGCGGTCCGTATCAGCTCCTCGAACATCGATTCCTTGTCCTTGAAGTGCAGATAGATGGTGCCCTTGGCGACCCCGGCGCGTTTGGCGACGTCGTCGATCCGCGTTGCGGTAAATCCGCGCGCAATGAACTCTTCCAGAGCCGCCTCGATGATCGCGGCGCGCCGCTCCGCTGCCCGTGCCGCTCGGCTTGAGAGGGACTTGGGCAGGGGCTGCAAAGGCGCAGAGCCAGCCGATGTCCTCTTCTCCGCTTGGCGATTGGCCGGCTTCGGAGCGATTTTCCGTGGGGTTCTGTTACCGACGCTAGTCATGCTCGTAATATGACTGACTGGTCAGTCATTGTCAACGTCTCCTGGCTTTCACGTGCGCGTGACTGGAATGGACTGCTCGTTTCGCTTTGCTGCTAAAAAAGACGAGGCTGAGGTCGGATCTAACTTCAAACAACCCCTCCCCTCGTCGTCGCCCGGCTTGACCGGTTGAATCCGCCCAGTATTCCAGAAACGCCAGCGAGAGAGCCGAGAAGCCGCGGCGTACTGGATCGCCCGCCTTTTGCGGGCGATGACAGTTGAGCATGCGGAGACAAAACGCACTTTCGCATTCTCGCGGCATGATTTGCCCGAGGTTTGCTGGAAACGGTCTCTCCCTCAAAAGAGGGAGCAGGGAATGCCGGGTGCGCGCTGCACCCGCGGTCTCGTGTGCAAAATTGTGCGAAGAAACGCACACGAGCATACAGGTTCAGCGGAGGCAATCCGGCATTCCCTGCGCAATGGCTTGACGGCTTATGCCGTGCTCTCCCCGGCGACGAATTCGTCTTGTCACCGTCGCTGCAAGCTTGACGGCTCATCCGATCCGGTAGGATCGTATCAGCCACCGACAGCTTGGCACCAGCAACGGGTGTCGGGACCACACGGTTTTGCCGTACGCAACCTGCGCCGTCGTCCTGCGTGCCGTTTACCGCTCACGAGTTTTGCTCGCCCCACGATCACGTTGCCCGCCGACGCTGCTGCGTCCACCGCATCCCAACCCGCGTTCGTGACGATCGCGATACGCCCCTCTTGTCGGGTCGAGACAACCCGGGAATAGCAACTGATTTGGGGTGCAGGGGAAGCGAAATATTTTTGAAAGGGAGGACTGGACGACCCAAATCACATTGAGATCGTTCAGCAAATTAGATTTTGCGCGCGATGCCTATGGGCTACAGCGGTACCTGGTTCACCGGCAAAATCAAAGAGCCAAGCTAATTCGGTAACCTTGAACTGCGGGCTAATCCATCGCTAGCTGTGAAACTTCAGGCCGTCGACGATCTTGTCGATCACCTTGCGCTCCGCGCGCATCGCAAGTCCAACCAGATTGAGCTTGGCGCGGATCACCGCCCTCACCACTTCGCGGTTGGCGGCGTCATGCGTGGTCTTGAACATGTCCTCGGTATAGACCGCAGGCGTCACGTTGCGCGCCAGCGCCCGCTCCAGTGCGCGGGTCAGCGCCATCAGGTCGGCGCCATAGATCAGGATCGGCTGCCCGATCAGCGACAGATATTGCGTGCCGGATCCGTCCTGGTAGGGATCACCGATGCATTCCGGAAATGCCGCGGCGATACCGCCGGCGAGGAACGACGCGACGTTCAGCTTCTGCCACGCTTCGAGGTCGGTCCGGATCACGACCGCGATCTTGGTATCGAATTGCATGATGGCAGGTTAGTCCGGAACGGTTCTGAATGTCAGCCCTTGGCGTCGCAGGCCCAGGCGCGGATCACGCATTGCTTGCCGCCGAATTCGTAGCATTTGCGGGTCGCCTCGTTGAGCGAACTGGAAATCCTCGGCTTGACCGCATAGCCATGGGCGCCGCACGGATTGGCCATGTCGACCGCGAACGCGGCGCAGGCGCGCTTCATCGTCACCGTGGTGCACGCCCCGTTGCATTGCTTGATGGCCGCGGCGCGGGCCTTGGACTCGCCGGCGAAATCATAGGCCCGGCCGTAGGCGCCGCATTTGCCGATCGCGAATGCGCCCGCCGCAAATGACTCCGTCACGAATCGCGATCCGGCCAATATCAAAGTCATTGCAAAAACAAACATCGCGCAGCGTTGCGCGTTGGTAAAAAACGTCAAATTCCCCTCCCCCGAGGTAGCCGGCCGCCAATCTAGTGGGGGGATATTTCGACTTGGTGAACGAGATGTTGGAAACGGACATTCACGAATCTCGTGACGTAGGTTACCCCCGCTGCGCGGCCGCGAGCGCCTGCGGGGTATCGATGTCGAGGAAGGCGCCGTGGCCCTCGACCGGGACTTCCGCTACCGTCTCGCTGTGCTTGACGATCAAATGCCGGGCGCCGATGTCGCCGTCGAGCGTCATCAATTCGTTGAAGAAACGCCGTGACCACAATACGGGATTGCCGCGCCTTCCATCGCTGACGGGCACCGCGATCAGATTGCCGGCATCCGGCGCGAAAGCCTCGATCAGCCGGTCGATCAGATGCGCCGATATCAAGGGCATGTCGCCGAGACAGATCACCGCGCCGTCGGCACCCTGAGGCACCGCCGCGACGCCGGCCTTGACCGAGCTGGCGAGCCCTGCAGCAAAATCCGGATTACGCACGAATGTTACTTTGAGGCCCTGCAGCGCCTTCTCGACCTGCTCGGCCTGATGGCCGGTGACCACGATCACCCCCTGGGCTTTCGAGGCCAACGCCTGCTCGGTCACGATCCGCACCAGCGGCTTGCCGCTGAGTTCGGCCAACAGCTTGTTGGGACCGCCCATCCTTGTCGAGCGTCCGGCCGCCAGAATGATCGCGGCCACGTTGCGGTTGCCGTCGGTGGCGAGACTCTCGCGCGGCTGCGGCCGGGTCACGATCTCCATCAGCAAGCCGCCAACGCCCATGCCGGTGAGCTCGGCGCGGGTGACCTTGAGCCCGGCCAACAGGCGCATCAGCACCCAATCAAAGCCGTTCTCCACCGGCGAGCGCGCGCAGCCGGGCGCGCCCAACACCGGGACGCTGCCGGCGCTGCCGATCAAGAGCAGATTGCCGGGATCGACCGGCATGCCGAAATGCTCGATGACGCCGCCGATGCCCGAGATCGCCGCCGGAATCACGTCGCGCCGGTCGGCAATGGCGGAGGCGCCAAACACGATCACCAGCTCCGCGCCGAGACCAAGCAATTCCTTGATCGAAGCCGCCAGCGCCGCCTCGTCATGCGGCACCCGGCGCTCGGCGATAATTTTGGCGCCGGCGGGCGCCAGCCGCTCCGCGGTGACCCGCAAGGTCTTATCCACCACCTTGGGCGCCAGCCCCGGCAGCAAGGTCGAGACCACGCCGACGCGCTTGATGGTGTAGGGCGCGATCCGCAATGCGTTGCCGCTGGCTGCCGCCACGGCGGCATCCCGCAGTTTTGCCTCGACCCCGAACGGGATCAGCTTGACGGTCGCGACCATCTCGCCTTCGACCACCGGCTTGTAGGCGGCGAGGGTCGCAAAAGTGATGGCTTCATCGACGCCGTTGATGCGGTCGACCGCCGCGCGGTCCACCACCAGCACGCCGGCTTTGGCCGCGAACAGATTGGCGCGGCCGGTAAAGGCACGCTCGACATGGATGCCGTCACCCGCGACGGCCTGGGCGATGCTGGCGGCGGCGGCGTCTTCGGAGACGTCCCCCGCTTCCAGCCGCACCACGACGATTTCCTTGACGCCGGCGCGCTGGAGCGACTCGACTTCGGCGGGGCCGATCGTGGTGCCTTTCTTCAGCACCAGCGATCCCTGACGCAGGGTGTGGACGGTGACGCCGCCGACCGCGTCGGCCGGACTGGCGGGGCCGAATTTCATGCCGCGGCTTCTTTTTCTTTCGGGGGCAGCCGCAACTGCGCGGTGATCTCGGCCATGATCGCGACCGCGATTTCCGACGGCGACACCGCGCCGATCGGCAGCCCGATCGGAGCGTGGATGCGGGCGATGTCGGCATCTCCGGCGCCTTGCGCCCTCAGCCGTTCGGCGCGCTTGGCGTGGGTCTTTCGCGAGCCCAAGGCGCCAATATAGAAGCAGCCGCGCTCGAAGGCGTGCAGCAGCGCCGGATCATCGATTTTCGGATCATGCGTTACCGCCACGAACGCGGTGTAAGGATCGACATTGAGCGGCGGCAGCGCCACGTCGGGCCATTCGGCGATCAGCGGCACATCCGGAAACCGTTCGGGGCTGGCAAAGGCGGTGCGCGGGTCCACCACCGTGACGTCGTAATCCAGCGAGCGCGCCAGAGGCGCCAGCGCCTGGCTGATATGGACCGCGCCGACAATCACGAGCTTCGCGGTCGGCGCATAGACGTTGAGAAACAGCTTCTTGCCGCCGGCCTCGATCATGCCGCTCTTGCCCATCCGCAATTGTCTGGTGAGTTCGGCGCTTAAGGGATCGGCGGCAATATCCTTGGCCTTGACCAGCCGCTGTTCGCCGTTGGCGGTGTCGGTGACCACGATCACCGGCCGCCGCGCGGCGCGCTCGACATTGAGTCGGTTAAGCGTCTCGAGCTTCACGACTGGCCGACCTTCTCGACGAATACCCGGATGGTGCCGCCGCAGGACAGGCCGACATTCCATGCGGTCTCGTCGGCGACGCCGAACTCCAGCATTTTCGGCTGGCCGGAGGCGATCACATCGAGCGCTTCGGTGACAACCGCACCCTCGACGCAGCCGCCGGAGACCGAACCCAGAAAGGTGCCGTCATCGTTGATGACAAGGCTTGAGCCCGCCGGCCGCGGCGCCGAGCCCCAGGTCTCGACCACAGTCGCCAGCGCAACGCCGTGGCCGGCCTTCTGCCAGTCCTCAGCCGCCTTGAGAATATCTTCGTCGCGATTGAGCATGGGAGCCTCTTTCAAGCTGCGGAGCGGATATGGCTAATATGGTGCGGCGGCGGCGCCGACGAAAGCGCCGCGATCAGCCCCTCGATTGAACTCAAATTATGCACCGGCCGGAATTCGTCAACGTGCGGCAGCATCATTTTGATGCCCTGGGCCTTGGCCTCGAAGCCGCCGAAGCGCAGCAGCGGATTGAGCCAGATCAGGCGGCGGCAGGAGCGGTGCAGCCGGTCCATCTCGAACGCCAGTTTGGCGTCGGCCTCGCGTTCCAGCCCGTCGGAGATCAGGAGCACGATCGCGCCCTG
>WNGI01018085.1_pt1 | contig 12713 bp, 11 predicted proteins | sample 5400621 | NCBI WGS metagenome assembly WNGI01 (sample SAMN13153374, study PRJNA577476) | soil metagenome | isolation source: 20 cm soil or saprolite under Garry oak tree replicate 1 | place: USA:California | collected 2016-06-15 | reverse complement strand
CGGCGCGCGGTGTGACATGGCATTTCAGCCAATCGGCGGTGCGTGTGCCCGGAACATACCGCCCGTCGCGCCTCTTGGCGACGATGCCCTCGAGCCCATATTCCGCCACGACATCGAGGAAGGGCTCGCCGTCGTCGTCCAGGTGCTCCGGCACGGCGAGGATTCGCGAACCCAGGCCGGCACCGAGGAGGCGCGCCCGGCGCTCGGCAAGCGGCCGCGAGATGAGCGGGCGGCTGTCGGCGTACAGCATGTCGAAGGCGACGAAGATCGGGCCGCGTCCCCGTCTCGCGGCCTTTGGTCCGAGTCTGCCGGCGAGAAGGTCGTAGCTCGGACGGCCGCGTGAATCGCAGACGACGATCTCGCCGTCGAGGGCCATCCCTTCAGGCAGGCGTAGGTCACGGAGCTCTGGCACAGCGGGAAGGAGGTCGCCGCCCCCGCGATCGGTCACACGCAGTCCCGTCGCGTCATGCGACGCGAGCGCGCGAATCCCGTCCCACTTCAGCTCGAAGATGTACTCGGGCGAATTGAAGGCGCGGCGCGCCAGACGTGGCCGCATCGGTGTGAGCGCGCGGGGCAGCGCGCTCGCCGCCTCGCCGACATCGATGAGGGTCGGATGCGCGCCACTCTCCGGTCGCTCGCGCGAGGGCACTTGCCGAGGATAGGTCCTAGGACGCCTTCTTCCGCGCGGTGCGTGACGACGAACCGGACGAGACGCTCTTGCTCTTCGCGCCGCTCTTCTTCGCCTTTTCGACCGACGCCTTGAGTGCGGACATGAGATCGACGACCGTGGTCTCGGCCTCCGGCTCGGGAGCCTCGATGATCTCTTTCTTCTGGACCTTCGCCTCCACCAGCTTGAGGACCGCCTGCTTGTACTCGTCCTTGTATTCGGACGGCTCGAATTCGGTGGCCATCATGCCGACGAGGTTTTCGGCCATCTTGAGCTCGGCGGGAGAGACCTTCACGTCCTCGGGGACGTCGAGGTCCTCGGTGGAGCGGATCTCGTCCGGCCAATGGAGCGTGTTCATGAGGAGCGCGCCGTCCTGCGGACGCACCGAGACCAGGCGCTCCCGGTCGCGCAAAGCGAACTTCGCGATCGCGACGCGTCCGGTCTTCGCCAGGGTCTTGTTCAGGAGCGCGTACGGTTTCTCGGCCGACTTCTCGGGCTCGAGGTAATAGGCCGACTGGTAATAGAGCGCGCCGGGAAGCTCCTCATCCTTGATGAACCCGGTGATGTCGATTGCCTTGCTTGAACGGAGGGGGAGCTTCTCGAGATCCTCGTCCGTCAGCTCGACGTAGTTACCCTTCTCGTACTCGTACCCACGTACGACGTCGCCCCAAGCGACCTCATGGTCGCCCTCGACGCAGTAGCGCTTGTTCTTGATGCGGCTCCGATGCTCAGGGCAGAGAAGGTTGAACGAGACCTTGCTCGAGCTCTCCGTCGCCAGATACAACCGCACCGGGATGGCGACCATCCCGAAGCTCATGACGCCTTTCCAGATCGATCGCGGCATGCCCTACCACCTCACTGGCCGTTTTCCCCTTTTGCGCGCGGCCTTGCCGCGCGAATCCTAACGGTCCCGTCAAGGGAGCGCACGCGGCGTGCCGCGGCTGCCGCCCCACGAGACGAGCCGAAGGAGCCGTTCAAGCGTTGCCGGGTCGCCGCGCCAATGCTCGCGGACGACCGCACCGTCGGTCGTGCGGAGGACGAAACGGAGGGCGAGCCCGGCGACGACCGCGTCATCGAGCGAACCGACGATGGGGATGAACTCCGGGATGAGGTCGATCGGCGAGGCGAGCCAAACGCTCGCCACCGCGAGCACGATCTTCGCGCGGAGCGGGACGCGAGCGTCGCGCAGGAGTCCGCCGAAAAGTCTGATGAGGTTCGGGAGGAGCAGAGCGAGCTCGCGTGCGAGGAGGACGCGGCCGACGATCACGAGCACCACGACGACGACGATCCAGATCGCGATGAAGACGAGAACGATGTCTGCCCAGAGCGGAAGATCCATTCGAGCTAGTTCGCGATCGCCCGCTCCGCGAGTGACGTCGGTATCGAGCCGGTCGACGTGATCGCGTCGTGGAAGGCGCGGAGGGCCGCGCGGTCGGCCGATCCGCGCTTGGCGAGCCATCGCGTGCGGATGTCGATGATCTCGAGCATCCCCGTGAGATAGCTCGAGGCCTGCGTCGGCCAGGAGCAGTACCGGCCGACCTCGGCCTTCGCGTTCGGGAGAGTGAGGTTCGCGTTCTTCACCATGAAATCGACGGCTTGGTCGAAGGTCATCTCCTTCATATGCAGCGACGTGTCCACCACGATGCGCGCGGCGCGGAAGAGCGTCGCCTCGTACTGGAACAGAAGGTGTCGCGGGTCGGTGAAGAAGCCTTGCTCGCGCATGACGCGCTCCGCGTAGAGACCCCACCCCTCCGCGAAATACGAAGTGAAGTGCGTGCGGCGGATGTCCGAGCCGTTCTGCTTGGCCATGACGAGGTGCCAGTGGTGGCCCGGGTACGCCTCGTGTACGGCGGTGGTCGGGATCCCCGCGCTGCAGTTTCCCTCGAGGCGCTTCTGCACTTCCTCTGGTGGTGTGCCGTCGGGCGGATAGGGCACGAAGAAGTGGCCGTGGAGCGAATCGCTGAAAGCGGGAGGCTGGTTGTAGCTCGCGACCGCCTGAATCGGACGCTGGTAGTGGGGTGACGGCTCGACCGTGCAGCGCTCGCCCGGTGGAAGTGTGACGAGCCCGGTGTCGACGAGGAACGATCGCGCGCGCTCGGTCCATTCCTCGTACTCGGCCCGCATCGCGTCGGGCGTCGGCGCGTGCACGCGGTTCAGGCGCTCGCAAACCTCCGTCCACGTACCGCCTCCGTCGATCTGGGCGGCGATCTTGTTCGCCTCGTTCGCAAGCAGGTCGTACTGCTCCCGCCCGCGACCCTGGAGCTCGCGCGTGCCGAACGGGAGGAGCTCCTTCTCCCGCAGGAGCGACGTGTAGAGCTCCTCGCCGATCGCGTAATCACCGGACGCGCGCGCCTTGTTCGTCTCGAGAAACCCCGCGAAGTCCTCGAAGGCGCCGGCCGCCGTCGCTCCGGCTTCCGCGACCTTCTGCCGGAGCATCGGGTCCTTGACCTCCTTGGGGACAAGCTCGCGAACGTAGCGCGCCGCCGCGTTCGCCTGGCCGATCGCGCGATCGAGGTACACGCGCGGGACGAGCGCGAAGTCCACGTTCGCTTTTCCGTCGGCAATGTGTTTGGTGACCGCGTGAAGCCGCGCGCGCGCCGCCTCGGCCAGGTCACGCTCCGGCCGGAGACGGTGGAGGAAGAGCGTGAAAACGCCACCCAGCGAGGGATTCAGGTACGTATTCGGCTGCCGCTTCCAATCAAGGCGCGGCTGCACGAGCTCTCGTCCGCGGAGCGACGCAAGGATGACGTCACGGTCGATGCGCTCGGCCGGACTGAGGCCGTCGTCGGACACGGCCGCAAAGCGCTTGGTCCAGTCGAGCACGGCCGCGTCACGACGACGGAACGCCTCTGCCGAGAGGTCTTCCGAGCGCTCGTCATATGCGGTGAGGCCGAGCATGCTGGCCCAGGTCGGGGATTCCTCGTAGCGGTCGGCGAGGTAGTCCTTGACCAGCGACGAAAACGGCGCGGACGTCACGATGCGACCTCCCCGACAATGGCGAAGGCCACAGATTGAGCCTCACCGAGTACCAGCGCAAACGCGACTTCCGCCGCACGCCCGAACCGAAGGGCAAGCTGCCGGAGAAAGAAGAGACGCGTCGCTACGTGGTCCATCGGCACCACGCCACGCGGCTCCACTGGGACGTTCGGCTCGAGATGCGCGGCATCCTCGCCTCGTGGGCCGTGCCGAACGGGCCACCGCTCGAGGCCGGAAAGAGGCGGCTCGCGGTCCACACCGAGGACCATCCGATCGAGTACCTGACGTTTCACGGCGTGATTCCGGACGGCTACGGCGCGGGGACGATGACCATCTGGGATACCGGCACGTACGAGCTACTGGAAGAGAAGCCGAACGAGCTGAAGCTGCGCATGAAGGGCAGGCGTCTCGACGGCGAATGGGTCATCGTGCAGACGAAGCAGAACGAGGGTCGCGACTGGCTGATGATCAAGCACGGCACGCCGCCGAAGAACGATCCGCTGCTATCGAAGATCGAGCCGATGCTCGCGGCGGCGGCGGACGAGCCCTTCGACTCGCCCGACTTCACCTACGAACCGAAATGGGACGGGGTGCGCACGATCGCCTTCGTCGATGGGGGAGAGGTCCGTCTTCAGACGCGCAACCTTCTCGACTGCACCAAGCAGTATCCCGAGGCGACGCAGGCCGCGGAGGCGCTCACCGGTGCGTATCACGCCATACTCGACGGCGAGATCGTGGCGCTCGACTCCAAGGGCGTTCCGAGTTTCCAGCGCCTGCAACCGCGCATGCATGTAAGCGACGAGAGCACCGTCCGCAAGCTCCGCAAATCGACTCCGGTCATCTATCAGGTCTTCGACATCCTCTACGCGGACGGCGAGGACCTCACTCGAAAGCCGCTGCGCGAGCGCTTGCGACGGCTCGACGAGGCGCTGACGCCCATGGGCTCGATCCGACGGAGCGAAGGATTCCCGGGCACCGGCGTCGCGCTCTTCGAAGCGGCCCGAGAGCAGGGCATCGAAGGGATCGTCGCGAAGCGGCTCGATTCGATCTACCAGCCAGGCGCGCGGTCGCCCGCGTGGGTGAAGATCAAGGCGTTCCGCACGATGGAGTGCGTGATCGGGGGATGGACGGCGGGGCAGGGTGGCCGCACCAAGACCCTGGGCGCGCTCCTCCTCGGCGTCTACCGCGACGGCAAGCTGCAGCCGGTAGGGCACGTCGGAACCGGGTTCGACGAGCGAACGCTCCGCGACCTTCTGGTGATCCTGCAGGAGCACGAGTCGCCGACCTCACCGTTCGCCACGAAGCCGCGGACGAATCAACCCGCGCGGTGGTGTCTCCCGGAGCTCGTGTGCGAGGTCGAGTACGCCGAGATCACGCGGGACGGCACGCTCCGGCATCCGACCTATCGCGGCCTTCGTCCGGATGTCGATCCGCGCGACGCCACGGGAGAGGAGCGCCGCGACTCAGCGAAAAAAGCCCAGGAGGCCGCGAAGCGCGCCGCGACGACGAGGGCTCCATCGGAGAACGGTGACGAAGCCGCAAGGGTCCCGTCGGTGCTCGAGGTCGAAGGCAAACGCATCAAGCTGACGAACCTCGAGAAAGTCCTCTTCCCCGAGGATGGCTACACCAAGGCCGACCTCATCCGCTACTACACCGAGGTCTCGCCGTACCTCGTGCCTTGGCTGCGCGACCGGCCGCTCACCTTGAAGCCGTTCCCCGACGGTATCCACGGCACGCACTTCTATCAAAAGAACAAGCCCGGATTCACTCCCGAGTGGATCAAGAGCTGGACCGATCCGCGCGAGCCGGAGAACGCCTACGTCCTCGCGAACGACATGGCGACCCTCGTGTGGATGGCGAACTACACGGCGATCGAGATCCATCCGCGTCTCGCGCGTGCCGACGAACCGGAGAAGCCGGACAACGTCATGATCGATCTCGATCCGGCCGAGGGCGCGACGTGGGACGACGTGAAGGAGGTCGCGCGCGCCGTCAAGGAAGTGCTTGACGATCTCGGACTCGTCGGCTTCCCGAAAACCACGGGCTCGCGCGGTATCCATGTGCTCGTCCCCATCGCCCGGCGATACACGTTCGATGAGAGCCGCGCGTTCGCTCTCCGTGTGGGCCAGCTCACCAGAGAGAAACTGCCGAAGCTCGTCACGCTCGAGTTCAGCAAAGCGAAGCGCCGCGGGATCTACATCGACTACCTGCAGAACACGCGCGCCAAGTCCACAGCCGGACCGTACAGCGTTCGTCCGATTCGCCGCGCGCCTGTGTCCGCGCCGCTCCGGTGGGACGAGATCGCGTCGCTCGGACGGCCCGATGCCTTCACGATGATGAACATGTCCGCGCGCCTCGAGGCCGTGGGCGATCTTCTGGGCCCGTCGCTCGCGCTCGCGCAGAAGCTTCCGAAGCCGCCGGCTTGAAACGCGCGGCGGTCCTCGCCCCGGGGTATGGCGGCACCGCCGCCGGGCAGCCGATCCTGCAGAAGCTCGGGGCTGCGCTCGACGGATTCGGCATCGCCTCGCAGGCGGTGACCTTCAGGACTCGCGGATCCCGGCCGAGCAAGGACTACATCTCGGAGATCGAGGATCTCCGCGGCGCGCGCGACGCGCTCCGCGCAGGAGGGCACGAGCGCGTCGCCCTCGTCGGCCGCTCGTTCGGGGGCCGCATCTGCGCTTTCCTCGCGGAACGCGAGCCGCCGGATGCGCTCGTCATCCTCGGCCATCCGATCGCGCCGCCGAAGCGCCCGCGTCAGCGCGACGAGGCGGCTCTCGCCGGGACGACGTGTCCCACGCTCGTCGTCCAGGGCGAAAAAGACGAGCTGGGTCCGTTCGCCGTCCTCGAGCGGATCGCGGCGAACAATCCGCGGATCGATCTCGTGCGCATCGCCGGCGCGGGCCATGATTTCGGCCCGGGCGAGCCTCTGGCAGTCGCGACAGCCGCGCGCTGGCTGGACAGCGTCCTTCGCTGATGACAAATCTCCCTTCCTCGTTCATACCCAGTTCATCACCTCCTGTGACGCTTCCTCTCGACGACATCGCAAAAAAGGAGACACACAAATGCGTGGCATCGGGATCATCCTGACGCTCGTGATCGCGGCGATCGTGGGCGTCGGCGCGTACCAGCTGGGGGTATCGCAAGGGCTCGCCGCGACGGGAACCGCCGTCGCTCCGGCCGTCTACTACTACCACCCCTTCTTCTTCGGAGGGTTCGGGTTTCTCTTCCCGCTCCTCTTCATCTTCCTGATCTTCGCCCTCGTCCGTGGCGCGTTCTCACGCGGACGCGGATGGGGCTACGGCGGTGGCTGGGGTGGCCCCGGCCAGTACCAGAGCCCGCGCGAGCGGCTCGAAGAGCTGCACAGGGAGCTGCACGGTGAGAAGCCCAAAGACACCGGGGCGACATCGCCTCCGCCCAGCGGCCGGTAGACCGCGCGTGGACGACGAGACGCTGGACAGGGGTCCGGCGTCTCGCGTTACCTAGGATTCGCGGCGACGATGAAAACGGTGATGGTCGTCGACGACGAGCCGAAGATCGTGCAGCTGGCGCGTGACTATCTCGAGCACGCCGGCTTCGCGGTCGTCGTGGCTCACGACGGAAAAGCCGCGCTCGCGACCGCGCGCGCGGAGAAGCCCGACCTTGTCGTGCTCGATCTCGGGCTGCCCGAGCTCGACGGCCTCGACGTGGCGCGCAGGCTCCGCGGTGAGTCGAATGTGCCGATCGTCATGCTCACCGGTCGAAGCGAAGAGTCCGACAAGCTCGTAGGCCTCGAGCTCGGCGCGGACGATTACGTCACAAAGCCCTTCAGCCCCAAGGAGCTCGTAGCGCGCGTGCGCGCTGTGCTCCGACGGACCGAGCGGCCCCGGTCCGAGGCCGAGATCGTTCGGGTCGGCGACGTCACCCTCGACGTGCCGCGGATGCGCACGACGATCGCCGATCGCGCCGTCGATCTCACGCCGACCGAGTTCCAGCTCGTCGCCACCATGGCGCGCGAACCGGGCCGCGTGTTCACGCGCGCGCAGCTCCTCGACGCGGTGCACGGGGTGGCGTTCGAGTCCTATGAGCGCGCCATCGACGCGCACGTAAAGAACATCCGGCACAAACTGGAGCCCGATCCCGCGAGCCCGCGATATCTGCTCACGGTGTATGGAGTGGGCTATCGCTTCGCCGAGCTCGACGAGTGAGACGCGGAAGCTGGGGCGATCCGCGGCGCCGACCGCGATGGTGGCCGGAGAACGAGCCCTTTCCTCCCGAGCGAGGCTGGGGCGGCCCGCCGTGGGCCCGGGGCGGGTTCATGCGGCGCATGGCGATGTTCTTCGTCGCCAGCGCGGTCCTCTCGGTTGTCGCCGCCACGTTCCTCTTCTGGACGCTCGCCACCGCCCTCGGAGCGCCGGACCTTGTCGGCAATGTCGCCCGCGGCGTGGCGCTGCTGTTCGTCCTGTACGGGATCGCCCTCGCAGCAAGATCACTCCGCCGGATCGCCCGCCCGGTGGGCGACCTGATCGAGGCCGTCGGGCGAGTCGCTGACGGGGATCTCTCCACACGGGTGGCGGAGCGAGGGCCGCGCGAGGCGCGCAGGCTCGCGCGCGCGTTCAACACGATGACCACGCGTCTCGAGGCGGGCGAGGAGCAGCGCCGCCGGCTTCTCGCGGACGTGAGCCACGAGCTGCGCACGCCGCTATCCGTGGTGCAAGGCAACCTCGAAGCGCTCGTCGATGGCGTTCACCCCGCGGACGAAGCGCACCTGGTCGCGATCCTCGATGAGACGAAGGTGCTGTCGCGCCTCGTCGAGGATCTGCGCACGCTGTCGCTCGCCGAGTCGGGCGCTCTCGCGCTCCATCGCGAGGCGATCGACGTCGGCGCGCTCGTACGCGAGACGGTCGATTCGTTCGCATCGCGGGCTCTGCCGGCCGGCGTGTCGCTCGAGGCGCAGGTGCCGAGTGGACAGCTCCAGGTCGACGCCGATCCGGTCCGGGGACGCGAGATCCTATCGAACCTGATCGCCAACGCGCTTCGGTACACGCCTCGCGGCGGCCAGGTAACGGTGACGGCACGCGCCGAGGGTGCTCGGGTGGCGATCGACGTTCGCGACACCGGTGCCGGCATCGCGCCCGAGCGGATCGCACGGATCTTCGATCGCTTCTATAAGTCGCCCGAGTCTCGCGGCGCTGGCCTCGGTCTCGCGATCGCAAAACAGCTCGTCGAGGCGCACGGCGGCGAGATCTCGGCGACCAGCGTGGTCGGCGAGGGCACCGTGGTGCATTTCACGCTGCCGGTCGGTGAGTCATGAGCCGGGTCCTAGCCAGGCGGCCGCCTTCGCGCGCTCACGGCGCCGTCTTCGTGCCCTCCGCCGCATCGATCTGCGCGCGCTGAAGCTTGCCCGAGTAATCGACGTAGATCGACTTCCACTCGGAGTAGACGTCGAGCGCGGCGCGGCCGGCCTCACGATGACCGTTGCCGGTCGCCTTCATGCCGCCGAACGGGAGCTGGATCTCCGCACCGATGGTGCCCGCGTTGACGTAGACGATCCCGGTCTCGGCGTCGCGCATGAAGCGGAACGCGTTGTTCACGTTCCGCGTGTAGATCGAGCTCGAGAGCCCGTACTTCGTCGAGTTCACGGCCTTGATCGCTTCGTCGACGCTCGAGACCTCGATCACCGCCGTCACCGGGCCGAAGATCTCTTCCTGGGCCACGCGCATGTTCGGCTTGACGTCGACGAGCACGGTGGGCTCGTGGAAGAAGCCTTTGCCGAGCGCGCCCTCTGTCGACACGTGTCCGCCGGCGGCGACCGTGGCGCCTTCCTTCTCGGCGATCGGGATGAACGAATGGACGCGCTCGAGCTGCGACGCGGACACGACCGGTCCGACGTCCGTCGACGCCTCGAGCCCGTTGCCGAGGCGGAGCTTCTTGGCCCTCCCGACGAGCTTGTCGACGACTTCCTTCGCGACGCTTTTGTGGGCGATGACCCGCGACGCCGCGGTGCAGCGCTGCCCGGAGGTGCCGAACGCCGACCAGACGATCCCGTCAAGGGAGAGGTCCACGTCCGCGTCGTCGAGCACGACGATGGCGTTCTTTCCGCCGAGCTCGCAGGACACGCGCTTGAGGAGGCGCCCGCCGATCTCGCTGATGTGCGAGCCGGTGTCGGACGAGCCGGTGAACGAGATCAGGTCGACCCCGGGATGCGAAACGATGTGATCTCCGAGGTCGCCACCGGAACCCAGGATGAGGTTGATGACGCCCTTCGGCAGACCGGCTTCTTCGAGTATCTCGACGAGGCGGACCGCGAGCAGCGGGGTGTACGACGCCGGTTTGAACACGATGGTGTTACCGAGGATGAGTGCCGGCATGATCTTCCAGGTCGGGATCGCGAACGGAAAATTCCATGGCGTGATCGCCGCGACGACACCCACCGGGTGGCGCATGCTCATCGCCCACTTGTTGGGGAGCTCCGCCGGGACGACGTCGCCGAACTGGCGGCGCCCCTCGCCGGCGATGTAATAGGTCATGTCGATGCCCTCTTGGACGTCGCCGCGCGATTCCGCGAGCACCTTGCCCATCTCGCGAGTCATCTCGCGCGCGAGGTCGTCCTTGCGAGTGAGCATGATCTCGCCGGCGCGATACAGGATCTCGCCGCGCTTGGGAGCGGGGTATAGCCGCCAGCCATCGAGAGCGCGCCGTGCCGCATCCACCGCGCGGTCAACGTCGGCGACCGTCGACTTCGCGACGTTCGCGATCAGCTCGCCGGTCGCGGGGTTGGTGTTCTCGAACGTTCCGCCGCCGGACGCGTCGAGCCACCGGCCGTCGATGTAGTTCTGGAGCGTGGGCGTCGCCATGCTTGACTCCCCCTTGGTAAGAGGGATGTTAGGCGGCTAGATGGCGCCTAGGCGGAAGAGCACCGCGAGGAGATGCGCGATGCGCCGCTCGCCGAGAGCTTCGATGAAGGCGATCTGAGCGGCCGCCGCGGCGACCTCGGGATCGACCGTTTCTTCTGCCGGTTGCGGATCCGCGCCTCGCGCCGCGGCGGCCGCCCGCGGAGCGATCGGTTGGGCGGCGGGTGCCGCGGGCTTGGTGGGCGCGGACGCCTGCGATGCGGGCGGCGGAACGACGACCTTTGCGGTCCCGCCCGGTCCCCCGAAGTCCGCGGCCCAGTACCACTTATAGGTTGAGTTCGGCTCGTACACGAGACCGATTCCGATCGAGTTGTAGTTCGGATTCAGGAGGACCGCGTTGTGCGCGGCGCTCGCCTGCCATCCGGCGAGCACCGCACCCGCGGTGGCATACCCCGCTCCGAGGTCCTCACCCGTGTACATGGACGTCGCCGGATAACCGAACGCCGACATCCGTTGCGTCGGCGAGCGCCCGTCCGAGGAGACGTGTCCGATGTAATTCTTCGCGGCCATGTCGCCGGCCATCCACGCCGCCGCCGCCGTGAGCGCGCCGTTCTGCGAGACCGCCTGGAGCCCGTTGTTCGCGCGATACGCATTGACCAGCGCGACGATGTCGCTCTGGGCGGTCGCGCCCTGGGCGCTCCGCTCCACGTGCGTGACCGCCGCGGCGGATGACGAGGAACCGATGGTGATGATGGCGGCGGCAAACGTGAAGATCAGCGCACGGCGAAGCATCAGCACTCCTTCGGGGTAACGGTCCGGCAACAGCGACCTTACGGATTGATAACGGGACTAGCGCCAGCCTGTCAGTACCTTCACCCGGAATCGTCCGCAAATGGTGCTGCCCGGCAGGCGCCGGGGAGCGCCGTGGCGCCGCGGCAGGGGCTTATGGGCGCGATTCAGAACGGGCGCGGGCTCGCTTGTCCGCTCCGGTTAGAAGGACGCTCCGTAGAAGAGCCAAATCGTGAGAGCGCCGACCGCGATGATGCCGAGAAAGATCAAGGCGAACGCGATGTTCGCCTGACGTTCGGGGTCGTTCTGCGTGAAACGGTCCACCTAACTGGGTAACTTCCTGGAACTTGTAGGGCCCTTCGTGCCTTCCAAGGTCGTCGTCGGCCGCCGGCCTGAGCAAGCTCCCACGGCACTCCTAGACCTTGTGGAGCTGAGGGGGATCGAACCCCTGACCTCATGAGTGCGATTCATGCGCTCTCCCAGCTGAGCTACAGCCCCGCGGCCGAACCGCGAAAACTCTTGCTACTAGCGTACCTGAATACCCCTGGAGCACGAGGTCGCAGACGGCCTCACGCTATCGCCGGGAGCTGCGCGACGACGAGGCGCTCGAGGTCCTTCACGTCGAACGGCTTGCCGATGTAGGCCACGGCTCCGATCGCGGCGGCCCTAGGCGATCCGAAGAACTACGGGGGCGTCGCCCCAGAGGCGTTCAAGACGGTATAGGTGTCGCTCCTCGGGGACGAACGCGTGCACCACAACGTCACCGAGATCGATCAACACCCAGCGGCCGGCGTTGTAGCCCTCGACGCCGATGGGTCGACGGCCCGCCTCGATCGCCTTCTCGCGCACCGCGTCCGCGATCGCCTGCACCTGTCGCTCGCCCCTGCCGGTGCAGATGACGAACAGGTCGGCGATCGTCGTGAGCTCCGAAACATTGAGGACGAGGATGTCCTCGGCCTTCTTGTCGCCCGCGGCATCGACCACGACGTCGGCCATGGCTCTGGGCGAGAGATCGGTCATCGGTACAGGCGGTGCTCCTCGATGTATCGCAGTGCTGCCTCGGGGACAAGGTAACGCAGGGACCTTCCCCGCGCGGCCCGGGCGCGCAGCTCACGCGAGCTGATGTCCATGAGCGGAGAGTCCAGCATCCGCACGCCCGCGGGTGCATTCGGTGCGCCAGGGCGAGCCGCGAGGACGATCGTCGCGAGTTCGCGGATCCGTGCCGGTTCGCGCCAGCGCTCGAAATCCGCGTATGCGTCGCTTCCCAGGATCAGGAAGAGCTCACCCTCGCCGCGCAGCGACTCGAGCGTGTCGACCGTGAATGACGGTCCCTCCCGCTCGAGCTCAACGGGCGACACGCGAAAGCGAGGCTCGCCCAGGGTCGCCGCGATCAGCATCGCGAGCCGGTCTTCTGCGCTTGCGATCGGCCCGTCCTGTTTCAACGGCGAGCG
>WNGI01005909.1_pt1 | contig 12714 bp, 9 predicted proteins | sample 5400621 | NCBI WGS metagenome assembly WNGI01 (sample SAMN13153374, study PRJNA577476) | soil metagenome | isolation source: 20 cm soil or saprolite under Garry oak tree replicate 1 | place: USA:California | collected 2016-06-15 | reverse complement strand
TTGGTGGCGGCGGAGGTGGCGGCGACTCCGATACATTGCAGGCGTCCGGAGGCAACCCGCCTCGTTTCGCGCGTGAGCAGATCGCTCCGCCCGCGATCATCGTACGAAGCGAACAGCCAAGGCTTCCGGCGGAGCCCACAGTGGTCGGGCCGCCAGCTCTAACATTCCCGCAAACTAGTCCGATAGGAGAGCCCTTCGCCCGCGTTCTCGCACCGCTTTCTAACGGCACCGGGACAGGCGGTGGGATCGGCAACGGCGACCGCGGAGGCGTCGGTCCCGGAACAGGCCTCGGCGTTGGCGCCGGGAGCAGAGGCGGAATCGGAGGAGGTCCATTTCTGCCCGGTGGCGGAGTAAGTGCGCCGCAATTGATCTACGATCCCGAGCCCGAGTACACCGAAGAGGCACGCAAGCAGCAGTATCAGGGAGTGGTGGTTTTACAGGTCGTCGTCGGCGACGACGGTCGCCCGCGCGATGTACGAATTGTTCGCTCAGTCGGCCTGGGACTAGACGAAAAAGCTCTGGAAGCCGTCCGCCAATGGCGCTTCGCGCCGGGCACGATGAACGGCCGGCCCGTCGCCGTGCTGGTCAATATTCAGGTGAATTTCCGACTGTACTGAGGGGATGATGAGTTGATTGACAGTGCCAGATTCTATGAGATAATGTTTCCAGATATGAGTTAGCTCCTTGAAAACAGAAATCCCTAACCCCTTTAATTGGAATATTTTGCCTATAACCCCTTTAAACTCAAAGATCTGCGTCACAGTCATGCCCTAAACCCATGATTCCAAAACATCGAGGGGGAGGGGGTTACCAGCCTACAGCCTCTTCGCGTGCAACTCCCGCACGCAACTTTCGCAACCAACTTAACAGAGCGTAAAGTTAGAGTTGGTGCTTGGGCTCCGAAAATTCCCGTCGCAATCCGCGCAACCCGCAGCAGCAATCTGTACCGGGCAAGCGAAGGATTGTGAGCCAGGAGGAAATACGATGGTTAATCTTACCTCCGTTCGTTCTCTGTTGTTTGCACTCGTGGTCCTGTCGTTTGTGGTGCTGGGAATGCCCGCGACGTCATCCGCCGGAGTGCTCTTCTCGGTCTCCTTCGGACCACCTCCCCTTCCCGTATATGAGCAGCCGCTTTGTCCGGGCGAAGGCTTTATCTGGACACCCGGATACTGGGCCTACGACTACGATTTCGGGGACTACTACTGGGTGCCCGGCACCTGGGTGCGCGCACCCCGAGTCGGATACTACTGGACCCCGGGCTACTGGGCATGGGGCGGCAACCGCTATCTCTTCTATGAGGGTTATTGGGGGCCGCAAATCGGTTTCTACGGCGGCATCAACTACGGTTATGGATACTTCGGCAATGGTTACGAAGGTGGACGCTGGGAACGCGGCCGGTTTTTCTATAACCGTTCCGTGAACAATGTGAATGTCACCGTCATTCACAACGTCTATAACACCACTGTGATCAACCGGAACAACAATCGCGTCAGCTTCAACGGTGGTAACGGTGGCGTTGCCGCGCGGCCGACGCGCCAACAGGAAACTTTCGCTCGTGGGCGACATCTCGCGCCAGTGGCGGATCAGACTCAACATCGCCAGCTAGCGCGCGTCGATCGTGAGCAACGTGCGAAAGACCGTGTGCCAGCCCGAGAGGCAGGAGGGGCCTACAATCCTCCAGCCAATCGCGCTCCAAGTGACCAGCGCGGCAATCGGCCGGCCACTCGGCGTGCGGAGACCAATCAGCAGGTTAATCGCCCAGGTCAACATCCTGCGAACGAACAGCGGAGCCAGGAAGGGCGTCGGCCGAACACCAACCAGAACACCAACAATAATCGGCCGCCGACTGCGGTTCGTCCTAACGAGCGGCCGCGCAACGAACGTCCGGCGCCTGTGAACACCGGCGATGCCCGGCGTGAGCAGCAAAATCAGCGCGAGCAGCAACGGGTAAACGAGCGGCAAAATCAGGAGCGGCAACGAGCCCAGCAGAATCAGGAACGGCAAAATCAGCGCATGGAGCACCAGAGAGCTAACGAGTCAAGACGGCAGCAGGCTGAGCCTCCGCATCAGCAACAGCAACAAAGGGTAGAGCAAAGGCGCGAACAGCCGCAGCAACAAAGAGCAGAGCCAAGACGTGAACAGCAGCCGCAGCAACAAAGAGCCGAGCCAAGACGTGAACAGCAGCCGCAACACCAGCCACAGCACCAGAATGCGGAAGAGTCAAAGCCAAAGAAGGATCGCCCGCCGAACGAGCGCTAGTCGATTTCAGAAGTGAGTCCCACGTTTCAATTTCGCAACGTGGGACTCACTTCTGACAACTTCATCCCCAAAGCCGCAACGCGCATCTCATCTCCAGAAGGGAACTGCGGCAGGCGGTATAATCCGCTTACGCTGTTTTCTTTTTGGGGGTTCGCACCATGAGTATTGCCCAGACTCTCGGCGAGTTGCGCGAAAGTCCATTCTCTGAACAGCGCCTCGCGTCCCGCAGAGTGAAAGACGAGCTGCGCGAGAACCTGATGACGCGCTTGCGCCAAGGCTGTCCGATATTTCCCGGAATCGTCGGTTATGACGACACCGTGATTCCTCAGATCATCAATGCAATCCTGTCGCGACACAACTTCATCTTGCTGGGCCTGCGCGGACAGGCGAAAAGCCGCATCCTGCGCGCTCTCACGGGCCTGCTCGATCCGCAGATGCCCTACATTGCCGGATGCGAAATCCACGACAATCCCTATTCTCCAATCTGCCGCCCCTGCCGCGAACTAGTAGCGCGGGAACAGGACGCGACTCCGATTGCGTGGCTCACTCCAGACGAGCGCTACGTAGAAAAGCTGGCAACACCAGATGTGACCATCGCCGACCTGATCGGCGACATCGACCCCATCAAAGCCGCGCGTGGCGGACACGAACTCTCCAGCGAATTTACTGTGCACTATGGATTGCTGCCACGCGCAAATCGCGGCATCTTCGCGATCAACGAACTCCCTGACCTCGCGGGAAAGATTCAGGTGGGCTTGTTCAACATAATGCAGGAAGGCGACGTCCAGATTAAGGGCTATCCGATCCGCTTGCCCCTCGACATCGCCATCGTCTTCAGCGCGAACCCCGAAGACTACACCGCTCGCGGAAAGATCATCACGCCACTGAAAGACCGCATCGGATCAGAAGTCCGCACGCATTACCCAGCGACGGTCGACGAAGGCATTGCGATTACCGCTCAGGAAGCGTGGATCCAGCGCGACCGCGTTCGACTGCATGTTCCGAAGTATGTGCAGGAGGTAATCGAGCGTATCGCTTTCATCGCGCGCGAGGACAAGAAGGTCGACAAGCGCTCTGGAGTCAGCCAGCGGCTTCCCATTTCCGCCATGGAAAACGTAATTTCCAATGCTGAGCGCCGCGCTCTCATGCACGAAGAAACAATCATCGTTCCGCGCATCAGCGACATCTATGCTGCGCTACCTGCTATCACCGGCAAACTCGAATTGGAGTATGAAGGCGAGATGAAAGGCGCTGACTTCGTCAGCCGGGAACTGATCCGCACCGCGATCGCCAAGGCCTATGACGGCTATTTCAAGAACGCTGACATGCAACAGATCGTGCAATGGTTCGATCTCGGCGGCGAAATTCAATTGGCTGATTCCGCGGCTGCTGGCGAGGCACTTACTTCACTCCGCAGCATTCAGGGCCTGGTTGAGAAAACCGTCAAACTGAACGTTGGCCCTAAAGATACTGCTGAGAAGCAGGTGTCGGCTGCGGAGTTCATCTTGGAAGGGCTGCACGCTTACAAGCGCATCGGCCGTAATGAAGAGCGCGTCTTCAGCGCCGGCGAAAAACCGCCACAGCCGAGGAAACCGGAGAAACCGATTCCGGACGACGAAATGCCGTATCGGCCGAAGCGGTCATTCAATTAGATGCAAAAATCGTGGTTGGTCGTTCGTCGCTGGTCGTTGGCAGAATCTTATGTAAGCGGGATTTTCGGGCAGCGTCTAGGAGTGATTAGCTAACGACTAACGACGAACGGCTAACGACCCGTTCATGAAACGCATTCGCTATTCTAAATACGTTCCCGACCCGGCAGGCGAGATGAGCCTGGAGGATCTTCTGGGCGCACTCTCGGACTATCTTCTGCGCAGCGGTTTTCAGGAAAACATGTGGTACGAGCTGCCCGAAGGTGAGCAGACGATGGACGCGTTGCGGCGCGCGATCGAGCAGGCACTGCTCAATGGCGAACTGTTTGACGAGGAGATGCGCGACCGCCTCGATCAAATGCAGATGGAAGGCGAACTCGATGAACTGATCGAAAAGATCATCGAGCGCATGCAGCAGGAAGACTATATTTCAATCGATCAACCCCACGATCCGGCAAAGAATTCGAGCGTCGGCGGACAAGTCGGCGAAGGGCAACAGCAAGCCCGCTTCGAGATCACCGACAAGAGCCTCGATTTTCTCGGATTCAAAGCATTGCGCGACTTGCTTGGGTCACTAGGCAAGTCCAGTTTCGGACGTCACGACACGCGCGACATGGCCACGGGCATCGAAACCAGCGGCGCGTCGAAGCCGTACGAATTCGGCGACACGCTCAATCTCGACATTACCGCCACGCTCTCGAACGCCATCCAGCGCGAAGGCCTCGAACTGCCGCTGAACATTGAATACCGCGACTTGCAGGTGCACCAGTGCGAGTACCAGTCGTCGTGTGCGACAGTACTCATGCTCGACTGCTCGCATTCGATGATCCTGTACGGCGAAGATCGTTTTACGCCTGCGAAGAAAGTCGCGATGGCGTTGTCGCACCTCATACGCACGCAGTATCCCGGAGACTCGCTTTCGCTCGTGCTCTTCCACGATTCGGCGGAAGAAGTCCCGCTCTCGCAGCTGGCACGCGTAAAAGTGGGCCCCTACTACACCAACACCCGTGAAGGCCTCCGGACAGCGCAACGGATCCTCGACCGCCAGCGGAAGGACATGAAACAGATCGTCATGATCACAGACGGGAAGCCCTCGGCGCTCACCCTCGAAGATGGCCGCATCTACAAGAATGCTTTCGGCCTCGACCCGCTCGTCGTCAGCCAGACGTTGGAAGAAGTCTCGAAGTGTAAGCGCGCAGGTGTGCTGATCAATACTTTCATGCTGGCGTCAGATTACGGACTAGTGCAGTTCGTCCAGAAAGTTACCGAGATGTGCCGGGGAAAAGCCTACTTCACTACGCCCTATACGCTTGGACAGTATCTGCTGATGGACTACATGTCGCGGAAGACTAAGACGATCCACTGAGGGTTGTGGCATTCGCGGGCGAGGGCGCCCGCGCTACGCTTGTCGATTCATCACAAAACCGATGTGACGGCCCGCACATCGCCCTAACTTGGAAGGCGCTACTCTGATCACACTCCCAGGACCACTCCCGGTCCCGTTTCCTCCAGAAAAGGTATGACATGGCTGTATTTCGAAGACTGTTTGCGCTGGCCTTCGTGTGTCTCGCGAGCCTTGGCGCGGCCCAGCTTTCGGATCAGATCGCGGCGGCGAGCGTCTTAGGTCCGCGATGGAAGCAACTGTCCCGCTCGGCGGGAATGATCTTTTCGGGTACTGTGCTCGGCGTCGAAACGCAACCCGCTGGAAAGGATCGATCACTTCCGCTCATCTTCACCAAGTTTCGGGTCGATCGAAGCATTGCGGGAGTTCGGGCGGGACAGGTGGTCACAGTTCGAGAGTGGGCGGGGGTGTGGCATACCCATCGTGCGATGCGTGTAGGCCAGCGCTTGCTGATCTTCTTATATCCGCCCAGCCGGCTTGGACTGACCAGTCCGGTCGGCGGGCCGATTGGGCAGGTCGCGCTCAATTCGCGCGGTGACATCGTGCGAACTGCGGCGCCTGAAGCCGGCATCGATTCTGCGGCATTTGCGGCACGACTAACGTCGTGCCCTCCCGAAAATCAGGTCGGCGTTGGCGTTCTCGCCGGCTATGGAGTCTTTCCGCAAGCGCAGTGTGTGCTTGAGAACTCGGTCGTCCCTCCTGGACTCGAATCCTTGCTTCCGCATTCCCCAGTGCTGAAGCGCTGGGCTAAGCTCGAACGCCCCTCCGGGGCTGGATTCTCGGAGAGTTCATTCGCTTGGCCTGCACAAGAACAAATTCTCGCGCACCCACTGAAATGCTGTGGCAACGCAAGTCCGCATCTTCTCGCAGAGGGCGCAGCTGCCGCCCAGCCTATTGTCACTTTGCGTCAACTAGAGCGAGCCATCCGCGAAGCACGCAAGAATGCGTCAGCAGCGCCCGCGAGAATTGAGGACTGAACATGCTCCGACGATTTCTGGTCATCAGCGCTCTCGTGCTCTGCAACGCTCTCCATGCTAGCGCCGGCGGCCCGGCCTACGTTGCCGGTGCCGGATTCGATCGGGCGGTGAAAGGCCAGCCGCTCACGTGGGCGAGCGGAAACGTGCGGTACTACACAGACCGGGGAGACTTGAGCCCGATTCTCAGCGGTGGACAAGCAGATGTGCTGGTTGCCGATGTGTTCACTCGCTGGACTGGCGTCCCCGGCGTTGCGCTCACCGCGACCCTCGCCGGGCATCTTGCCGAGGATGTGAGCAGCGCTAATGTTGTCGGCTTCCCGGATGGGACGTACTCGATCCCCGACGACATTCAACCCGGCGCGCTTACGACGCCGGTTGGAATTGTTTACGACTTGGATGGTCAAGTCACCGATGCGTTGCTGGGCGAGGGCGCCGGGGGAGCGGACTTTTGCTTTACTAACGCCGCTTACGGGGAGCCAGACAATTTCAGTTCCGATGCGCACCTGATCCACGCGCTGGTGGTGATCAACGGCATTTGCCTTGCGGATACTTCGCAATTATCCGACGTCCGTTATCGCTTAACGCGCACTCTCGGTCGCGTTCTCGGACTGGGCTGGTCACAAGCCAATCCGAATGTGATTACGCGTAAACCGCCGCCGCTCCCCGATGACTTCGAAGGGTTTCCGCTGATGCATTTCCTCGACCCCGTCGGCTGCACGCCGATCAGTGTCTGCTATCCCGACGCGGAGGTTCCCAAGATGGACGACCGTGCCTCGCTTGGCCGTTTGTATTCCGCGAACCCGGCCACCGCTAGAATCCATGGCAACGTGTACTTCACGGACAGTAGCGGAAATGCTCTGCAAGCCATGCAGGGCGTGAACGTGGTGGCACGCCGCATGGAGTCAGGCCAGCCCTCGCGGCAGTCGGTCGTCACGTCCGTTTCCGGATTTGCCTTCCGCGGCAATGCCGGCAATCCGGTCAACGGCTTGGTGGATGCCCAAGGCCAGCCCTTCGACTATTTCGGCTCTGATGATCCCGCGGTCGAAGGCGCATTCGATCTTGCCGGACTGGAAATCCCCGATGGCAGCAGCGCGAAGTACCAGCTCACCGTCGAAGCGCTCGAACCTAACTGGGCCGAGCGAGTGGGGCCTTACGCACCTTCGCAAGTTGCGCCCTCGGGCTCATTTAATCCAATGATCGTCACGCTTCAGCCCGGAGCGGATATCGCGCAGGACGTCCTAATGCTGAACAGCGCGGTCGCACAACGCGATCCAGCCAGCGGCAGCACCTACGCAAACCCCGTTAAGGTCCCCCAGGGGGGAGGATGGGGCGCATGGATCTCTGGCTACGGCGTAGCCGACTGGTTGCAGTTCACAGCCCAGGCGAATCGTACGGCTTCGGTGACCGCGACGGCGGTGGATGAGTCCGGCAAACCGACCCAGGCAAAACTGATGCCTGTGATCGGCATCTGGCAGTTGAGCGACCAGGGTGGCGGTCCGGCTCCGGCCGCCACCACCTCTGCATTCAATACGCTGGTTCGAGGAATGACCCGACTGGATGCGCAATTCAGCGCGGGCGGCAGTTTTCGCGTAGGCGTGGCCGACTATCGCGGAGATGGACGTCCCGACTACTCTTATTTCGCCAGCATTCTTTACTCAGACTCCGTGACTCCGCAGCGGATCAGCCTGCAAGGTGGACCAGCGACTCTGCACGGCCTCGGATTCCATCCAGGGTTGCGAGTGAGCATGGGAGCAGCCAACGGCACAGTCCTTTCGGTTTCGGCAAATGACCTGCAAACTGCGCTGCCTGCCGGCATTCAGGACGGCACCGCTTCGCTGGTTGTTGACGATCCTGCAAGCGGTGGCTTCTCTCAAATGATCGATGCCGTAACCTATGGCGCTTCTGCCACCGATCTGCTCGTCCTGCTTCAGGGCGCGGAGCCAGCGACTCCGGTCGGCGCCGAGGCCGCCAATCCGATTCGCGTGCGCGTAGTTGCGGCTGATGGCACGACGCCGGTCAACGGCGCTACCGTTGCCTGGACCACAACCAACGGAGTGAGTCTTTCGGTTTGTGGCGGCGCGTCGAGTTGCTCCGCGTTCAGTGATGAGGCTGGAGTGGCGTCTACCCAGGTGACGCCGACTGTCACGGGCGCGAGCACGATTACTGCAACTCTGGCTCCAGCTTCGTACACGCCGCCGCAATCGAAGCAGGCGACGGTGGTCGGTACCGAATCCGCGCTCGACCTGGCCGCGATTGCACCAATCAAGTGGGTCGGTCAGGGCGCCACCGTTGATGTGCAACTGACCGTGCGGGTGCTTAACATGGGAGAGCCCAAAAATGATGTCGGCATCAACTTCAGAGTTGCCAAAGGCGTCGGCGGCCTCACCTCGGGCACCGGCATCACGAGCGATGCAGGATACGCGTCGACGACTGTGCATCTTGTTAATCACACCTCCGATGTCCAGGTGACGGCTTGCATTGCTCCCAACAATTCGCCTTGCCAGACTTTTACTCTGTTCGCGACGCCCACGTCGCGGTGGACTCTGGAAAATGTCAGTGGATCAGTTCAGGTCATCCCCGTGGACCAGCTGTTTCAGCCGCTGGTGCTGCGCGTCACCGATGGGGCGTCTCCATCGAATCCGGTGATGGGGGTGAATCTGATTTTTGATGTCACGCTGGCGCGCATTCCAAAAGACAACGGTCACCCGGGTGGAGGCGAGGGCGGCGGCGGCGGCGGAAATGGCATGCCGGTCATATTGGGCACATACCAGATGCAGGCCGCCACGGCCGAGGGCGGACTAGCAAGCATCGTGCCCACGGTGGGAGACGTTCAAGGCTATTGTGATGTTCTCATTGCCGTGGCTGGCGGTACGGTGAGCGCGCAGTTCCACCTGCAAGTTGTGCAGACGGTGGGAGGCGGACAACAGGGAAACGGACGCGGGCGCGACCGACGGTTCGATTCCGGGGAGGAACAGCGCGGACAGGAGAGGAGAGTGGTGGAAAGATAAGCATGTGTGTGGGCGGGCGGCCCGCTTGACAACGTCGAAAAGCCAATCCTCAGCGGCTAAAGCCGAGTCTTTAGGCGGCGTCTGAGGCACGGCTGAAGCCGTACCCTGATACGAGGCATGATGTTTTCGCAAGTTGTGAAGCCGTACTCGCCCCAAACCGATTTTCGAGACTAGCCCATTCGCGAACCACTAATCACTAATCACTAACCACTAACCACTAACCACTAACTACTAACCACTAACCACTAATCACTGCTTCGTCCAGCGATCCACCCAGTCATTCACCGTTTTGTACCAGAGCTGCGAATTCTGCGGCTTCAGTACCCAGTGACCTTCGTCGGGGAAGTAGAGCATCTTTGATCGCACGCCCAGACGCTGAAGAGTGGTGAAGAGCTGCAAGCCTTCGCTTACGTCGAGGCGGTAGTCGAGTTGTCCGTGGACGACGAGCGTGGGCGTCTTGAAGCTGGTTGCGCTCAGGTGCGGAGACCATTTCCGGTACAGTTCGCGATTCGTCCAGGGCGTGCCCTTGAACTCCCACTCGTTGAACCAGAGTTCTTCGGTCGTGCCCAAGGCGGACTCGGTGTTGAACATGCCATCGTGCGAGACGATGCACTTGAAGCGGTCGGTGTGGCCGAGGATCCAGTTGGCCATGTATCCGCCGTAGCTCGCGCCCAGCGCGCACTCCCGGTCTTTGTCGATGAACGGATAAGTCTTCTCCGCGTAGTCGAGGCCTTTCATCAGGTCTTCAAACGGCGCGCCGCCCCAGTCGCCGTTGATGGCGTCGATGAACTTCTGTCCGTAGCCGGTCGAGCCGTGGAAGTTGATCATGATGACCACGTACCCGCTGGCGGCAAAGAGTTCGGGATTCCAGCGATAGCTCCAGTCGTCTCCCCACGCGCCCTGCGGTCCGCCGTGGATGAGGAATTTCACTGGATACTTTTTGCTGGCGTCGAAGTTCGGCGGCTTGACTAGGAAGCCTTGGACTTTGTCCTTGTGCGCACCAATGAACCAAAAGGATTCGATGGGGGACATAGCGACTAGGGAGAGGACGGCATCGTTGATGTGAGTGAGGCGATCAGGAGGATGAGCAAGCTGGTCCGCAACGGTCCTCCCGGAACCGGTTTTGTAAAGCTCAGTTGGAAACGAGATCGACATCCGCGAGAAAACAAGAGTCTTTCCGCCGGGCGCTAACGCTAGATCATCGTTGTATCCTTCGCGAACAACCCCAGCGAAGTTGGTTCGGTTAGTTTCCTTGGGATCGCCATCCACGGTAATGGTTCGATCAAAGGGACGATCGATCGAGAACGAATCCACCGGTGCTTCTCCCTGCCACTCGTAAGCGAAATACAGGCGTTTAGAATCTGGGGACCATGTAAAAGTGCCCGCCCACGAATCGAGCTTTTCGGTCAGAGCCTCAGGCTTGCCAGTCTTTCGGTCGTACAGCATCAGTCGAAACCGGTCGCTCTCATATCCCGGACGTTGCTGGGCACGGTAGGCGATGTACCTGCCATCGGGCGAATAGAGTGGCGTCGAGTCGCTGGCGGGATTGTCGGCAGTGATGTTCTTGGCCGGTCCGCCATTGACCGGGACGATCCAGAGATCGTTGTTGGTGGAAGTGGCTTCGACTTTGTCGTGATTCGAGGTGTAGCAAATCTCCTGCCCGTCGGGGGAGAAGGCGTAGTTGTCCTGTCCGCCGAGCGAGAACACGGGCGAATCGTAGTCACCGGGCGTGAGATCGTGGGCATAGGGAGTCAGAGGACACAGGTTTCGCCCGGAAATGGAAGACTGCTGGTGGTCAGGTTGTTCGCACAAATTCTCTAGCGCAGGCACCACGAATAGGTGCGAACGCTTTCCCGCCTTGTACGCATTCCAGTGCCGATATAACAACCGATCAAAGATCAATGCCTTGACCTTGGAGCCTTCTGTCACCTTGAGCTTGTTGGCATTGCACTGCCCCTCGGCTTCCGGCGGACCAGCGCATTCGGGATAGACATCGGAAGTAAACAGAATGTTCTTGCCATCGGGCGACCAAAGTTCGCCTCCGGCCTCGGTCGCAATCGAGGTCAGCTTGCTGACGCCCTTAACGTTGCCCGCCGTGCCATCAAACTCCGCAACCCAAACCTGTGATCCCCCCTCCTTAGTCGAGATGAACGCAAACCACTTCCCATCCGGCGCCCACCGCGGACGATCCCCATCCTGATCGGCAATCAACGCCCGCTCCGGCCCTCCTGCGAGCGGCACGATCCAGATGTGCGGTGTCTTCTTGTTGGCCGCGAGGTCGACGTCGACCACGCTGAATAGGACCCACTTGCCATCCGGCGAAGGCACCGGTTCGCCGACGCGCTTCAGCTTCATCATGTCTTCGAAAGTGAAGGGATGCTTGGTTTGAGCGGCCAGTGGTAACGCAAGAAAAATGGCAAATGCTATCCGACAAACGCGCATGATGATCTCCGGAAAGAAGACTCCACAGTCTAATCCAACCAGGGGTTCGCGAGCCTGATCCCGCAGCCCTCAAAGTCATTTGTATTTCGAGTAGCCAGCAGTGCGCCATGCACGTGGGCGATAGCGGCAATCTGCGCATCCATCTCGGCGATAGGGCGCCCCTGTTTGCGACGGTTCGCCGCGATCCGCGAAAACGAGCGCGCAGCCTGTTCATCAAACGCGAGGATATCCCCGGCAAAATCCTCAGCGAACATCGCTTCCGCCTCGGCGCCCAGTTTGTCTCGCCGCCTACCGGCTGCGAGAAGTTCAATTCCGTACATAATTTCAGCGACCGTGATGGAAGTGATGACAACCTGGTCGGCGAGGTGCTGGTTCTTGATCCATCTCAAGGCAGCCGTTGACGGAGATGGAGCCATAATCTCGGAAAGAACATTGGTGTCCAGAATGGTCACGACTTCACCGGATGCCAGGATCGCGGATCGGCCCGCGGGGCGGGATATTCAGCTCCACGCCTCCGTATTTAGCAAAGCGCCGGCGGATTGCCTCGACCAGATCCTTTGGCTGCTCCTCCGGTTGGCTCAGGGCAGATTTCAGGATCTCGCGCGCTTCCTGCTCCATGGAGCGGCCATGACGGGCAGCACGGATGCGAAGCTTGCGTTTGGTGTTCTCTTCGAGCTGGCGAATTGTGATGCTGGCCATACATCAATGATAGCATTGATGTCAATGATTGCATAAGTCGGCCCAGGAAAGTCAACCCCACCACGGGCGCAATGCCTGCCAGTTCTCATAAGTCTTGAAGATTCGACCTCACCCCAGCCCTTCCAGCATCGCGGTCATCTCTGATTGCGCGTGTGCATTCCCAGTCCGCCGCGCCGAAGAGATTCCGTCGACCAGCATTCTCTTGGCTTCATCGACGCGGCCTGCTTTTTCCAAGGTCTGCGCTGCCATGAAATAGCCGGGCACGTAGTCGGGAGTTT
>WNGI01004300.1_pt1 | contig 12715 bp, 10 predicted proteins | sample 5400621 | NCBI WGS metagenome assembly WNGI01 (sample SAMN13153374, study PRJNA577476) | soil metagenome | isolation source: 20 cm soil or saprolite under Garry oak tree replicate 1 | place: USA:California | collected 2016-06-15 | reverse complement strand
CTTCATCCATTGACACCATGTCGTGGCCGGTGAACCAGACCTCGCCGGAGCTGATCTCCGCGGGCGCGCTGAGCAACCTTGCGATGGCGAACAGCAGAGTGGACTTGCCGCAGCCCGACTCCCCGACAATGCCGAGGAACTCGCCCTTGTTGACCTCGAGCGACACGCGGTCCACGGCGCGGACCGGGCCGCGGTCGGTCAGGTAGTCGACGCACAGGTGGTTGACCTGGAGCAGGGGTCGCGTGGACGTTGCGATCACTTACGACGCCTCACGGGCCGGAGCGCCGGATTGCCGATCTCATCGAATGCGTAGTTGATCAATGCGAAGGCAGCGCCAAGCGCCGCGATGCACAATCCCGGAGCGAGCACCCAGACCGGCGAGCCGGCGAGCAGAGCGCCGTTCGCCTGTGCCCAGTAGAGCATCGTCCCCCAGCTCAGGGAGTTAGGGTCGCCGAGGCCGATGAACTGCAGGCCGGCCGCCGCCAGCACCGCATAGAGGGCCGCGCCGAAGAAGATGGCAACGATCAGCGAGGTCATGTTGGGCAGGACCTCGAAGACGATGATGTACAGGCTCCGCTCGCCTCGGGCGCGCGCCGCCTCGAGGAACTCCCTGTTGCGCAGCGACAGCGCTTGGGATCGCAGCTGCCGCGCGCCGTATGACCAGCCCGTGATCACGATGACGGCGACCAGCACCAGGAGGCCGCGGTTGTTCAGGTAAGTGCCGACGATGATCATCAGCGGCAGCGTCGGGAGTACCAAGAACACGTCCGTGAACAGGTTCAGGACGTGGTCCCACAAGCCGCCCATGTAGGCCGCGGACACGCCGACGACGACCGAGATCACCGTCGCGCCGAGGCCTGCCGCGAGCGCGATCAGGAGAGACTCCCGGGTGCCGAAAACGAGCTGGGAGAAGATGTCCTGCCCCGTCCCCGTGGTTCCCAGCAGGTGGGCACCCGAAGGCTGCAGCATCTGGCCGAACTGGAGCGCATGCGGGTCGTAAGGCGCGATGACCGGCGCGAGGACGGCGACCACGAGGAAGAAGCCGAACAGGACAAGGCCCGCCATGGCTTTGCGATTGGCCGTCAACGCGCGAGCGATGGTGCCGGCAATTCCGCGGCGGCTGACGACTGCGGTCTCGACCGAAACGTGGTCCGTGACGACGCGGACAGCCACCGCCGGCTACGCCTGCTCCCGCGTTCGCGGGTCGAGCAATGCGGTCAGCAGGTCTGCGGCCAGGACGGCGACGAGGACCGCGGTGGTGAGCATCAAGAACAGCGTCTGCATCAGGGCGTAGTCCTCGCTGTGCACCGCCTGTAGCAGCGTGAAGCCGAGACCCGGGTAGTTGAAAACAATCTCGACCAGGATCGCGCCGCTGATCACAAAACCGAGCGACATCGCGAAGCCTGTCAGGTTGGGGAGGATCGCGTTGCGCCCCGCGTACATGAGCATGATCCGGATCGGCGAGAGCCCCTTCGCCCTGGCCATCTTCACGTAGTCCTCGGCGAGCGTCGTGATCATCGTGTTGCGCATGGTCAGGATCCAGCCGCCGATCGAGGTGACGACGATGGTCAGCGCCGGGAGGAACCCATGCCAGATCACCTGGCCCGCGAACGACCAGGAGAGATTGATGGAATCGGTCAGGTCGTACGCGAAGCCCAGCGGGAACCAACCGAGTGTCAACGCGAAGGCGAGAAGGACGAGCAGGCCGAGCCAGAAATAGGGGAATGCCGATATGACGATGAACACAGGCGGCAACACGGCATCGAAAAATCCTCCTCGACGCCATGCGCTCAGCATTCCGAGCAGCGTGCCGAGGACGAAGGCGATGATCGTTGCCATCCCGACCAGGCCCAGCGTCCACGGCAACCCCTGCCTGATGACGTCGCCGACCGGCACCGGGAAAAAGGTGACCGACGTTCCAAAGTTTCCCGTGAGGGTGTTGCGCAGGTACTCCAGGTACTGCTGAAAGATGCTCTCGTTCGAGTGGAGCCCGAAGGCGACCTCGATCGCCTTCACGGCTTCCGGGCTGACGCGCCCGTGAAAACGCACGATCATGGCCTGCGCGGGGTTGCCGGGCATGATCCGCGGCAGGATGAAGTTGATCGTGAGCGCGGCCCACAGAGTGATGAAGAAAAACTCGAGCCTGCGGATCAGATAACTCACTTCCCCGCTCGCCGGGGAAGTCGGCCGGCCGCTGGGCGGCCGGCCGGATGGGGGCTGACGATCATGCGACTAACGTCCCAGCTCGCCGGGGAAGTCGGCCGGCCGCTGGGCAGCCGGCCGGACGAGGGGGCTGACGATCATGCAACTCACTTCCCCGCTCGCCGGGGAAGTCGGCCGGCCGCTGGCGGCCGGCCGGATGGGGGCTGACGATCATGCAACTAACTTCCCCGCTCGCCGGGGAAGTCGGCCGGCCGCTGGGCGGCCGGCCGGATGGGAGCTGACGATCATCCACTCAGCCCTTCTTATAGACGTGGAGCAGGGTGACCTCCCAATCGGGTAGGTTCCAGGGCGCAGGGGCCGCGAATTGATCCTCCTTCGTCGGCCATCCACCGAAGTCCTTCGTCGAGTACTGGTACCACGCGACGCCCTCCGTCACCGGGATGACGGGGACGTCCTCGAGCATGATCTTCTCGACCTGCTTGATGAGGTCGTGCTGCTTGGCCGGATCGGTGGTGGCCCCGTACTGGTCGAACAGCGTGTCGAGCGCCGGGTTCTTATACCGGCCATAGTCGCCCGCCGCGGTCTGCCCGATCGCCGCCGTGGTCGCGCTGTGCAGAGTGTTGCGAAGCTCGTAGTAGGGGCTCGGTCCCGGTGAGGTGTTGACCGATCCGTAGGCGAGCTCGAAGTTGCCGGTGAAAAGCTTGTCGAAATAGGCCGTTGCCTCGAGGTTGACGGGCTTCAGCTCGATGCCGACCTGCTTGAGGTTGTCCTGAATCACCTGCACCGATGCGACCCAGTCCGTGTAGCCCGCGATGTTGATGATCGACAGGGACAGCTTCTTCCCGGACGAATCCTGGAAGATGCCCGAGCTGCCCTTGGTGAACCCTGCCTGCTGCAGGAGGCCCTGCGCCTTGGCCACGTCGAACTTGTAGCCGTATTTGTCCGCCTGGCTCTTGTCGATCCAGCTGTCAAAGGTCGGCGACAGCACCCCGGTCTGGTTGCCCGGTGGCTCGTAGCCGAACTCACCCTTTTGCGAGACGGCCCCGCGGTCGATGCTGTAAGCGATCGCCTGGCGCACCGCCTTGTTGTTCAGTGGTGCGAGCGTTGTGTTGAACCAGACGTTGATGTTGTCGATCGGCGGGAACCAGTAGTGGTTGTTCTTCGGGTCCTTGGCGACGTAGTAGGTGTCAATGTTGGGGATGAACTGGCCGCCCCACTGCGCCTGGCCCGCGGCGAGGAACGCGTTGGCCGGGTCGTTGTCGAGGAACGCCGGGTAGTTGACGGTGTCCAGGTAGGGCAGCCCTTTCTGCCAGTAGTTGGGGTTGCGCTTGTAGGTGATGTTCTGTCCGGTGCAGGCGCTCATCGTGAATGGTCCTGTGCCGACAGGCGCCTTGACCACCTGCGCGGCCGGGTCCTTGAAGGCCGACCAGATGTGCTGGGGCACGATCGCGGTCTGTCCGGCGATCTGATAGAAGTTCGGTACCGCCGACTGGTTGAAGGTGAAGGCGACCTTGTCGTCGCCTTGCTGAATGACGCTCTGGATGACCTGCCAGTCCGACTGCAGGTCGGCTTCCGGGTGCTGCTTCAACAGTGCGAAGCTGAACACGACATCGGCGGCCGTGAGTGGCTGCCCGTCAGTCCATGTCACGCCCGAGCGGATGGTGAACGTCAGGGTCTTGTTGTCCGCGCTCCACTGGTAGTCGCTCGCGAGCCAGGGCGTCTTCTTGTCGTTCAGGAGGTTGTCGTAGACGAGCGGCTCGTAGAGGACGCCGAATGACTGTCCGTTCACCGAGCCGTTGTACGGATTGAAGTCGCACTGCCACAGCGCGCCGCTCTCGTTGTCGATCGTCAGCACGCCGCCGACCGTCTTCTGGGCGTTGTTGTTGTTCCCGGACGAACCACCTCCGCAGGCGCCTGCCAGCAGCGCGAGCGCCGCCAGCGAGCTGATCAAAAGGTCGCGTCGTCTCATTCCTTTCCTCCTGAATGTCCAATCGTTCCGCGGGTCCGTGAGGTCCAGCTCAGATCGGCGTGCCCTCATACAGCCGCCTTTTGCGCGTGCCGCGTGGGTTGCCGCGCAAACACGTATTCGCGAGCAATCTCGAGCGCGGTCGCAACCGCTCCGCGCAGAACAGCGTCCTCGCCCAGCGCGGACACCGCGATCCTTGGTCGGAATGGCAACAGCTGTAGGAGCTCGCGTTCGATCGGTTCCACCAGCAGGTCGCCATTCCTTCCGATGCCCCCGCCGAGGATCACCAGCTCCGGGTCCAGGACCGGTGTGACCGTGGCGATGGCGAGGCTCAGCAGCGCCGCCTCGCTCTGGACTACCCGCACGGCCACGCCGTTGCCGCGTCGGGCGGCGATGAAGATTCGCTCGGGCGTCAGCGGAGGGCGCATGCCCAGGCGGCGTGCGGTGCGCACGATCCCCGCCGCGGCGGCCGCCTCCTCGAACGCGCCGCGTCTCCGGTTTGAGGGGTCGCGCGGATCGCCTTTGCCGATCGGCATATAGGCGACCTCCCCCGCGGCGCCATGTGCACCTCGGTAGAGGTGACCGTCGATCATCAGCGCCATCCCGATCCCTGTGCCGATCGACAGGAAGACGAAGTTGTGCACGTTGCGGCCGAGGCCGTGGGTGCCCTCGGCGAGCGCCGCGAGGTTGACGTCGTTTTCAAAGCTGACGTTGGTGCCCAGCTCCTCGCGGACGGCCTGGACGAGGCCCGTGCGGCCCCAGCCGGGAAGGTTGGGAGCCATCGCGACATAGCCATGCGCCGGGTCAAAGACTCCGGGGCTGCCGAGCGTCGCGTGCGTGACCTGCGACCACTGCACTCCGGCCTCGGTGGCGAGCCGGCGGGCGGTGGAGCCGACCTGGCCGATCAGGCTCTTCGCGCTGCTGACCCTGGCGTGCTCATCGCGCCGGGCGACGATCGTTCCCGCGATGTCCGCGATCGCGGCGCGGACCCACTTCCGCCCAATGTCGACACCGACGACCCAACCTGCCATCGGATTGAGCTCGTAGAGAAGGGCGCTCGGCCCGCGCTCGCCGCGGGACCTGCCGACCTCGCGCACGAGGTCGGCTTCGAGCAGCCCGGTCAGGGCCAGGGAGACCGTCGGCTTGGACAGTCCGCTGACCCGAGCAGCCTGCGCGCGTGAAAGAGGACCCTGGTGGTGGATCAGGTCGAGCACGGTCCGTTCGTTGATGGCGCGGAGCAGGCTTGGCGTGCCGACGGTGATCGGCGCCGCGCCGCGCAGGACTCCCTGATGCGGGTGGCGAGGAGTTGCGGCCGAGAGGGCATCCATAGTTAGGAAGAATTCCTTACCGAAACCTTAACCATGCTCGGCGGTCGCGTCAAGATGCCCATTCAATCCTTGAAAAAGCGGGGGAGATGAGCGCGGTTCGCGTCGAGCAGCGCGTCGAGCAGCGGCTTGGCGATCTTGTACTGGCCGACCAGCGGATTCGCGAGCAGCGCCTTCAGCGCGGCCGCGCGATCGCCGTCGACAGCTGCCTTGACCGCCAGCCGCTCGTACGCCTTCACCTGCTGGACGAGGCCGAGCATCTCCGGCGCAAGCGCCGCGAGAGTGTCCGCCTGCGCGCCTCCAGCGCCGACGCGCGCCGGGATCTCGACCACGGCGTCGGCGGGAAGATCCGGCAGTGCGCCGTCATTGCGAATGTCGACGACCTGCTGATCACGGGTATCCGCCTGGAGCGAAGCGATGAGCTGAGCGGCCGCCTCGCTGTAGTAAGCCCCTCCCCGGCGCTCCAGAAGCGCCGGCTTCTCGGCGAGCCCTGGATCGCGATACATCTCGAGCAGCCCGCGTTCGATCTCCATCACTTCTTCTGCCCGCGAGCGCTTGCCACCCGAAACCTGCTCCCGAAGCACCTCGTCTGTCGCGTAGAAGTAGCGCAGGTAGTAAGAGGGGACCGCGTGCAGCAGGCGGATCAGGTCGGCCGGGAGCCCGATGTCGGCGGCGATCTCGCCGGCGGCGCGCTCGATGAGCTCGGGGAGGCGGTTCTCGCCGTCCACGTTCACCGCGCGCTCCCAGGTCAGGTGATTCAGCCCGACGTGGTCGAGGAAGACGCGCTCGGGCGCGACGTCCAAGAGCTGCGCGAACTTGCGCTGGAATCCCATCGCCGAATTGCAGAGGCCGATCGCGCGATGGCCGTGGTCGAGCAGCGCCTGCATCACGATGCCGACCGGGTTGGTGAAGTCGATCAGCCACGCCCCGGGAGCCCCGCGCCGCTCGGTCTCGTCCGCGATGTCGAGCACTACCGGGACGGTTCGCAGCGCTTTGGCGAATCCTCCCGGGCCGGTTGTCTCCTGTCCGATGCAGCCGAACTCGAGTGGCAAGGTCTCGTCGACGAGCCGGGCGGCCTGGCCGCCGACTCGGAGCTGGACGATGACGAAGCTCGCGCCGTCCAACGCGCGCTCGCGGTCCTTTGTGGCGACGAGCGTGCCCGGCCATTCGTGCTTCTGGAGAATGCGGCGCGCCAGCCCGCCGACCACCTCGAGCCGCTCATCGTCGACGTCGTGCAGGACGAGCTCGTCGACCGGCAGCCGGTCGCGTCGCGAGTGGAATCCTTCGATCAGCTCCGGCGTGTATGTGCTGCCGCCGCCGACGACCGCAATCTTTATCCCCACGAAGTCAGAGCCTTCGGCGTGGCGTCGCCGGGACCCCCATAAATGGCGCCCATTGGGCGGCATCGTACGCGAGAATATGCGGAAATTGTTAGGGATGTTTCCTGATAAGACGGTACTTGCGGTCGATGGCGGCGCGTCGAAAGCCGACCTCGCGCTGGTCGACGTGAAGGGCAACCTGCTCGCGGCCATGCGCCGCCGGGGCAGCTATCACTTTGGCCTCGGATACAACGGCTCTCTCCACACACTGACGGACGCCATCAAGGCGATCGCTCGCCGCGGCGGCGTCGACAGCTCGCGGGCAGTGGCTGCGTTGGGGGTTTTCTGCCTCGCGGGTGCCGACATTCCGATCGACGACCGCCGCATCGCGGCCGAGCTCGAGGGTCAGCGATGGACACGCAAAACGATCGTCCGTAACGACACATTCGCGGTCCTGCGCGCGGGGACGGACCGCAAGTGGGGGGTCGCCGTCGTGTGCGGCACGGGCATGAACTGCGCAGGCGTCGGGCCGGATGGCCGCTCCGTGCGGTTCCCGTCGTTCGGAGAGCTGTCGGGCGATCGCGCTCACGGCGGCGGCTGGCTGGGGCGCAGCGCGCTCGGCGCGGCGATCCGCGCCCGTGACGGTCGCGGCCCGCGGACGTTGCTCGAGCGACTCGTGCCCGCGCACTTCGGGATGACGCGGCCTACCGCGGTGATGGAGGCCGTCTATACCGGCAAGCTGAACAGCTACAGGCTGAGCGAAGGCGCCCCGCTGGTTTTCCAGGCGGCCGGCGCCGGGGATCGTGTGGCGCAGGGACTTGTCGATGAGATGGCGGAGGAGATCGTGGTCACCGCCAACGCGGCAATCAAACGGCTACACCTCAGCGAGCGCGATGTCCACGTCGTGCTGGGCGGGGGCGTCCTGCGCGCGGCGGACGACAACCTGATCGCCAGGATCACCGCGGGGATTCGCCGACAGGCCCCGCAGGCGCAGGTCCTCCATCTCGCGGCGCCGCCGGTGCTGGGCGCAGCGCTGATCGGGCTCGATGAGCTGGACGCGACCACCGGCGCACGCGCCAGGCTGCGCTCAGAGCTGACCCACCGGAGGCTCGCCGCCCGGGTTCGCTGAAAGTGGTATTGACCACTTAGGCGTTGTGTGCTTTACTTCCGCCGTGGCACCGGGCGGGAGGGTAGTACCACTTCCATGAGCAAGCAGGAGGAGACCCGCGACCGCGTCCTCGACCTGGTCGAATCGATCGCGGTGGGCCAGCCCATCCCGGCGGAGCGTCAGCTCGCCATCGACCTCGGCGTCTCGCGGCTGACCCTCCGCGCCGCGCTCGACGAGCTGGTACGCGACGGCCACCTCGACCGCCGCCACGGCAGCGGCACCTACGTGACCGAGCCGAAGATCGCTCAGCCGCTCACCCTCACCTCGTTCAGCGACGATATGCGCCGCCGCGGCATGACGCCGGGCAGCCGAACGCTCGAGCTCACGACCACGGTCGCCGGCGCACGCCTGGCCCACCGCCTGGAGGTTTCCCCCGAGACGCGGCTTATCCGTGTCAAGCGTCTCCGCCTGGCCGACTCGCAGCCGATGGCGATGGAGGTCCTGCATGTACCCGAGGCGTTCGTGCCCGGCCTCTCCCGCGCCGACTTCGAGGACCACTCCTTCTATGAGCTGCTCCGTGAGCGCTACGGGATCACGATCGCGTCCGGCACTCAGTCCATCGAGCCGACCGTGACAAGCGACGAGGAGTCCGAGGTGCTCGGAGTCCCGCTGCACACGCCTGCATTCCTTTTCGAGCGGACGACCGTCTCCGAGTCAGGGCGGATCGTCGAGTTCGTCCGCTCCATCTATCGCGGCGACCGTTATCGCCTGGTCGCCGAGCTTGTTCCGCAACGAAGCCGCAACGGGCGCTCGGCCGGCGCCTCGCGTGGCCAGGCGGCAAGCGAATCGAGAGGCGACCAGGACAACGGCGCCCCGGCGCCACATTCAAGAAATAAGGGGAAATTGCCTAGATGAAATTCACAAGGACATGGTTAAGCGTGGTCACAGTCGCCGTGGCTGTCATCGCGACCGCCTGCGGCGGCAGCACAGGGACGACGACCAATCCGGCTGACCAGACGGGGACCCTGACGGTATGGCTGATGAACGGCAGCGCGCCTCAGAGCGTGATCGACAGCGTCAACGCCGACTTCAACGCCAAGTATCCGAAGGTGACCGTCAAGATCGAGATCCAGCAATGGGGCGACATCGGAACCAAGCTCGACACCGCGTTTGGCGGAAGCAACCCGCCGGACGTCATCGAGCTGGGCAACACGCTGGTGGCCAAGTACGCGGCGGCCGACGCGCTCGAGAACATCAGCGGCAAGAAGTCGAGCTTTGACAACTCCAACACCTGGCTGCAGTCCCTGACAGACTCCTGCACGGTGAACAGCAAGCTGTACTGCGTCCCCTACTACGCGGGCAGCCGGGCCATCATCTACCGCAAGGACTTCTTCACGGCGGCCAACGTCCAGGTTCCGACGAGCATGGACGACTTGCTCACCGTCGGCCAGAAGCTGATGACGGCGCACAGCTCCGATCCGAACTTCTCCGCCCTGTACTTCCCTGGCAAGTACTGGTACGCGGCGCTTCCTTTCGTCTGGGACTTCGGCGGGAACATCGCCACCCAGTCAGGCGACAAGTGGCAGGGCAGCCTCAACGCCGACAGCTCGCAGCAGGGCCTCGTCAAGCTGCAGAACCTCGTCAACGCACTCTCCCGCGCCGACAAGACTGGCGATGAGGCGAAGCAGGACGCGGCGTTTGCCCAGGGTCACATCGCGATGATCATCGCCAACGGCTGGGAAGTCGGCGTGATCACAGACCCCAAGGCCGGCAACCCGGCCCTCAAGGACAAGCTGGGCGCGTTCCCGATCCCGAGCCACAACTCGGGCCAGACCGCCCCCGTATTCCTCGGCGGATCCGACCTCGCGGTCGCGGCCAGGAGCAAGCACATCGACCTCGCCAACGCGTGGGTCGGGATGCTCACGGGTCAGAAGCACATGTCAGACATGGCGACCGTCGGCGGAGTCATCCCGAACACGACCTCGCTGCTGGGTCTTGGCACCGGGCTCAACCAGGTGTTCTTCGGCGCGGCCAAGAACAGCCGGTTCGTCCCCAACTCGAAGAACTGGGCCAGTGTCGAGAACGCCAACGTGCTTCCCGACATGCTCGTCAAGATATTCACCAAGCAGCAGACGATTCCCGACGCGACAGGTTCGGCCAGCAGCCGGATCACGTCGCTCCTCAACGGCGGCGGCTAGCGCCGCTCTGACGAACTACAAGTAAAGGGGGCTGGCTCGATGGGTATGGCGGTCGCTGCGCCTGACCTCGAGCCGGTCCCTCCGTTTTCTCCGTCACGCCGGTACCGCGCCTGGCTGCGGGGCAACATCCTTCCCTACGCGTTGATCAGTCCGAGCGTGCTGGTCATCGCCGGCATCCTCGCCTTCCCGCTCGGCATGCTGGTCTGGCTCTCGCTCCAGCACTACGGGCTGCGCGAGCTCATCCACCACGCGGGCGATTGGGTGGGCTTGGACAACTACCGGGCGATCCTTGTCGACCCGCTGTTTCACCAGGTGATCGTCCGTTCCCTCCTCTTCACCTTCGCGTGCGTCGCCCTGACCGTCGTCCTGAGCACCCTGATCGCGCTCTTGCTGCTCAGGGTGCGGTCGGCCGTGCGCGTCCTCGTCATGAGCTCGCTCGTCTTCGTCTGGGCGACGCCTGTGATCGTCAGCGTCGACATCTGGCAGTGGATGTTCGACTACGAGTTCGGCGTCATCAACTACCTGCTCACCCAGCTGCACCTGGGCAACTTCATCCACCACAACTGGTTCGACAACCCTGTGCAGGGGCTGGGCGTGCTGGTGGTGGTCGTCGTCTGGGGCGCGATCCCTTTCGTCACGATCACGGTGTTCGCCGGCCTGCTCCAGGTTCCGAATGACGTGATGGACGCCGCGAAGGTCGACGGCGCCTCGGCGTGGCGCACCTTCTGGTTTGTCACGGCGCCGCTGCTCAAGCCCATCTTCCTGATCGTCACCTGCCTTTCGACCATCTGGGACTTCGGGGTCTTCAACCAGATCTACGTGATGCTCAACCAGCGGCCCAGCTCCGACTACTTCACGATCGCGATCTACTCGTACCGGGAGTCGTTCGGCGTGACCCAATACGGGTTGGGGGCGGCGATCGCCGTCCTGATGGTCTTGGTGCTGGTGTTCGTCACCTTCTTCTACGTGCGCGAAACCGTGAAGGTGGCGGAGATCGCATGATCGCGCCGGGCACCGCCCAGGGAATCCGCTCGGGCCGCGCGCGCGGGGCGACCGAGGTCAACCTTCGGGTCAACGTGCGGCAGCACGTGACCCAGGCGCTCTACGACATCATCGGCGTCGCGGTCGCGGTGGTGATGCTGTTCCCGATCTACTGGATGGTGGCCACGGCGTTCAAGCCCGGCCGCGACATCCTGACCCTGGTGCCGAAGTGGTTCCCGGCGCCCTTCACGCTGCAGAACTTCCAGGACGCCATCGCCCGGCCTTTCTTCCTCGACGACGTCAAGAACAGCCTGATCGTCGTCGGCGTGATGCTGGTCCTCGCGCTGGCGATCTCGTTTCTCGCCGCGGTGGCGACGGCTCGCTTCGGCTTCAAGGGCCGAACGGCCTTCCTCGTGATGATCATCGGCGTCCAGATGGTGCCGCTCAACGCCTTGATCATCCCCCTGTACCTGATGCTGGACAGCGTCGGCCAGACCGACGCGCTGCCTGGCGTGATCGCGGTCTACCTTGCGGTGGTCCTTCCGTTCATGGTCTGGACGCTGAGAGGGTTCGTCGCGAACATTCCTGCCGAGCTCGAGGAGTCCGCGATGATCGACGGCTGCACCCGAGTCGGCGCGTTCTTCCGGATCACTTTTCCGCTCGTCGGACCTGGCCTCGTAGCCACCGCGATCTTCGGGTTCATCCAGGCGTGGAACGAATACATCGTCGCGTACGTCCTCCTGTCGAGCCCCGACAACCAGACCCTGACGGTATGGCTCGCGTCGTTCACCACGAACCACGGGCCGGAGTGGGGGCCGCTCATGGCCGCCGCGACCCTGACCGGTCTGCCGGTTGTGGCCTTCTTCCTCATCCTCCAGCGCTACCTTGCCGGCGGCCTCACCGCCGGCGCGGTGAAGGGATGACGTCCCTCGAGGCGGTCGCGCTGCGGTGCATCCTGCCGGGTTTTGAAGGCACGCGAGCACCGGATTGGGTGCTCCGCCGCGCGGCCGATGGACTGGGCGGCGTCATCCTCTTTGCCCGCAACTTCGAGAGCAAGGCGCAACTGACCGGCCTGGCGGCCGAGTTGCACAGCGCGCGCCCCGGATTGCTTGTCTGCATCGACGAAGAAGGAGGCGATGTGACGCGGCTCGAGGCGCGGACCGGTAGCTCGTATCCGGGCAACCTTGCTCTCGGCATCGCGGACACCGTCTCGCTCACACGTGACGTGGCGGCCGCGATCGGCGCCGAGCTGGCGGCCTGCGGGATCGATCTCAACCTTGCGCCCGTGGCGGACGTCAACAGCAATCCGCAGAACCCGGTGATCGGGGTGCGGTCCTTCGGATCCGATGCGGCGGCCGTCGCCCGCCATACCGCTGCATATATAGAAGGAATGCAGGATGCCGGCGTGGCCGCTTGCGCGAAGCATTTTCCGGGGCACGGCGACACGGCCATCGACTCGCACCTCGACCTTCCGGTCGTCGCCGAGGATCCGCATCTGCGGGCTCTGGGGCCGTTTGCATCCGCGATCGAGTGCGGGGTCCAGTCGATCATGAGCGCGCACGTCGGGGTGCCCGGCATCGACGATGCTCCCGCGACGCTCAGCCCCCGGATCATGACCGGCCTCCTTCGCGACGAGCTTGGATTCAAGGGCCTCG
>WNGI01005534.1_pt1 | contig 12717 bp, 12 predicted proteins | sample 5400621 | NCBI WGS metagenome assembly WNGI01 (sample SAMN13153374, study PRJNA577476) | soil metagenome | isolation source: 20 cm soil or saprolite under Garry oak tree replicate 1 | place: USA:California | collected 2016-06-15 | reverse complement strand
TGACTTGCCCCAGTAGGGCTTTTTCTTATCTCCTGATCCCGAGCTTCCCGACCAGAGCGCGGTAGCGCTCCACGTCGATGTCCCTCAGGTAGTTCAGCAGACGCCGTTGCTTGCCAACCAGGAGCAGGAGGCCGCGGCGGGAGTGGTGGTCCTTGGCGTGAATCTTCAGGTGCTCTGTGAGCTCCCTGATGCGCGCGTTCGAAAGCGCGATCTGGACCTCGGGCGAACCGGTGTCCTTCTCCGATCGCCTGTATCCGGCGATCAGCTTGCCCTTGACTTCCGTCTCTTCTGCCAAACCGACCGAGAAGTATACGTGGGACGAAATGAGAGGGAACCGGACGGTTCCCTCTCATCGGGCAGCTCAACGGCCCTAGTACGAAACTGCGACTCCACAACGCATGCGGGCCGGATTCGCGGCCCTGCTCTCCCTCCCTCTGGAGACATGCCGCGTCTGGAGTCGAAGAGATCCAAGTTATGGCCGGGCGAAGCCCGGCCAACCCTGCCGCGCTAGCCGGCAAATTCGACTGATCCGTCGGATCGCGGATCGAAGCCTGCCCGCCATTGGCCCGGACCATCTATCACGATCGCGTGGGCGTGTCCCAGTGAGTGATGGCCGGCAGGCAGCAGCTCGACAGCTGGGTCGTATCTTGCGATTTCGCCCGCCGACGGATAGCTGGCCTCGACCGACACCTTGCTGCCGTCCGGACTGAACCGGATCCTTGGCCGCGCGACCGCAGCAGCTGGATCCAGACCGTGATCCACGATGTTGATCAGAACCTGGGACTGCAGCTGCGGCTGGCCGTCGCCGCCCATCGATCCATAGAGGAGCCAGGGCCGGCCTTCGCGAGTCGCCATCGCCGGGATGAGCGTGTGCCTGGTGCGTTTCTTCGGCTCCAGCCGGTTGGCGTGATTCGCGTCCAGGCTGAAGTAGCAGCCGCGGTTCTGAAGCAGCATGCCCGTTCCTTCGGCGACGATGCCGGAGCCGAAGTCGAATGCCACGCTCTGAATGAGCGACACGAGGTTCCCGTGCTCGTCCGCCGCGCACAGATAGACGGTGTCGCCGCCATCGGGAACGTCGCTGGTGACCAGGTCGGGAACCGGCGAGAAGTCGGGGTCGGTGATGCGGTCGCGGATGCTGTAGGCGGTATCGCGGGCCGACCTGAACATCTCAACAAACTCCCGGCCCGGCTCCAGCTCGGCCTTCGCCCTGTCACGTAGCGCTTTCAGCAGACTGAGGGCGATGAGACCCTGCGTCGGCGGTGGCAATTCGTGGACAACGACGTCGCGATAAGACAGGGTCACCGTCTCGACCCACTCCGAGTGATGAACGGCCAGGTCCTGTGCGGTGACAAACCCGTCGCGCCTGGCGATCGCAGCCACGATGGCGGCAGCGATCTCTCCGCGATAAAAGCCGTTGAAGCCGTGGCGGGATATGTCCTTCAGCACTGACGCGAGGTCCGGGTTGCGCAGCACCATGCCCGCATCCATCGGCGGATACAGAGCGTGCGCGGCCGGCTCGCGGCCCAGCAGCCCGGCGGCGCTCTTCAGTGCCTCTGACAGGTGACGCGTGATCTGGTATCCGTCCTGCGCCAGCGCGGCGGCGGGCTCCAGGACGGCGCTCCATCCGAGCGTGCCGAAGCGTTCGATGAGGCGCCCCCACGCCTCCACCGTCCCTGGCACCGTGACCGTCAGCACGCCGCGCTCTGGCATGGCCTCGTGGCCGCGCTTCCGCACCGCGTCGATGGTCGCGAGCTGTCCGGACCGACCCGCACCGATGAGCCCGACAGGCGCGGCAGCACCCGCCGGCCAAACAATCGCCATCAGGTCGCCTGCCACTGACGTCATATGCGGGTACACCACACACAGGACAGCATCGGCCGCGATGGCGGCGTCAATGGCGTTGCCGCCGTCGCGCAGCACCTGCGCACCCGCCTCGCTTGCGAGCCGGTGCGGGCTGGCGATCACCCCGCGAGTCACACCCTCAGGCTAACTCGCCGCCCCCTCCCGACCTCCCCACTGCGGTGGGGAGGGGTCTTATCACCGCGGAGTTAGGAACTCGATCGAGCCTGGCTGGATCTCGAACATCGCGGGCAGCATGCCCGGGTCCTCGCCGTCGATGTCGATGCGCACCGGTTTGGTGGAAGTGACCTCGATTCGCTTGCCGTACATCACAGTGATCTTCGGGTTGTGTTCGTCGAGGTGCTTGCCCTCACGAATCCGGCTCATGCCGCGCAGGCTCTCCACCTTGCCTGCGTTGCCGATGACGATGACATCGAACACGCCGTCCGTCGGTGAGGCGTTGGGCGCCATGCGCATTCCACCGCCGAAGTACTGGCAGTTGGCGACGACGACCTGCTGCGCGACCACGTCGTGCGCCTCGCCGTCGATGATCACGTGCATCGGCTTGTTCTTCCACGCGAGCAGCGTCATGAGCGCGGTGAGCGTGAACGTCGCGCCGCCCGAGCGCTTCTTGCCCGAGTTGACGCGGCGGACGACCTCGCCGCCCCACCCCGCGTCGGCGATGTTGATGAAGTGCCGCACCTGGGTGTTGCCGTCGTTGCCCTGGTACGTCACGCAGCCCACATCGAGGCGCCGCGGCACTCCCGAGGTGACGACCTGTACCGCCTGACGAGGATCGAGCGAGATGCGCAGCGTCCGCCGGAAGTCACCCCCGGTGCCCAGCGGCACCATGGCCATGCGCGAGGTGGTCGGGATGGGCGCGCCGTTGTGAAAGAAGCCGTTGACTACCTCATTGAGGGTGCCGTCGCCTCCGACGGCTACGACGACCGGTCGCGACTGACGCACTGCGTTCTTCGCGATGTCGACCGCCTCCATCGGGCGCGTCGTAAACGCAGTCTCGAACTTGAGCCCGGTCGACGGCAGCCACGACTCGATCGCCTTCCAGTCGTGCGCGGTCTTGCCCCCGCCGGAAGCAGGGTTGACGATGAACAGAACAGGTTCGCCTGCCATTCCTTACCGTCTCCCTCCCATCGCGTTCGGGTTCATGATGCCCGCAGGGTCGATGCTTTCGCGCACCGAGCGCCACACGCGCATCCAGCCGCCCATCTCGTCGGCCACCCAGCGTGCCCGCGCCTGGCCGGTGCCGTGGTGATGGCTGATGGTCGCCCCCATCTCGAGCGCCGCGCTCATGGCTCCCTCCCACGCACGGCTGTAAGCCGCACGCGCGTCTTCCTCTCTATCAGCCGCGCCCGCAAACGAGAAATAGGCGCAGCAGCCCTGCTCGTATGCGTGGCTGAAATGGCATAACGCCACTCCCCCGACCGCTATTGCGGTTTTCACCGACTCGTGAAGCTGTGGCAGCACGGTCCATGGCGCCGCGAGCTCGATTGTGTCCACGTATGAACCGGGCGGCTCCAGGATTCCCTTCAGCCATTCGGCAGAAAGCCCGAAGCGGTGCTCCTGCCACCGGTGCCAGGGATCCTCGCCCAGGTCCTTCGCGCCCGCCGTCAGCCGTTTCACGACCTTCGCCTCGGCCTGCGCCACCTCCTCCTCGCCGGCGGTCGCGATCACCAGCACGCATTCGCCCTCGCTGACCTCGTAGCGGTTGAAGACCGAGTCCTCGTGGTCATAGAGGCGCATGACGAGCGGCCTAATGCCCGACTGCATCACGTGCCGCATCGCCTCGAGGCCGTCGGCCAACCGGCTGAACGAGTACCCGCGGCCGATGACCGACGCGGGCAGGCGGTGGACGCGCAGCACGGCGCCGAGGACCACGCCCAGGGCGCCTTCGGCCCCAAGCCAGAGCTCGTGCAGCGCGGGACCGACCGCCGACCGCGGACCGGGCCGAGGCGCCGCGAACGTGCCGTCGGGAAGAACGACCGCCAGGCTCAGGACCATGTCCTCGATGCTTCCGTAGCGGCTCGACTCCTGGCCCGAGGATCGAGTCGACACCAGGCCGCCGATCGTCGTGCCCGGCAGTGAGCTCGGATAGTGGCCGAGGGTCAAGCCCTTCTCGTTGAGCGTCTTCTCCAGGGTCATCCCGTTCACACCGGATTCGACCCGGCATGTGAGGTTGACCTCGTCGATCTCGAGGATGCGATCCAACCCACCCATGTCGAGCACGAGCTCGCCGCGCTTCGGCGCGAGGGCGCCGCACACACCGCTGGCGCCGCCCATCGGGGTCACCATCACCGCGTTGGCCGTCGCCCAGCGAAGGATGGCAGCCAGCTGCTCGCGTCCGGATGGCCGTGCCACCAGCACGCGTTCGGGGGTCTCGCCGGCCCGCTCGGCCATGGTCGCGGCCGGCCACAGGTCGCGCACGGGACGCTCGTCCACGGCCGCGGCTCCGACGATCTTCTCGACCTCTGTTCGCATCGGTTCAGCGTCCGAAGCGAGCAGCGAACCGCCCGGCCAGCCAGCCGGTGAGGATGGGGACGCCGAATCCGCACGGCCCTGCGTAGTCATAGCCACCCAGCACCGCGCCCGCGGCGAACAGGTTCTCGAACGGCGCGCGCCCGGCGTCGTCAAGCGGGCGAAGACGCTCATCGGTCGACAGCCCGGAGCGAAACTCCTGCGCCGGTTCGAGGTAGTCCAGGTGCTCCAGGCGAGTGCCCAGCGTCGCAACCGCCTTGCCCTCATGAAAGACGCCCAGGTTCAGGAGCGGCTCGGATGTGGAGCCGTCCTTGCGCAGCCCGCCGCCGATGTAATGGCCCGTCGCCAGCACGAACGCATTGGCGCGAAACGCCTTCTCAGCCGCCTTCGCGGCGACGATCCGCGCCCCATCGACCTGCACGCCATCCACCTCTGCGCGCACCGCGCCCAGGCCGATCGCCTGCTGCAGCCGCCATCCGTGTGGAGACGGCGGTGAGGCGAGCAGCTCGAAGCCTCCGTCGGGCAGGTTGGTGAACCCGGGCGGATACGCGACCAGTCCCCGGGTGTTTGTCAGTGCAGGCGCGCGGCGTCCGTAAAGGTCGGTGAGCGCCGCCCCGGCCGGCAGCTCGGTGATGGAAACCTCTTCCGGCGTCGCCTCCACGTTGTGCAGCTCCTTGAGAGCCTGCGCCGTCGATGCGGCGTCGTAATCCCCCACCTCGCGCACGCCGACGACAGTGACCCGGCGGCCAACCAGACCCTTCAGCTCCCCGCCGGCGACAGTGGCCGGAACGACGTTGGCCGGGCGCGCGAGCCCGTGTATGTCGGCGTAAGAGCCGCGTGCGCGCCATCCGCCCTCGACCTTCAACCCGTCTCTTTCGAGAGCGAGCAGCAGGGCCGGGATCGCGGTGTCCAGCTCGGTGCTCAATCGCACGGGGTCCATTCGCAGGCGGCTGAAGGGATGATGCGGCTCGTTCTTGAGGAGTGCCTCGAGGTCGTCCACGAGCTCCATCGCCCCTGCGTACAGTGCGGTGGCGCCAGGCGCCTTCGCGACCACCGTGACCTCCGCGCCTTCCCGCCGAGCCCCGAGCGCGGCGCAGTAGCCGGCGATCCCGCCGCCGATGACCACGACCGAGGTCACTGCTGGACGATCCGCCGAGTGTCGGTCACGTCGCGCTTGAGCTGAACCACCAGCTCCGCCGGGCTGTCGAACCTGATGTCGGGGTGCAGGTACCTGATGAATCGAAGATCCAGGCGGTGCTGGTACAGGTCGCCTTCGAAATCCAGAAGGAATGCCTCCACGCGGAGCTGCGTGCCGCCAAAGGTCGGCCGGTAGCCAACCGAAAGCGCGGCGACGAACTCCTTTCCGTCGGTGATGGCCCGGCCTGCGTAGGCGCCCAGCGCCGGGATCAGCTTGTTGGGCTCGACCGCGATGTTGGCAGTGGGAAAGCCTAGGCGCCGGCCCACCTGGTCGCCGGCCTCGACAGGACCGGCCATCGCGTACTCGCGTTCGAGCAGCCGGTTGGCCTCGTGCACGTCGCCGATGTTGATGAGGCGCCTGATGTCGGAGCTGTGCAGGGCTTTTCCTTCGAACGTGAAGGGCGGAACGACATCCACCTCGTGGCCGTGCTCGCGCAGCCACGCGGCGTTGCCTCTGCGCTGGTTGCCGAAGGCAAAGTCGAAGCCGATGACCCAGTGCTTGATGTCCATCCGCGAGCCGAGCATTTCGATGAACTCCTGCGGCCCAAGGCTCGCGAGCGCCCGATCGAATCTGAGCACGATGGCGTGCTCCACGCCCGCCGCCTCGAGCAGCGCCAGCTTCTCCTGCAGCGTGGTGATCGACTGAGGGCAGTTGGCAGGGTCCAGCACGCAGCGCGGATGCGGCTCGAAAGTGATGAGACTGGGAGCGGCGCCGGACTGCGAGGCGGCCGCGACTGTGCGGCGGATCACGTCGGCATGGCCGAGATGCACGCCGTCGAAGCTGCCGATGGTGATGGCGACCGGACCGATGTGGCTGACCGGCAGCCCGAGGTGTGTCTTCAGGACAACACCTTTTCCGGCACGAAAGTGCGGCGCAGCGGGTCGGTGTGGCCGAGCGCGATCAGCCTTCCGCCCGCGTCGTGCGCGCGCAGCCGGCCCGGTCCGGGTTCGGGCAGCACGCGCACCGCGCGGCCCTGACGCACCATCGCCTCCTGCTCGATGTTGAGTCGCACCGGCTGCATGTCGGGCAGTATGACCTCGGCCGGAAGCAGCAGATCCCGCACCTCGTCGGCACTCGTGAGGGCATCGAGCTTCACCGCGGAGTCGATCTCGAGCGGGCCGTAGGCCGTGCGCACAAGGCGGCCAAGGTAGCCGCCGACTCCAAGTTGGCGGCCCAGGTCGCGCGCGATGGACCGCAGGTAGGTGCCGCTGCCGCAGCGGATCTGTACGCGCGCCACGGCCTCCGACCCTGGCGTGAAGTCGAGCACCCTGGCCTCGTACACCTCGACCTCGCGCGCTTTCGGTTTTGGCTCCTCGCCGCGTCGCGCCAGCTTGTATGCGCGCTTGCCCTCGATCTTCACGGCAGAAAACGCAGGCGGCTCCTGCATGATCCGGCCGCGAAAAGCGCCCAGGCCTTCCTCGACATCACTCACCGTCAGCGCGCCCGCGTCACCCACCGGTTGCAGCTCGCTCTCGGCGTCGTCGGTGGCGGTCGTGAACCCGAAGTGGATGTCGGCGACGTAGATCTTGGGCAGGCGGAGCGCGAAGTCCGCGAGGCGCGTGGCAGACTCGAAAAGGATCGGCAGGACGCCGGTAGCCAGGGGGTCGAGCGTGCCCGCGTGACCCACTCGGTGCGCGTCGGTCAGCCGGCGAAGGCGGCGCACCACGGAAAAGGACGTCTCACCGGCGGCTTTGTCGATGTTGAGGACCCCGGGGGTGAAGCGCGAAGGCTCAGGCCTTGGCTGAGGCGGCAAGGATCGCCTCCTTGGCCGTGGCCAGAACGATCTTCACCGTCTCGTCCATGGGCTTGTCGAACTCGGCGCCTGCAGCCCGGATGTGTCCGCCACCTCCGAACAGCGCGCACATCGCGGCGGCGTCGACCGCGCCCCGGCTGCGCACGCTGATCTTCGTCAGGTCCCTCTGCACCTCTTTGAAGAGAATCGCGAGCTCCAACCCGGCGATCGAGTTGAGCGTGTCGATGATGCCCTCCGACTCGGCCATCACGGCGTTCGCCTCGCGCAGCATGCGCTTGGTGACCTTGGCCCACGCGAGGCGGCCCTGCATCTCCACTCGCATCGTGGCCAGGGCCTGGCCGCTCAGCTTTAGCGTCGTCTCCGGCCGCATCTTGTAGACCATCGTCGCGATCTGACCCGGGTCGGCCCCCAGGCTCGCCAGCCTCGCCGCGTCCTCGAGCGCATGCACCGTTGTGTTCTCGTGACGGAAGCCGCCGGTGTCGGTGAGGAGCGCCACGTACAGGTTGGTCGCGATCGTCTGTGTGATTCGGTATCCGAAGTGGTCGAGCATCTCCATCACCATCTGCCCGACCGCTGATGCATTGGGATCGATGACGTTTACGTCGCCGAAGCGCGAGTTGGACGGGTGATGGTCGATGTTGACGATGGTCGCGTGTGACGCGATGTGCTTCACGCTGCTGCCAGAGCGCTCCAGGTTGCCCGAGTCGAAGAAGAACACGAGCTGGGGCTCGACACCGCTTGGTGGGCCCTCGTGAATGTCACCGAATCCAGGCAGGAACGAGTACATGTCCGGGAGCGGATGTGGGATGAGCACCCACACGTGCTTGCCCGCCGTGCGCAAAGCCTCCGCGAAGGCGAGGCTGCAGCCGAGGGTGTCGCCGTCGGCGTCCTTGTGACCGAAGATCAGGATCTCCTGGTTGGCGTCGAGGAGCTCTTTGATCTGGTCGTAGAGGCTGCCGGTCTCGCTTTGCGCGGTGGCTATCGCTGGTCCTCCTCGGTGAACCCCACGAAATCGGAGCCTTCGGCTGGATTTCGTGGGGACCCCTCAGAACTCTCGGCGGCGGGCAGCACTTCCTTGAGCAGCTCGTTGATATGAACGCTGTACTCGATCGACGGGTCCAGCTCGAATCGCAGGTCGGGTGAGTACTTCAGGTTCTCGAGGCGCCGCCCGAGCTCGTGGCGGATGAGGCCCTTGGCCGAGATCAATCCCTGCAGCGACGCCTGTTTCTGGTCCGGGTCGCCGAGCACGCTCACGCGCACGCGCGCCTGCCGCAGGTCCGGCGACATGCGAACCGCGGTGATGCTGACGAAGCCGATACGCGGGTCCTTGAGGTCCCGCCTGATGATCGACATGATCTCCCCACGCACCTGCTCGCCCACCTGGTCGGTGCGGTAGCTGGTCATCGTGACCTCCGAAGCGAGCATCAACGCTCGCTAAATTTCTTCCCGCTCGAGCCGATAAGTCTCCATCGTGTCGCCCTGGGTGAACGTCTCGAATCCCTCGAGCCCGATGCCGCACTCCTGCCCCGCCGGCATCTCCCGAACATCTTCCTTGAAATGCTTCAAGGAGCTGATCCTGCCCTCGTGGAGCATCTCCTTCCCACGGAACAGTTTGACCCAGCCGCCTCGCGTGACCTTGCCTTCGAGCACGCGGCTGCCGGCAATGATTCCAAGGCGCGGGATCTTGATCGGTGTGATGACTTCGACCCTGCCCTCGCGGATCTGCCGGTAAGTGGGTTCGCGCATGCCCTTCGCGGCGCGCTCCACATCCTCGGTCAGCTTGTAGATGACGTCGTAGTAGCGGACCTCGACCTTGGCCTTCTCCGCCGCGGCCTGTGATGCAGGGGTGGCCTTCAGGTTGAAGCACAAGATGATTGCGTTCGAGACACCGGCCAGCAGTAGGTCCGAGTCGCTGACCTGCCCCACGCCCTGGCCGACGATCTTGATCGCCACCACAGGATCCTCGATCTTCTGCAGCGCCGCGAGCAGTGCCTCGAGCGTGCCCTGGGCGTCCGCCTTGACCACGAGGCTGAGCTCCTTGACCTCGCCTTCCTTGGCGCGGCGAGCGAGCTCTTCGAGCGTGATGCGTGGCGCGACGTCTCGCGCTGCCTCCTGCGAGCGACGCTCCATGAGCTTGGTGAGCGCGATCTGGCGCGCGGCCTTCTCCGAGCCGACCACCTGGAAGATGTCGCCGGCCTGCGGGACCTCGCTCATGCCTGACACGACCACGGGCGTGGCCGGTGGCGCCTCGTTGACACTGCGTCCGCGGTCGTCAGACAGAGCTCGCACGCGGCCGTAGATGTGGCCGCATACGAAGTCGTCGCCGACCTTGAGCGTGCCCGCCTGCACCAGCACGGTGGCGACCGGGCCGCGGCCCCGCTCGAGGTGCGCGTCGACGATCGTGCCGATCGCGTTGCGGTCGGGATTCGCCTTCAGCTCGAGGATGTCCGAGGCAAGGACGATCGTGGTCAGCAGGTCCTCGATGCCCTGGCCGGTGCGCGCGCTGACATGAACGCATTCGTACTCGCCGCCGTAGTGGCGCGTGACGATCCCCTGCTCAGCGAGCTCCTGATGCACGCGATCGACATTGGTGCTCTTGTCGATCTTGTTGATGGCCACGATGATCGGCACCCTGGCGACCCTCGCGTGCTGGATCGCCTCCACGGTCTGCGGCATGACGCCATCATCCGCGGCGACCACGAGCACTACCAGGTCCGTGACCTGGGCGCCGCGGGCCCGCATGGCGGTGAACGCCTCGTGGCCCGGGGTGTCGATAAACACCACCGGGTGCCCGTCGGCCGTATCGATTCTGTATGCGCCGATGCGCTGCGTGATGCCGCCGGCCTCGCCTGCCGCGACTCGCGTCTTGCGGATGGAGTCCAGGATTGACGTCTTGCCGTGGTCGACGTGGCCCATGACGGTGACGATGGGCGGACGCGTCACCAGCTTGCCGGGATCCTCGTTGGCGAGCGAGAAGAGCTCCTCGCGCGAGGTGGTGACGACGGCGCCCTCGCCTTCGGCCGACTCGACCGCGACGACGTCCTCGCTCTTGACCGGGTCCACTGTGTAGCCGAACTCGTCGGCAACGATCTCGGCGGTCGCGAAGTCGATGACCTGGTTGATCGTCGCCATGATGTTGGAGGTCATCAGCTTCTTGATGACCTCGACCGGGCTCACGGCGAGCTTGTCGGCCAGGTCCTTGACGGTCAGCGTCGGCGGGAGCACGACCTTGCGGTCGCCGTTGGGCTCGATCTTGACCGACACCGAGGCGGGCTTGAAGGCCGAGCGGGCGGCCTCGATCGCCCCAGGCGCCAGCGGCGCCGCCGCGTTACGAGTCAGCCGCCTCTGCTGGAGGAAGTTCACCAGCTCCTTCTGGCTGATGCCGAGTTCGCGCGCGAGTTCGTGAGCTTTCATGCGGAACTTCTAATTATCCCCAACGCCGCCTCGGGCCAATCTGAGGGGCGCATCCCTCCCCGCTCGCGGGGAGGTCAGGAGGGGGCGCCAAACTCGGCTACGGACTCAGCTCAGACCACAGCTCCGACGGCACCGCGGCGCCCAGAGACCTTTCCAGCTGATGGCGTTTTCGGGCGGTCCCGACGCAATCCTGGTTGCGGTGCAGGTAGGCGCCCCGCCCTGGGGCACGACCCGTGGGATCCATAGCGGCTGATCCGTCCGGCCCTCGCACGAGCCGGATCAACGTGCCCTTGCCGGCCTCCTGCCTGCAGGCGACGCAGGTGCGGACGGGCTCATGCCGGCTCTTCGGCATCCGGGAGAGGTTCGGAGTCGCTCGGCTTGATGTCGATGCGAAAGCCGGTGAGCTTGGCGGCAAGGCGGGCGTTCTGCCCGTCGCGTCCGATGGCCAGCGACAGCTGCGTGCGAGGCACCATCACGGTGGCTGTGCGTGTCGAGCGGTCGATGGACACCGACTCGACCTTGGCCGGTCCGAGCGCCGCGGCGACGAACGCCTCGGAATCTTCAGACCAGGGAACGATGTCCACGTGCTCGCTGGCAAGCTCGCTGAGGATCGCGCGGTTGCGCTGGGGATCGAGGATCACGACCAGCACTGGCCGTCCCGGATGCAGCTGCTCGCCGGGGATTTGCTCCTCCGTCGGCATCACACCCTCGGCCCGACCCAGGTCGACGTACACAGTGCCGGCCTCGATGCGGTCGACGACCCCTGTCGCAAGCTCGCCTCGATGCTCCGACACCTCGCGCAGGACCTTGTCGCGCTCGAGGTCGTGGATGTGGCGCAGCACCGCGTGCTTGGCGGTCTGCGCGGCCATGCGCTTGAACTCTTCAGCGGGCAGCACGACGACGGTCTCGTTGCCGCTCGCATCACGCACGCGGCTCGTCACGTCCAGCCCGCCGGACGCGGTGTCCAGCTTCACCGTCACCATCCCTGGCGGACTGAAAGCCCTGACATAAGCCATGGCCAACGCGTCTTCCACGGTGCGCAGCATCTCGGGCAGAGGAATGCCCAGCTCTGCACACAGCGCGTTCAGCGCGTCTGCGAGGCTGCCGGTGGACCGGTCAGAGACTGACCGCGAGCCTGCCCGAGGCAACGTCATCCCATCCGATGTGAACGATCACGGGCGCCCGTCCGCGCAGTCCCTTTGACTGCACCGCGATGCCGGCGCCATCTACTGCGACCAGCTGGCCCTCGACGATTGTTTCCGTCTGCCCTGTCCGATAGCGCACGTTCACCCGCTTGCCGTTAAAACGCGCGTAGTCCTCTTTTCCACGCAGCGCGCGCTCGGCGCCGGGTGACGAGACCTCGAGGTCATACGGTCCAGGGATCAACAAAGCGTTGTCGAGCAGAGGACCGATGACGCGGCTGACGCGCTCGCAGTCAGCGATGGTGATCGACTCGACCCTGTCGATCGAGACGCGCAGTGTCCGCCCCGACTGGCCCGACTGCTCCAGCGCGTAGAGCTCATAGCCCATGTGCTCGAGGGTGGGCTCGAGCAGCGTTCTGATCGACGTTATTGGCCAGGTTGGCATGTTCTCCCGCGCAGCCCCTGCAACTACCTTACAGGCTGCAGGCGCGTCCAGAATCACCGCGAGTGCCCGCTCTGGGCTGGCGAAATGAGCCACCGGGCACGCGACTGCCGGCACTCGAGGACCTATCGGACCGGTTGGAGCCTCCGCCAGACGACCAGCAGAGGAGCCGCGTTGAAGATCGAGCTGTACGTGCCGGAGATGATGCCGATGAGCAGTGCGAGCGCGAAGCCCTTCAGCGTCGCGCCGCCGGCGATCAGGATCGCCGCCAGCACGAGCACGACGGTGAAGCTCGTGATGATCGATCGCGCAGCGGTCTGCATGATGCTCAGGTTCACGACCTGCTCGAACGAAAGCCTCTGGCTCACGCGCAGGTTCTCGCGGATTCTGTCGAAGACCACGATCGTGTCGTGCACTGAGAAGCCGACCACGGTGA
>WNGI01004299.1_pt1 | contig 12717 bp, 10 predicted proteins | sample 5400621 | NCBI WGS metagenome assembly WNGI01 (sample SAMN13153374, study PRJNA577476) | soil metagenome | isolation source: 20 cm soil or saprolite under Garry oak tree replicate 1 | place: USA:California | collected 2016-06-15 | reverse complement strand
CAAACATCACCGTTCGCTACCATTACGGTTGTAGCTGGCTCAAATTTCAGTCGTGCCTGAAGGCTGATGACGCACCACTGGGAATCTTAGCCCAAGCGCCTCACGTACTAGTAGGTCAAACTACACCATTTCTCGGCGCCCCGCCTTCATTATGACAGACAAGGACAAGCCATCACGTACGCGTAACGTTCCGAGGGCGAAGCGACTGAAACACCGTTCCAATCCTAAGGGTGGTTTCTCTGGGTGTAGTTTCCATCTACGGAAGAGCTATCAGCAAGCCATGCTCGTTGGTTTGAGCCAGGGATTCACGTGCGATTCGGAATCCGGTCAGTAGATCACTTGCACCTGTCTCTGTTAATTATATCCTCTATACCATATCATAGATGGCTAGGTCGGTCCGAGCTTTTATCTCCAGGATCGGATTGGTATTTTAGCACCTAAGCACACACCCCAATCATCACGTAACTAGTCCAAGTGCATGCATTTCAATGGGCGCTGCCGAGTGGCAAACAGTTATATAAGATGCACCGCTCTTCCCCCCTCCCTCCCTCCCTAGGCCTCCCTCTAGATATCCATGGCATCCGAGGATTCTTACAAGGCGGGCGACATCTCTGAAAATTCCGTTGGCCAGAATGAAGGCATGCCGAACAAGATACCTGAAGCAGAGCGCCGGCGGATACTGAGAAAAGTAGACGTTCATCTTTTACCCTGGGTTACAATCCTATATCTGTTATCGTTCCTGTAAGCGCGCATATAGCAGTCTGTTTGCATTCTCCCCTGATATTTCCACCATTAAAGCGATCGTATCAACATTGGTACGCCCTACATTTCGGCTATGAAGCAGGAAATAATCATATAATTTATTCTAGGGAATGCAAAGATTGCAGGAATGGCTCGGGATGCTCATCTGACGGGGCTCAAATTTAATATCGTACGTGTTTGGTTGGATGGGTGCTAGGTCTAACCTGACCTTTTAAAGATCGCGGCCGTCTTCTTCGTATGAAGATTGTGTATTTCATTTGTAATAAACTTTAACCAATGTTTCATAGATATCATATGCTCTCGCAGAAGTACCCTCGTACGAGCACTATATTGCGATAGATGCGACGCTTGTTGACGTGATATCTGGTAGAAACATCATTTTGAAACTCGTAAGGCCGTCACGATGGAGTAAGTTTTCCTACGCATCTCCCTTTCATTTTAGACTGGCGAATTTAATAGTCCCATCAATCATGGTCGCTTGGGGTACAGAACGAATCAAAACATGTTCAATACATGAATAATTGACAGTCTACTTAGGTATCATCATGACGCTGATGAGCCTGTGTAAGACGTTCGACGGCTTATTGATGTTTGTGGTCACACTTCATTCTTCAGAAGGTGATGTGTAAAGAGAATTGTAGTGCTCGGGTTTTCCTCGGCTTGGCTGAAGCAGGCCTTTTCCCTGGTGTAAGGTTTCATTACGTGACTTGGAAGGTCATCATTGACGACGAGCGTAGGTGGTATTCTATTTGTCGTTGTGGTATAGAAGGCGAGATGTAGCTCTGAGAATCGCCATTTTCTTCTCTGCCGCCACGGCTGCAGGTACGTCAGTCTGAAATTCATTGTTCAACTATGATATTGAGTGATCTCGCCATTTCCAAGGTGCATTCAGTGGTATCCTAGCGTAAGCACAAGCCCTTTTGCAATCGCCGTCCATAACGCCCTCGATAGCTTTGGAATCGAGCATATGGAGGGCATTGGTGGTCTTCATGGATGGCAATGGATTGTGTGTTACCCTCGTCACACTATTCTACATTTATCAATATCGCTGTAATCTAGTTTTGTCTCGAAGGCTTGGGTAGGCTCGTGCTTCTTCGTATCTTAGCTCCCTCTGATGCACAATCAGCGACGATTGTGATAGCAACCATCTCTTACTTCGTGATGTATGATGTTAGTCTGACTATGTCTTTATTCTCTACGTATACGTTTTTCTCAACGCTGCCATAGTACCCAGATACAGCAAGCTTCCTAACACCACATGAGAAGCAAGTGGTCATTAACATGCTCGAAGAAGACAAGCAAGGCCTTGCTGCTCACTATGACGCAAAATTCGTCTGGCAAGCATTGTCGGATTACAAACCTTATATATTATCTCTGAATCATCTTTGCATTTCAACACCTGCCTATGCTATTTCACTGTTCCTCCCTACGATCATCAATTCACTAGGTAAGCGAGAGTGACACTTGAGCACCACACGGGCTTACATCATTTGCAGGTTACCCTGCATTGATTGCCCAACTGCTGTCAATTCCTCCTTACATTTTTGCATGTGCAGCTTCTATATTAGGTGGGTACTACTATACCTTTCATAACACAGGACAATTTTGAGCTTGAACAAGTTGCATATTTCTCTGATAAATGTAATTTACGAGGCCCATTCATCATTGGAGGATCCATTGCCTCGCTCCTTGGATTCATCATACTTATCACACAGGTAAGGTCAGGTGTAGGTTATGTTGGCACCATTATTGCTGTTACTGGACTATTTCCTATTGTTGTGGTTGACCTGGCCTGGGTAAGCTCTGTTGCTGGAGGTGATGTCAGGAAAGGTGCATCATCATTCATTCATTCTTGTTTAAGATGCAGGGCTTAAATGAAACTCAAGGAGTGACCATTGCTATGGCCATTGCCTCGGCAAACCTTGGAGCGTAAGATACCATGTAATTTCCATTTGCCAAGTTGAACAACATTGACCTTTGAATGCTTACAGCATTTGCTCATCATTTATATATCTCAAGCCACCCCGTTTCTTTGTGGGCCATGGCATTTGCATTGGGTTGATAACTGTAGCGTATGTCTCATCTCTTGCAAACTGGAAATGCCTTTAACATGTCTTTGATAGTATTTTCCTTACCTTGTTTTGCATGTGGGATTTCCAGAGACAAAACAAGGCTAAGGAAGTTGACTGTGCTACTCGAGGGCTTGATCAGAGTCGAGAGGGGGAGTTTTCAGAGCTTGGTAGCGAAAGCCCACTATTCCGGTATGCACTCTGGATTTGCTTATCAACTTGTAGCTCTAAGCGTTTCTCAAAGATTTACAATCTGAGATAGCTAAATCCTATGTCAACCCTACATGAGGTGCCATGATGCCACAGTCATTAATGTCTGATACAGAGTACCAAAATGTGAGGCACGAGAGAGAAACATCCTTAAATTGGCAGTCAAATAATATGTCATTGGAGTGTCTGATGTTGTATCATATGCATAGAGTAGTGTGAAGTACATACCATCAGGATCCAGATAAGGAACTACAGCAAGACATTCAAAGTGGTAAATGATGAAAGAGAAATAACTGAGCTGGCAACCAGCCTTGGACATCACTCAGCCACTTGTCACAGCTTCCCTTCTCAATGTGAAAGGGCTTTTTTAATTACCCATCCAATCACCATAATCACGAAGAGCAAATCCGAAGAGAAAATGTACCTCAACAGTGCCAGTACAACCTGGTGTATCACAAACTCTCATCAAGCCATCTGGATCTGGACAATCTTGGAAAAAATCGGCTTTCCAGGTTACATATTCTGTTACTACTTCCTTAGATTGGGGCGTCTAGCATGTCATGAATCTAATACAGTACGACTCGTTCACATATAGCCGTGACGAAATTTCAGTTATCTCAGATCATAAATCTTTGAGTAACCGTTAGAGCTGCGACTTGCTCGACCAATGTAGAGTGCATACCGGAATAATGGGCTTTCGCTCCCGAGCTCTATGAAGTCACCCTTCTGACTTACATCAAGTCCTCGAGCAGCACAGTCGGCCTCCTTAGCTTTGTTGAGTCTCCAGAAATCCCACATGCAACATGAGGCAAGGATAATACTATGAAAGAAACTGTTAAGCACAATTCCAGACCAACGAGATAAATACCTACACTACAGTTAACATTCCAATGCAAGTACCATGACCCAAAAAGAAATGGGGCGGCTTATGATATATAAAGGATGAGCATACCCTGTTAACATCGGATTAACGGTCAACTTAATAAATAATCAGACTATCTTACCCTCCGAAATTCGCCACGGTAGAAGTAAAAGCAATTGTCACCCCTTAAGCTTTTCTTTAATACCTATAACTGACTAGTAAACAAAAAATCGATGACGCACCTTTCCTGACATCACCTCCAGCAACAGAGCTCACCCAAGTCAGGAAAACCGCACCGGCAGGGAATCCTCCTGCTGCAGTGATAATGGTACCGACATAACCTACTTCTGGCCTTGTATGTGTAGTAAGTATAATGAACCCAACAAGCGAGACAGCGGATCCCCCGATGACGAAGGGACCTCGAAGATTGCATTTGTCAGAGAAATATGCAACTGTGTCAGATCATCATGACATTGTCCGTGGTACGACATGATAGACCTGCCTGAAATAGCGGCCGCACATGCGACAACATAAGGAGGAATTGACAGAAGTTGAAAATCGCCGCGGAGTAACCTGCGCACAGCATAAAACCCGCATATGGCAAGCACCACTCTTGCTTACCTAGAGTATTAATGATCGTAGGGAGGAAAAGTGCAATAGCAGAGCCAGGTATCAAAAGACCAAGGTGAATCACGGAAAGGATATATGGCTTGTAATCCGACAACGCTTGCCAGACGAACTTTGCTTCGTAATGAGTGGCGAGGCCTTGCGTGTCCTCCTTGAGCATGTTGATGACAATTTCCTTTTCATACGGCGATAGGAAAGTCGCTGTATCTGGGTACTGTGACTGTTGAGAAGCATGAAGAGAACAACGATATGATCGAACTAACATCATACATCATGAAGAAGGAGAGAGCTGCTATAACAATCGTCGCTGATTGTGCATCAGTGAAGGGTGGGGACGTGAAGGAGCATGAACACACCCAAGCCTTCGAGACAAAACTAATTGCAACGATGTTGATAGATTGCAGAACAATGTGATGAAATTAACGCACTATCCATTGCCACCCATGGAGACCACCGATGCCTTCCATATGTCCAATACCAAAGCTATCAACCAGTTTCGATCCACGATGCGAAAATGATGCTTTAACACTTACGCTAGGAAACCGCTGAATGTACCTAGGAAATAGGATGTTTACTTGAGACGATGATCGAAGGACAGATCGACGTACCAGCAGCTGTGGCAGCAGACAAGAAAATGGCGATTCTGAAGGCAAAATCCCTTCTATACCACAGAGACAAATAAAATATAATCTGCGCATGTCAGTAAAGGCCTGGAAGGTCACGTAATGGGAGATCCTTACACCAGGGAACAGGCCAGCTTCAGCCAAGCCAAGGAAGATTCGAGCGCTACAATTCCCATTCGCACATCACTGGTATAAATAACGAAAAGGGACCACAAACATTAATATGATATTCCTAGGAAATGTCAAGTCAAAGAACGCTACATTTGTCTCGATATGTTGCTCGTACGAGGGTATTTCGGCGAGAGCATATGATATCTGTGGGATGTTCATCATTATTCAGGATCGAATAGAGATTGATTCGTACGAAGAAGGCGGCTGCAATCTTTGACTAGTCAGGCCAAATCATTAGCACATTTATGAATCATCCAAAGATTCACAATATTCAACTTGAACCCCGTCAAATGAGCATCCCGAACCATTCCGACAATCTTCGCATTTCCTAGAAAAAACGACATGATGACGCCCCGTTCTATAACCTAACATTAGGATGTACCGATGTTGATTCGATCGCTTTGAATTTGTGAAACTATCAGAGGACAGTGATTTTTATAATGCGTGTACTCACAGGAAGGATAAAATGTATAGGAGGATAACCCAAGGTAAGAGATGGATGTCTACTTTTCGCAGTATCCGTCGGCGCTCTGCTTCGGGTGTTTTGCTCGTCGTGCCTTCGCTCTGGCTGATCATAGTGATTCCAGAGACGTCTCCCGTCTTGGAAAACTCCATGGTTATCTCAAGCGAGCGATGAGGGTGTTCATCTTATATAACTGCTTCAATGCTACCCAGCAGCCCCTTGAATGCACGCAAGTTACGGTATAACTTCGATGTGTTTTCAGGGGTTCCAAATAATGATCCAATCCCTGCGGACAAGAAGTCAGACAGTTCCACTAGCCATCTACGACAAGGTATAATTAACTGAGATGAGGTGCAAGAGAAACCGGACGAGTTCAGGCTTCGTCAATCTTACCTCCGAGTCGCATTTGAAGCTTTCCATCGAACCAGTGAACGTGGCTTGCTGATAGCTCTCCCGCGGAGGGAAAGTGCCCCCCAAAGGTCATCCTTTTACTTTCTTCAAAGTCGAGATTGCCAGAGGTACGGTTACACGTACGTGATGTTTACCAGGACTCGGATGAATTCAAGTAATGTGACAGCAGTAACACCGCAATAGATGCGTGACGAACGGAACCTCGCGTGCCACCAATTAGCCCATCGAGCAAACTTTACCGAAGCCCAATTCAAGCATGCCGTAGCCCAGCAGCCATACACGAGGCCTCAATCGGAGCTGAAATTACAGCCATAATGTGACAAGCATTTCGGACACAATGTTCTGCTTCGCATTTCCAACTCGGCCACGCCAGCTAATTGTCACCGTTTAACCTCTTCTCATTGAAGGCGGGACAGGGATTTCAACTTTGCTGCTTCGAGCGTCGTACCATGCATCCAGCTAGCCCATTGAGTCTGGCAAGTCAACAGTTGCCCCATCGACTGCCGTAACTCACCCCAAAATCAGGGACTCATCGGTCAGATGTCGTTCTCCTCGCGATGGCCACGGGCGAGTAGACAAGGAGAAACCCGCATATCTTGAGTCTCACTGAGATTTGGACGCGTATAAATGGATTACCAGCCATCCGTTTTTGCATCTCGCCTATCATCAATGTGTCATTCTCGGCGCATCTTCACATCTCGCCAATACCTCCTGTAGTGGTTCTCATGCATAGCTTGCGTGCTCAAATTGGAATAGCCCTTTTCGAGAATCTGCACGGTGTGTCGAATCCATGAGACCGTTTAACGTATCATGGTATACTCAAACGGAATCCACGGTAGTATCGAATTCATGTGGTTACAGATGCGCCCAGATCCTCTCACTGGCACCCAAGCATGCTCCAATTCAGAAAGCATCCTTTCATCCTGGAACATCTTTTTCAGCCATCTTAATCGCGCAGAGCATCTCCACTACATCGTAGAACGTCATCAGCAAGCGACCCGAACATAACCATGTCCAATCATCTGGGAACTTCCTTCGATCCCTCCATTCCGGGTAATATATCATTGCATGAAAGCGAATGTTCGGGATACGCTGCTTCACATTCGTAACACGGGCCATTTTTGTTAGGTCCCAGTTCCTGAAAGGTACGGTAAAAATCCAGCTTGATCTCAACGTGGGTGGGATTAGAGCTGCGTTTTTCTTTTTCGGAGTTGTGGAGCGAGGTGGCCGATGTGATGCGGCCGGCTCGTTAATTGCTTGGACATATAGATAAAGAAATATGTAGCTGCAGCTCACGATCCCAGAGCGGAATTGAAAAGAGCAACATATGCCGCAACGATGATAGAAACAGTCTGTATTCAGAAGTCTAGCGCTCAACTCATGCACATTCTCGTTACTACTTCCTTAGATTTGGGCGTCATGCCACGTCATTACGGTATATTAACATACAAATGTGACGAAACTTAATTATCTCAGATCATATATCTTTGAGGAACACTTAGAACTGCGACTCGCTCAACAAACAAGAGTGCTTACCGAAATAGTGGACTTTCGCTTCCGAGCTCTGTAAATTGACTCTTGTGAGTTTCGTCAAGCCCTCGAGCAGCGCAGTCAGCTTCCTTAGCCTTGTTTATTCTCTGAAAATCCCACATGCAAAACAAGGTGAGGGTAATACTATGAAAGAAAATGTTGAATTCATTTATATGTCAACAAGAGATAAGACATACACCACGGTTAACAATCCAATGCAAGTGCCATGACCCACAAAGAAACGGGGTGGCTTGATATATATAAAGGACGAGCAGACGCTGTTAAGATCGAATTAACGGAACAAATAGGAAAGATTATCAATATCTTACCCTCCGAAATTCGCCACGGCAGAAGTAAAAGCAATTGTCACCGCTTAAGCTTCCTTTTAGTCCCTAGGACTACCTAAAAAATTGATGACTCACCTTTCCTGACATCACCTCCAGCAATAGAGCTAACCCAGGCCAGGAAAACCGCAGAGGCAGGGAATTCTCCAGCGGCAGCAAGTATGGCACCAACATAACCTACATCTGGCCTTGCCTGTGTGATAAGTATGATGAACCCAACAAGCGAGACAACGGATGTCCCAATTATGAATGGACCTCGTGAATTGCATTTGTCAGAGAAATATGCAACTGTGTCAGTGTCATCAACATTGTCTTATGGAGCAACGGGGTAGACCTGCCTGATATAGCGGCCGCAAATCCAATCACGTAGGGAGGAATCGAAAGAAGTTGAGAAATCGCTGCGGAGTAACCTGCGTACGATATAAGACCCGTGTTATACCAAGTATCACTCTTGCTTACCCAGCGAATTAATGATCGTAGGGAGGAACAGTGCAATAGCATAGCCAGGTATCAAAAGACCAAGATAAATCACAGACAGGATATAAGGTTTGTAATCTGACAACGCTTGCCAGACGAATTTTGCTTCGTAATGAGTGGCAAGACCTTGTGTGTCCTCTTTCAGCATGTTAATGACAACTTGCTTTTCGTATGGCGTTAAGAAGGTCGCCGTATCTGGATACTACGACAACATTAGGAACCACGAAGAACGACGACATGATCAAACTAACATCATACATCATGAAGTAGGAGAGAGTTGCTGTAACAATTGTCGCTGATTATACATCAGTGAAAGAGTGAAGATGCGAAGCATGAACCTACCTAAGCCTTCAAGACAAAACTGGTTTACATTACAACGATGTCGATGGATTGCAAAATAGTGTAATGAAAGTAACGTATACGCACTATCCATTTCCATCCGTGGAGACCACCGATGCCTTCCATGTGTTCAATCCCAAAGCTATCAAGGAGTTACAGTCCACGATTTGAAAGCGAGGCTTTAACCCTTACGCTAGGATACCGCTGAATGCACCTAGGAAACAGCAAGTTGACTTGATACGACGATCGAATCACGGATTGACGTACCAGCAGCTGTGCCTGCAGAGAAGAAAATGGCGATTCTGAGAGCTACATCTTGCCTCCTATACCACAGAGACAAATAAAATACAACCTGCGCATGTCAGTGATGGCTTAGAAAGTCACGTAATGGGAGGCGCTTACACCAGGGAATAGGCCAGCTTCAGTGAAGCCAAGGAATATCCGAGCGCTACGATTCTCGCTTACATCACCAATCTGAAGGACGAAAGGGACCACGAACATCAATAAGCTCTCGAACGTTTTACACAAGCTCATCAATGTCGTAACGATACCTGCGTAGATCATCAGTTATCAGGTAGACATGTTTCGAATTGTGCTGTACCCCAAGCGATCATTATTGACGGTACTATCAAGTATGTGAGTACAAACGAGAGAATGTGTACAACTGGACCTACTCCAGCGCGACGGCCGAACGAGTTTCAATATGATATTTCTAGGAATCGCCAAGTCAACAGACGTCACATTTGGGGCAATAATGCACTCATACGAGGGCACTTCGACGAGAGCATACGATATCTATGCGACATCGGTTAGAGGCTATTCAAGCACAAATAGACATAGCTTCGTACGAATAAGACGGCTGCAATCTTTAAATAGTCAGGTCAAACCGGCTCACATTCATAAATTAAACGCGTACAATATTAAACCTGAGCCCTGTAAGATGAGCATCCCGGACCATTCCGGCAATCTTCGCATTCCCTAGAAAAAACGAAATGAAGATTCCTTGCCTCGTAACCCAACGTTAAGATGTACCAATGTTGATACGATCACTGAGAATAGGTGAAAACAACAGAGAACAGCGTGAGTACTCTGCTCTATGTGCACTTACAGGAAGGATAAAAGAAATAGGATGGTGACGCAAGGTAAAAGATGGATGTCTAATTTTCGGAGTATCCTCCGGCGCTCTGCTTCGGAGATCTTGTTCATCATGCCTTCGCTCTGGCTAACAGTAGAGATATCTTCCGTCTTGATAGATCCCATGGATATCTATATTGAAAGCGAGGGATAAAAGCGATGCATTTTATATAACTGCTCGCTACTTGGAACCCCCTTGATACATGAATTTAGACAGGTCACGGGATAAACTCGATGTCTTAGTTAATTTTAACCCATCACAGATGACAAACCGTTCGGTCCGAGTTCTTGTATCACTTGGGCACTTGAACACACGATGTGAAAGCGGAAATCTACTTATCGCTCAACTTTCGCATGCGAAGCCCTGCCACAAACCGATGAACGCGGCTCGTTGGAATGGAAACGTTACCTAAGAAACCATCCTTGCATTGTTTCAGAGCCAGACTGCCCCTATTTCTGCCAGAGAAGAGATGGGGTATGTCGAACAAACTTTGTATCCAAGCTCAACCGTGGCATGTACAGATACACCCATGGAGGACCGAATCGCGCCTCGGATGCAACATTTCAGAATGGCCACGCTACCTCCATTGGAGCTCTGCCAATTCAAGAGAAGATGAGGGTCCTAGCGTGGCCAATTTGAGTGTCGTAGATGACATACGTCCGCCTTGATCTTTGAAAGACGTGACTGCGAGAATCGGCCTGACACGAATATGGCACCTCGAGGCGACCCTCTACCGATGAAATCTTTGTGCATGCCCTTGGAGCTGTTCCGTTGCACTGCAAGTGTTCAATAAAACAAATCCTAGCTTCCAGCAGGCCAAGAATCACGGCCGTTCATTGCACCCTGAGGAGTGAGCCTGCACGCTACTTCTCCCCTTCGCGTTACATCGCCAATGCTCCCGGAAGCTAGTCGCATGTGTCGCTCCTGCAGAGAAGTGGGGATGTCGTTGTCCAATATTAACGTCAATTTGCGCCCATCAGCCGTGGAAATATTGGACCGGTGTCCGAGCGCGCCGGACCTATTCAGGCACCACAGTACTGATCCTATCATAGTGACTATGGGTTGGGGACACCGCATGATGGGTAATCTTGTCCCGCCCAGCAAGTGCCAGATTACCGAGAATGATTCGGATAGGCAAGAGTGACCGGTGTCGGCAAGGCGTGACGCGTGACGTATAAAGCTTTGTCTGCTACTTTCTTCTTGCAATTGTTCACAGGTCCGACTAAAAAGCATGCTCTTTTTATAAAATCCGTATGCACAGTGTATGGAACGTTGATTTGAAATAGCGGTGTTGCTGCGGATATTAGCCACATTTTCGGAAATCGAACCCGCCATCTCCCCTTCCCCTAATCCACGCCAGCTGCACCTCTCCCTCCTACCCGTTTCTTCATTTTCCCACAGGCTACTCAACTTTCGGGGCTCCCAACAACATCGGCGTATCCTGACCTTCTTCGCCTTCTCATCTGCGCGATAGAACGCCGCCTCTACATATAACATCAGAAATGGCATCCTTAATATGATGGTGGGGGAATAGCAATAGGCGAGATGCAATGCATTGTCATTGCAAATGGGCGAAGTAGTACGCGCTGAAAATTACACCTCCCGAAGCGATTTTCATGCGCAACTTGCGGGCGTCCAGTCCGAAATAGCTCTCGTCGAAAGCGAGGGAACTTGCCGGACGGCAGTTTATATGCGGGTTAGCTACCTAGACGTGCTTATTCGGAATACCCATTTAATCCTGCCAAGCGACCTACGAGCGCAGAACGTCTTTGAAAGACTGCAGTGATGACCACAGCGCCTTAGCACTCAACTTATCAGTCACTAGAGTCTAGATCTTGGCACACTCAGTTATGTACATTCTTGTTATTACTTCCTTAGATTTGGCATCATGGCATCCCGGGAGAATATAGTACAGTGAAAAGCGGAATAAACAGGAGATTTAGTTATCTTAGATTGTAAATCTGAGGGAAGCTTAGAGATAGGACTTGCTCAACAAATATGGCACACATACCGGAACAGTGGACTTTCGCTCCCGAGCTCTGCAAAATCGCCTTTCTGAATTTCATCAAGACCTCGAGCAGCGCAATCAATTTCCTTAGCCTTGTTCAGTCTCCGGAGGTCCCACATAAAATATAAGGTGAGGAGAATACTACGGAAGAATTGTTAAATTCACTTCCCGATGAGCGAGAAATTAGACTTACGCCGCTGTTAACAATCCAATGCAAGTACCATGCCCCACAAAGAAACGGGGTGGCTTCAGGTATATAAAGGATGAGCACACGCTGCCGACGTCATATCAAACATATTCAACTTGATAAATAGTCACTAGGGGAGTATCTCACCCTCCGAGATTTCCCATTGTAAGAACCAACGCGAGAGTCACTCCTTAAAATTTCCTTTTACTGTCGTTTTCATATAAGTTGGCCAGGTGGGAAAAAATTGAAAAAACGCGCGCCAGAAAGAAATTGACATAACTCGCCGAGTTTTGGGCAGAATGGCATCGGAGTTAGTGCATTAGAACCGGAATAAATAGTACGTTTTACCTGCAATGGTCCGAGCATTGTACCCTGCACCTTTGAATAATCTGAATAAATTTTGGTTATTCCGTGACCATTGAAACATTTATTATCATTTTTCTAAATCTCCAATGCCCTATGTACACATCCCCGAAATTCCATCCTCATGTACTCGGAG
>WNGI01004298.1_pt1 | contig 12718 bp, 11 predicted proteins | sample 5400621 | NCBI WGS metagenome assembly WNGI01 (sample SAMN13153374, study PRJNA577476) | soil metagenome | isolation source: 20 cm soil or saprolite under Garry oak tree replicate 1 | place: USA:California | collected 2016-06-15 | reverse complement strand
TTGTTCCCGTCGCCGTTCAGTTCATTGTGCTTTTCGTTGTAGCTGACCAGATCGTTCAGCGTGAAACCGTCGTGTGACGTGACGAAATTGATACTGGCAGACGGACGCCGCCCATTGTGTTGATAGAGGTCGGGGCTTCCCGTGAGCCGGTAGCCCATCTCGCCAATGCGCCCCTCATCACCTTTCCAAAAACCGCGAGCAGCGTCGCGATATTTGCCATTCCATTCCGACCACGGTGCCGGAAAATTTCCGACCTGGTAGCCACTCTCGCCAACGTCCCACGGTTCCGCGATTAGTTTTACCCGCGAGAGAACGGGGTCCTGTTGAATAATTTCAAAGAAAGGGTGCAGTTTGTTAAAACCCCCATGATTACGGACCAGACTGACGGCCAGATCAAAGCGGAACCCGTCCACGTGCATTTCCAGAACCCAATAACGCAGACTGTCCATGACGAGCTGAAGCGCACGGGGATTCAACAGATTGAAAGTGTTGCCAGTGCCAGTGAAATCCAGATACAAACGCGGATTCTCCGGTTGCAACCGGTAGTAAGCGAGGTTGTCGATCCCGCGGAAGCAAAGCGTCGGGCCGAGATGATTCCCTTCGGCAGTATGGTTGTAAACCACATCGAGAATCACTTCGATCCCTGCCGAGTGCAGGTTGCGCACCATCGACTTGAACTCGGAGACCTGTGCACCCGTTTGCCCGCTGCTGGAGTACTGCGCATGCGGCGCGAAAAATCCGATCGTGTTGTAGCCCCAGTAATTCGTCAGCCCGCGATCAACTAAAATTTTGTCGTCGATGTGCGCATGCACTGGCAGCAGGTCGACTGCGGTCACTCCAAGTTTTTTCAAATAATCAATGGCTGCCGGGCTACCGAGCGCCGCGTACGTACCACGCAACCCTTCAGGAACTTCCTGCCAGAGTTTGCTAAACCCTTTCACGTGCACTTCGTAAATCACTGAATTGTGCAGTGGTACGCCGGGTCTCCGGTCTCCCTGCCAGTCGAATCCGGTGTCGATGACCACCGACTTCGGCACGCCCCATGCATCGTCGCGGAAGTCCTGCGTCAAATCCTCCTTCTTGTCGCCGACCGCGTAACCGAACATTTCATCTGCCCAAATCACTTCTCCGGCAATAGCTTTCGCGTAAGGGTCGAGAAGAAGTTTCGAGCTGTTGAAACGAAGTCCGTGTTCTGGATCGTACGGACCGGCGACGCGGAAACCGTACAACTGCCCGGGGCCGACATCGGGCAAAAACACGTGCCAGATCTGATCGGTGCGTTCGGTGACCGGGATGCGAAAATTTTCTTCGGTCGCCTCAATATTGTCGAATAAGCAAAGCTCAACACCGGTAGCGTGCTCGGAAAAAATGGCGAAATTGACACCGTTCCCCATCCACGTCGCGCCAAGAGGATATGGATAACCGAGCCAGGTTCTTACCGGAGTCATAAACGGGCCGCGCATTTATCCAGCATCGAGTTCGCATTAGCAATCACGAACGGTGGACACGCAGCAAGCCAGGAGGTAGGCCGGTTTGCGTTTTGGCCAGGGCAGTCGAAACCTCACAATGTGAAGCTCAAGATCGTCCTCGCATTTATCGCGATTTGCGCTTTGGCAGTTTACTTCTACGCACATCACAATTGGCACCCGGTGTCGTCCGCAACAACAATCGACCGAATTGTCGTCGAAAAATTACCAAGGAGATTGTCGATCTTTCACGATGGCAAGCTGATCAAAACTTACCGAATCGCACTAGGTCACAACCCAGTTGGACCAAAGCAGGAAGAAGGCGACATGAAAACGCCCGAGGGCACTTACAAAATCGACACGCGAAATGCGCAAAGCAGTTTTCACCTCGCGCTACACATCTCTTATCCCTCGGATGAGGACAATAAGCGTGCGGCTGAGCGCGCGGTCTCTGCGGGTTCTGACATCATGATACACGGAATTCAAAACGGACGCGGTTGGATGGGCGCGTTTCACCGTTGGAAGGATTGGACTGCGGGTTGCGTCGCACTGACCGATGAAGAGATCGAGGAACTCTGGCACATTACGCCCGATGGTACGACAATCGAGATTCGCCCGTAAGGCCTCGACGTGCGCCCATCGGCGCGCCCTCGCCAGGGCGAACAAGCTCAGGTCGCGCCCTACCGATGCAAGCGCGACTCAATGCACGTTTTCGACCACTACAAATCCTGCAATACGCGCCGCGCTTTTTCGACGTCTGACGGCCGCAGAATAATTAGGCCTTTTTCACCCGCGCGGCCGCCGGCAAGATAAGCGTACTCGATGTTAACTTCGGCCTCCGCGAGACGTTCGGCGATTTTGGCCAAAACGCCCGGTTGGCTCGCCGTCTCAATCGTGAGCACTTCGGTCTCGAGCGCGAGAACTCCGGCTTCGCCCAGGAGCATGAGCGCCTTGGTAGGATCGCTGACCACCATGCGCACAACAGTGTGATCGACTGTGTCGGACGTAGCGAGCGCGTGTATGTTAATTTCAGCGTGGGCCAGCGCTTCACACACGCGCGCAAGCGCGCCCGGACGATTTGCAAGAAAGACCGCGAGTTGGGTGGCTGTTTCAACGGCGAGCTTGGGAGATAGGTTCATGCCACTTGCAAACTGATGCCGGGTACGACTTCTGACAACTCACTATTATAGCTATGCGTTGTAGCCGCGCCTCTGTGAGGCGCGTGCGCGCGGCTACAGCCACGCTACCGATACGAGACGAAACATGAATTCGAGCGTCACTCCTAAACCATTCGCGCGTCTCGTTGATTTGCGGACTGTCGATACTGCGATGAACACTGTTGCTGAGCATTCTAGTACCGAATGGGGAACGTCCCCGCGCAGCGTCGGCTTTCTCACAGCATGTTCCATCGTGATTGCCAATATCATCGGCACCGGCATTTTCACGAGCCTTGGTTTTCAATTGGCGAATATTCAATCAGGGTTTGTTCTGCTGATGCTCTGGGTTGTCGGCGGCGTCGCAGCGCTTTGCGGCGCGCTTTGTTACGGCGAACTCAGCGCTGCACTGCCGCGCTCCGGAGGCGAGTATCATTTTCTGTCGAAGATTTATCACCCAGCGCTCGGGTTCATGGCCGGATTTGTCTCTGCGACAGTAGGATTTTCCGCGCCGATTGCACTGGCCGCGATGGCGTTTGGCAAATACCTGCAGGGCGTGCTCGATTTTGGCTCACCAATCTTTTTCTCCTTTGTGGTAGTGTGGCTGGTCGCGCTCTTTCATCTTAAAAACCTGCGACTTGGCAGCGCGTTTCAGAACCTTTCCACACTCATAAAATTGCTTCTGATCGCTGCGTTAGTCGTCACAGGTTTCTTTGTTTACCCGAAGCAGCCGATCGATTTTTTCCCGGCGCCCGGAGACACGACATTAATCTTCGGCGCACCCTTTGCAGTGGCGCTGGTTTACGTGATGTATTCTTATTCGGGCTGGAACGCAGCCGTCTATATCACCGGTGAGATTAAGCAGCCGGAAAAAAATGTGCCGCGCTCATTACTTGTCGGCACAAGCATGGTGATCGTGCTTTATGTGCTTGTTAATGCGATTTTTCTCGCCACCACGCCTGCCCAGGAATTGAAGGGTCAACTCGAAGTAGCCTTGATCGCAGGCAAACACATCTTTGGCGCAAACGGCGGACGAGTTGCCGGCGCCGTCATTTGTCTCGGGTTGATTTCTGCAATCAGTTCGATGACGTGGATCGGGCCGCGCGTTACAATGTCGATGGGCGAGGACCATTGGTTGCTGCGACTGATGGGCCGCAAGAATTTTCACGGCATTCCCACGAACGCCATTGTGCTGCAGTTGCTGATTGTCAATTTGCTTCTGCTCACGCGCAGCTTTGAAAGCGTCGTGCAATACACTCAATTCAGCTTGTTGCTCTGCTCGCTGTTCACTGTGCTCGGCGTGATTGTGCTGCGCATGACACGTCCGGAGCTCGCGCGGCCTTATCGGGTGTGGGTCTATCCGTTACCACCGATTATCTTCGCGACGATAACAATTTGGATGATGTTTTATCTTCTTCGTTGGAAGACCACTGAATCTCTGGCTGGACTCGCGACTGCGCTCGTTGGATTGCTGCTCTACTTTTGCGCGCTAAAACGCCCACATCGCTCGACATGAAAAGGAACCTCACATTACCTGCGGTCCTGGCGCTGGTCGCAGCCATGCTCAGCGTTTCTGCACAAGAAAATCCAGAGGTTGCACCTCGCGCGGTGCCTGCGAATGCCGGGCCCAACGATGTGGCACGTTTTCTGGCAGGAATGCCCCTACCGGAGAATTCCCCGCTTGCACCGCTCATGCGCGATCCGGCATGGCAGGAACACGCGGCATTTTTTGAAAGAGAGTTCGCCAAACTCAATCTGCGCCAGCTTCAAAAACTGCACGCGTGGCAAGAAACTTATTTTCCAGAATCGCTGCAGCCGGTCCAGGTAGCGTTTTACATGTTCAGCGGACCCGACTTCCTCTACGTCGATCAATTTTTTCCGAAGGCCGCAGTGTACGTGCTTTGCGGCAAGGAAGGTCTGGGCCAGCCGCCGGATCCGTTGCGCATCGCGAATCTCTCCGGCGCACTGGGAAATTTGGAGAATGCAATGAAGTCGTCGCTGAACACGACGTACTTCATCACCAAAGACATGAAGATCGATCTGCACGAGCAGAACCTCAATGGCGTGTTGCCGATTCTTTACGCGTTCATCGCGCGCGCAGACAAATCGATCACGAATGTAACGTTCGGCTCGCTCAACAGCAGCGGCGCATTTGAACAAGCCGGCCCGGGAAAGAAAGGCGGCAGTGTTCCCGGGGTTCGGATCAAGTACACCGACAATCCATCGGGCGATTCCCAAACGCTGTATTATTTCACCACAGATATTTCCGATGGCGGCATCAAAGCGACTCCCGGTTTCTTAAAATTTTGTCAACGATTGGGCGTCGGCTCCAGCTTTCTTAAGTCATCGTCGTATCTGATGTTTGAGAACGGTTTCGCTACAATCCGCAATTTCATTCTCGAACATAGCAATCGAATTGTGCAGGACGATTCCGGAATTCCCGTGACGTATTTGGACCCAAACAAATGGAGCCTGCGTTTCTTCGGAGCTTACCTCGGCCCGATTGACCTGTTCAAACAACATCACCAGCCCCGGCTTCAGGAGCTCTTCGCGCAAAGCAATCCGCCGCCGCTTGAGTTCGGATTCGGTTACCGTTGGAATTACAAGGAAGCCAATTTGCTTATCGCAGAACGGAAGTGACAGCTGGTGCTGCCGCGATTCGTCAAAGCCGCGCTTCGGTTCCACTTCTAACCAATTTCAAGCCGTCTCGTTAGAATCTGTGGAACCACGAATAGGGAAAGGCATCTCCAGGGCAATCGGTGGCCCAGCGCGGTGGATTCATTTCACGATGCGGCCGGACAGGAATCTCGCCCCTGTCGACCTTGCCGCAACGTTCTCGGAGGTAACGGATGAGTTCTTCGCATGCGTCCAGCTGCGCGCGCGTTGGCTGATCGCGATTAAAATCTCCTACCAAACAAATGCCGAGCGAAATGTTATTTAAATAGTCGCTGTGCACATGGCCGCCGTTGATCTGGCGTCGCCAACGATCGCCGACTTCGATCTGGCCATTACCAGTCGATGTTCCGTTGCCGATGACGAAGTGATAAGCAAGGCCATTCTGCATGCGCCGGACATGTCGATGGTAATAATCGAAAACGCGCGCGTTGCCCTGTCGCGTGCCGCTATTATGCACGACAATGAATTGCCAGCGACGCCGTTTCACCGGCGCGCGCCGGATCGCGTCGATAACTGATCTCGTAAGGTAACGATAATTGGCCGAACTACGAGACCATGGCCAGAAACCGAATCTGCGAGGCGGTGGCGATGGTGGAGGCTCAAAGCCCTGGTCTTCCTCCACACCCGACTTTTCGATTACAACCTGGGCTCGCTCGCCGGCTGAAACAGCACGGGGAGGTTTTGATTGAGGCGTCGGAGTTGGCGTCGCAGCCGCAACTGCGCGTGGCGGTGGAGGTGAGGCTTCTAATGCCGCAGCGCGCTCTGTTTCCGCGCGAGCCGCAGGCGTTTTTCCCGGCTTCGGTGTTTCCTCTTCTTTTCTTGCCGATTCGGATTTGTCAGTTTTTTTGGCTTTTTTTGCGGTTTCTTTCTCATGCGATTTCTTCTTCGCCACTTTCGGTTTGGGTGTCGGTGTGTGCCGCCGCTTTGATTTGGGTGAAGCAGTGGGCTCAGGCGTCTCCCGCGGCGTGGCCGATGGCGTTGTCTCTTCTGTTTCGTCAGATTTTTTCCCTTTCTTCGCCGACTTGCCGGTCGCTCGTTTTGCAGCGGGGCTCGGAGTTTTCTTTGGTTTTGGAGAGGATGCGGCGCGCGACTCGCTTGTGTCGGATTGATCGCCCCGGTTTTGTTGTTCTTCAGTAACTTGCGCGCGAAGGAGACCTGTGATGATTGCGCCGACGGCGAGCGCAGTTGCGAGCCAAATGCGAAAGCGCACCACTGCGACGGAGCGTAACAGAGCGCGCGGCGCGATCAACGCCTACAGTAGTGATTTTGTTAAAAAAGTTACAAAGGCGCGATGACCTCTTCTTTTTGATTTCGTAACTTTTTTAACTTCGACTTCACGCCGTGCTCGCGGAAGGGTCGAGCGTGCGAGGCGCAGCTCTGCGCATTCTTTCGGCTTCCCGACGAAGAATGGCGTTCAATTTCCCTCCCAGCAACAGCAGCAGGCAGGTCAGATACATCCAGGTAAGCAGCACGACGATGGACGCCAGCGCGAGATATGTAGGGTTATAGCGATCATATCTTCCCACATAGAGCTGAAAAAGTTTTGTCGCGATTATCCAGCCGATCGAGAAGAAAATCGCACCCGGTAGCGCCTGACGAATGGTTAAATAATTCTCCGGTGTCAGAAGATACAGCGCGAGTGCGAAGATGATTAGAACAAGTGCGGTGAAAGGCAGACTCAACGCTGCAATCCACGCCTGAAGCGGGAACGCGAGTTGAAAATTTACCTCTGCAATACCCGCTAGCTTTTCACCAAAGACAATCGCGTTGAAACAAAACACGATGACGATCCCAAACCAGAAGAGCATAAAAAATGAGATGATATATTTCGACCACCAATACGGGTCTTCCCGCATCCCGTACGCATGGCTAAGGGCCCTTGAGATCGTCGCGATAAAGACTGTCCCGAAATAGATGCCAAGAATGATTCCTGCGTTAGCGAGCAGACCGCTCGAGCCCGTCACTACCACGTTGGCCATCGCAGAATCCAGAATGTCCTGCACTTTGGGGTCCGGCGGCATGAAGCTTTTCAAAAGAACGAACATCCGATGCAACTTGGTCGGATCGGTGCCGAAAAGTCCCAGCAGATGCCAAAGAAACAGCGATCCCGGAGCCAGCGCAAAAAGAAGCAGATATGCCATCTGCGCAGCCAGCCCGGTGGTATTATCCATCGCCGTTTCCCAAACCATTCGGCGCAAAACGCGCCAGATGAATACGAGGTATTTCATCTCCGGCAGAGTTTACTTTGACCCGCATAAATATCCATTAAAGTCCGAATGCTTTCGCGAGTAACTTCCGCGCGGTTTCGGCCGCCTTCGATGCCTGATCGGATGGACTGTTGAAAAACTCCGCGCGTTCCGTCTAATTCCTGCTCGTATTCGTATTCTTACTCTTACTCCTGTTCTTGCTCATGAGAGAGCGACTCTGGAACACAGGCATGAATAAGAATACGAGTAAGAGCAAGAGTAGGAGAACGCATCTCCTGAGAAATTGTGAAAAAAAGAATCCTGATCCTCACAGCCAGCTTCGGAGAGGGTCACAATAGCGCGGCGCGAGGAGTTCGCGATGGCCTCGCCCGTGTGGCGCCGGAAGGTACCCAGGTGGAATTGCACGATTTATTTGCCGAAGCCTATGGGCCGGTCAACGAGCTCGTGCGAAAAAGCTATCTGGCGCTGGTCAATTTCGCGCCGCGCGCGTGGGGAGTTGTTTACCGATGGCTCGATCGCAAAAAGAATTTCGATCAGGAATTCGCGCCATTCTCCCGGCTAAACGATCATTTCACCGCGTTGCTCGACCGTTTTCAGCCGGACATCGTAATTTGCACTTTCCCGGCGTATCCGAATGTGCTCCGGCAAATTGCAGGAGAAAACCACGGCTGTATTCGGCCCTGCAAAAGTGTGGTTGTTGTCACGGATTCAATTACCATCAATGCCGCCTGGTATCGATGCACCGCCGATTATTTCCTCGTTGCAAACGAACAAAGCGCCTTAGTCTTGCGGGCAGTCGGAGTCGAGCCGCAAAAAATCAAGGTGTTTGGATTTCCCGTAAGCCCAAAGTTTGCCGACTTCAGAGGTTCAAATCGAGTGTTGCCTTCCAATGACTCCGAGCGCCGTGTTTTGTACATGATCCATGCCGCCACCCAAGGCGCGCCAGATCTCGTGCGGCGACTGGCGGAGCTTGGCGTCGATCTGACAGTGACGATTGGCCGGGCCGATAACCTGAGGCCGGCTATCGAAGAGGCTGCGGGCAGTAGCAACACAAAGATCGTTGGCTGGACTGATGAACTTCCGCGTATGCTGCACGAGAGTCATCTGCTTATCGGGAAAGCCGGCGGCGCGACGGTGCAGGAAACGATCGCCGCCGGTTGTCCAATGATCATCAACCACGTCGTGGCCGGTCAGGAGGAAGGTAATGCCCGGCTGATTATCGAAACCAACTCAGGCGTGATCGCGCTCTCACCAGCGGAAGTTATCAAGCAATGTCAACGCGCGTTCGCCGACGATGCAGAACAGTGGCGCGAATGGGCGACGAACATTACAAAGCTAAGTCGCCCACGCGCTGCGCTCGATATCGCCGAGTTTTTGCTATCTATCTAAGAGCGTGTCTAATGCTTCATTTCGATTTCGAACATCGCTCGGTGAACGTGAATGACTTTGATCCACCCAACCGTCCGATCGAATTCGATCGCAACGCTCAGATTAAGATAACCGAGCAGATTATGAGCACGTTTCGACCTAGTGACTAGGCAGCGTTTGCCCGGAAAGAATTTCCTCGCCACCACTAAAGGTTTGCAGCACGTCCAATTCTGGCGACAGAACAACCAAATCTGCATCGGCTCCCACCGCCAACCGGCCTTTTGTATCGAGGCCGATTGCGCGTGCGGGATTTTGTGTCGCCATTGCGACCGCTTCATGCAACGGAACGTTGACCTTACTCACCATCGTCCGCACGAGGTGGATCATCTGCGCAGCACTGCCCGCAAGCGCGGAGCGGTCAGCCAGCACGCAGACGCCGGCTTCCACAACGCAGTCACTGCCGAAAAGTGAAAACTGCGAGCCATCTGGCAGTCCGGCGCCGGCGGTTGCATCGGTTACAAGGCAGATTCCGCCGCAGCCTTTAGCGCGATACAACATCTTCATTAATGTCGGCGAAACGTGATGCCCGTCGGCGATGAGTTCGCAACTGATCTGCGGCTCACTTAACGCAAACTCAAGCAAACCGCCGACACGATAGACCCCGCGACGGCGCGCGCTCGACATGCAATTGAACGTGTGCGTGACACTGCGCATGCCGCGTTCGAACGCGGCGCGTGCGTCTTCGTCAAACGCGTCGCTATGTCCTCCACTTACGCTGATTCCGTGCGCGTGGAAATTTTCGATCGCCTCGAGCGCACCCGGCAATTCGGGGGCGATCGTAATGCGCTTGATCACATCAGTGTGGTCGAGCAACTGCTCCACACGAGCCAGTGACGGCTTCTGAATGAATTCCTCACGCTGCGCGCCGCATTTTGCTTTCGAGATGAAGGGGCCTTCCACATGAACGCCTGCAATCGCGCTGGTAGGGCGCGACCGCCGGGCGCGCCGCTGAGTAAAATCACGCACGGCATTCAAGACATCGACAATCTTCTCGAGCGGTGCGCTGGCTGTGGTAAGGAGGAGCGACGTGATACCGCCGTTGGCATGGAAATCGCAAATTGCGCGAAATGATTCGGCAGAGCTTTCCATGGTGTCGCGGCCGAGCGCACCATGCACATGAAGATCGATGAAACCGGGCGCGAGATAATTTCCGGCAAGATCAACAATCTCCTCCCCGGGCGCCTGCGTTTGCTCACGAATCGCGATGATTTTTCCTTTGCGAGCAACGAGTTCAAGCCCGTCGCGAATTTCATTGGGAAAAATCAAACGTGCATTCGTAAAAATCATGTTCGCCTAACGCTCAGTCTTGAATGCTCAACCTTCAATGCCAAAGGAAGCCAATTGCGTTTGGACACAGTAAAGTCCATCCTTTTGAAGGATGGATTCAGACTACGACGTCGTGATCATCGGTGGCGCGTTTTCCGGCGCGGCGACGGCGCTTATGCTCAAACGCAAACGACCCGAAGCGCGCGTCCTGATCATCGAAAAGACAACCGAGTTCGATCGCAAGGTCGGCGAATCCACCACAGAAGTCAGCAGTTGTTACATGACCCGGATTCTGGGTCTTACCCACTACCTCGGCCATCATCAGCTCGCAAAGCAGGGATTGCGTCTGTGGTTTTCGAATCGGCATGACCAACGTTTTGATGATTGCGTCGAGGTGGGCACACGTTATCAGAGCCGGTTGCCGGGGTTTCAAGTGGACCGGGCAAAGCTCGATTCGCACATGCTCGATCTCGCAGTGCAAGCGGGTTGCGAGTTATGGCGTCCGGCGAAAGTACTAAACCTCGAGCTAAAGGATGGGAATAATCAAAGAGTCAGCGCCGCTCGCGATCTCGGCGAGTGCACCATTCACACGCGTTGGGTCGTCGATGCTACCGGGCGCGCTACGATGCTCGCGCGAAAACTCGGACATCTTCGCCCGAACACGGAGCACCCCATCAACGCTGTCTGGGCGCGATTCAGTGGCGTTAAAGAGTGGGACAGCTATGAATGGCGACAACGTTTTCCGGACTATGCAAATGATTGCGTCACCGCGCGTGAATGGGCCACGAACCATCTCTTCGGGCGCGGCTGGTGGGTCTGGATCATTCCGTTGCAGGGTGGCGATGTCAGCGCCGGCATCGTTTATGACAGTCGCATCTTCAAGCTCCCTCAAGGACCGAGTTTAGGCCAGCGATTGCACACGCAGATTCTCAGCAATCCCGTTGGTCGCGAGATTTTCGGGGCAGCGCGTGTGATCGAGGGCGACGTGCACGCTTTATCGATGTTGCCGTATCACAGCGAAAAAGTTTGCGGCCAGGGCTGGGCCGCCGTCGGCGACGCCGCCGGTTTCATAGATCCACTTTACAGTCCGGGTTTGGATTTCTGTTCCTATACCTCCTACTACGTGGCCGATTTGCTGGCACGCAGCGTGGGCGGTGGAGATGTCACCGACCAGCTCCGTTATTACAATGAGCAGTACCCCACCACCTATCGCTACTGGTTCGAAAGTCTGTACAAGGACAAATACTATTACATGGGCGATGCCGATCTGATGTCGGCCGCGCTTCTTCTCGATGTAAGCAGTTACTACCTCGGTTTGGTTCGCGGTGTTTATCGCGATCCGGAATGTGGATTTCTCAACCTGCCCTTCACAGGTTTCGGCGGCCGATTGGCTCGAAACACGATGAGATTTTACGGCCGACGTCTCGTCGCCTTGGCGAATCGCAGATGGGCGACTGGTTACTACGGAAAAAGAAACGCCGGCTGGCGCGAGCTCTATGATGGATTTATTCCGGACACTCGAATTCGCAAACAGATTCGGCGTGGTCTTCTGCGTTGGTGGAAATGTGAGCTCATCAATTTGGGATTGATGTTTCGTGGACGCGCAGCAATACCGGCAAAGCGGGCTTCAGCAACCGTTGTAACGGAAGCATGGTAGGGCGCGACCAAGCTTGCTCGCGGCGGCGCCAGCGCTACGGGCTGAGCAGCGTTCCGTACCAGCGCAGAAACATGTTGCCAAAAAACATCCAGGTAACTGCGCCAAGCGCCAAATAAGGTCCAAAGGGCAGTTTGGCTGACCAAACAGGTTTTCCCACAACGAGCGTGATCAATCCGACGATCGAGCCGAGAAGCGATCCGGCGAAAAGACTAAACAAGACCGCGCGCCAGCCCAGAAAAGCACCAATCGCGGCCAGGAATTTTAAGTCGCCGCGTCCCATAGCCTCTCGCGGAATCACCAGTTCCCGTGCTACGCCGGAAATCTGTGTCACATCGTCGAGCATCATCACGTGGCCTTCGGCCGTGACGCGATCGTAGCGAAAGTGCAGCGTTACATTCCCATGCGTGTGGTGGTCGATGCTGGCCTCATCGCATCTCAGCAGGAGTCGATCTTTCTCGCGCGCAAAATAATCGCTCCACAGACTTTCTTCAGTGCCTACGACGAAATCAGCGTCATCCCCGCGTTTTGTCCACGTAAACGGCGTTGGCGCATCGAATTGAATCCGTTTCCTTCCAAAAGCGATTTTGCCGGCTTCGAGAACAATCAACAAGATTACATAGCCGAGAGCGGCGGCCAGCAGAGAACGAACGCATGCAGCAATCCGGGAATCCGTTTCCATCAAAGCTGGCACTGCCACGCTACAAACGGCACCTGCAACAATTCCGCCGATCGTTACCCGGTCCGGAATAATGAAATGCTCAAAATCGATAAATGTTCCTATGATGAGGAAGGAAACAAAAACCCAGTACGCGATCGCCACCTGCCATGGAAAGCTTTCCCAGATTGCTAGGAAAAGGAGCGCGG
>WNGI01004297.1_pt1 | contig 12718 bp, 13 predicted proteins | sample 5400621 | NCBI WGS metagenome assembly WNGI01 (sample SAMN13153374, study PRJNA577476) | soil metagenome | isolation source: 20 cm soil or saprolite under Garry oak tree replicate 1 | place: USA:California | collected 2016-06-15 | reverse complement strand
TGCGAAGGCGCGATGAGCGCCAGGTGCGTCTCGATTCGGGAGAGCTGCCGGAATTTCTGACCGAGACGAAATCGGTTCGGGATTCGGACTGGATGGTCGCGAAGGCTCCTAACGACCTCGAGGACCGTAGGGTCGAGATCACTGGTCCAACGGATCGCAAGATGCTCATCAATGCACTGAATTCGGGCGCTCGGGTTTTCATGGCGGATTTCGAGGACGCCAACTCGCCAACGTGGGCGAACCTTGTCGAAGGGCAGGTGAACCTGATCGACGCCATCGAGCGGCGGATCGATTTCACGAGCCCGGAAGGCAAGGAGTACCGGCTCAATGAGAAGGTCGCGACTCTGGTGGTGCGCCCGCGCGGATGGCACCTGGAGGAGCGGCATGTCGAGGTGGGTGGGAAGCCGATCTCTGGCAGCCTGTTTGATTTCGGACTGTACTTCTTTCACAACGCTGTGCGGCTTGGTAGCAAGGGGAGCGGGCCGTACTTCTATTTGCCCAAGCTCGAGAATCATCTCGAGGCGCGGCTCTGGAACGACGTGTTCAACTTTGCGCAGGACGATTTGGGGGTGCCGCGGGGCACCATCCGGGCCACTGTCTTGATCGAGACGATCCTCGCTGCGTTCGAGATGGAGGAGATCCTGTACGAGCTGCGGGATCATTCGAGCGGTCTGAACGCCGGGCGGTGGGACTACATCTTCAGCATCATCAAGAAGTTCAGGAATCGGCCCGACTTCGTTTTGCCGGACCGCGCGCAGGTGACGATGACGGTGCCGTTTATGCGCGGCTATACCTTGCTTTTGGTGAAGACGTGTCACCGGCGTGGAGCGCACGCGATGGGTGGGATGGCTGCGTTCATTCCATCGCGCCGCGATCCGGAGGTCAACCGGGTTGCGCTGGCCAAGGTGAAGGAAGACAAGGATCGCGAGGCGGGGGATGGGTTCGATGGGACGTGGGTCGCGCATCCGGACCTGGTGCCTACCGCGACGGAGGCTTTTGATCGAGTGCTTGGTGACAGGCCGAATCAGTTGGAGCGGCAGCGGAAGGATGTCTCCGTGTCGGCGGCCGAACTGGTCGACGTGCGGGTGCCGGGCGGGACCATCACGGAGACCGGGCTGCGGATGAACGTGAGCGTTGGGATCCAGTACGTCGAGTCGTGGTTGAGGGGTGTGGGAGCCGCCGCGATCAACAACTTGATGGAGGATGTGGCCACGGCGGAGATCTCGCGATCGCAGGTGTGGCAGTGGATCAGGCATTCGTCGCGGTTGAGCGAGGGGCCTCGAGTTTCGGCGGACCTCGTGAGGGAGATCGCGGATGACGAGCTGGGACAGATTCGGCAGCGGCTGGGCGAGGAGGGGTGGAAGAAGAGCCGGTTCGGTGATGCGCGCGCTGTCTTCGAGGAAGTGGCGCTGGACGAGTCTTTCCCTGCCTTTCTGACCCTGGTGGCTCAGCGCCACCTCGACTGACGCCGGGGCCTTAACAGGCTGGGTTGTCGGCCGTTTTTTCTCGCTCTAAGGTGAGCCCAGGTGCGCCGGTGGGGGAGGGCCGGCCCGGGAGGTGGGAGGGCCCGCTAGAGGAGCGCCTGGTTTGAGCGCGAGCGCTTAGGGCCCGACTCTGGGGGTTGCTGGGGGCTTACCGGGCAGTCGGCGCCACTGGCGCGGGCCAACACCGTTGTTGGGGTTTCCCGGAACGAACTCCACCGCCGAGGGCTTGACCATGCAGTTGTCTTTGCGCACCACGCTGCGCTCGCCGCCTTCGTGGTGCTCGATGACGACCGTCCGCTCGAGCACGGCCCGCACGCGGACCTGCTTGCCATCGACCATTGCGCTGAAGCCGCCGCTGACCTCGTGGTTGGGGGGTGGGACGATACTGGCCAGAGAAACGAGATCAACGATCTTATTCATAAAGTGGCTTCCCTCGGGCTAGGCGGCCTTTCTTTTGCCGCGGAAATAGAAAACTGCCGAACCATGCTCGGCAGCCTCCGAGTTTACCAGACCGTATCGGAGGCTTAACCGACCTAGCCGCGAGTTGCGACGGCAACCCGAACGAGGTTGTTAAGCCGCCGAGCTATGCTCCTGCATGCGAAGCTGCCGGGCCGCTTCGCGGCCGCGTCGCGCCGCTTCCTTGCTGGCCAGGTGTCTGACCCTCAGGTGGCCAGGGTTGACCATGAGGCGGCGCCGGTTGACCAGCACCTTGGGTTCGCCTGGGGCAGGTTCGACCACGGCCGTCCGCTCCAGCACGGCGGTTACCCATACTCGGCGCCCGTCCACCTCAGCTTCGAAGTCGGGGAGGATCTCGTCGTCTTCGTCCATCGACACGCTGTCCAGCCGAACCAGCTCAGCAGGGCTCTTGGACGGGCTTTCGATTGTCTTTCGGTTTGAAGCCATCTTCATATCCCAGATACCCGATCACGAGCACGATCAAACCCAACGCGGTCGACGACACCAGGTGAGCTCGAAACAGGTCTCGAACTCGACGTCCGAGGCGCCGGCCCAATTCGAGGAAAATCGCAACCCAGATCGAAACCGGCACAAGAAAGCACGGTATGGAAACCGTGTAAGGGATGCCAAGTATTCCGGACAAAGCTGAAAGCACCGATCCTCATACCGGGAACGTGCCGGCCGACGATGATTGCCCAAGCCCCCACCGCCTGAAGATTCCTTCAGCCCTTAGTAACCAGGTCACGGAGGAGCTGCCGCACCGCCTGCGTCAGCGGAGCCAGTCAGGTCAGTTCGCGGAGCAGATCGGGGATCCAGTCCGGAATTCTTTCCGCGAGTAGAGGCGCTAGTGCCAGCACTGACTCCTCCCCTTCGCTTTAGCGCGCGGGCGTCTGCAGGACCTTGACGGCCGAATCCCACACCAGTGACGTATCAAAGACACGTGCGAAATGCTCGGCGTACGCACGCGCCGCCGCCTTCGTACCTACCTCTTCCTCAGTGATCGCCTCGACCGACGTCGGGCGCTTCTCGGCGTGTCCGCACGGGACGATGCCGTCGAAATAGCCAAGGTCGGTGGTCAGGTTCAGGGCGAACCCATGACTCACGATCGGGCGGTTCAGCTTGATGCCGATGGCCGCAAGCTTTTCGCCTCCGGACCAGACGCCTGTGAGGCCCGGTTCGCCGGGCTTCGAGTCGATAGCGAGCTCGCGCAGATAGTCGATTAGCGATTGCTCGAGCCTTTTGAGGTACCGCGGAATGGTGAGTGCGAAGTGTTCCAGGTTGAGGATGGGATAGCCGACCAGCTGGCCAGGGCCGTGATAGGTCGCTTCGCCGCCGCGATCCGACCAGATGACATCGACGCCGCGGCGGCCGCGCTCCGCCTCGTCCCAGAGCAGGTGATCTGGTTGCGCTGATCTACCCATCGTGAAGACGTGCGGGTGTTCGAGCAGGAGCAGCGTGTCGGTCGCATCGCCGTCGCGCAAGGCCGAGACGAGCTCAGCCTGTAGGACCCAGGCCTCCCTATAGGGAGTCCTACCCAGCCAGCAGGCTCTTACGTGCGGGGACTTGTTCATCGGCATGGTATGAGGAGCGGACTAGCGGGCCGGACTCGACGTGTCCAAATCCCATCGCGAGCGCTTGTTCCTTCAGGCGCACGAACTCTTCGGGCCGGTAGTAGCGGACCACCTCTGCGTGCTGCTTCGAGGGGCGCAAATACTGTCCAACTGTGAGCACGTCGATGTTGTGTGATCGCATGTTGAGAAAAACTTCGAGGAGCTCGTCCTCCGTTTCGCCAAGTCCAACCATCAAGCCGGATTTCGTCACCATATCCGGCGCAGAAGACTTCACATGGCGCAGCAGTGCGAGGCTGTTGGCGTACACAGCCTTGGGCCGGATGCGGGCATAGAGTCGGGGCACCGTCTCAGTGTTGTGGTTGAAGATGTCGGGGCCGGCGTCGACCACCGTGGTCACCGCCTCGAAGTCGCCCTGGAAGTCAGGCGTGAGAACTTCGATAGTCGTCCCCGGGCTTCGGCGGCGGATTGCGCGGATGGTCTGCGCGAAGATGCCGGCCCCGCCGTCTCTCAAGTCGTCACGATCGACCGACGTGATGACGGCATGCTTCAAGCCGAGCTCGGCCACCGATTCGGCGACGCGCTGGGGTTCGCCGAGGTCGAGCTCGGTCGGCCTCCCTGATGTCACAGCGCAGAACCGGCAAGCTCGTGTGCAAACGTCGCCAAGGATCATGAACGTCGCGGTCCGGCGGTTCCAGCAGTCGAAGATATTCGGGCACCGCGCCTCTTCACACACTGTGTGCAGCCGACCCGAACGCACCATCTGCTTCAGGTCCTTGAAATTCTCGCCTTCGCTGACGCGGACACGGATCCACGACGGTATCGCCGATGGTGTCAGGGGTTGTGGGCTGCTCACAGCTGGATGCTACCGGGCGTCCACTCTTCGAGTCGCTTCTTCATGGTTCCGAGGAACTGGCCGGCCATCATGCCATCGATGATGCGATGGTCGAAGCTCAGGCACATATTCATCATGTGACGGACGGCGATGGCGTCGTTAATCACGACAGGCCGTTTGACGATGGACTCCGTCGTGAGGATCGCTGCTTGCGGCTGGTTGATGATCGGCTGGCTCGCGATTGATCCGGTTGCGCCCGTGTTGTTGAGGGTGAACGTGCCGGCCTGAACGTCTTCCGGCTTTAACTGCTTGTTGCGAGCGCGTTCGATGAGGTCATTCAGTGTGCGCACTAGGTCGGTGAACCCTCGCTGGTCGGCGTCCTTCAGGACCGGCACGATCAAGCCGTCGGGAATCGACACCGCGATGCCCAGATTGATGTAGCGCTTGAGGATGACGCCGTCCGCCGCCCAGGTCGAGTTGAGCCATGGGTACTCCTTGAGCACCTCGCACAGGATCTGCACCACGAACGGCAGGTATGTAAGCGCCACGCCGTGGCGCTTCTTGAAGTTTTCCTTTTCGGCCTCGCGATACCGGACTAGATTCGTCACATCGATTTCCTGCAGGGTCCACGCGTGCGGCGATGTCGCGAGGCTCCGGACCATGTGCTCGGCGATCGAGCGCCTCATCACACTCAACTTCACGAGCTCCTCGCGCGTGCCATCGATGCGGGTGGGCGGCGGCGCGGCTGCCGGAGGTGTCGTGGTGGGCGCCGCCGTCGCGGGCTCGCCGCTGCCAACAGCCGCCAGCACGTCGTCACGCGTTACGCGGCCTCCCATGCCCGATCCGCGGAGCGACGCTGCGTCGATCCCGTGCTCGGCGGCGAGCTTGCGGACGGCCGGGGAGAGGCGAGCCCGTTCTGCGCCGCCGTTAGCAGCCGGCGCTGCAACCGCCGTGCTCTGTGCGGGTCCAGCGGCGGGCTCGGGCGGGACCTCGGTGTGAGCAATGCCAGTCTCGCGGGACGGCTTGGCCGGCGCCGGAGAGGGTGCCCTCGCGGCGTCCTGAACCTCGATCTGCGCGATCACTGCTCCAACGCGAACCGTCTCGCCTTCGGTGGCTGAGATCTTTACCAGCTTGCCCTCAAAAGGTGAGGGGATCTCGGCGTTGACCTTGTCCGTGACGACCTCGACCAGCGGCTCATCGCGCTTCACCATGTCGCCTTCGCGCTTGAGCCATTTGTCGACGGTGCCCTCGGTGACAGATTCACCCAGCTGCGGCATTTTGATTTGGGCCAGGCCCATGCTGAGTCGAGTTTAACCGAGAGGCGCTGAGGTGGAATCCGAGCTTGAAAGCGACGGTTACGAAAGCTACAGGTTGCGTTGCGTTTTTCGGTTGAGAGGAAGCGCATGCCTGGTGGTGCACTGCGGGCGTGATGGTGGACACACGATGGAGCAAAGACCCCTTCGCATTCTCCTAGTCGAAGATGAAGGAGACGTCGGCGAGATGTATAAGGTGCGCCTCGAGTTGGATGGTCTCGCGGTCAAAGTTGTGTCGACGGGCGCCAAGGCACTCATCCAGATTGCGTCGGAGCGGCCCGATCTGGTCCTCCTCGACGTGCATCTCCCGGACTTTGACGGGTTGGCGGCCAGGCCCCCGTTGTGATTTGGCTGTGGCTGGTCGATGACGAGCAATGTTTGGCCAGTGGATGGATTGGCAACATCAGCTCCCCGCTGCGTGACGCGGTAACGTGCGATCACGGTGTCGCCGACGCCGTCCGCTTTCGACGATGCGCGCGTGTAGTTGACGACGAACACCCCGGTTGACGCGAAGTCGGGATGGAATGCAACGCTCAGCAGACCCCGTTCGCCTCCCGACACGACGAGTGTTTCGATGTCAAGAAACGGAGCCGCTAAGAGCTGACCGTCCTTGAACACGCGAATTCGGCCGATCTGTTCAACGACGAAGAGAGACGATCCGAACTGTCCGGCGCGTAGGTCGCGTACACGGGACTTTGGAGGCCGGTGGTGACTAGGGTGAGCTTGAAGGATCCTACGTCGGGTGCGGTCGTGGTTGGCGTCACGGGTGTCGGCGTTGGGGGGTCGGGTGGCGATGAACGGGGGCTCGGATTGGTTGATTGTGTGGGACTCGCATTTGTGGCGCTGTTCTGGTCGGCACAACCCGTCGCAAGGATGAGCACCGCCAGCAAAGAGATAGATGAGCGCGCCAGCAAAGGTTGACAAGGATACCGTCGGCTTTGCTTTTGCGAAATTGGAGGCGCCGCCCAGAATCGAACTGGGGATGGAGGTTTTGCAGACCTCTGCCTTGCCACTTGGCTACGGCGCCTCGATCCGGGTTTGGATTCTACCGTCGCACGTTAGGCGGCCCTGTCGCGAGGTTAGGCTGTGACGGCAGTTGCCGCAGCACGATTTTCGGGACGTTATGGCTCGGGTGCCGGCCGGGGTAGTCGTCGTCAGCGCGCGCACCGAGGACGGCTTCCGCGGTCTCACCGCCAGCAGCCTCGTCTCGATCTCGATTGATCCGCCCCTGGTCCTAGTCGGGCTCGAGCGCGACACGGCCACCCGAGCCGCGGTCCTCCGAAATAGGGCGTTCAATGTCAGCGTCCTCACGCGCTCACAGGAGTTCATCGCCGACCGGTTCGCCGGACGCGCCCCCACCATCGACCCCACCTGGCGCGACGTACCCCATCGCCTCGGCGCCAATGACATCCCTCTCATCGAAGGATGCGCCGCCTGGCTCGAGTGCACGCTGGTCGACCTCCATCCAGCCGGCGACCACGACATCTGCGTCGGAGAGGTCACCGCAGCTACCCCCGGCTCAGGCGACCCGCTCATCCTCTGGGATCGCGCGTTTTGGACGCTCCGCTAGTAGGGGAGGTCGTCCTCTTCCATTCCAAAGTGGTGGCCGATCTCGTGCAGGATGGTCCGCTGAACCTCTTCGACCAGCTCTCTCATCGAGCGTGCCGCCTGCTCATGCGCCCGCTTGTAGAGCGTGATCCGCTCCGGCATGCCCTCGCCCACCCCCAGTGCCGTCGCTCCCTCGTACAGCCCCATCAACCCATCCGGCGAGCTCTCTTCGATGACGAATAGAGTGTTCTCCAGGTAAGGCCGGAACTCATCCGGGATCGAATCCACTGCCGCCTGCGCCGCCTCCTCGAATTCCTTCATGCTCACTCGCATGCATGAATTGAAGCGCGTGCTGGTCGTCGGCGCGGGGACGATGGGTTCGCAGATCGCGCTCCAGACCGCGCTGTCCGGCCGCTACGAGGTGATGCTCGTCGACTCTGTCCAGGGCCAGCTAGAGAAAGCCCGCGCCCAGATCCGCCGCCTGCTCGACCGCGCGGTCGAAAAGGGCCGCCTCGCCGAGCCCGCCGCAATCAAGGCCCTCACCACCATCAAAGACTCGAACGATCTGACCACCGCGGCCGCCACCGCCGACCTCGTAATCGAAGCGGTCATCGAAGACTTCGACGCCAAGAAGAACGTATTCGAAGCACTTGGCCGGCACGCCAAGGAGGACGCGATCCTCGCCAGCAATTCGAGCACCATCGCAATCAGCCGCCTTGCCGACTACACCAGGCACCCCGACCACTGCTGCAACATGCACTTTTTCCATCCCGTCACTGTGATGCAGCTCTGCGAGGTGGTCAAAGGCCCCAAAACGTCCGACCAAACCATCGAAACAGCGATGGAGTTCGTCCGCTCCATCGACCGCACTCCAGTCCTGATCCAAAAAGAAATCTGGGGCTTCATCGTCAACCGCATCCTGTTCGCCGCATCCGAAGAAGCCATCCGCCTCCTCGAGGGCGGCTACGCAAGCGCCGAAGACATCGACACCGCGGTGCAGAAAGGCCTCAACTGGCCCATGGGTCCGTTCCACCTGCTCGACTTCAGCGGCCTGGACATCTTCTATGGGGCGATGAAGGATCGCCATCGCCAGGGCGAAGGCGACGACGCGCCCGAGGTCCTGCGCAAGCTCGTCGAGGACGGACACCTCGGCCGCAAGACCGGCAAAGGCTTTTTCGAGTACCCCAAATAAACCCGAAACCGCCTCAGCGGGGCAAAATCATTCTTGCCCCCGTAGCCCAATGGCAGAGGCAGCCGGCTTAAACCCGGTCCAGCGCGGGTTCGACCCCCGCCGGGGGTACTGCCCTCCTACAATCGTCCCAAATGGGCCTCCGACTTGAAGACGACCCCGACGAGGATCCTGACGAGCCCGACGAGCCGAACCACCCAGGCGACGGGGCTGCCGCCATGGGCGTCGTGCCGTCGGTCGGGATGCCCCTGCGCGAGTGGGAGTTCTCGACTCAGGTTCTGACGGTGGCCCAGCTCGTTGACGGCGTCACGCTGGTCAAGCTCCTCCAACAGGCCGGCACCGATGGGTGGGAGCTCACAGACGTGATCGACGGGGGGGAGAAGCGCGTGCTCCTGATGAGGAGACCGAAGCGCTCAGCGCGTGAGTCGCGACGGGTCGGATTCGCGCCTCCGTCACACAACTGACAACTACACCCACTCGCCGCAAGCGGCGAATCCTGGTGATCGAGGATGACGCACCCATTCGCATGCTCATCGCCGAGGTCTGCAAGCTTCAGGGCCATGAAGCAATCGAAGCCGCGACCGGCGCCCAAGCCATCGAGCTTGCCACCAGCATGCAGCCCGACCTGGTGCTCGTCGACTGGGTCCTCCCCGACATCAGCGGCACCGAAGTGATCCGCGAGCTCAGACGCCAGGGCCTCATCAGCCCCATGGTCATGCTCACCGGCCGCTCCACCAAGATGGACGAGGTCGTCGGCCTCGAGGTCGGCGCGGACGACTACATCACCAAGCCCTTCGATTCGCGCATCCTCGCCGCGCGCATCAACGCCCATCTCAGGCGCTCGGCCCTCGCCGAGACCGGCGGCGGTCGCGAGGGCGTACTTAGCATCGGTGCGCTCCAGATCGACAACGCGGCCCGCCGCGTGAAGATCGCAGACCAGGAGATCACCCTCACCATGACGGAGTTCAACCTCCTCGCGGTGCTCGCGGCCAACCCCGAGCGCGTCCTGACGAGGGCCCAACTGAGAGACAAGGTGTGGGGCTACCCGCACGATCTCGATGACCACTCGGTCGACCCGCATGTACAGCGGCTGCGACGCAAACTCTCCGACCATTCCAACTCCGGCGTCAACCTCGAAGCTGTGCCCGGCCTGGGTTACCGACTGTCGGTCAAATCCGTTTGACCCTTCGGATGCGTTACCTGTAGGCATGGGCGACCAACGCCCAATAGGGATCTTCGACTCCGGTGTGGGCGGGCTCACGGTACTCAAGGAAATCCGCGAGCGGCTTCCGCTCGAGCCGACGATCTACGTCGCCGATCTTCTCCACTTTCCGTACGGCCCGCGGTATCAGGACGAGGTCCGCGGCTTCGCGATCGACATCATCCGCTACCTCGAATCGCGCGATGTCAAGCTAGTCGTCATCGCCTGCAACACGGCGACCGCCGCCGCGCTCAACCATGCGCGCGAGCTCTTCGAGCTGCCGATCATCGGCGTGATCAGCCCCGGCGCGCAGGCGGCAGTCGAGGCCACACGAAACAACCGAATCGGCGTGATCTCCACCGAGGGCACCATGCGCAGCCAGGAATACCTCCACGCGATCAAAGAGATCGACCCGATGGTCGGGGTGTACCAAAAAGCCTGCCCCGACCTCGTCGAGATCGTCGAAGCCGGCGAGGCTGACTCACCTCGCGCCGAGCGCGTCCTTCGAGACAATCTGGCCGACATCGTCAGCCTTGGCGCCGACACGCTTGTTCTCGGATGCACGCACTATCCGCTGCTCAAGCCGGCGATCGAGCGCGTTCACCCAGGGCGTTTCAATTTGATCGACTCCGCCTCCACCACCGCTATCAAGGTCGAGCGCCACCTCGACCACTCGCGGCTGCGCGCCACAGACAAAAGCCTGCGCCACGAAGTTCTCGTTACCGCCGTGCCCCAACACTTCGATGACATCGCGGCCAATCTCTTTGGCGAGGCCATCGAGGCTGAGGAGGTGCAGATCTGGGAGCCACAGAAGACGTAGAGATCTTCGGCCCCGTCATCGCCGACCTCACCGCAGTCGAGGCGGCGCTAAGGAACGAGATCAACAGCGATCCCGACGTCGTAGCTGTTCCCATGACCGATCTGTTCGAAGCGGGCGGCAAGCGACTGCGTCCAGCCCTCGTCCTGCTCACCGCAAGGTGCGGCCAATATGACCTCGAAAGACTCAAGTCCGCCGCGATGGCGGTCGAGTTCACCCACGCCGCCACTCTCGTGCACGACGACGTCATCGACCGATCAGGGGTCCGCCGCGGCCGCCCGACGGTCGCCGCCGCGCTCGGCGACGAGCCTGCCATCGTCATCGGAGATTTCTATTTCGCCAAGGCCTACGAGCAGGCCGCACGCACCGACTCCACCGAAGTCGTCGGCATCCTTGCGCGCACCGTCATGCAGATCTGCGCCGGAGAAGTGAGGCAGCAAGCCATTCGGTACGACTACCGGACCGAAGTCGATGAGTACATGCAGCGCATCGAGGCCAAGACCGCGACGCTTCTCGCGGCATGCTGCGACATCGGATCAGTTATCGCGGCACTAACGCCAAAGCAGCGCGCCGCGCTCCACATCTACGGCCAGATGCTCGGCCTCGCATTCCAGATCGCCGATGACGTGCTCGACTACCTCGGCAGCGCGGGCGAGATCGGCAAGCCCATCGGTCACGACATCGCCGAAGGATTCGCGACGCTGCCCCTGATGCTCGCGAGAGAGGACCCCGACACGGCGAGCAAGCTCGACCGCGTCCTTTCGAGCGGCCGCAAGCTCACCGCGCAAGAAGCACAAAACGTGGTCGAGCTCGTGCGTGGGAGTAACGCCCCGCAGCAGGCGCTCGACCGCGCGCGCGGATACGCATCCGTCGCACAAGAATCGCTGGGTGCAATACACGAAGGCGAAGCTCGCGACGCCCTCGCGGCGCTCACCGACTACGTGGTTACCCGAAAGCTCTAACCTGTCAGCGTGTCCCGGGTGGGGATGGACGCATGAGCCCGGTCAAGCTCGTCGGTGTCGGACCAGGGCACCCAGGCTTAGCGACCCTCCAGGCAGTTGAAGCGATCAAAGATGCCGATGTGATCCGCCACAGCGACGGCTGTGGCGTTGGCTTGCTGCACCTCGCGTCGGCGAATACCGACATCGGACCGCTCCACTCCGCTGACGAGCTCGTACGTCTCGCAAAAACCGGAAAGAGAATCACCGTTCTGTTCCCCGGCAACCCGTATGCCTTCTCCAATGGCAGTGAGATCGCGGAAAAGCTCGAGCGCGCGGGCATCGACTTCGAAGCCGTGCCCGGTCTCATCGTCGAGCTCGCCGCCCCGGTCATGAGCGGCATCCCGCTCACCATCGAAGGCCGCTCCGCATCCATCGGCCTGGGCCTGGTGAAGGGCAGCGAAACGGTGGTCCTGCGGCTTGCGTCCGGCTGGTGGGAATCCGGTATCTCCAAGCTGCTCGCGGACGGACGCAAGTCCGACACCCCTGCGGCCCTCATCCTCAACCCCGGCCAGCCCGGCCAGCACCGCGTCAGCGCCCCCCTCGGCGAGCTGGCAAGAAAGGCCGCCACGTATGGGCTCCGCGGTGACGCCCTCCTCGTCCTCGGCCCAGGCGTCGCGCTCTCCGACCGCCTCGACACCATGTCCAAGCGCCCGCTCCACGGCCGCCGCGTCCTGATCACCCGCGCCCGCCACCAGGTCGACACTTTCCGCCGCGAGCTGGTTGACCTCGGCGCCTCGGTGGTCGAGATCCCGACCATCCAGATCGAATCCATGCCCATGGACGACCAGGTGACACGAGCCATCAGACACCTCGACCGCACGGCGCTCGTCATCTTTGCCTCGGCCAACGCAGTCGACATCTTCTTCCAGATGCTCCTGACCTCAGGCTCAGACGCAAGGGCATTCCACGGCTCCAAGCTGTGCGCCATCGGCCAGGAGACGGCCGAGTCCCTCGAGGCCCACGGCCTTCGACCCGAGCTCATCACCTCCGAATACACCGCCGAGGGCCTCGCCAAGGCCCTCGAAGGCTGGGAGATGAACGGCCTGCATGTCCTCGTGCCGCGTGCGGAGGTCGCACGCGACGCACTACCATCGCTGCTTGCAAACCGCGGTGCTGAAGTCGAGATTCTTCCCGTCTACCGAGCCAAATGCCCTCCCGAGGCAAGTGACTCATTGATGCGCCTCTTCAACAACGAGGGCGTCGACGTGATCACGTTCACCAGCTCTTCCACAGTCGCCAACTTCGTCCGCGCCTTTCCCGAGGACCGCCTGCCCGCCGTGCTCGGCGATGCCGAGGTCGCCTGCAT
>WNGI01006770.1_pt1 | contig 12719 bp, 17 predicted proteins | sample 5400621 | NCBI WGS metagenome assembly WNGI01 (sample SAMN13153374, study PRJNA577476) | soil metagenome | isolation source: 20 cm soil or saprolite under Garry oak tree replicate 1 | place: USA:California | collected 2016-06-15 | reverse complement strand
CATCAGCAAAACGTGCATTTCCTTTTATCGTACTTCTACCTACTTTCTACAGCTTTTGTAACTTTCGTGACTTATGTACCTCATTTTGGCTAATGCTAGGATTCGCAAAGCGACTCAAAGTAACAAAAGTGCGTAAGGGCAAAAAATCGGGACACAAGGAACAACAGGTAAAAAAGTAGGAAACGATAATTCAGCTAGAGATCCCCCCGAATGTCGCTTAATCTGGGCCACCACCATCTTCATACAAAGTGAAAAATGAGTATATTAGATAAGAAAGCCCGAGTTTTCTTACATTCACGACTGGTAAAGGGATCGGCGCCTGCAAGTGGCTTGGAGTACGGTTCAGTCTATAACTGAGTGAAAGAACGATAGAGGCTTGTTGCGACTCCACGACGCTGTGTGAGGGAGGTCAGAAGCGCGCGAGACGCGAAGGAAAAGACCGACGAGTCAGGAACGCATATCATTAATTCCGTACGCCGGTTCTTTTCCTCGTTAATCTTCATGCTGCCTTTCGCTCACGCGTTGACGCCTACATACCCATGGTTATCCCTTCAATGCAGCTACGCGCAGTCGCTGTGGTGCACCTCCTAAGGTACTGACTGGAATCCATGGTGGGGAGGGGCGGGGCTGTGAGTTGGATGTTCGAGGGGTAGAGGTGGTAGAAGAGCTGCTGATGGTGAAGAACGGAGAGGTTTGTAGACGCGTCTCTGAATTGCATTGGAAGCAACTTGAAGGCGAGCGCGCTGGAGGTGGACGAGACGCTAGTTGGTGTAGACGCATATCGTTGTGACAACGGCCGTACGCTTGGAGGAACGTAACCGTTGGATCTGTTGGGACCGAAGGCAGTTGAGTGGCGACAATTGGTCAGGCTGGACTCCTTGCAGCTCGTTCCGAGTGTCGTTCGCTTACTGAGTGTTGACGCTGCGATTGGGGCCTTGCACGCTAGTGGTTGACGAGAATTTTAATTACCCAGTGCAACTTATCGGCCGCTGGGCAGGCTGCTGAAGCGGATACACTCGTTGCAACGAGCGTTACGCCGGTGACGCAAAAGCGCCTCGAGGCGCATCAAATTCCCAGGCTGCTACTGCTCGTCGTCTGCATCCTCTACCCGCCCCCGCGTACTATCTAAAACATCATGACCCACAGCAATCGACCTCGAATATTCACCATCAGGACATGGGCATGGTGGCGCCTGCCGCGTTCAGAGGAGAGGGTGGTGAAAGAGGGGGTTCGTTGGGCGGTGAGAGCGTTTGCGAGGGAGATAAAAGAAGAGGTCCGGGACGACGTTGCGTATATGGATTGGGTTGTTATGTGAGTAGTCGCCTCGCTCTTATCTTCGGTGACCGAAGGTGAGTAGGAATCGGGCACACCCCTCGGATTCGGGACCGGAGTTTCACTGGACGGTGCGCGGCTTCCAGAATGGGAGAGCGTGCTTCACTTTCCACATCTTCCGGGACAGCAGAACGGTAGAGGGATGGCCTGGTAATGGCAAGCGACTCAATATACGCCGGCGCTGTTACCGCCTACGAAACCGGCGTCGTAACTGGTGAAGAGAGAGGTAGGATACGGAGTGGCTAATGGGGACGGCATGGATATCGAGATGATTGCCGAAGATAATGGTATGGGTGAGGAGGCAAATGCAATGGGGGCCGAACATGCACACTTGGACAATGTATAACATGATCAATAGCAGGTTGAAATTAGTGGAAAAGTAGCGTACTTCATTATGTATTAATAGACTTGCTTTCTCGTTGATTTCTGACAATAGCTCGGTTCGCGGGTTCGCTGTCATTTGAAGATTGCATTGTTCCATTCTTGTTTGCTCAATGAATAAGAGAACTCTGTAATATCCAAGGACCCTTACCTTGCATCAGAAATTCCTTGGTCACAACATAGGCGCGATCTTAAGTTCCTTGATGATCGACGTCATGATCGATCGAATTCACGACGGCTCCTGATTATTTTTTAGTCTTGTTGCAATAAAGAGTAGTACACATGCTTACAATCCGGCAAATCCTTCCGGGGACGGGAGGCATATAGATCTTTTAATTCGCTAACCTACGCAGATAGTCCGGGAGGTAATACTTGATCAGTTAACCAAGCTGCTTCACGGGCTTAGTTCGCTCGGTGACAATCGAAGCGTAACTGACAGCAGATACACGTCAGGTGCTCGTTACGTCGATGTGCATCGGAACGGCCAGGAAAAAAAAGATGATTTAAGGGTGTTGGCAAAGAGATACAACTCGGATGGATCAATTTAAACTGCAGCGGTAACGGACTCCACATTTGGCCTGTGTTCGACGATGGTGCACAAAACATGGGCTCTAGGCCATCATTTTCAAATCGTCTTGAACTATATTGAACCGCCTTCGCAGTGCCATTCGACCGGTCAATTATCAACACACTCGCACTTTGCAAAAACTGAGCGAAAAATGAATTTATCATGACACCCCGAAGAGTTTGTAGAACATTGTTTTGAAGGTTTCCAATCCAAGTGCATATATAACAATTGTTATTCATTGGGTAGAGACCATCATTGGAAGCGGTTGCTGTCGCCGGGCTTTGCGGCCAACTTGATCTAAATCGACAAGGTCATTGACGTTCGCGCAACAATAAAAGTACGAACCACTTCCTCCCGCAATGGAGGTTTCCACGGGGACATTGTCGCCACCTCGTAGTCCCTTGAATGGCACCATGCCTTGTCATCATGCCTACGAAGTCAATGATTTAGAATCCAACCGTAGTACGAAAAAAGACGAGTAAAGTTCAAACTGGCCAAGCGAGTCGTTAGGCATCATGGATGGTAGGTCATTTATAGCGTCAATGAATAAATGCATATATTGAAGAGTTTCAAGAAATATTACATTATACTCACATCGGCTCTTGCGAACGGGAATGATAGTGTTATGGAGCATAAACTTCGTGGATACACCTAATCCATGTGTAAATGATAATATAACCCTAGACTTCAATGTCAGACAAGTCCATTTTCCTATTTTAGTTGACTCACGGATTAGCGCAACTGGGCGCCAATGAAAAATGTTAACATCGTCGGTGGTCCCGCCAGCCTAAGCCCGAACCCGAGTAGTACTCGGGTGCTGCAAGTATTGGTGGCCCCGTGAGAAGGTCGAGCCCAAACGGCTTGAGCGTCGAGACCGTCATCATCCGCCTCGTCAATGCCGTGAGTCTCCAGGTCTTCGTCATCATGATAAAGGGAGGCGCGAGCTGAACTCAACGTCTCATATATCTCTTTGATGATCTCCAGGATCCGCCGTCACTAAGGGCCTTAATGGATCGCATGTGCTGCGGGGCAGCTGGCTCCCAGGAGAAATCGGTCGAATACCCCTAAGTTTCAGGGTTCTCAACCTTAGACGAACGACTAGCGGTCGTACATTGCGGCAAGAGCTTGATACTCCAGGTACCCACGAAGATAATGTTTCAAGGAATACCTTGTGTTGGAAGATGCCAGAAAGCTTGGGCCATCACAAGAGGTAATTAGCATCGAATACGATCACTACTGGTGTGTAATCGCTTACGTTGTGAAGGTCTTCAATTCCTTTGTACATAGCCGCGAATCGTGCTAGCTTATCTCTGTCTTGCTCGTCAGGATTGACGTCCTCGCATAAAATAAAAAGAATGATAAAATGGCCTTCGTTCCAAATTTGTTGCGGAGGCCGCCAAGCTTCTGAACAGCTAATAATTATGAGTAAATAAACTTGAAACATGTTGAATCAGCTGTGGCCTTCAAGGTGGAAAAGAAGACTTACATCTTTAGCTCAGTGTCGCTGACATATTCCTAAAGGGGAAACAAACGCGAGAACAACTTCACGGTCGAAGAGGACGTTTAAGTTCCTCCTTTTGTACATCCGGACACCTTCAACCTCGATGTGGACAAGCAGCTGTTTGAAGATTTCCGATCATGAGGCATATCCTGATACATCTAGGCCCCTGCCTTTGGGATTCACCCAGCATCAATGGCCAAGGCAATGAAGGGCGCAGGAGCAGATAAGCGAGTGGAAGGCTAATAGAAGAGTGCTTGACAACGAGGTCAGCAGAAGGGGAACTTGATTGTGGTAGAAGGGTGGCAGGGTCGGCTCCTGCGTTCTACACGATAGTCCAGTGTCATGAAGTATGAGCGTGCAGGATTGAGTCTGCTGCCTCTCCCATTGATCGTTCATTCCTCGCCTATAAGTGCTTGGCTTCAATCAAGTGATGGCCTGTGCATCTACAGTTGACAAGGATCAGATGCTTGTCTGCAAACTCCTATGGCAAGGAAACGAACCAAAAAACTACAAGCGAGGAGATCCACAGCCCCACGAGCGAAAAGGTCAAGTCATTACATGGCATCGTTGACAATGAGTTTCCCGAACATAAAATATGCACCATGCAGTTAAGAGAGACAAAGTTAAAGAGGGGATATGCTGCAGGTTGCCAGAGCGCGGGGGGATCAAGACTGTGATGAGGTGCACAGCAATGACACTGAGTCATGAAGGGACAATTCCCACGCCCACGCTCTTAACACGTTGCGCCAGTCACCAGTGAGTATTTTATCGTTAGATATCCCCGTACTATTCACGCTCAATTGTGCACTATTCAGGACTGTCACTTGCCACACATGCCCATACTAATGAAACATGTGCCTTTCTTTGAAGGCGACATTTATAAAAGACATGAACGAAAACTTTCCATCATTACCGTAGTAATCCAAGTTGACGATATCATGGTGCGATTATTTGCTGATATGTTCAACACTCGCGCTTAACGTTTGCAGGTTAGTGTTCCCAGTGAAAAACTGGGTTGCATCATCAGTGCCCGGGTCGACCAATTCCTACGGCCACCGTTATGAGCGGTTGGTTCCCATCGTGCTCGCTACGCTTAGGACAGTTGAAGCCACGTGTATAGCGATGAAAGCTGCGTCTGACTCCTTACGACAGACGGTGTTCGGGATCTTGAAGATGCTTGTTGTCCGCGCGTCTCAAAATAACTTGAACCTGATGTACGACGTGGAGTCGGATATCCCAATTGAATTCACCCCCTCCAAGATGACTCAGGACATGTCGCGCTGACGCATTTACTCGCTCTCGATGACCAGCTCGCGACGCTCGAGTCCTTTGTGTTCAACAGCAAAGTTAGCTGAGTTGTTTCCCAACGCGGAACATGGAATACATGCTTGACATCATTGGTGCCAGGGCCACCGCTACCAGCGAAGTTGATTAGCATCATTACTGGCCCAAAATCGCAACCAAAGCAGCTTTGTGACATCCTCGAGGTAAGTCACACACCATGCTGGATACATGCCTTCTAAACACATCTATTTAGCACCCCACAATATGCCGCATTCACACCGCCGCAGCCAGAAGTATGCAATGCAATGCCTTTCCCGTAAGAAGCCCAGTTTGGCTCATGCGCCGCCATTTACAATGGATCTCATCGACGTGGAGCTAACAACATACATAGGACTCGCAAAATGGACCCTCAACCAGTACTACGAGAAAATGGATGATACCGAGGTGTCTACTAGGATAGCTAGCATGCGTAAGTAAACTGGCAGAATTTGGACGACAATGATCCTAAATCTGAGATTTTACCAGTACTATATCCACGTCATACATTGCATTATTTCAAGGTAGCCGGTGTTTCGGAATTGGGGGATGAGGAGGTGGTACTGGACGACGAATGGGATACTATACAACTATGAATTTCCAGTTAGCTTGTATTTTTATTATAATGCCAACCGGCGACTGGCATTGTACATCGTCTTAATCCAGACTGACTTGGTCCCGGTGAAAGCAAGTTCATCATACTACATTCACCTTGTTTTCACAAATGTTAACTACAATTACGTATAGTGTATGGTCCCTAGAATAGAACTTCAAAAGCATGATAGTCAACGAATCGATTAACATAGAACTGGTCGTAGCGGTCAAGCGAATTATGCATTGTTATTACGTGCCGTGCAACAAACTGGTTAGATCGATGAGCAGGAAGCAGATGAGCAGCGCGAAAAATGGTATCAACATGGATAATTGCGAGGTTTGGTTCCCCATCTTCGTAGTCTGGCTCCACCAACCACATGCCAGTATCTGCATCTGGTCCTGTTCCTATACGAGAAAACCAGTGTATAAGGGCACACTGGTACCTCCTTTGCTCGTGAACGAATGAAAAAAAGGCCTGAATACGCGCTACTTCAAGCCCAATCATTCCTTGCAGATCAGGATCAACGCTAACCAAAACACAATCAAATCGAGGGGCGTTCCTCCAAGATGGTGTTGCGCGAATATGCTCACGGTGCATTCCAGTGACACCGCTCGGGTCGCTGGGAGCACGAAATGTAGCGACGGCAGAGTAGTATATCTTTATCATCATATCACCGTGACAGTTGAGATACTCGTCAGGCCGCGACTCGGAATCGGAAGTTGAAGAATCCGGGTTCAATTGTTGGTACAGGAAGCGTCGAACCATAAATGGGAACGACGTCAAGCTGAGCTCATTAGCAGCTTGGTCTAAGGTCCATCTACGTTCTTTTGAGTGTTTTAGAGGTAATTCTAGAACATTACACGATCTAGACTCACTTGGTCGAGCTGCGAGCTTGACTTCCGCCAATACCGTCGGATCAGATACGACCTCTTCCTGGGGATTTTCATCAGGTATGGATTGGTCAGTTTCGCCACGGAGTGCCGAAGTAGTACCAGTACAGTGCTCCTCCGGAGGAGTAGATTTAGTTCTAGTAGGTCCTGCAACGGAATGGCGTCAGAAAGTGAGATAGGTACGAGAAAGGTTCGTAGACGTACTTTTATCCGATACTGAGTGCGAGTCCTCGCCACCGAGTACACGGCACTTCATGGCACACAACTGATGTATTCGTGTATTTGCAACCAGCATTTGTCCAAGTGGATTGTTTCGGTTTGAGCGGCGGTACACGTCTTTAGTAGATTCTTTGTGTTTAGACTCTGAAAGCGAGGTACAAAGACCATTGGGAACCCCAAATAGTCGTATGAGGGCATGGTAATGCACGAGGGCGTGTTGTCTTGGTAGAGAAATGCCCTTCTCGCAAACACCGTCTGTCACAAAAACTGACCGATGGCGATGGAAACGTGCGAGCGCATCTTGTAGTTTTTCAAGGTCGTCTTCAGTTAAAACACTGCGCCGCGCTATATAGCAAAATTCCAGAAACGCACGAAATGTGCGAATAACTTCTACAGGAAGATGCCCTTGAATCGCGTGAATATATACCTGCAATATGTAATATTAATTTGTGTTGGAGTCTGAGATGTAACTGAACAGCTTACCTTCATGAGAGCTTTCGAGTCGTTACCTGTCCATTGTTTAAAGCCGCGGCCTTCAGGAAATCGTCGAAGCCCCGTGAAGGGAGGGACAATTGAAATACTGTCAGACATCAATCCTAGGCATTTCAACAATTCCAAGACACCCAGGCATACCGATGATCTATATCATCCAAAATCTTTGCTGCCCCTGCTTTGCCATGTTTCGCTTCTAAATATTGTTGTACCCACTGTACGAGGTGATCCTTGAATGTTCCCTTAATGACCTGATGAAGGAGGTCAGGCGCTATTAACTCATGAATGTCGGCACGTGGAAAATCATTTGTGAAGGGCTAGGAACTTGATTAAGACACTGATCGGTAAGGTTGAAATGAACACACAATAACGTCTGCAATGATGCCGTGGTCACTCCAGAGAGAAGCGACGCTCTGTGTTTGTATGAGGACTTCAGTAATTCTTTCAGTCCTTGGACGCTGTGAGTCTGGTCCATCCAAATTACTGGGAGGCGCTCGGCAACTATCGGCTTACAGGTTAATACCAAAATACTAATATAGATCAATGGCAATGGCTTACCGCGCGCACCAAGACTGGACAATGCAAGAAAGTAAGGTTTGTTCTGGGTAATCGGCGATATATGGACCTAGACTCCAAGTTGCACGGCGAAAATGGCCATCTGGACACCGTACAACTTCCGGCGTTGTCATGCCTGGCCGAAGAGTTGAAAGTATTTGTGATAGTGATGAATGGAAGAGTTGCCGTCGGAATGTGCGGAACGTGGGGCTTGAAGTCTCTGCTTTATCGGCTATGATAGCAGGTTCAACATATCATCTAGAAGAGCAAGTTGGGGTCGGCATACCTTTTGCTATGGCTAGGAAACCGATAAGGGCAAACCCAGCTCCATGTGCCCGTCGCATATTATTGTGTATGTTTCCAATCGAGGCGTAGATGGGCCAATACTCATTTTGGCCTGTCGCAACAGAGACCGTAGTCTTGTCGCTTCCTAGAATTATTGGGACAAAGAGGCAACCTTTGTTTTCGGGTTCCTTTCCAATTTCGTCCTGAATAAAACTTAGTCAATCACTAAATTGGGGAAAGCTAAGACTAACCGCTTGTGTCCACGCCCAGTCGCCCGACATGAAATTCTCATACTGACGAGTCCCGTTGTCGTTATATTGGCGCAATGGGGCATAGTCAATATCCTTTGCGAATTCCGGATTTGCTAACATGTCCATAAAAAGTTTGCGAGGGTCTCGGTAGAAAATCTGGTATTCACTTGTCATCCATTTTGGAGCATTGGTCGGCGGTTTCTGTCCTTCGTAAGTGAATGTATGCGATTGCCAGGGGACACTGCCGATTGGTATTGCATCAATTGTGTTGTATAGGTCCTTGTGACTTTCAAAAGGGGGTTTTCCACCATATTCGGCGAGCGACTCTGCCCATAATTCAAGTATATAGTCAATTTTTGTTGCCGATGCCTTGTCCACCCTATATAAAAAATCGGCTGTCTTAAAGGCAAGGCGACTGTGGAAAGGCGCGCAGTCTGTTTGCGCAACAACCGCTGGCGACTTCGCTGGATCTGCGAGTGGTTTGCCGTCGATATCACAGGGTTCACCTAAGAGAACGATCAGGATGATTCTCGAAAATTGGATGGTGGAACGTACCGTTAACAATTGGATGATATTCTACTTCATTTTCGTCTGATTCATTGCCAGTAGACATTGGAGGAACCGCCGGCTCGGGAGGATGATGTTCACAATTAACTGGACCGTTGATTTCATCTGGCAAGTCATCTACGAGCATAGGGCTGCCTCCATGATCATCCATAATCAGTGGACTTATATCACGGTCCAGAGCCTGTAAGTCAACTTCAGGCATTGAAGGTGGCTGCGGACTACCCAATGCACTGCGGTCAAAGCCGGGAGAATAAATTGCTCTGGATTGAATTCCTTCATGACTGTGGCAATGTCGTGTCAAGGCTGATCGCGTTCTGAAGGTTCTGCAGCACTGGTGTGAGGTCAAATAAGGACAAGGCAACCATTTAATGCTGGCTGTAACATCATGGATTAACCCATAAGCTGATTGTCGACGTCGGGGCATAGAAGAGTAAAATTGTCTGTAGTATTGGTACGAGTAACAGTAGGAACATAACCCAGGCACTGGGTCTCCAAAAGGAGTCTCAGGCGGAAACAGGAGGACACGACTAACCAAAAATGATTCCCCAGCGGCGTGGTTCGAGTTTGCGCAATCAACAAACTTCAACCTTAACTTCAACAAACCTCGTCATGCCTCGCAACAGAATTCCACCTGAAACAGGCCTAAGGATGGTAACACGAGCTAAAAATGCAGATACTCACCCAGGAATGGTCGTGAGGGATGCATTACGTGCACAGCGTCCAAAGGAAGTTATACAAAATGAAAAACAGGAAAAAAAGGCAAAGAAAGATGCGGCAGATCAAGCCAAAGCCAATGCTAAGGCCGGTGTGCACGCAGCTGCTCAGCTTGAAGCTGAAGATGCACATGCTGCTGCCATGGAAGATAAATGGGTGCCACGTCATCGACAGCCTGGCCACGGTATGTTTAGCATAGCTCCTGAGTGAAAAGTCGTGGCTCACTAGAGACTTGTAGCGAAAGCCAATGTAGAAAAGCCAAAGGTTCAAAATGTAGAAACAGGAAAGAAGCGCACTCGCAATGCCAAACAGCACAATAAGGCAAAGCCCGCACCTGAACTTGTCAGCGGCCAGTCCTACCACTCCGAAATCTAATGTACTTACTTGTTCAAGGATGAGGGTGATACAGACACTGCAGAGGATCCTCGTCCCCCCAAAAGGTCAAAAGGAAGTGGTGCTCAGCCATTGCGTCGGACTGGTAAGGCCATAACTCTGAACTGCATGGCACGAGAAATATATGTCCTATAGAAACTTCTCTTGAGCTATTTAAGCTTGACGATCAAGAGACAGAACTTACTGGGGCAGATCCTAGTAAATTATTTGATGATCCATTGACGAGCGAAGCAGATAATCAGATGGAACTTGATGAAGCTGAGGAGTCGACACCACGCCCTGTTACTAATAAACAAGACAATACAGACTCGGACGCCGCAGGCATAGATGATGACGAACCGCCTTTTGAAACCCCGCTGGCCAGACGGAATAGGGTTGCCAAGCTAGTGCCACTGGCAGACATCGAGGAGATAACTAGTAGCGAGTCAGAGGAAGTGATCGTCAAATTGAAGGTAGGGAAACAAAAGAAAACTGCGGAGAGAGAGCACACAGAAAAGGCATGGCATTTATCCTGTTCAGCTTGAACTTTGTCTGACAGACGGTAAACGTTAATTACCTGTTTTAGGTACAAACGAGTTCCACGGCTCGACATGCGTCAAACGTCAACGTCAACAACAATAAGACCAATCCGAAGCAGTAAGTCGTCTTTTCCCATAGGCAAGCGATGGCTGATTCAGCATGCTGTAGCTCAAGTTTATCTTCCCACCTCCGCACGAATGTGAGAGTCTCGTCGAACGTTGACCATGGACTAATCATCTGCCAATTGAAGGCCCAGAGTGATCATGGCTCTAATTCGTCTACTGGGCGGCCGCCTGCCAGTCTGACCTTTGTCTCTCGCCTTACATCTTCAAACAACTTTGTGGGTGGTAAAGTGTCGACTCACAATGCTGCTCTTCCAAAAACGCAAAAGGACAAGACCACCAAGGAGCCCAAGAAACCTAAGATGAGTATCGGCATCGTTGAGGATTCCGAACCAGAACGCGCTATCGGCGGAATGGAAGATGAGGATGATACATTGGAGAAACAAGTTGCGATGTCAAGTCCAATGAAAGGGAGCGAATCTCGCCAAGTGGGCAAGGTGCGCATTTTCCCACCTATGAAAATGACCAGAAGTTGGCTAACCCTCGTTCTGTTGTAGTTGCTTCTCAAGGTCAAGGTCGAGAAGGAAGTATCGCAGGCGCTTACCAAGGTCAAGGTTGAGAAGGAAGTATCAGCACTTACCAATGTCAAGGTCGAGACAGACGTAAAGCCGCAGCGCAAAAAGCGACAGCTCAAGGACCTTCCAGAAGGCGCAGAAAACTTCACCCGTGATGTTATCCCGGTCTTTCTTTGCCTCGTCTTTGCTGGTGATGTTCCCTGGCCGCTTGATGAACGTGATATTGCACCACCCTTACAAAAAGCTTGGGACAAACGGTATCGACGTAAGATTCCCCTCGACATTGTGAAGGGTTCAGTACCATACGAATTGGTACTATTCTTTCTATCTCTGTCATGTATACTACTCATAATTGTATAGGCTGTTCAGAAGCTTAGTGACCTCCGCAACAAATTTGGAATGAAGGCCATTTCATCATTCTTTTTATTTTACTGCGAGAACATCAATCCTGATGCTGATATTGAGCAAGACGCAGATGAGCTGGCACAATATGCGGCTAGCTTGATGCCGAACAAGTTCATATACAAAGGAATGGAAGACCTTCAGAACGTAAGTGATTTACAAACCAACAGTAATCGTATTTGATGCTAATCATGCCCTGTGATAGCCCAAGAAAATCGGCACCTTTCGACACAAGATATTCCTTGAAACATTATCTTCCATCACGGACTTGAACGGGGTTCTTGGAGCGATGTACCCTGCTGGTGAAGTTGGACTACCTCTATGCAGCCTTGCTATTGCCGCATGTGCAGTAAGCGTCTAAATTATCTCAGAGCATCATTTACACCATCAACACCTGCAGGTCGAGCGCGCTGTCAAGTATTTCAAAGAGAAGATGATCCACGAGAAGGTTGACTCCCGTGGTGTCCGACGGCTCGTCGTTCGTAAAGTCGAGAACCCTGAAACTAAGAAAAACTCGGGATACGCAACTGATTTCTCCTGGGAGCTTTGGAATACTGCTGCCGAGCAGTATATGCAATCCATCAAGGCCCTCGGTAACCAGCGGATTCTGGAGATCCTCATAGAGTCATTTGATCTTTCCAATTCACCGTGCAGGAGAACCCCCTTCCTACCCCATAGCGAAATGTTGAATTCGGCTCGTGTCTCCCTTCATTCCGATGACGAAGATCTGGAGACTTCTGGGCATCATGTTGTTGGGGATGGTGAGTATCAGGCAGATGTCAACGCTTGTGATTCTGACACTAATCTCCGGGCTCGAGTAGGCACGGCTATCAACAATACTGACAACTTGGATCGGCGCCCACACGCTAAGGCTACTGCTCGGCCAGTTCGAGCTCAAGAAAGCAAAGCTAAAAGGGTCATTTCTGAGGACGACTTCTTCGATCGGCGCCTACGTGTACGTGCTACTCAAGCTCAAGCTCAAGCTCAGGCTAGTGAGGCTAGTGATGGAGCCACTGACGACTTGGATGCCAAAGAGGCTGATCAGCGCCGACACCCACACAAGAAATCCGGCCATCAAGCACGACAACTCGAAGAGTG
>WNGI01004296.1_pt1 | contig 12719 bp, 10 predicted proteins | sample 5400621 | NCBI WGS metagenome assembly WNGI01 (sample SAMN13153374, study PRJNA577476) | soil metagenome | isolation source: 20 cm soil or saprolite under Garry oak tree replicate 1 | place: USA:California | collected 2016-06-15 | reverse complement strand
GTTGAGCGGGTCCATGATCAGGACGGTCGCTCCGGCGGTGATGTCGGCCTGGGCGATCGACAGCTCCTGCTGCTCGTTGCCCTGCGCGTTGTCGATCTTGAAGTTGGTGCCCACCGTGTAGCCGGCCATCTGGGCTGCTTTCCTCAAGTACGGATCGTCGAACGCGACGTAGCGGGTCGACGAAGTGGTGTCGGGCAGGATCACGCCGACCATCCCCTTGCCCGATGCGGTCAGGTTGGTCAGCTTGCTCATGTAGCTGAAGTCAGCGGTGAATGAGCTGATGCTGAGGTCCGACGGGACAACTACGGTGGTCGTCGTTGGGTTGTTGTTCCCGCCGCAGGCGGCCGCGATAAGGCCGCAAACGGCAAGGGCGGGCAGTAACCGGGCTAACTTCATGCGCATACCTCACAGATCCAACTTCCCACCGCCTTCTTCCCGTACCTCCCCCGGGGCGAGAGTGCGCCGACAGCGGGTCTTACTCCTTAGCCCTCTTCTTAGCCAGACGCATTGTGTTGCCCCGCCCGATCGGGTGTCAAGTTGGCCTGATTGAAGGAGTCCCAGCCCGATCCCCCGCCTGCGGCGGGTACTTCCCCATGAATGGGGAAGACAGAGGGTAGGGTTTTGAGCACCAAATGCTGTTTGTAGTGGGGCTCATCGGCCTCCTGCTCGTGGTCGGAGTGCTGCGCGATGCCTTCGAGACGATCATCCTTCCGCGCCGTGTTTCAGGGGTCCGCTTCTCGAAGGTCTTCTACGTCGTCAGCTGGAAACCCTGGGCGGCGGTCGCCCGCCGGATGGGGTCGGGCGACCGGCGCGAGACCTTCCTCAGCGTCTACGGCCCGCTATCGCTGCTGGTCCTCCTCATTCTCTGGGGAATCCTCCTGATCACCGGTTTCGCCCTCCTCCTTTGGGCGGCCAACTTCGACGTGGGGCTTTCCGCCTTCGGCCACCTGTACGTCAGCGGCACGAGCTTCACGACGCTCGGCATCGGGGACTTCACGCCGCACACCGACCTGGCGCGCTTCGTCACGGTGGTCGAGGCCGGGACCGGGTTCGGCTTTCTGGCCGTCGTCATCTCGTACCTGCCCATCCTGTATCAGAGCTTTTCCAGACGGGAGATCGCCATCTCGATGCTCGACGAGTGGGCCGGCTCACCGCCGAGCGCCGGCGACCTGATTCGCCGGGTCGCCCGGGCAGGCGCGATGGACGATCTGCGGCCACTTCTCGCGCGCTGGGAGGAGTGGACGGCCGAGCTGCTTGAGAGCCATCTCTCGTACCAGGTGCTGAGCTACTTCCGTTCCCAGCATGAGAATCAGTCGTGGCTTGCGGCACTGACCGCGATGATGGACGTCGCCACCGTCTGGCAGGCAGCGAAGGCCGAGGGAAAGACGTGGACCGCGCGGCGCATGTACGCGATAGGCCGCCATGCCCTGGGTGACCTGAGCCAGATCCTACGGGCGTCGCCGCGATTCGACGCCGCCGATCGCCTCTCCGAGGCCGAGGCGAGGTCCATCTACCACGACATGGCCGAGGCCGGGGCGAAGGTCGACTTCGACGTCTTCTGGGACCGCCTGAAGAAGCTGCGCAAGGGCTATGAGCCCTACGCGTCCGCCCTCAGCGAAGAGCTGTTGATGGATCTCCCGCCATGGTCGCCCGTCGACGGCCGCAAGGACAACTGGGAGACGACCGCTTGGGAGGGATCAGCCCCGGGCGAGTCGCTGCGTTAGTCACCTCTATCATCGAGAGCCGCATAGATAAAGGAGGACAACGTGAGCAGGACTCGCGTTCTCGTGGTCGTGGCTCTTCTCGTGATCTTTTTCGTGGCGGGCGGAATTCTCATCTATGTCAGCGGACATAAGGGCGGGCAGAACCTGACCTTCAACGTCACCGTGACCGGCGCCACCACGATGAAGCCGGACACCCTGCCGGCGCATCAGAACGACACAGTGACGATCAACATCACAAGCGACACGGACGGTGAAGTTCACCTGCACGAGTACGACATCGCCTTCGATACGAAGGCCGGCCAGGTGGTGAGCCATACGTTCAAGGCTGACAAGACCTGCAGCTGCGACATCGAGTGGGAGAGCACAAGCCACCCGCTTGGCACGTTGGTGGTGAGTCCATGACGCTTGCGGCGCAGATCCTTCTGCATGGTTTCGGGCCGCGTTACGACCTGCCGATCGCAACCGCGCTCTACCTCTATGCGGCGGGTGGGGTCGTGTTCATCTCTTTCGTGCTGGTGGTCCTGTTCGCCGGTGACCGAGTCGGTCCCGGCGCGATCGAGTACCCGCGCCGAGCGGTTCCCTGGCTGGTCCCGGTTGCCCGATCTTCGTGGCCTCGGGTCGTGGGCGGCGCGATCGGACTGATCGGCTTCCTGACCGTCGTCGTCGCCGGCTTCTCCGGGTCGACCAACGCCTTCTACAACCCGGCTGAGTACGTGGTCTGGATTTACTTCTGGGCGTTGATGGTGATCCTGTCCGGGCTGCTCGGAAACCTGTGGTACCTCTTCAGCCCGTGGACGGCGATCTACGACGCGCTGGCCAGGGTGGTACGGATCAAGCCCGTCAGGAACCTGCCGGACATCGGGGTTTGGCCGGCCACGGCCGCCTACTTCAGCTTTGCCTGCCTCGAGCTGACAACCGGCATGGCCAACCGGCCGGCGATAGTGGCCGTCGCGGCCATCGTTTACACCGTCATCACCCTGGCCGGGATGTTCCTTTTCGGGCGGGACGAGTGGCTCGAACACTGCGAGGCCTTCACGATCCTGTTCGGAATCGTGGCGCGCTTCGGACCGCTCGAGACTGATCGCGACGAGCGCGGAAAGATCAGCGCGGTCTACATCCGACCCTGGGGCGTCGGCCTGCTGAAGCCCGCCCCGTCCGGGTGGGATCGGGTGCTGTTCGTGGTCCTGATGCTGAGCACCCTGGCCTTCGACGGCATCTCGGCCACGCCAGCGTGGCAGGACTTCACGGTTGCGCTCAAGTCGTACTGGCTGCCGCTTGGCGCGTTCGGGTTCTTCGCTGTTCGAACGTTTGGCCTCATCCTGCTGACAGTTGCCTTCCTGCTCATCTTCATGACGTTCATGGAGGCCGTCATCTACCTGGGCCAGCGCAAGGTGGACCTCAAAGCCACCGTGTCCTCTTTTGCCTTGACGTTGGTGCCGATCGCGCTCGTCTACAACGCCGCCCACAACTACAGCTACGTGGTCGTTTCCTCGCAGTATCTGATCCCGCTGCTCAACGATCCGCTTCAGAAGGGCTGGCATCTGTGGCCCGCGGTGGCGAGCTTCACGCCCAACTTCGCGCTGGCGCAGGCATCCACCGTCTGGTATGCGGACATAGTGCTGATCGTGCTGGGCCACGTCATCGCGGTCTTTCTCTCCCACCTGCGTGCGGGGGAGAGGTTCCGCACCGCCCAGCGCGCGCTGCTGAGCCAGTACCCCATGCTTTTGCTGATGGTGCTCTACACGATGACGAGCCTCTGGATCCTGGCCCAACCCATCACCAAGGAGTCATGAGCGCAAGGCGTCCGGTGCGAAAGGGGGCTCCGCTGCGGAAACCGGTCGCGGGCACGCCGGCCTGGGTTGCGCCGGCCGCCGTTGTCGCCGGGATCGCCGTGCTGGTCGCCGCCTTTCTGGTCATCCGCTGGTACACGACGCCGCTCCCACCCCCGGCGCCCACCCAGAGCGAGACCCAGGTCGTGCTCGCGACGATCACCGGCCTCCCGGCGTCGGAATTCGATTCCGTCGGCCAGGGCACCGCGAACAACCTGATCAAACCGGTGTCGGGCACGGCGCTTTTGGGCTCGACCGGAAAGCCGGAAGTCTTCTATCTCGGCGCGGAGTACTGCCCCTACTGCGCGGCCGAGCGCTGGCCGTTGATCATCGCGCTCTCGCGTTTCGGCACCTTTTCGGGCCTTGATACGACGACCTCGTCCTCGACCGACATCTTTCCCAACACGGTGACCTTCACCTTTCGCAACGCCAAGTACACGAGCCAGTACATCGACTTCGTCTCGGTCGAGACCCTCGACCGCGACCAGAAGGCGCTGCAATCGCCGACGGCGGCCCAGCAGCAGCTGGTCACGCAGTACGACACATCCGGATCCATCCCCTTCATCGACTTCGGGAACCACTACGCGTCGACCGGGGCGACCTACTCGCCGGACGCGATCGGCGGGATGAGCTGGCGAGCGGTCGCCGATGCGCTGAAGCAACCCGACTCGACCCAGGCCAAGGCGATCGTCGGCTCGGCGAACCTGATCACCGCCGCCATCTGCAAGATCTCCAGCGATCAGCCGGCAGCGGTCTGCTCCAGCGCGACGATCCAGAACCTCGAAAAGACGCTGAAGTAATGTCGCGGCTGCAGCTCTCGGCGCTTCTCGTCAGCCTGGCGGGAATTGCGGTCTCCGTTTACCTGACGATCCTCCACTACGCGGGCGTGGTTCCCGGCTGTCCGGTGACCGGCCCGATCAACTGCGAAGCGGTCCTGTCCAGCTCCTACGCAGTGATCGGGGGCACGGGGGTACCAACTTCGGCCGCCGGCATCGTCTGGTTCGGCATCAGCGCGCTGCTGTGGACGCGACCGACCGGGCGCGCCCACCTGGTGTGGTCTGGGCTCGGCCTCGCCACCGTCCTCTACCTGGTCTTCATCGAGATCGTGCGCCTGGGGGTCATCTGCCTCTGGTGCACCGCGAGTCATGTCCTTGTAGTGGCCATCGTCCTGATCGCGCTGGCCTCGCGGTCCGCCCAGAACACCGTGCGCGAATGATTACGTGGCCGTTCGACGTGACCGTCTACGGGGGACTCGTTCTGCTGTTTTTCGGTCATGCGTGGCTCGCCCGCGAAGCTCCTGACGCGCGTCGCAAGCACACCTTTTATTTCCTCGCCGGTCTGTTCACGTTGTGGATCGCGCTGGAGACCCCGGTCGACACCATCAGCGACCACTACCTCGACAGCGTGCACATGCTGCAGCACGTGCTGCTTGCGTTTGTCGCGCCGCCCCTGATGCTGCTTGGCCTTTCGCCAGGCATGGCCGCGCGCGTCGTGATGGTGCCCGGACTACGCGCGCTGACCGAGCCGGTCCAGGCCCAGGTGATCGCGGCGGTGGTGATGATCGGCTGGCATGCGCCGGCGCTCTACGACGCGACTCTGTCCAACGAGTCGCTGCACGTGGTCGAGCACGTCATGTTCATCGCCTCGGGGGTCTTGCTGTACTGGCCGATCGTCGAGGCCACGTCGGCGCAGGCGCGCTGGCACATGTCGCCGGGCGCCAAGCTCGTCTACATGCTGCTCGCGACCCTGCCCCAGGATGGCGTCGCCCTGGCTCTGATCTTCTCGCGCGTGCCCTTCTATGACTTTTACACGCACGTGCCGCGGCTGGTCGCCGGCTTCACCGCGCTGATCGACCAGACCGTTGCGGGCGCCGTGCTGATGATCGTCGGCAAGCTGACCCTGGCCGTCGCAGCGCTGGTTGTCTTCTTCCGCTGGTTTGGCGCTGAGCAGGCCGCCGACAGGCAGATACTAGGGGTGCGGTGAAGTTCAGCCGGGCGCGCGCAGGGCGCACTTGAAATACTCGGACAGCATTCTTGATCTGGTCGGGAACACGCCGTTGGTGCGCCTGCACAAGGTGACCGCCGGGGTCAAGCCGACCATCCTCGCCAAGCTCGAGGAGCTCAACCCGGGCGGCAGCGTCAAAGACCGGATCGGGCTGACCATGGTCGAAGAGGCGGAGCGGACCGGCCAGCTCCGGCCGGGGGGCACGATCATCGAGCCGACCTCCGGCAACACCGGGCATGGCCTGGCGATCGTTGCCGCCATCAAGGGCTACAAGATGGTCTTCGTCATGCCGGACAAGATGTCGCCGGAGAAGATCAGCCTGCTCAAGGCCTACGGCGCGGACGTGGTGATCTGCCCCACCAACGTCGAACGGTCGTCGCCCCAGTCCTACTACTCGGTGGCGGACCGCCTGGCCCGGGAGATCCCCGGCGCATTCCAGCCCAACCAGTACTTCAACCCGCGCAACCCCGAGGCGCACTACCAGACGACGGGGCCCGAGATCTGGGATCAGACGGAGGGCCGCGTCGACGTCTTCGTCGCCGGCATGGGCACAGGCGGGACGATCAGCGGCGTGGCGAAGTACCTCAAAGAACGAAAGCCTTCCGTCCACATCGTCGGCGCGGACCCGGAAGGTTCGCTTTACTCGGGAGCGATCGCGCCGTACAAGGTCGAGGGCGTCGGCGAGGACTTCATGCCCGGGACCATGGACATCAAGATCGTCGACCAGATCGTGCAGGTGACGGACAAGGAGTCATTTATGGCGGCGCGGCGGCTGGCGCGTGAGGAGGGCATCCTGGTCGGCGGTTCCTCGGGGCTGGCTCTGCATGCCGCGCTCGAGGTCGCGTTGACACGGGGGCCCGAGGATGTGATCGTCGTCCTGTTCCCTGACACCGGGCGCAACTACCTCAGCAAGTTCTTCAACGACGAGTGGATGCGCCAGAACGGATACCTGGCGCGGCTGGGCGCGGTGCGAATCCGCGAGGTGCTCCTGTCGCACCCCAGAGGCCTGCCGCAGCTCGTCACGGTCGAGGCGGCAAAGTCGGTGGGGGAGGCGATCGACCTGATGCAGCGCTACGGCATCTCGCAGCTGCCGGTCGTGGAGGAGGGGAACGGGCAGGGCGTGGTCGGCACGCTCCAGGAACGCACGCTGCTCGACCGGGTCTACCGCGACCCGGCGGTGGTGACCACCGCCGTGTCCGCGGCGATGGACGCGCCGATGAGCCAGGTCGCGGTCGATTCCTCGCTCGATGACGCTTTCGAGCCGCTGCTTCGGGGCGAGCAGGCGGTTCTCGTGCTCGACGATGGGAAGCCCGTCGCGGTGATCACGCGGGCGGACCTGCTCGAGTTCGTCGCCCACCGCGGGCGGAGCTGAGACGTTTGAACAAGGACCCACGCCCCCACCCGGCGGCTTTGCCGCCGACCTCCCCAGCAGGTGGGGAGGTGAAGTCTTGGGGTTTTTCGACCCGAGCGCTCCATGTTGGGCAGGGGCCTGACCCCGCCACCGGCGCGGTCGTCCAGCCCATCCACATGGCGACGACGTTTGCGCAGCAGGGCGTAGGCCAGCACAAGGGTTTCGAGTACTCGCGCACAGGCAACCCGACGCGGAACGCGCTCGAGGAGTGCCTGGCGGCGCTGGAAGATGCGAAGCACTGCCTCGCGTTTGCCTCCGGCCTTGGCGCCGAAACGACCCTGCTGCTCACGCTCAACCCCGGGGATCACGTCGTTTACATGGAGGACGTCTATGGCGGCACGTTCCGCCTCTTCGACAAGGTGCTGAAACGCTACGGCCTGACCTTCAGCGCGGTCGACGCCTCCGACCTGGAAGCCGTCGAGGAGTCGGTCACGCCGCAAACGAAGATGGTGTGGCTCGAGTCGCCGACCAACCCCCTGCTGCGCGTGGTAGACATCGACGCCGTCAGCGAGGTGGCCCACAGCCGCGGCGCGCTGGTGTGCGTCGACAACACCTTCGCCACGCCCTACCTGCAGCAGCCGCTTCGTCTCGGCGCAGACCTCGTGGTGCACAGCTCGACCAAATACATCGGCGGGCACAGCGACGTGGTCGGCGGCGCCATCATGACGAACAGCGACGAGCTTGAAAAACAGCTGCGGTTCCACCAGAACGCCGTGGGCGCGGTGCCGTCGCCGTTTGACTGCTGGCTGCTGCTGCGTGGGGTCAAGACGCTAGCACTGCGGGTGGAGCGCCAGAGCGAGAATGCGATGGAGCTGGCCAGCGCGCTGCAGCGCAACAAGGCGGTGAAGCGGGTCTTCTATCCGGGTCTCGATTCTCATCCGAACCGCGCCGTGGCCTCCCGCCAGATGCGCATGTTCGGCGGCATGGTGAGCTTCGAGGTGGCGGACGAGCCGGCCGCGTTTCGCACGCTCGAGCGGCTCAAGATATTCGCCCTCGCGGAATCGCTGGGCGCAGTCGAATCGCTGGCCGAGCATCCCGCGCGCATGACGCACGCCTCGATTCCGGCGGCAGAGCGTGAGCGAGCCGGTGTGGGAAACGGGTTGATCCGCCTCTCCGTCGGCGTGGAGGACGTCGCCGATCTGATCGCCGATCTCGAGCTCGCGCTGGACGGGCGCTAGCCGCTTCGTCTTGACTCGGCCGGTGACCGATCCCTAGAGTGGTCGCCTCCCACCAGGCCAAAGTCGATGCAAGGGTCCCGCCACTTCGCATTTGCAACGGCCGTCGCGATCGTCCTGGTCGTGGCTGCTCCCGGCACCGCGCCGGCGTTTGCCTCTACCCCAAAGGGGACAGCCTCGCCGCACATCGCCGCCACGACACCGCACACGCAGCGTGAGGTTTTCGGTTTCGCGCTCGCGAGCAGCCTCGCCGATCCGACCGTGGGTTATCCCAGCTGGAATTTCGACCTGCTGTCGACCGTCGCGTTTTTCGGCGTCCACGTGGGCAGCGCTGGTCAGATCGCGGGCGACGCCGGGTGGACGACGTGGAACTCTTCCGTCCTGGCCAACCTGGTGTCCACCGCGCACCAGCACGGGACCAGGGTCGTGCTGACCGTGATTCTTCAGGACTTCAGCCCGAACACGCCCCACATGTGTGATGGGCTCCGACATGCCGATGCGACGGTTGCCCAGACCGTTGCGGAGGTGAAGGCGAAGGGGGTCGACGGAGTCAACATCGACTACGAAGGACTGGACGGCAGCTGCGGCACGAGCGACTCGTACTGGGCGCAGCACGCATTCACCGTCTTCGCGCAGAAGATGCGCGCCGGCCTTGGCTCCGCCTACTACCTTTCGGTCGACACCTACGCGTCGTCCGCGACTGACGGGTATGGCTTCTTTGACGTGCCGAATCTGGCGACGTACGTCGACTCGTTCTTCGTCATGGCCTACGACCTCGAATACTCGAACTACTCGCGGCCACCGTCGAGCTGCCAGCAGTTCTGCCTGGGGCCGACCTCGCCGTTGAGCGCGTACTACTACAACGACGCGGCCGTTGCGTCGCAGTACATCGCCGCCGTCGGGGCGGGCAAGGTGATCCTGGGCGTGCCCTACTACGGGCGCAAGGCTTGCGTCGGCGCCGCGGTCGCCAACGCCTTTCCGACCTCGAGCGTGATCGCGGACAGCTATCTCGACGCCGTAGGCGAGGCCACAGACGGGGCCGTCGGCGCGGGCAGCTACTCAGCCCACCGCGATGCCTACTCGTCGGGGGCCGAGCGCTGGGACACGTGGCACAACACCACGCTCGGCTGCACGCGCGAGCTGTACTGGGACGACGCGACATCACTCGGCAAGAAATACGACCTGGTCAACGCCGACCGGCTGCGCGGCGCGGGCATCTGGAACCTGAATTACGGGGGAGGCGCGCCCGAGCTCTGGTCTGCGCTGGCCGGGCACTTCTCGACGTGCAGGAGCGTGGCGCTCACAGTGAGCCCGGCCTCGCCGCAGATCGCGGGCGCCGCCGTCACGTTCAACGCATCCGCCACGGGCTGTCCCAACCCGCGTTACCAGTTCTGGGTCCTTGCCCCCGGCTCGACCACCTGGCAGGTCGTGCAGGCGTACTCCAGCACCGCCACCTTCACGTGGAAGACCACAGGCCTCGGGCCCGGCACATACCTCTACACCGCGTGGGCCCGCGATGCGAGCAGCTCCGGCACCAGTTGCGGCAGCCTCGGATGCAGTGACGCCTATTTCCCGGCCACGCCATTCACCCTGACGAAGCCCTGCGGATCGGTGAGCGAGTCGGCTGCACCGAGCTCGCCGCGACTCGCTGGAACAGCCGTGGTCTTCAGCGCCAGCGCGGCCGCATGCCCCCACCCCCTCTACCAGTTCTGGATCCTTGCCCCTGGCTCGCAAACCTGGCGGATCGCGCAGGCCTACTCGAGCGCCGCCACCTTCAGCTGGAACACGAGCGGCCTGGCGCCGGGCGCCTACCTGTACACGGTGTGGGCTCGCGACGCGACCAGCACCGGGACTTCCTGCGGCAACCTGGGCTGCAGCGACGCTTACTTCCCCGCAACCGCGTACACGCTGGGCAAGCCCTGTTCAGCGGTCACCGAGTCGGTCTCGCCGGCCTCGCCGCAGCTCGCCGGCACCGCGGTCGCCTTCACCGCAAGCGCGTCCGGCTGCGCTCGCCCGCTCTATCAGTTCTGGATCCTGGCCCCAGGCTCGACCACATGGCGGGTTGGCCAGGCTTACTCCAGCTCTCCGACCTTCAGCTGGAGCACCAGCGGGTTGCCGGCGGGCAGCTACACCTACACCGTATGGGCGCGTGATGCAAGCAGCCAGGGCACAAGGTGCGGCAACCTGGGCTGCAGCGACACCTACGCGCCGGCCACGGCCTACTCGGTGAGCAGGCCCTGCACCTCGGTCACCGACAGCGCAACGCCGGCCTCGCCCCAGCACCGCGGGACCGCCATCACGTTCACCGCGACCGCCTCGGGCTGCGCCCGTCCGCTGTACGAGTTCTGGGTCCTGGCGCCGGGCTCACACACGTGGCAGATCGCGAAGGCATATTCGAGCACCGCCGCCTTCACGTGGAACACCACCGGGCTGCCCGCCGGCAGCTACCTCTACACGGTCTGGGCGCGTGATGCGAGCAGCACGGGGACGTTCTGCGGCAACCTGGGCTGCAACGACGCCTACTTCCCCGCGACCGGCTACGCGTTGACGTGAGATCGAGTCGCTTGCCTCACGGGTAGCGGCACCTTCCCGGTCGATCGCCTGGCGGCGATTGCGAGGTATCCGATGAGGATCACGAACGCCAGCACGATCGTGTTGTAGATGAACACATCGACGACGAAGCTCCAGAACGTCGCGGCGTAAAAGGCGGCGAGCAGCCCTACGAAGCCCAGGTCGCCCGAACGCACGCGACGGTAGGCCAGCTCGGCTCCGAAACCGACCAGGCCGAGAAACACGAGTGCCCCCGGGATCGTGAAGTCCTGGACCACGCCGCGAAAGGCGGTGTAGACGTTGTACTGGGATCCATTGATCACGAACTGCTCTGTGTACAGCCCGGCGACGCGCGTGTGGATGTGCAGGAGATCGAACGCTCCCGCGAACGTGTACTGGCCGAACGTGGGATGAAAGCTGGCTGAGACGCCGTTGGCCTGCAGCCACGCGGCGAAAACGCCGAGATAGGGGAACACGCTCAGCCATAACGATTGCAGGACGGCGGTTGGCCGGCCGCTCGACCATCCGGCGTAGCGAGCCATCTGGACCAGCACGAAGCCGCCCGCGACGACCACGACCAACCCCACCAGCCACGCCGCCCGCTTCCATGTCAAGGTCGGCGGGTTGCCGGCCGCGATCGAGGTGGCGATGTACGCGCTTGCGCCGACTGCCAGCGGAAGCAGTAGCGACGACTTCGTGGTGAGCGCGATGGTGATGAGCACCGACGGGACGTACACCACCAGTGACAACCAGCGCGCCGAGCCCGACCTGCGCAGGCCGATCATCAGCCCGCTCAGCATCGGGCCCAGGTAAGTGGCCGTGGTCAGCACGCGAGCCAGTGCCGGCTCTTCCCATGTTCCGCCGTTCCTCGCGACGGCCAGCTTGTGGATCGTCTGCACGATTGCATCGAAGGAGAGAAGTCGAGCTGCGCTGCTGCTCGACTCGACGCTGTACAGGATGATCGCCACCACGACCAGCCCGAGCACCGTGCAGGCGGCGATGGCCCAGCCCAGGAACGGCGGCTCGACCAACTGGTGGCTCGAAGACGGGGCGGAGGGGATCCACCGTCGCGCCATCCAGCCACCAAGCAACACCGACCCGCAGGCTGAGGCCACAAACAGCATGCCCACCGGCGCGATGCTGACGGGACTTGCGACCAGCGGCAGCCCGCCGAAGAAGCACCAGAAGAGCGCGAAAAAGGCCGCCGGCGCGTACCAGCTTCCGCCTGATCTATGAGCCGCCCACGCAACCGCCGGGATCAATAGAAAGATGGCTGCGCTCAGCCAGTTCAGGGCGGTGGCCTCAGAAAAACTTGCTGGCGAGGTAACGCGACGCCTGCCGCCGATAGCGGGAGATGTCGCGGTTCCACAGGCCCTTCGCGGTACTCCGTTCGGTGTGCTGGATCACGAGGCCCGGCTCGTACAGCACGTTGAGGCCGAGCCTGCTCGCCGTCTCGGCGACGAAGATCTCTTCACCAAAGAGAAATGCCCCGTAATCGAGGGTTCCGCCCTTTTCGAAGTAGCTCCGGTGGAGGGCGATGAACGACCCGTGGGGCGCATAGATTCTTGTCGCGAAGCCCGCCGTCGTGGCCGGCCGGTCATTCGCAACGCCATCCAGGCCGCGGTGCTTGATCCAGCTGAGGCCCTGGTACACGGCGTCTATGGGATAGATGCTGAAGATCCGGCTGTTGAGACGCATGCGCCAGGCGCTGGGCCGGATGCGCATGTACGGGTTTTGCTCAACCCCTGAGTTCAAGGTGCGGATTGATGGCGCGAGGACAGCGGGTTCGGTTCCCCTGTGGATGTCGCAGAGGCGCTGGAGCACGTCGTGGTCGGGAAAGTAAACGTCGGGATTGGAAACGATCACCCAGTCGGGCAGCGGGTTGGACTTCAGGTGCTCGCTGAGCGCCACCGCGGCCCCGCCGAAGTATCCGAGGTTCTTGCCTGTCGCGATTGTGGTCACACGCGGGTCGTTCTTGACAGATTCGGGAACTCGACCCTCGTCCTGAGGGGGGCTGTTGTCGACC
>WNGI01004295.1_pt1 | contig 12719 bp, 11 predicted proteins | sample 5400621 | NCBI WGS metagenome assembly WNGI01 (sample SAMN13153374, study PRJNA577476) | soil metagenome | isolation source: 20 cm soil or saprolite under Garry oak tree replicate 1 | place: USA:California | collected 2016-06-15 | reverse complement strand
TCCTCTCGACCGCCGACATCAACCGGAAGGTCATTCCCGGCGCTCACGCCTCGGAGAAGGTCGAGCTCATAGCCGTGGCGAGCCGCGATCTGCGACGGGCGCAGGAGTACGCGCGCGAGTGGGAGATCGACCGCGCGTACGGCTCGTACGAGGCGCTGCTCGAGGACGACGATGTCGAGGCCGTGTACATCTCGCTGCCGAACACGCTGCACTGCGAGTGGTCGATCCGCGCACTCGAGGCGGGCAAGCACGTGCTCTGCGAGAAGCCGATGAGCAGACACGTCGGCGACGTCGAGGCTGCATTCGATGCGGCAGAGAAGGCGCAGCGAATCCTGATGGAGGCGTTCATGTACCGCCACAACCCTCAGACGAAGCGGCTCCGTCAGCTCGTGGACGAGGGCGCGATCGGGGACTTGCGCCTCGTCCGCTCCTGCTTCAGCTATTCGCTGTACGACGCTGAGAACATCCGCCTGCGGACGGAGGTGGAGGGCGGCAGCCTGATGGATGTCGGCTGCTACTGCGTAAGCGGATCCCGTTTGCTCGCCGGTGAGCCCGAGCAGGTGTACGGGGAGCAGTTCCTCGGCCAGAGCGGCACGGACTGGGTCTTCACGGGCACGATGCGCTTCCCGGGCGACGTCTTCGCCCAGTTCGACTGCGGGACGGCCCTTCCCGAGCGCGACGAGCTCGAGGCGGTCGGGAGCGAAGGCTCGCTCTTCCTCGACGATCCATGGCACTGCCTCGAGCCGGTGATCGAGCTTCGCCGCAAGGGGGCGATTGAGCGGATCGAGCTCGAGCCCGCCAACTCGTATCGGCTCGAACTCGAGAACCTCAGCGACGCCATCCGGGGCGCTACCGATCCTCTCTTGGGGCGCGAGGACGCCGTTGGTCAGGCGCGCGCGATCGACGCGCTCTACCGCTCGGCGGTAAGCGGCACCGCGGCTTCCTTGTAGCGCAGCAGTGCGAAAAACGTCACGAGGCAGAGCACGGTGAGGCCGAGGTAAGAGACCGCGTCGGTCGTCGCCGATGCGACCGCGCCGCCGATCGCCGAACCGCCAGCCTGACCCGGCGCCCAGGCGACGTTGACCAGCGCGAACGCGTAGCCGTACTCGAGCCCGCTCTGCTCGGCGGCGTCCGTCACCAGCGACATGGCGGGAGTCCAGAAGCTTCCGAAGGCGAAGCCGGCGCAGACCACGAGGAATGCCAGCAGCAAGGCGTGGCGGGGCCAGGGCAACAGCAGCGCGACCAGGGCCGAGGCGGCCAGGGCGCCGAGAAGCGGCGGTATGCGACCGCGACGGTCGGAGATCCGTCCCAGCACCGGCGACCAGGCGGCTTCGAAAGCGGCCGAGACGAGGTACGTCGCGCCGACAGCGGCCGCGCCCCAGCCGAGGTCCGAGAGGCGCAAGGGGGCGAGGACGGACAGCGTCCCGAAACAGAGTGCGGGAAGGAGGCAGAGCCAGACGCCGGTCTGGATCGTCCGGTTGCGCCGGAGCGCGTGAAACAGCATCCGGAGCGGCTGCGGGCGTTCAGGAGCCGGGGCGGGCGTGGCCGCTGCGGCGCCGGCGAGGACGAGCGCGAGCCCTGCAACCGCGCCGAACGCCGGCCCCGTCCCGGTGAAGGATGCGACCGCTCCGAGCACGGGCCCGAAGAGAGCTCCCGCGATCGCGGCGCCGAATGCGGACCCGATCAGCCGGCCGCGCCGGCCGGCCGGCGCGGCAGCGACGAGCCAGCTAAGGGCCCCGGTCCACGAGAACGCGCTCGAGATTCCCTGCAGGAAGCGCGCCAGGTCCAGCGTCCAGACGGAATCCGCCAGCCCGAAGGCGACCGTCGTCAATGCGAGCAGCGAGAGCCCGATCAGCACGGTGGGCTTCACGCCGAGCCGCGCTGCGGCTATCCCGCCGGGAATGCCCGCCACCAGGGCGCCTGCCGGGTACATCGCCTGCAACACACCGGCGCCGGCCTTGCCGAGGTGAAAGTCGTCGACGTAGTGCGGGAGCAGCGGTGTCAACGCTGCGAAGAACATGGTGTCGACGAGGACGATCGCCCCGGTCAGTACCAACAGCCTGCGCACAGGCCGAGGCTAACCGCAGGAGTGTGTCTTACGGAGAATGGGGGTCGCGCACCGCGCCAGTCTCGGCCGAGTTGTAGAGAGCCCTGATCGTCCGGGCCTGGCCGAGCGCGTCCGAGCGCCCCAGAAGTGGCTCGGCCTCGCCCCGAATTGCCGCACTGAGATTTTCGACCTGCAGCAGGTACCGGTCGGATCCGCCGACCTCGACCCGCTCGCCGTTGACTTCGAGGTAACCGAGGCACCGAAACGGCTCGGGCACGACGACGGAGCCTTCGAACCGATTGCCTCGACCCCGCTTGCTGCAGGCAGGTCGAAGGCGCAATGGAACTCGACGAACACATCGCCTGGGAACTGCAGCACTCCGGTGAAGCCCAGATCGATGCCCGTCGGCCCCCAGTCTTTGCCGGCCGAACACGAGCTCCGGCTCTCCTGCGAGCAGACGCGTGATGCCGACGCAGTAGCAGTCGAGATCCATCAGGGAGCCGCCGTCGAGCTCAGGCCTCAGGCGCACGTCGGTCGGATCGTCGAGCATGAACGAGAACGCCGCGCGCATGTGCCGCAGTTCGCCGATCGCGCCAGATTGCACAACTTCCTTGAGCTCGTGCGTCTGCGGGTGGTGGCGGTACATGAAGGCCTCCATCACGAGCCGCCCGTTTCGCTCCGCGATGTCGTACGCGCGCTCGACGTCCTCCGGACGTCGTGCCAGCGGCTTCTCGACCAACACGTGTTTGCCGGCTTGGAGGGCCCGGATCGACCAGTCGACATGCATGGAGTTCGGCAGCGAGTTGTAGACCGCCTCGACATCCGGGTCCTCGAGCAGTTCCTCGTAGCTCCCGTACGCACGCTCGATGCCGTGTTCGCGCGTGTAGCTCTGCGCACGCTCCCCATCCCGGCTCGCTACCGCAATCACCGCGGCCTTCTTGGTCTCCCGGGCAGGCTCGAGCACGGCGTGGTTGATCCGCGCGGTCGAGAGGATTCCCCAGCGAACTGGCTCGATCGGTGCATCATCTACGCTCCGTCTCGTGGACTTGCAACAGGTCGCACGGGGCTTGTGGCGTTGGGTATCGACACACCCCGAGTGGGAGCCGCCGGAGCAGGAAGAGAGCCCTGCGGACTGGCCGGCGGAGGTTGGCAGCGTGGCCTACGAGACTCCGGACACGCTCGTGCTGATCGATCCGCTGGTCGTGGACGGTGATCAGGCGGCTCTCGACGACCGTGCCGCGGCGAAGGAGCGCGTTGCGATTCTCGTCACCGTGAAATGGCATGAGCGGAGCCGCGCGGAGCTGACCCGGCGCTACGACGCGACGGCCGACCTCCCGGAAGGTGTCGAGGCTTTCGAGATCCCGCGTGCGGGCGAGACGATCTTCTGGATCCCGGAGCACGGCGCCCTCGTGTCCGGTGACCGCATCCTCGGCGACCGGCCGCCGGGCCTCCGCATGTGTCCGGAGTCGTGGCTGCGCCACCTCGGCGGCTACACGCAGAAGGACCTGCGTGCGGACCTGCAGCCGCTCCTAGACCTGCCCGTGGAGATGGTGCTCGTCTCACACGGCGAGCCCGTGCTGTGCGACGGTCACGCCGCACTCGAGCGAGCGCTCGTATGAGCGCGGTCGCGTCCGTCGAGCGCGACCTGCGCGCGGCAGTCGCCGCGGACGTCGTCGCACCGACCGCCGCCTATCTGACCGACATGACGGAGGCGCGCGGGCTGAGCGGTCAGGCGGATGCCGTGGCGCTGCCGCGGACCGCAGAGGAAGTGGCCGAGGTCGTGGCGTGGTGCTACGCGCACGGCGTCGCAATCGTCCCGCGCGGCGGTGGCACGGGTTATGCCGCCGGTGCTGTGCCTCTCGACGGCGGTGTCGTCCTCTCCCTCGAACGGCTCGACCGCGTGCGTTCGTTCGACCCGCTCCTGTGGCGCATCGAGGTCGAGGCGGGGCTTCGCACTGCGGAACTACGACGGATCGCCCGCGAGGGCGGTCTGCTGTTTGCTCCCGATCCCGGCGCCGCCGAGCAGTCGCAGATCGGCGGCAACATCGCCACGAACGCGGGTGGGCCGCACGCGTTCAAGTACGGCGTCACCGGCAAGTGGGTGACCGGGCTCGAGGTGGTCGTTCCGCCCGGCGAGCTCGTGCAACTGGGCGGCCCTTTGCGAAAAGACGTCGCCGGGTACGACCTCACGCATCTGCTGATCGGATCGGAAGGCACGCTCGGCGTGATCACCGCCGCGTGGCTACAGCTCACGCCTGCGCCGGAGGCCGCCTGGCCGGTGATCGGATTCTTCGACGGCGTCCCCGGCGGTGTCGGGGCGATCGAGAGGGTGATCGGCACCGGCCTGCCCGTTGCGGCGCTGGAATACATCGATTCGGAAGCGATGAGGTACGCGAGCGCGAGCTTTCCGGGCAAAGTGCCAGAAGGTGGGTTCGCAGTGCTTGCCGAGGCGGACGGGTCGACCGAGGAAGCGGCGCGGATCCGCAAGGACGTGCTCGAGCTTTTTGGCGAGGACGCGCTTGCGCTCTATGCGCCCGAGGCTCCGCAGGAGATCGCCGCTCTGTGGCGCTGGCGTGACGGTCTGGCGCTCGTCGTGGATGCCCAGCGCGGCGGCAAGGCGAGTGAGGACATCGCAGTGCCGCTCGACCGGCTCGGCGAAGCGATCGTCGAGTCGCTCGAGGTCGGGCGAAAACTGGGCGTGCCTGCATGCTCGTGGGGTCACGCAGGCGACGGCAACCTCCACACGGTGTTCCTGCTTGCGGGTGACGACGAGGCAGAGCTCGCGCTCGCGCCGCAGCTTGCCGAGGGGCTCTTCGAGCTCGCGCTGCGACTGGGTGGGACGATCTCAGGCGAGCACGGCGTCGGCTTCGTGAAGCGGAACTGGCTCGCGCGTCAGCTCGGTCCGCGTGCGTTCGAGCTGCACAGTGCGGTCAAGCGCGCCTTCGACCCGCAGAACCTGCTCAACCCGGGCAAGAAGGCTTGATCCGGAAGCTGCTCGTCGCAAACCGCGGCGAGATCGCCCTGCGAGTCTTCCGTGCGGCCCGTGAGCTCGGGATCGGCACCGTCGCGGTCGTCGCTCCCGACGACAAAGGCTCGCTCCATGCCCGCTCCGCCGACGAGACGATGGAGATCGCCAGCTACCTCTTCTCGGAGGAGCACATCCGCGCAGCGAAACAGAGCGGAGCGGACGCGATCCATCCGGGCTACGGCTTCCTCGCCGAGAACCCCGACTTCGCCGAGGCCGTGAACGCCGCCGAGCTGACCTGGGTCGGCCCGCCGCCGGAGGCATTGCGCGCCGGCGGCGACAAGCTCGAGGCGAAGCGGATCGCGAGCGAGGCGGGCGTTCCGGTCGTTCCAACCGGTGAGCCGGAAGAGATCGGCTTTCCGCTCGTCGTCAAGGCCGCCGCCGGCGGCGGCGGGCGCGGGATGCGGGTCGTCCGTGAACCTTCAGAGCTGGAGGAGGCACTCGCGGCGTCGCAACGAGAGGCGAAGGCCGCCTTCGGCGACGAGCGTGTGTTCTGCGAGCGTTACGTCGAGCGGCCGAGGCACGTCGAGGTCCAGCTGCTCGCCGACGCGCACGGGAGCGTCCTGGGCCTGGGGGAGCGCGAGTGCTCGATTCAACGCCGGCACCAGAAGGTGCTCGAGGAGTCGCCGTCCTCTGCAATCGACGAAACCTTGCGCACGGCAATGAGCGACGCGGCCGTCGCCTTCGCCCGCGCGATCGGCTACGAGAGCGCGGGCACGGCCGAGTTCATGGTCGACGACCGCGACTACTGGTTCCTCGAGCTGAACGGACGGATCCAGGTCGAGCATCCCGTGACGGAGCTCGTCACCGGCGTCGACCTCGTGCAGTTGCAACTGCACGTCGCCGCTGGAGATGCTCTCGACCTGAGACCGGACGCGCGCGGCCACGCAGTCGAAGTACGTCTGTACGCCGAGGATCCACGGACGTTCTTCCCCCAGACCGGCCGCATCGAGAGGTTGCGGCTCCCGGAGGGGATCCGCGTCGACGCCGGCGTCGCCGAGGGCGACGAGATCGGCATCGCCTACGACCCGCTGATCGCAAAGCTGATCGCGCACGGATCGACGCGCGACGAGGCGTTCGACCGTCTTCGCGATGCCCTGAAAGAGACGGAGGTCGACGGCGTGACGACGAACCTGCAGTTCCTGCGGTGGCTCGTCACGCATCCGGTCGTTCGCGCCGGCGACACGACAACGGCATTCCTCACGGAGCACCCGCCGCTGTCTCCCCAGCCGGCACGTGTGGCGGCCGCCTCGTGGCGGACACCCTTTCGGTTGAACCTCGCGTCACCGGCATCGGTGCTTCCGCCGGACCTCGAAGCAAGCGCGGCAGACCATCGCGGAACGGTGGGCGCGCAGAGCCGCGTCACCGCGCCGATGCCGGGAACCGTGATTCGGCTGCTCGTCGGTGCCGGCGACTCCGTGCGGGCCAGGCAGCCGCTCGTCGTCCTGGAGGCGATGAAGATGGAGACGCCGCTGACGTCACCGTACGACGCCGTGGTGCGCGCAGTGCATGTCTCAGAAGGCGACCGGGTCGCCGGCGGCACCGTCCTCGTCGAGCTGGAGGAGTAGCTATTCCGGCGCCGGAACCGGAACCTGAACCTGCTGGGCGCCACGCGCGTAGAAGGCGAGCACCGCGGCGATGCCGAGCAACATCGCAACGAGGATGCCCCAGAACCAGCCCGTTTGGCCGACGGGCTTGACGACCATGTTCACGATCACGGTCAGGAGCACCACGAGCTCGCAGCGCGAGATCGTGAGAATGCGCCGGATGCGCGCCTGGACGACCGGAGAATCCGGGCCCTGCTGCTCGATGAGCTCGGCGATCCGGCCGCCTTCAGGACCGAGGAATCCCGCGCCGAGGGCGAACGAAAGGCCGAACGCGATCACGCCGAGAACGATCCAGTTCTGGGTCCAGGACCAGTCGAGATTCACCATCATTCCGATCGCCGCGAGGAACAGGATCAGCGAGGCCGGGATGAAGACCCGCATTCCGACGATTTCCGTGTCCTTCGCGAAATCCGCCTGGCGCCTGCCGTCGCCCGTCCGGAGAATGCGGAAGGCGTAGGCCTGGATCATGGCCGCGCCACCGACCCAGATCACCGCCGTGATGACGTGAACCGACTTGAAGAACGTGTACCAGGTCACGCAGGCTCTAGAAAAGCTTCTGCAGCTTCATGGCGGCACCCATGTCGCCTTTGACCTTCAGCTTGCCGGTCATATAGGCGCTGGTCGGATTCTGCTCGCCGCTGACGATCTTTTGAAACGTTTCCTCGGAGGTGGTGATGACAGCGTCGGCGTGCTCCCCGCCTTCGTTGACGCTCACCTTGCCGTCCTCGACCTTGACGGTCCACTTCCCGGCGCCGTCGATGTCGAAGAGGTACGAGTTGGTCATCCCCACGGTCTTCGACGCGTCGGCACGGCTCTCGAGGCCGTCGAAGAACTCCTTCACTCCCGTCACGGGAGCCACCCTACACTCAGAGGTAGCGATCGATCAGCGCGTGCGAGAGCTCCCATTGCTTCCGAGCGAGCTTGACGCGGTTGCGCTCGAGCCGGGATCCGTTGACGCCCCGGTCGCGCAGGCTCTGGCGCTCGCCAGTGAGGCCGGCGATCTCGTCCAGCAGCGCCTCGACGGTCGGACGCGAGTGCCCGCGCCGAAAGCGCGAGCGGATTGAGGGCCGCCGCAGGGTTGCGCTCATCTCGAGGGTCATCATCGGCATGCGACGATCAAAGTTGAACCGGGTTAGCCTCATTTCGTAAGGAGACGGTAAAACCCTGCACCTCGGATACGATCGCGACCCGATGAGGGAGGTCACGATCGAGGTCGAGGCGCCGGGCGAGGGCGAGCCTGACTCCCTTGCGATCCCTTATCCCGACGGAAGCCCTGGGAGCGCGTTCTCGAACGGTGCCCGCGAGCTCGACGGGCAGCTCGAGGGCCGGTTGCAGCGCCTTGCCGACGGCGGCGAGCTGAAGAGCGAGCTCGGGGCGACCGTCGTCCTGCATACGGACGGCGAGGTGAAAGCGCGGCGCATAGTCGTCGCCGGAGTTGGGAAGAGGGACGAGATCGACGCGGACGCATTGCGGACGGCAGCCTCGGCCGTCGCGCAGAGCGTCGCGGACGTCGGCGGGACCCTGGGGTGGCTGCTAGACGAGTCTCTCCCCCTCTCCCTCGAGGAACAGGCCCGCGCGATCGTCGAAGGCACGATACTCGGGTCGTACAGCCCCGCCCGCTGGAAGACGCAGGAACAGCCCGAGGCGGGTGTCGACAGGATCGTGCTCTACACCTCGGCCGGCAACGGCCTGGCGGAGACGGCGAGCCGGATCGCCGGCGTCGGCAAGTGGGTCAACGTTGCGCGCGATCTCGCCAACTCGCCGCCGAACGAGCTGACACCCGAGACGCTCGCCGCGCGGGCGGCTGAGCTCGCAGGGCCCAAGCTCGCCGTCGAGGCACTCGATCCGAAGCGAATCGACAAGCTCGGCATGGGGGCGCTCTCGGCAGTCGGCCGCGCGAGCTCGAACGGGCCACGCCTCATCGTCCTTCGTTACGAACCGGCGCAGGCAACGCGCAAGGACCTGGTGCTCGGCCTCGTCGGCAAGGCCATCACCTTCGACGCCGGCGGCATCTCGCTGAAGCCCGCGCTGAAGATGCAGGACATGAAGGGCGACATGGCCGGCGGCGCGGCCGTGATCGCGGCCATGGGTGCGGTGGCAGAGCTCGAGCTGCCGGTGCGGATCGTCGCGGTCGTCGCCGCAGCGGAGAATCTCGTCAGCGGCGACTCGTTCCGACCCGGCGACATCCTCCGGGCCGCGAACGGCAAGACGATCGAGATCACCAACACCGACGCCGAAGGGCGCCTCGTGCTCGCGGATGCGCTGTGGTACGCGCGGCGGGAGGGCGCGACGCACCTGCTCGACCTCGCAACGCTGACGGGGGCGATGGAGCTCGCTCTCGGGGACTTCTACGCCGGCGCGTTCGCAAACGACGACGACTGGATGGCCGAGATCCTCGCCGCAGCAAAGGCGAGCGGCGATCATGCCTGGCCCTTCCCCCTCCATCCGCGCTATCGCCGCTACGTCGACTCTTCCTTCGCCGATCTGAAGAATTCGTCCGACCTCCGGCAGGGCTCGCCGGTCCTGGCCGCCGAGTTTCTGCGCGAGTTCTCCGGCGAAGGGCCGTGGGCGCACATCGACATGGCGGGGCCCGGATTCCTGGAGCGCTCGCGCGGCGACTACCTCACGCAGCGCGGCGGGACGGGGTACGGCGTTCGACTGATCGTCGAACTTGCGCAGCGTCTCTCCAGTTGAATTTCGATCTCGACCAGGAGCACGAGCTCGTCCGCTCGACGGTGCGCGAGTTCGCGCAGGAGCGAGTCGCGCCGGTGGCCGAGGAGCTGGATCGCGAGAGCCGGTTCCCGTACGAGCTGGTCGGCGAGCTCGCCGAGCTCGGGCTCATGGGCATGACGATCCCGGAGGAGTACGGCGGCGCCGGCGCGGACACTGTCTCGTACGCGATCGCGGTCGAGGAGCTCACGCGCGTGGACTCATCGGTCGCGATCACTCTTGCGGCCCATCATTCGCTCGGGACGCTGCCGATCTTCTACTTCGGCAGCGAGGAGCAGAGGCAGCGCTGGCTTCCCGAGCTTGCGTCGGGAAAGAAGCTCGCGGCATTCGGTTTGACGGAGCCCGATGCCGGCTCCGATGCGGGCGCGACACGTACGCATGCGGAGTTGCGCGACGGTGAGTGGGTCGTGAACGGCTCGAAGATCTTCATCACGAATGCAGGCACCGACATCACGGCGTGCGTGACGATCACCGTCCGTACAGGCGACGACGAGATCTCCAACGTGATCGTCCCGAACGGAACGTCGGGATACGAGATCTCGAAGCCGATGAAGAAGCTCGGCTGGCGCGCATCGGACACGCGCGAGCTCTCCTTCAAGGACGTGGCGGTCCCGGAGGGGAACTTGCTCGGCCCGCGGGGCCAAGGCTTCCAGCAGTTCCTCGAGATCCTCGACGGCGGGCGGATCTCGGTCGCCGCGATGGGCGTCGGGCTCGCGCAGGGCGCTTACGACCTCGCTTTCGCTTACGCGCAGGAGCGGCGGCAGTTCGGCAAGCCGATCGCGAAGTTCCAGGCGGTGCAGTTCAAGCTCGCGGATATGGCCACCGAGCTCGAGGCGGGCCGGAATCTCGTCTACAAGGCCGCCTGGCTCAAGGACCAGGGCCGCGACTTCGCGCTGGCGGCGGCGCAGGCGAAGCTCTACACCGGCGAGCTCTCGAACCGCGCCGTGAACTGGGCGCTCCAGATCCACGGCGGTTACGGATACATGGATGAGTACCCGATCTCGCGTCTCTACCGAGACCAGAAGATCCTGGAGATCGGCGAGGGCACGAATGAAGTTCAGCGCATGGTGATCGCCCGGCACCTCGGCGTCTGAGACGGCACATGCGCGTCACGCTTTCGGAGCCGTGCCTGGCACCGGTACGACCACAAGGGAGCCGCGGCGCCCTGCGGGCTCGCTGAGTTCTGCGAGGAACTCGTTACAGGTGCGTACCTGTGCCTGGCACCGGTACGTCAGCGAGAAGGTGTGCGGATCTTTCGAGGTGCGTTGAAGCTCGTGTAGCGATGCGTCATGAAATGCGCCGCCGCTGTCATGCGCAGGCTGTGGGGCAGCAACGTCTTTCGGTCGAGGCGCAGCGTGAACCACACCGGGCCTGTCGGCTTGAAGAACGAGACGACGTACGTCGTCGGGGTCGACTCGAGCAGATACGCGTTCGTCGAGTGGCCTGCCCAGATCGGTTCCGGTTGCGGCGTCACGTCCTGGGGTGACGGCACCCACTTGCCCCCTCGCTGGCGATCCCAGCGCCGCGGGCCGATGATGATCCCGTCCGCACCGCCGCGGATTCGGTACTCGAGCCGATTCGGCCGCTCCAACGTGAACTCGGCGACCACCTTGTTCCGCGGGTCGGAAGCAAGCCGCTCCAGATAGTCGACGCTCCGCAGGCGACGGAACGCCCGGGTGGCACGCGCGACGATGGCGCCTGCAGGACGGGCTCTGGCGGGGACCTGGAAGACGAGCACGCGGCCGCCCACGGAGACAGCGACGGCGGCGCCGGCCGCGGAGAACGACGCCCGGTAGCACCCGGTCCCGCAAGAACGGGCCGCGACGCCGTCAACCTTGACCGCGAGGCCGTTGACTCCCAGGTTGTCCGGGCCGATGACGAACACCTCCGCGTCCGGTGCGTGCACGGCGAGCGCAACCCCGAGGGCCCCGCTTTCGCGCGCCTGGACCCACATCCCCGCCGCAGGCGACGGCGGCGGACCCTTCGCCTCCACCACAGCCGCGCGCGCAAGACGGTCGCGCCCGGGCCGAAGATCCGTCAGCAGCGCGACGGCGGCGACGAGCCCGGCGAACAGCGCCAACTCGACGGCGACGCTTCGCCGCAGGCCGTCGAGCGACAACCGCGGGACGAGCCGGTATCGATTGAGCCAACCGATGGTCACGAGAGCCGCAAGCAGCGCCGTCTTCACGATCAACAAGCGCCCGTAGCCGGTCGACCACAGCTGTCCGAGCGAGCTCAGCTCCGCGAGTGCCCGAATCACACCGGTCGCGGCCAGCACCGTCACCGAGACCAGCGCGACGTTGGAGAAGCGTCGGAGCATCGGAGCGCGGTCGCCCGGGCCTATCAGCGCCGGCGCGAGAGCGACCAGGCCGCCGAGCCAAAATGACGCCGCCGCGACGTGCAGGAAATCGACCGGCGGCTCAAGCAGTGGCCTGCCTCGATCGAGCGAGTGGCCCGCGAGCGTCGGCAGCGGCAGCAACGCCAGGCCGGCGAGAAACGGCAGCGGCTCGAGCCACGGAAGGACAGGCGCCACGGCAGCGAGGACCGCGCCGAGCCCCGAGACCACCGCCGCCACGCCAATCACGGTGCCGAACCGCGTCGACAGCGAGACGTCGTGCGCCATGCCCGACGCACCGATGAAGACGAGCAGGAAAGCGCCGAGCATCAGCCGGAGCGGGACCCGGTCGACCGCGAACCGGAAGCACGCCGCGCCCGCCGCGGTCAGGAGGCCGGCGAAGAAGAGCAGGCGAGAGACGACGTCTTGCGCGCTCGGACCGTTGCCGGCGGAGAGAGCCGCCTGTGGTGGGGCCCTGCCGGCGCCCACGCCGAAGGCAAGCACGCCGGAGACTGTGTGACCGTCGTCGGAGAGGACACGCCACAGCACCGTGTAGTCGCCGTCCCCCAGGCCGGTCCGAAGTGGGATGACGAGCACGCGGCCACCCACGATGCGCGGCATTCCGCCGAGCACCGAGCCCCCGGTGTTTCGGATCGCCCTGATCCCAGAGACAGGGTGAACGTTGTCGTCGAAGACGACGCGGACCCGCGTGGGCGCGCTCCCAAGCACGCTTCCGTCCCCGGGAACGGTGCGGAGCAGCCTGGCATGGGCCAAGCCGGTCTCGGGGAGAGCCAGGCCACAGAGCAGGACGCCGAGGAGAAAGGCGATGCGTCGGATCAACGCTTCAAGAAAGCTAGCGGCACGCGCTGTTAGCTTCTCGGGTGTGCTGTTTCGCCAGTTCGTCGACGACGATCTCGGCTGCGCCTCCTACCTGATCGGCGACCCCAGCAAGGGGGAGGCCTTCCTGGTCGACCC
>WNGI01009006.1_pt1 | contig 12723 bp, 13 predicted proteins | sample 5400621 | NCBI WGS metagenome assembly WNGI01 (sample SAMN13153374, study PRJNA577476) | soil metagenome | isolation source: 20 cm soil or saprolite under Garry oak tree replicate 1 | place: USA:California | collected 2016-06-15 | reverse complement strand
CACCTCGCGGTAGAAGTTGTGAAAAATCGTTACAGGTTTTACCCCGTTAGGGGTGGCATGTTTATAGCTCGACGCAGAAGATCCCTCCGGCGGCGTTCGGAGGAGCGGAAAGGGGCTTGCGAGCTGAAGGTCTAGATGGGTTCCGCTCCTCCGAACGCCGTTGGTCGAATATTTCAACGCAGGCTATAAACATCTCACTCCTCCCGGAGTGAAAATCACCTGTAGATTCAGTTAGTCGCCAATCTCTTCGGCAGGTTTTCACTCAATCAATTTTTTCACAACTTCGGTAGCGGGTGGGTCCGACTCGCGCCGATCAACGACAGGAGAACCCACCCGCTACCGCGAGGTGGTACTGACCTCATGGGCCCGCTCCATGCGTGATTGCGAACGCAACCTACAGCGACGTGAGGTAGCCTAGGACTGTCGAGCTCAAGGAAGGCGACTCTTTCGCTGCCGTACAGCCAACCCGTTTCCCCGTGTTATCATCCTTCTACCTCTCCCGAGATGAATGTCAGGCCATTAAAGGAGATGCTATGTTGGCAATAAGGAAAACCGCTTTTCTTTTCGCTGTTCTTACTGGAACACTTTTTCTGACCGCCTGTCCCAGCCAAACAAACATTGGGAAAATAAACCGTGACCCCGGACGGTATCGAGATAAAGAGGTGGGCATAGTAGGGAGGGTGACAGATAGTTACGGAGTCCTGGGAAACGGCGCCTATGAGATCGATGATGGTACCGGCAAAATGTGGGTCGTAACCAAACGCGGCGTGCCGTCGAGGGGTTCGCGCGTGGGAACCAAAGGCTATGTGCACACCGGATTTAGCTTTGCAGGCCGGAGCTTTGGCACTGTGCTCGAAGAGACCGATCGTAGCTCCAAAGGAAGATAAGCAACCGTAGACTCTAGCTTTTGATTGCTAGAAACTAAATTATCCCTGGTTGGATGGTAAACAGCACGGGAGGTCATCGTAAGATTGTTGAGATTCTCGAGCAAGAGTTTGCAAGCTTGCTCGAGGGTCTGACTTTATTTGTTCGATCGGTACCGCCAGACCTACTTTATCGAAATTCTCAAGAGCCAGACTCGCAGGGTCCACGGATGCCGGCGCCTACAGTAGGAGAACAGGTTCTTAAGAGCGCTGCAGTCTTGGAACAAACATTTGGCGGACTAACGGCAAACCTCTGGGACGATCCGTTTGAATGGACTCTGCAGGAGACGCTCTCCAATGCCGATCGCATAATCGAATACATTGGAGAGGTGGATGCGGCCCGGCATCGCGCGTTCGCCTGTTTTGTTGATGACGCTGCTTTGCTGAAGTATGTGTCGGTTCCATCCGGAAAACCTCGCACCCTTCTGAGCTTGCTTCTGGATTGCCTGGTCCGGGCCAGTAGTCTTCAAGGTCAGGCAATTACCACGTTCAAAATACTTTCCGCCGCGGGCCTTTCCGGGTTTATTATCTAAGCAGTATTAGTAGCAAGCGTTTGGTGAGGAAACCTCTGCATGTTTTGTCCGCAATGTGGCCAACAGCAAATCTCCAGCGCAGTCAGATTCTGCTCGCGGTGCGGCTTTCCGATGGATGGCGTGATTCATTTGCTTGCGAATAATGGAATGCTGCCCGTCTATCGGTCAACTGACGAACCAACCCAAATGTCACCTCGCAAGAGGGGCGTGCGACAGGGAATGATACTCCTGCTGACGGGCGCGTTGCTGGTGCCGATGTTGGGGGTTTTGGCCAACTACTCCAATTCCACATTTCTGGAAGTGCTATTAGCCCTCGCTGCGCTTGTCTGTTTTCTCGGAGGCCCGCTAAGAATGTTGTTTGCCGCTGTCTTTGAAGAAGGCGCCCAGAACAAATTGGCCAGACCCTATGTTGCCGCGCCTGTGCCTGCGCCACACTTTGCACCTCAGGTTCAACGTGCGGGTTTGCCTCCTCCCGCGGCCCAGCCGCCGATGGGATGGCATTCACGTCCCACAACGGCTGAACTTGTCGGTCCCACCAGCGTTACTGAGCACACGACTCGGCTCCTGAATAAAGAAGAACAGAACGATAGTTAGCTCCGTGTCTACTCACCAACTAGCAAAAGATAAGAGCGCAATTGCTACGTCAACACTTGCGGGCCAGTTAGCTGAGAGAATCAGACGCGAGGGCCCGATCACTTTTTGCGCCTGGATGGAAGCCGCACTCTATCACCCGACTGAGGGTTATTACTGTAAAGCAGGGCGCAAACGATGGGGTAGGGAAGGTGACTATCGCACAAGTCCCGAGCGCAGCGAGTTATTCGCGGCAACGTTTGATTGTCGAGATAGGCGGAGGCGATGGACACTTCGCCCGAGGTTTGCTGCAAAGCCTTCAGGGGCATTGCCCCCACGCCTTCTCCGCTTGCCGGTATGTAGTGGATGAGGCAAGCATCATTTCCCGTCAACATGCGGAAAAGCGCATTGCCGAGTTTAGCGATCGCATTCAGTTTGAAAGCTTGCACAATCTGAACCGGATAGACGCGGGAATCATTTTCTCGAATGAGCTGCTCGATGCATTTCCCGTTCATCGCCTGACTAAAAAGGAGGGAAAGGTATTTGAGCTTTACGTAACGACGGTCGACGAAAAGTTTGTTTGGAAGCTCGGCCCGTTGTCAACTCCACGACTCTCGGAGTATTACGCCGAATACGGTACAGAGCCAGCTGAAGGTCAAATTATCGAAATCAACCTCGCAATAGAAATGTGGTTAGCGAACGTTGCTGAGAAATTAAAAGCGGGGTATCTAATCACAGTTGATTACGGTGCCGAAACGCGCGAACTCCACACTGACCCGGCGCGCTCTCAGGGAACGCTGAGAGCTTATTATCAGCATCAATTCGTTGACGATGTCTTGACGCGACCGGGCGAATTGGATCTCACCACCACCATCGACTGGGCATACGTAAAGCGCTCTGGAGAAAGATTTGGTTTTGAGGTGGTGGAGTTCAGCAAGCAAGACAAGTTTCTGCTGCAAGCGGGTTTGCTGGAAGAACTGGCCCGTCAAACCGATAAAGCGGAGAGTGAGGCCGAGAAACTACAGTTTCGAACCAATGCGCGCGAAATGATTTTGCCCGGTGGAATGGGTTCAAGTTTTCAAGTGCTCGTCATGAAACGCCGGACAACGTAGTTGCTCCTTAACTAAAAGAATATGAGCCGTGAATTCGAGCTTGTCGATGTGTCCCATACGATCGAAGATGGAATGATTACATATGAAGGTCTGCCTGGACCTGTGATAACGGACCACCTGACACGCGATGAATCCAGAAAGCACTATGCGTCTGGAACTGAGTTTCATATCGGCAAGATTGAGATGGTGGCAAATACGGGCACCTATCTCGACAGCCCGTTTCATCGTTATGCGGACGGCACAGATCTTTCGGGATTAGACTTATATTCGCTCGCAAACCTGGATGGTGTCGTCATCCGGCGTACTAATGCGCCTCAACCTGGTATTAGCGTAAACGAGATCGGGAACAGAGAAGTGAAAGGGAAGGCGATTCTCTTCCACACCGGCTGGGACATGCGTTGGCGCACCCAGGCATACTCAAATGGAGGCCATCCCTTTCTTACTAAGGACGCAGCAGAGTATCTAGCGAGAGCTGGGGCTGCTTTGGTTGGAATTGATTCGTATAACATCGACGACACCGCCGATCTTACGCGTCCGGCGCATTCCGTCTTGTTGGCGCAAGGCATACCCATCGTCGAGCATCTCTGTGGACTGGGAGATTTGCCCGAAAGCGGCTTCAAGTTCTTTGCCGTGCCGGTAAAAGTTCGGGGCTTTGGTACGTTCCCGGTTCGGGCTTTTGGTTTAGTGCCGAACCAGGACTAGAAGAGCTCAAACTTGATAGTCAGGTACTTCTTTGGGTTCTGCCGAAAATCGTAGATCAGTTTGACACCTTCGGAGGAAAGCTGGTTTACGTTTGAATAAAGAGTGTCGTCAGTGAGAAGTTTTCCGAAGGTGCCTTCGCCGCGTTGGGCCGCTGCGACGAGGTTATCGATACGTTCCGCTGTCGTATTGACGCGTGCTATTGCGGTTCGGGCATCATTGTAAATCTGCTCATCCTTAAGAAGTTTCCCCAGTGTACCGCGTCCTTCGTTGATTTCCGCAACCATATCGTTAATCTGTCCGACAGAGCGATCCAGCTTATCTGCCGTGCGATTGATTCTGTTGTACAGTTCATCTTCCGTGAGCAATTTGCCGGCGGTGCCGCGCCCGTTGCGCAAGTCCTGGGCGAGTGCCTTCATCTGTAGCACAATCTCATTCGTGTTGTTATAGAGAGCGGGATCGTTAAGGAATCTCCCGGCCGAACCATTGCCAGACTTTACTAGCCTCATGACGTCTTCGGTTTCACGGATTGTGGCGTTGAGATTATTGTAGAGCGCCTCGTCGCTGAAGAGTCGACCGATTGTACCCTTGCCCTCTTTGACGTCTTTCACCATGCCGTTGATTTCGTCTGAAAGTTTACTGAGTCGTTGGGCCAGATCAGTCCCCGATGTGGCGAAATCATTCACTGTGTTGGAAGACGAAGCGGAAATAGCTGAATAGTCTTTTACGGGTTGGCCGAGTGCAGTGCCAGGTGTGATATTGATCAGCATTTCATTGCCGAGCAGGCTCGGTGATCCTTGTTGGGCGGTTGAGTCTGAGCGAATTCGTTCAGTGGCTGGTCGCCCATCAATGGTGGAATCTATAGTCAAGAGTGCCTCGACTCGCGGAGCATTCGGGACGTCGGAGGGCGGTAACAGCGTGATCTTATCCACCTTACCCACACGTACACCCGCAAGGCGTACCTCGGACCCTTCTCGCAGACCGTTAGCATCGATAAAGCGGGCTTTGAGATGGAGCTTTTTGCTGAACGGATTGATGTCGCCCGAAGCATTCAGCACCAGGAAAATCAGAACTGCGATCGAGACCAGCACGAGCAAGCCAACGCGCACTTCGCTCAGGGAAATAGTCTTTTTTGTTCTAGGCATGGCGTTCTTAGTAGGGATGTGGGCACATGGGATTTAAGCCGAAAGTGAGAGCGGAATCAGGGTCTCATACTGCCTGGCCCTCAATCACACCTCTTCATTTTCATGCTTCATCCTTATCCATCATCCTTCATCCTTTCTTAGTGTCCACGCAGAAACTTCTGGATATAGGGATCCTCAGCCTTGCGCAAGCTTTCGTCTGTCCCGCTGAAAATAATATTGCCTTCACGCATCATCATGACCTTGCTGTTGATCAAGCAAAGCCGCTCTCCTTCACGCTCGAAGACCACTTTGCCCTCCTCATTTACCACGGCATACTCTGAACAAATGTAGTCGAGATTATTCATCTCGTGCGTGACGAATATAGATGAAACATCTTCAAGATCCCGCAGCTTCATGGCCAATTCACAGATAGTACGCGCCGTCGGCGGATCGAGTCCGGCAGTTGGTTCGTCAAACAGGACAATTTTTGGGTCGCCGATCAAAGCACGCGCGATCCCAACGCGTCTGCGCATGCCGCCCGACAGTTCAATTGGCATTTTGTCGATTGCATCTTCAAGGTTAACGAAACGCAACATGCGTCTTACTTCCGGCTCTACCTCTTCCTCGGGTACGGCCTGTTCATGCAGCCGGTAAGCAACGTTGTCATAGACCGACAGCGAATCAAAGAGCGCGCCCTCCTGAAACACCATTCCGATCTTCTTGCGTACACTCATCATTTGGGCTTCGTTATGATTTGTGATGTCTTCGCCATCGACCAGGACCTGGCCGCTGTCCGGTTTGAGTAGGCCCAACACAATCTTAATAATGGTCGACTTTCCCCCGCCGGACCCGCCCAGAATAATCTTCGTCTCGCCCTTCATCACTTTGAAGCTGAGATTATTCAGTATCCTGCGATCGTCAAACGAAAGAAATACATCCCTGAACTCAATGGAGGGAATTGCGCGGTCCTGATCGTCGACTTCGGCGAAGGTAGACTCGGCAGCGTTGCTGCTGACGCGTCCATCTTGCAGACCGGAGGTAGTATGGATAGCGGTTGAAGACATTCGGGTACCTGCAGTTTTCAAGTGGTGCCTAGAATAACCTGAAGCGCCTTGGCGAGGAAATAGTCAGCGATAATGACAATTATCGAGGCCATCACCACAGCCCGCGTGGTAGATCGGCCGACGCCGACAGTTCCTCCCTCGGTACTTAGGCCTTGCCGGCACGCGACAGTCGCTATGATTAAAGAAAATACGATAGGTTTCACCAAACCGCCAATCAAGTCGTCGGTAGTAATACCGTCTCGTACTGAATTGATGAATATGCTGGAGGGCACTGTGTACAGAGCGGTGGCGGTAACCCAGCCGCCGAAAATGCCCAACACGTCCGCCAGAACAGTCAGCAATGGCAGACTGATTAACAAAGCGATAAGACGAGGCGCGACTAGTTTCCTATTCGGATCGGTACCGAGAGCACGCATCGCATCGATCTGCTGCGATACCACCATCGATCCAAGTTCCGCAGAAATGGCGGAACCGACGCGGCCTGTTACCATCAGTGCGCACAGTACAGGTCCCAATTCGCGTACAAGCGAGATGGCCACAAGATAGCCGGTTTGTGATTGAGCCCCGTATGACTTAAGGGTTGGAAATGTTTGTACCGTTAAGACGCCGCCCGTGAAAAAACCTGTAAGAACAATAATCGTGAGTGAGCCCACGCCGATGGCATCCATCTGGGCGATAATCTCGGGAATGTAGCGGGGCCGCTTGAAAATGCCGCCAAATGCTCGCGCGGCCATCAGCGTCGTCTCTTGCAGCTCCAGCAGAGCGCGCGTAACAAAGTTCATTGGAAAGTGTTAATGAGAGCTAGTCTCTAGTAACCACAGAGAATTTAAGTCGTTGACAGCCGAGCAAGAGATCTAAAACGGACGTTGGGTCTGCTATATCGGTCGAAGACCTCGAGACAATGTTATAGGAGCGCTTACTTTGAAAAAGCGGCCTATCATGCGCAAATTGTGCTCAGGGCGTCAAGCTTGAAGTGTTTTTAGTACGGCTGCAGTTTGCCAGGAAAGAGGCGCCGGCACTCAATTGCAGAAGCGAGGAGCGGTAGCAACCGAATCATTTTCCACTTTTCATTTGACTTCTCAATCGGTCATTTCTGCTGAAAACTACTTCTTTGATGGGCGCGATACTTCTGTTTTGTTGGACAAGATACTTTTCAGTCCATGAATGACGAATGAAAAACGTCAAATGGCAAGTAGAAGATGACCCGGTTTATGGGCGAGGGTTGCGTGTGGAATTGCTCCGACGTGGGAGAAGCGGAGCCATCCCGTTGCGTTGATTTTGTTGAACTCCATCATTGCCCGGGCGACGGGATCCCTGGTTCTCTATTCGCTGTTCACGCCTGGCCGCTGCTGCTTGTTGGCGAAGCAATCGTAGCGTGCCCAGCTGTTCAGGAGTCAGAACTCTTCGAATCCTCACTTCGGTCAAAACGCGCATGCGTATTGCAGCTGCCTGTGCGGCGGCTGCGTCGCGCAGCCGTTGCTCGACTACTACCTCATCCGGACTGTCCGATTCGAGTGCTTGCTGTAGGGCAAGGTTGGCTTGTCTCAGTCGTTGGTTAATCGCAGCTCGTTCATTCTTCGTCTCTTGCCGGATTGCACGAATTTTCTCGCGCTGCTCTGGGGTTAGGTTCAGTTGGGCAATTAGATCTTGAGCATCTTGTTGCCTTGGGCCGGCCCCCGATTCAGTTTGCGACGGATCCTGAAGGGACAAGGAACGCGCCTGGTTGGGACCGGGTACGCTGAGGACTAGCGAAGTTGCAAATAGTGGCAATATTGTTTTGAGAATAATCTTCATCGTTACCTCTAAAGAACGGGTCTTTTTTTTGCAGTTCATTGCTTCAGGCAAAATCGTCATTTGTTGATTCGATCTCCGAAGAGATCAAAATCCTCCTGATCTTCCGGGGTAATCAACCTCAGATCGGCAGCGAGTTGCTCCCTTTCAGATCTGGACAACGGCCGCCGATTAGCGGCGAGTTGCAGAGAGCCTCCGCGTACGCGTTTGCCTGGGTTTCTTGAAATCCTTGGTGGGTTTACGAGCGCTTGAGATTGCTGTGCCCCTGGCGCAGATAAAACGGCCTGGTGTGCGAGGGCTTCTTTAAGCATTCTCTCCACGTCCTGCTTTGAGTAAATAGCATCGGTCTTTCCCGCATTCAGAGGAGGTGCTGGTATTGTTCGGAGCTTGCCAAGGGCCAGCACTGCAAAAAAGCAGAACAAGACCGCGGCTAAAGCGACCCCACCTTTCAACCAAATTGGCGATAGATCGAAAAACTCTCTGAGGGCAGCAAGCGCAGATCTCTTTCTAGAGACCTCAAAATGAGACCGTCTATCCGTCGAAGGAAATCCATTCAGTGCCTCTTGTTTCCACGCTCCGATCGATTCTCGAAGCTGGCCAAAAGAAGCAATCTCGGATTTACAGACCGTGCAATGCTGCAGGTGCTCTTCGAAACCGGGCGCTTCGCTATCGCCACGCTCGCCATAGAGAAAGGAGATCAGATCGTTTTCGCGTCCACAAGTCGGGTCAATTGTTTTTGATTTCATGTTGCTATCCAACCTCAAGCTGCCTCACTGCCGAATTTTTGAAGTCTCATTTGCAATTGCTTCATAGCTGTGTACAGCCTACTTTTCACCGTACTCAAAGGCAGATCGAGGGTATCGGCAATCTCACGAAAAGTAAGCTCTTCAAACTCTTTCATCACAACAATCTGGCGCAGATCTACGGGCAAACTGTTAACAGCGCAACGCACCGCTTCGGTTATTTGCCTGCTCTCAACCGTACGTGCAGGTGAAAAACTGACTGGGGCAGAAAACTTAGCCGCGTCTCTTTCTTGTTCGTCCTCCAGGGCCGCTTCATTTCTGACTTTTGCCCGACGCTGTCGGGTGATGCACTGGTTAACCGCAATCCGGTGTAGCCATGACGAAACCTTTGCTTCGCCACGGAAGCCACGCAAGCTCCGAAACGCGGCTAGAAAAGTTTCCTGAGTGGCATCACGAGCATCCTCCTCACGGCCCAAAATGCCGAACGCCAGCACGAAGATTCTGCGCTCCCAGCGCCGCACAATCTCACTGAAGGCCTCAGCATCGCCGGTCAGAGCGCGTTCTACAATGTTCTCGTCGCTGGGTATAGTTTCCATTCGTTGGCCATTGCGTGGCCTGAAGCCTCCTTAACCCGCTCCGCCGGGCTCACGGATTTAGACGCTTTAGGACCGCATGCAGTCGACAAAAGGCAGTCAGTAAGTCCAAGTAGCGTCTCAGTATCGAGGGATTTCTTCCTTCTCGCCGGTTTGGTGTTAAACGATGCCAAAAGCCGTTGACACAAAAGCACTTGCTCAACCATAATAGGCCGGTGCCGCTGAGACCAGTTCGGCACGTCATCCTGCCACTAATCGATCCAAACAAGATATTACCGCCGGAAACTTGCGAATGCTCGAAAAACTTGGACGAATCCGTCTCCTCTTCATCGTACTAGGTGTGTTGTTGCTGGTCGGCCTACTGCCGCTGGCCTTCGCAGGCTTCCTCCTGTCCGGACGCAGTGCCGATGAGTTGCGGTCTGTAGAGGGTCGGTATCAAGCGCAACTCGTGCAAGACAAGGCGCGCCAAATCGAGCTTTATGGTCAGCGTTATAGGGATGTGGTCACAGGCCTCGCCCGTGCTTTCGAGATAGCCGGCGGTATTCAAGCGTTCGACGATCAAGGGTACGATCGCCGGTTACAAAAAACCCTGCAGGAAGATCCCAATCTAATCGCCCTCGCACTATGGCCTGTTGACGGTAAACTGCACAGAGCTTTTCAACCCGACGTCATTAAGTTGGAAGAGGTTAATCAACGCGTCAGTGAGGTTCTCGCTCGCATGAACGGCCGGGGACTGGTTGTTAGTCGTCCACAGGTCATTCGTTCCGGCCAAGAGATGGCGCTTACCATCGCTGCACCAGTCCTCGGTGGACCGGACGGCCGTGATGTGGTAGCTGCTGTAGTAGCGGTCGTTTCCTTTCAGGAAGTTTTTACGGCTGTACAGCAGCCAACTTCGAAGAGTGAGCGTGAACTGCTGGATGCCGGGCTTCCGGTTGTCTTCGTCGTGGATCAAAACGGTCGCGCGGTCGCACATCCAGACGCCAGCGTAGCTTTCTCGGCTAGGCCAATGACGGACCTGAAGGTCGTGCAAGACTGGCAGGAGTCAGGGGCAAAGGTGCAGTCAGCACTGGCTCCATTCTCCGCGACGCGAGATGGCCGCACAGTGGAGATGTTGGGGTCATACGCGACGGCAGAGCTGGACAAGAATTCACGACTGGGTGTGATTGCTATTCAAGATGAGGCGGCCGCCCTGAAATCTGTTGCTGACATGCGTTGGCAGACACTATGGATAAGTTTAGTAGCTGGACTAATAACAATCCTGATAGGTGTTTTCTTCGCAAACAAACTCACGCATCCAGTCCGCGAGCTGGCGGGCGGCGCACATCGCATCGCTTCGGGCGACTTCTCGCAACGAATCAGAGTCACAAGTCGCACAGAACTGGGTGATCTAGGTAATTCTTTCAATCTGATGACAGATCAGATCGAGCATTTCATCAAGGATCTGCAAAAGTCAGCCGAAGAAAACAGAGAGCTTTTTATCGGCACGGTCAAAGGTTTGGCGGCTGCAATCGACGGTAAAGACCCTTACACACGAGGTCACTCGGAACGTGTCTCGCGGTTCTCGATCGCGATAGCTCAACGCCTCGGTGTGCCGGACGATGAAGTTGAGAAGATTAGGATCAGCGCGCTTCTGCATGATGTCGGCAAGATCGGTATCGACGACAGCATACTCAAAAAGCCTTCCGCGCTCACTGACGAAGAGTACGAAGTGATGAAGAAGCATCCTCAAAAGGGCTACAAGATCATGTCGCAGATTCCAGCGATGAAAGAGTTCCTGCCTGGAATGTACATGCATCATGAAATGGTGGACGGAAAGGGCTATCCACAAGGTTTGAAGGGCGACGAGATTCCCCTCATGGGTAAAATTGTGGCGGTCGCAGACACTTTTGATGCGATGACAACGGAGCGGCCATACCAGAAAGCGATGAAGTTTGATGATGCGCTGGCACGCATCGAGAGTTTTGTTAATACTCGTTACGATGCTGAGGTTGTTGCCGCACTGGTGGCAGCGTGCAAGGAAGGTCAGATTCGGCCCGGGTCTGTAAAACTAAGGAAGCCGGGGAGTCCAATACCACCGACAATCGAGTCGGTTGAAGTTGGGCTTAAATGAGCCGGAACGCAGAAACGCTGCAGAGCAAACCACACAGCCGCCAAAGCAGGATGCAACTGAGGCGCCAAATAGACTCGGGCACCAACCAGTTCTCGATCAATCCGCTCCCGAGCCCGTGATCACGGGGGCTGGTCCGACGCCCGTGCCTGCCGTCTCTGCTCGAAGTGAAGCCACTATTGCCTCGAATGCGGAATTCAATATTCCATCGCCCACGCAGCCGGTGACGCCGAAGCAATCGGTTCGTCAGCCACAAGTGCCGTCGCGTTCTCCTTTCGCGACTTCTGTGCTGGGACTCAATCTTTCTATCGAGGAATTGCAGGCCCAGGAGGCGGCGCTTGAACAGGAATTCTCGGCAAGATTTCGACGTGCGGTTGCCGCAACGCGTGAAACTCTATCGGAGAGGCTCGATACCGTTTTCGCTGGCCGAAAGCAGATCGACGAGGAACTGTTAGATCAACTCGAGGAAGCGTTGATTGCCGCCGACATCGGCGTTCCCACTACATTAGAAATCCTTGAGACTGTGCGCCGCGGGGTCGCCCGTAAGCAAATCAACGATCTGGCAGCGTTGAAGCAAGCGATCAAGGACGAGTTGTTAAAGATTCTGCAGGCTTCAGAGAATCAGGGTATTGCGTCAGAGACAAGCGTGCCAGCGGACGTTTTGCCATACGTAATGATGATTGTGGGTGTGAATGGGGTGGGCAAGACCACGACGATTGGAAAACTGGCACAGCGAATCAAGGCCGAAGGAAATGACGTCTTGATCTGTGCCGCTGATACTTTCCGCGCAGCCGCATCGGATCAACTTGCGATTTGGGCCGAGCGGACCGGGGTACCGTTGATTCAGCAGAAACAGGGAACAGATCCCGCAGCCGTGCTTTTCGATTCATTGAAGGCGGCCAAGGCGCGCGGATCGGACGTGCTGATTGTAGATACGGCGGGGCGTCTCCACACAAAATCAAACCTAATGTCAGAGTTGGAGAAGATGAAGCGAGTGGCGGGGCGAGAAGTTGCAGGAGCGCCTCATGAAACGCTACTGGTAGTTGACGCGGTGACGGGACAAAACGGACTGGAGCAGGCGCGGCAGTTCCTGAAGATAGCAGGGGTCACTGGCATCGTATTGACTAAGCTAGACGGAACGGCAAAAGGTGGAATTGCAGTTGCGATCGCAAAGGAACTCAACCTGCCGATTCGCTACGCGGGTATAGGGGAAAAGGTAGACGATCTTGTGGTCTTCAATGCTGAGCAATACGTTGAAGGGCTTTTCTCGTGATGCAGGTTAGTAGGCGATGCGATTGTCAAAACGAAATCATTTCTCATATATCATTTGACATTTCTCATTTGGCCATTTAGCGGAAATCTGTGTCTATTGGAATTTGCAGTTGAGCTTCCCACGACTTCAAATTGTGCTCAAGGCGGGAGCCAATGATAAATGAGAAATGTCAAATGATATATGACCAATAG
>WNGI01014446.1_pt2 | contig 12725 bp, 9 predicted proteins | sample 5400621 | NCBI WGS metagenome assembly WNGI01 (sample SAMN13153374, study PRJNA577476) | soil metagenome | isolation source: 20 cm soil or saprolite under Garry oak tree replicate 1 | place: USA:California | collected 2016-06-15 | reverse complement strand
GAGGGCGGCTCCTCGACCATCACGTCGAGCCCGGCCGCCGCGATCTGTCGGTCCTTCAGGGCCTTGTACAGCGCGTTCTCGTCGATGACCGGCCCCCGGCACGTGTTGATGATCACCGCGCTCTTCTTCATCATGGCGAGCTCGCGCGCGCCGATCAGGTTGCGCGTGGTGTCGTCGAGCGGCACGTGCAGGCTGACGATGTCGGAGGTGCGCAGCAGCTCGGTGAAGAGCACGAAGCGGACGCCGAGCGCGTCTTCCTGGTCCTCGGAGAGCCGCGCGATGTCGTAGTACTGCACGCGCATGTCGAAGGCCGCCGCCCGGCGCGCCACTTTCTTGCCGATGTTGCCGAGGCCCACGATGCCGAGCGTGCGGCCCGACATCTCGTAGACGGGCGGGTCGGCGATGCTCGGACGCCACTTGCCGGCGACGACGTCGTTGTGGAAGCTCACGAGCCGTTTCAGCACGGCCAGCATGAGCAGGATGGCGTGCTCGGAGACGGCGATGGCGTTGGCGCCGCCGTTGTTGGCGACGGGCACCTTGGCTTTGCGCGCAGCCTCGACGTCCACGCGGTCGTAGCCGGCGCTGAGGAGCTGGACCAGCTTGAGCTTGGGCGCCGAGCGGAAGAACTCGCCGCCCATCTGGCGGGCGAGGCCGAGGTAGTACTCGGCGTCGGTCGCCTCCTTGTAGAACTCGGGGGTGCCGGGATCGACGACGATCAGCTCGAAGCCCGGCGGCGTCATCGACCGCGCGATGTCCACGACCGCGTCGGGTTGCTTGGGCGCGAACAGGATCTTGGCCATCACGGGTGCGCCAGGGGAATCGTCGCGGTGAGCACAGGATCGTTGCCGAGGACGCGCGTGGTGTGGCCTTTGCCGGTCGTGTCCTCGACGAGGCGGGCGTCGCCGGGGCCGAAGACGTGCTTGGAGCCGTCGCCCAGCCCGATCTCGAGCTGGCCGGACAGGATGATCACGAACTGGCGCCGCGGCGCCGGATGCCAGTCGATGAACTCACCGCGCGGCCACTCGCGGAACGAGATCTGCGTGGTCGGCAATCCCTTGGCCCAGTCGGGCTTCTTGCCCAGGTCGAAGGACTCGATGTGCGAGTGCCCATCGGGGCCCGTGTAGAGTCGGTGTGTCTTCATCGTGGTCTCCTCACCGGCTGTTCTTGAAACCGTAGAGCTGCGCAGCGTTGTCGCACACGATCTTTCGCCGCACGTCGGCGGGCAGGTGGCCGAGCTCGCGCTGGATGTACTCGCGGGAGTCGGGCCAGACACCGTCGGGATGCGGGAAGTCGGATCCCCACATGATCTTGTCCTGGCCGAGCTCGTCCAGGAGCTTGATGCCCACGGGATCGGTCTGATACGTGGCCCAGCACTGGCGCTTCCAGTACTCGCTGGGCGGCATCGTGAGGTCCAGGTCCTTGAACTGGTCTTCCCACTCACCGTCCATGCGCCAGAGGACGTAGGGGATCCATCCGATCCCGGCCTCGCCGAGCACGACGCGCACCCGCGGATGGTGCTCGAGCACGCCGCCGTAGATCAGCGCCATCAGGACGTTGGCCATGTTGATCTGGAAGCCGGTGATGTGGGTCGCGAACGCGGAGCGCGCCTTGCGAAGCTCGGCCGGCGTGACGTCGGCGCCCGCGCGGGACGGGTCGCCGCCGATCATCACGAGCTTCTGAAGGTGGTCGGGGAGCCGGGCGCCGATCGTGTGGAAGTGGAGCGGCAGGCCGGAGGCGTCGACGACCTCCCACAGCGGTTTCCAGTAGGGATCCCAGAGCGGGGTCAGCTCCGTCGAGTTCGCGATGTCGAGTCCGCGCAGCACGCCGCGCTTGGCCACACGCTCGACCTCGGTGATGGCCGCCTCGATCGGATGATTCGGGATCGACGCCAGACCGCCGTAGCGCTCGGGATGCGTCGCGCAGAAATCGGCCAGCCACTCGTTGTAGATCCGCATGACCTCGACGGCGGCCTCGGGATCGCCGAGCCGCCCGGTGACGCCGAGGATGCCGTAGAGGATCTCGGCCTGAACGCCGTCGCGATCCTGGTCGCGCAAGCGGAGATCCGGATCGGTGAGGCGCCGGATGCCGCGCTTGCCGTCGTCGTAGAGCCCCGTGGAGGCCATGCGGTCCGAGCGATGGATGCGCCCGGGCACGTACTCGCGGCCCGCCGCGCCCATGCCGCAGGCCAGGCCGAGGTTGGCGCCCTTCTTCGTCGTCCAGCGCGGGCCCTTCGGGCCATCGACCACGTGCGGCATCCGGTCGCGCCACTCGGTGGAGGCGTTGGTGACGAACAGGTCGGGCGGCAGCCAGCACAGGTCGATGTGGCAGTCGGCGGAGATCATCTCGTAACGCATCCCTGTCTCCTCACGCGAACGTCCTCGGGCGCGTCAGATGATAAGCGACGTCGTGTCCCGCGGAAAGTCGCGGCGCGCTGGACGCTGTCGCGAATCCAGTCTAGGATTCGGGCCACATCCTGTCGGCAAAGGAGTCCCATGATCTCACCCGAGGAACGCGCGGTCCGCGTCGATCTCGCTGCCTGCTATCGGCTGGTGGCTCGGTACGGCTGGGAAGACCTGGTGTTCACGCACATCTCGGCGCGGGTGCCGGGCGCCGGCGACCAGTTCTTGATCAACCCCTATGGCATGTTCTTCGACGAGATCACGGCGTCGAGCCTGGTGAAGGTCGATCTCCAGGGCAACAAGCTCGACGACTCGCCGTACCCGGTGAACCCGGCGGGCTTCGTGATCCACAGTGCCATCCACGCCGCCCGCCACGACGTTCAGTGCGTGCTGCACACCCACACGCTCAACGGCGTCGCCGTCTCGACGCAGCGGGCGGGCCTCCTGCCGATCTCCCAGCACGCGCTGTTCGCGCTGCCGCGCCTCGCGTATCACGACTTCGAAGGCCCGGCGCTCAACGACGACGAGAAGCCGCGGCTGGTCGCCGACCTCGGTGACCGGACCTCGCTGATCCTGCGCAACCACGGGCTGCTCACGGTGGGGGAGACGATCGCCGACGCGTTCATCGCCATGTACTACCTGGAAGCGTCGTGCGCGATCCAGGTGCGCGCGCAGTCGGGGGGCGGCGAGCTGATCTCGGTCCCCAAGGAGATCATGGAGACCGGCTACGCCGAGGCCGAGCGGGCGCAGCGTCGCCGCGGCGGCGCTGGCGCCATCGTGTGGCCGGGGCTCCTGCGGCGCCTCGACCGCACGGATCCGTCCTACCGCAACTAGGCCCGGGCTTCGCGGGGATCGCCGCCGACGAGCATCGTCCGCGCGGCGGCGATCTCCTCCTGCACCGCGTCCGGCCCGCGGAAGACCCGGTCGGCCTTGCGGTACCAGTAGCGCGCGTTGTCGAGATCGCCCTCGAGCGTGTGCACGATGCCGTGCAGCCAGGCGGCCGGCGTCGACTTCTCCTTCTGGACGATCTCGTGAGCCTGCTGCCACGCTCCCGTCGCCAGGAGCTCGACCACTTCGATCAATCGATCACTCATCGTCGCCTCCGCGCCGCCGTCTGACGGGCGGCGCCATCGTGGAGTGTCACGCATCACGGTGGCGTGTGTCACCGTCGACATCGTACTCGCCGCGCTTCGAGTCGGCGCCCCACGGGCACCTCCTGGACCAGATCGTCGATCTCTCTGGGCCCATGGGCATCGCCTACGAGCGGAGCGTCGGCTTCTACAAGGATGCCCACACCCACGATCGACCGATGCTCGTGATGCCGCGCGGCTCCTGCGTCGTGAAGGTGAGGACCGGCGGCTCGCGATCGAGCTACGAGATCGACCAGGCGTCGGTGCTGATCGTTCCTCGTGGCCTCGCGCACGAGGACGAGGGCGTCACGTCCATCTTCGACACCGTCGCGCTCTATCCGTCGGCCTCGCTGCTCAGCGAGGTCGCCGCCGACGAGAAGATTTCCAGGTCGCGCGTCGAGACGGTGTTCGGCCGCTGCCAGAAGCTCGCGCGAAGTCGCTGGCTGGAGCAGCTCCTCGAGGCGTACGTGTTCGCGCGAGTGGTGTCACGCCGCGAGAGCGCACGGACGCTGGCGTTCTTCGAGCGACAGCTGCTGGTCGAGCTGCTGGCCTGCGCGCGGGCGACGAAGAAGCCGGCCGCCCGCGGCGTGCCCGAGACGCCGGGAGACACCGTGACGGGTCGGGCCGTGCGCCACATCGAGTCCAATCTCTTCTCGCCGCTCCCGCTGGCGGCGATCGCGCGTCTGGCCTTTTCCAGCCCGTCGACGCTCCGGCACTTCCGCCGCGACACGGGCAAGACCCCGCATGCCTACATCAAGATCCGGCGGCTCGAGGAGGCCCGGCGCCTGATCGCCGCCGGCCGGAATCCCATCGGTGACGTCGCGTCGCTCGTGGGCTACGAGAACTTCGGATCGTTCAGCACGGCCTTCAAGAACCACTTCGGCGCGTCACCCTCGTCGTTTCGCAAAACGAGGCGCCGATGATCGACGGGCGCGTCACGACGCCATGGGGCGCTTGTGTCAGGACCGGCTCTACCCGATGATGTGCGCCCAGCCGGGATGTAGCGCGAGGCAAGGAGCGTCATGGACGTCGAGTCAGCCGCAGAGCGACAGATCGCACGCATCAACGTGGCGGCCGAGCGTGATTATCTGCGAGCCGTGCTCGCGTTTCTGCGCGAGGCCACCGGAGGGCTCGGCCTCGGGACGCCGGAGGTGTCGCGGCTCGAGCGCGCGGTCGAGACCGTCTGCCTGAACGTCGTCGAGCGTGGGTTCGGACCGGGCGACCGGGCGAGCTTCGATGTCGCGCTCCTGCGCTGGCCCGGACACCTCGTGGTGGTCGTGGAGGACCAGGGCCTGCCCTTCGACTTCATGACGCTCGAGGCCGGCTCCGGCGCCGGACTCGCGGGAGCGTCACTGGCGGGCCTCGCCGATACGGTGCGCTTCCTGAATCGTGGCACCCGCGGGAACCGCGTCGAGATCGTCAAGCGTCTTCCGTTCGCGCACATCCAGGCCTACATGGCCGGAGGCCAGGCCGCGCCGGTGACTCCGCCGCCGTCCACCACGTCGCCATCCACCGCCGCGACGGCGCCCGTGACGGTGAGCGTGATGACGCCCGACGACGCCATCGCCGTGGCGCGCTGCACGTACGCCGTCTACGGCTACACGTTGCCGGACGACTACCTCTACTTCCCGGACCGCATGTGCGAGATGCTCCGCGGCGGCCTGCTCGAGGTGTACATCGGCACCACGCCCGACGGTGAGGTCGCGAGCTGCCTCACCTGCGAGGTTGCGCATGCCGGCGCCCCTGTCGGCTACCTCGGCGAAGGCCTGGTCGACCCGCGCTTCCGCCACCATGGCCTGCTCGAGCAGATGCTCAGGTTCGCTCAGCGCCAGATCGCGGGGACCGCCTCGAAAGCGCGTACGGCAACCATGCTCTCCTTTCTGAAGACGAACGAAGGCCCGCGGCGGGTCGTCTACGCGCCTGCGCATCACCGAAAGATGATCGAGCGTCTCTACGAGCACGGAGTGTTCCGGCGCGACCTGAAGGATGCATCCGCCCTGGCCATTCCGGCGAATGGCGCGCAGGTGAGCGTCGACGTCTCCATCGAGTGGAGCGAAGCGTCCCTCCGCGTCACCGCCTACGGCGCCGACCTCCCGGATCTCGTGCGCGCGCGGCTGCGCGAGCTGTGCCGGCGCCGGATCGACTGGATCGGCCTCGACCTGCCGCTGTCGCATCCCGAAGCCGGACAGATGTGTGCGTCTCTCGAGGCTCTGGGGCTCTTCTTCGCCGGAATCGTTCCCGATCTCGTCGGCGACGATATCTTGCGGCTGCAGTACCTGAACGAGATCGAGGTTGACGTGGCGTCGGCGCAGATCGCGTCGGACTTCGGCAAGGATCTGTTCGCCTACGTCGTGCGGGCGATGGCCCAGGCGTCCGGCGCGTCCCCCCAATAGCCTGGGTCGGGCCCCTCGGGCGATGACGCTGAGCGGTGGCGCAGTCGCGATGTGCGCGGCTCAGGCGTGCGCCCAGATCGGCGCCTTCAGTGTGGCGGCGCTCCTGCCGACACTGATCTCCGCGTGGTCGCTGAGCAACACCGAAGCTGGGTGGATCAGCGGGATCTACTACGCGGCGTACACGATCGTGGTGCCGCTGCTCTCCTCGCTCACAGATCGCGTGGATCCCAAACGCGTCTATCTCGGCTCCGTCGCTCTGACCGCCGTCGCCTTCGCCGGGTTCGCGTGGGTCGCGACCGGCTTCTGGTCGGCGCTCGTGTTCCGAGCGCTCATGGGCGCCGGGTGGGCCGGCAGCTACATGCCGGGGCTCAAGGCGTTGAGCGACCTGACCGAGGGTCCGCAGCAGTCCCGAGCCGTTGCCGCGCACGCGGCGGCGGTCGGCGTGAGCGGGGCGCTCTCGTTCGGCATCGCCGGCGCCGTCAACGCCTGGCTCGGCTGGCAATGGGCATTGGTTCCAGGCGCGCTGGGCGCCGCGCTCGCATTCGTGCTGGTGCTGGTCGGCCTGCCGGCCCGACCCCTTCCGGCGGCCCCCGGTCCGCGCGGCGCACTGCTGGACTTCCGACCGGTCCTTCGCAACCGGTCGGCGCTCGCCTATTCGATCGCGTACTGCGTGCACACGTGGGAGATGTCTGCGCTGCGCGGCTGGGTCGTCACATTTCTGACGTTCGTGGCCGCCCAGACCTCCAGCGCCTGGACGCCACTGGCGCCCGCCACCGTCGCCAGCGTCATGGGCCTCGTCGGCGTGTGGGCGAGCGTCTGGGGCAACGAGCTGTCCATTCGATTCGGCCGCCGCCGATTCATCCTCGGGACGATGCTCATCTCCGCGGCGTTTGCGGCGGTGATCGGTTTCAGTGCAGCGCTGCCGTACGCCGGTGCGGCCGCTCTCGTACTGCTGTACGCGGTGCTGATCTGGTCGGACTCGTCGTCGCTGACAGCGGGTAGCGCCGGCAGCGCCGAGCCTGGCCGGCGTGGTGCGACGCTGGCTGTCCACTCGACGCTTGGCTACGCCGGCGGTTTCCTGGGTCCGCTGGCGCTCGGCGCGATGCTCGATCTCCTCGGCGGCGCGAGCGTGCTGGGATGGGGGTTGGCATTCGGCCACGTCACCGTGGCCTTGCTCCTGGGAGCGCTGACGTTCGTGTGGTTACGCCCGGCCGATCTCGCCGGCGATCGTTCGATGTCTCTGCCACAGCCCCTGCGCCACCCCTGAATCGAGCCTGACCTCGGCCCGCTCAGGCGTCCGTTCGGAGACTACCCGGGGAGGTGTGGGGCGAAGCAACGTGCGGCCTTCAGGCATGTTCGTGATGACCTGTCCGACCACAATGCGGTGCTATCATCCCCTGGGATGCTTCTGCGCCGGCAAAAGTCGCTCGTGATCGGCGTCGCCGTGGTGTGGATCTTCACGGGCCCAATCGCTATGGTGTTCAGTGGTTGCGCCGCGATGGCGGGCATGTGCGAAGCGCCATGCGGCACCGGGGCTCCGATGGTTGCCGCAGCTGAAACCGTGCCTATCCTTACGCCGGTCCGTGCGTCTGTGCCCGCGACGGCGGAGTCCTGCCCTCGCGGCGTCGTCCGTGTCGTCGAGCTTCCTCCCAGACCTGCTTCCCTCTCCGCCTAGCCCGTAGTCTGTCCGCATAACGGGAACGCGCCGGCCGGAGTCCGTATTCCGCCCGGGGGAGGGAGTGCCCGAGTCCGTGATCAACTGGCTCATCGAGACGTCGCTGCGCAACCGCTTCCTGGTGGTTGGCTTCTTCCTGCTCGTCGGCGCCTGGGGATACTGGGCGCTGCTGACGACGCCAATCGACGCCATCCCCGATCTCAGCGACAACCAGGTCATCGTCTTCACCGACTGGACGGGCCGCTCGCCTCAGGAGATCGAGGACCAGATCACGTATCCGCTCACCGTGAGCCTCCAGGGTCTTCCCGGCGTCCGTGTCGTCCGCTCGTCGTCCGCGTTCGGGTTCTCGATGATCAACGTGATCTTCGAGGATGCGGTGGATCTCTACTTCGCGCGCTCCCGCGTCCTCGAACGGCTCAATCTCCTGACGAAGTCCCTTCCCACCGGCGTGGTGCCCACGCTGGGGCCGGACGCCACCGGCGTGGGCCACGTCTTCTGGTACACGGTCGAGGGGAAAGGCTATTCGCTGAGGGACCTTCGCTCCATCCAGGACTGGTTCATCCGCTACCAGCTCAACTCCGTGCCGGGCGTCGCCGAGGTCGCCAGCATCGGCGGCACGGTCCAGCAGTACCAGATCGACGTCGATCCCACCCGGCTGCGGGCCTACAAAATTCCGCTGTCCGCCGTAGTCGACGCCGTCGTGCGAAGCAACCGCAACGTCGGCGGCAACGTCATCGAGGCGAGCGGGACCTGGTCGGTGATCCGCGGGCTCGGTCTGATCGAGAACGTGCATGACATCGAGCACATCGTCGTCGGCGCCGAGAACGGTGTTCCCATCTTCGTCAGGCAAGTGGCGTCGGTGAAGATCGGCGACGCCTTCCGGGCCGCCGCGCTGGTGAAGGGCACTGAGGAAGCCGTGGGCGGCGTGGTGGTGGCCCGCTACGGCGTCAGCACAGTGGACGTGATCAACCGGGTGAAGGACAAGATCCAGGCGCTTCAGGCCGGGCTGCCCCGAGGCGTCAGGCTCGTGCCGTTCTACGACCGCTCGGCGTTGATCGAGCGCGCGGTGGACACGCTGAAGCGAGCGCTGATCGAGGAGACCATCGTCGTGACGGTCGTCAACATCCTCTTCCTTCTGAACCTCCGCTCGGTGTTGATCGTCACGATTCCGCTGCCGCTCGCGGTGCTGACGGCGTTTCTCTTCATGCGGTACCTCGGAATCAGCTCCAACATCATGTCGCTGGCGGGGATCGCCATCGCGATCGGTGTTCTGGTGGACGCGGCGATCGTGGTGACCGAGAACGCCTTCCGCTTCGTGGAGCAGCGGGGCGTCAATACCCGCAATCGCCGTCGGGTCGCCGAGACGGTGTTGGACGCCACGCGGCTCGTGGGCCGGCCCATCTTCTTCTCGCTCGCCATCATCATCCTGGCGTTCCTACCGGTGTTCGCCCTCACCGGCCAGGAGGGCAAGCTGTTTCACCCGCTCGCGTACACCAAGACGTTGGCCATGGCCGGGGCGACGATCCTGTCGGTGACGCTCGTTCCCGTGCTCTGCAGTCTCCTCATCGGCGGCAGGGTTCGGGGCGAAGAGCACAACCCGGTGATGCGCCCGCTGGTGTGGCTGTATCGCCCCGTGCTCGACCTCGCGCTGCGGTATCGCGCCGTCACGCTGGCCGGCGCTCTCGTCGTCGTGGTCGGTGCCGTCGCGCTGGTGCCTCGCATTGGCTCCGAGTTCATGCCTCCATTGAACGAAGGCGATCTCATGTTCATGCCGGTCACCGATCCGTCCATCGGCCTCGGCCAGGCGATCGAGATCACCCGGAAGCAAAACGAGGCGCTGCAGAAGTTTCCGGAGGTCGCCTCGGTCGTCGCCAAGATCGCGCGGGCGGACACGTCGACGGACCCGGCACCGGTCAACATGACGGAGACCGTCGTGAATCTGAAGCCGGCACGCGAATGGCGGCTGGGGATGACGCGCGACAAGCTCATCGGCGAGCTGGACGTAGCGACCACGCTGCCCGGCGTGTCGAACATCTGGACCCAGCCGATCATCAATCGCATCAACATGCTGACGACCGGCATCAGGTCCGAGGTCGGCGTGAAGGTCTTCGGGAACGACCTCAACGTCCTCCAGGAGGGGGCCCGGGCCGTCGCCGACGCGCTGCGCTCGGTCCCGGGCGCTGTGGACGTCTATCCCGAACAGGTGACCGGCGCGCCCTACCTCGACGTGCGCGTGAACCGGGAAGCCGCGGCCCGCTATGGCATCACGGTCGGCGCGATCCAGGACGTCATCGAGACCGCAGTAGGAGAGACGAACCTCACGCTGACGATCGAGGGGCGCCAACGGTTCCCGGTGCGCGTCCGCTACGCTCCCGAATACCGCAGCGACCCCGCCGCGCTGGCCGGAGTCCTTGTGACGGCGCCCAACGGCACGCAGGTGCCGCTGGGGCAGGTCGCGGAGATTCGTCACGTGTCAGGGCCGTCCATGATCTCGAGCGAGAACGGCCTGCTCGTCGTGACCGTGCTGCTCAACGTGCGCGGGCGCGACGTCGGCAGCTTCGTCGAAGAGGCGCGCCGGGTCATCGCCGAGCGAGTCGCGTTGCCCCAAGGCTCGTACATCGAGTGGAGCGGCCAGTACGAGAACGAGCGCCGGGCTCGCGAGCGCCTGCAGATCGTCATCCCACTGGTGCTCATCGTGATCTTCGTGTTGCTCTATCTGACCTATCGATCGGTGCTCGACGCCGCCCAGGTGCTCCTCGCCGTGCCCTTCGGCCTGGCCGGCGGCATCTATCTGCTCTATGCCCTCGGCTACAACTTCTCGGTCGCCGTCTGGGTCGGATTCATCGCGCTGTTCGGCACCGCCGTCCAGACGGCGGTCGTCATGGTGATCTACCTCGAAGAGGCCGTGAGCAAGAAGCGCGAGGCGCTCGACGGCCGGCTCACCCGCGAGGCGCTGATGGAGGCGGTCAAGGAAGGCGCGCTGCTGCGGCTCCGTCCCAAGGTGATGACCGTCTCGACGGTGGTCGCGAGCCTGCTGCCGATCATGTGGAGCCATTCGACCGGCGCCGAGGTGATGAAGCCGCTGGCGACGCCGGTGTTGGGCGGCATGGTCAGCTCGCTCGGTCTGGTGCTGATCGTCACGCCTGTCATCTTCTACTGGTTGAGGGAACGCGAACTGCGCAAAGCTCAAAAGGAGGGAACGTCAATGAGGCGTGTCACTGCAGTCGTCACAGCGCTCGTTTTGACGCTCGGGATCGCCGGCGGTGCGTGGACAGCCGAGAAAGCAATCGCGACCCAGAAGACCAAGGACGTGCTCGTCATGCTGAAGAGCGAGTCCGGGCAGTGGAAGGAGGGCAAGAACTCCTTCGTCCTGGAGCTCACGTCGCCCACGGATCAGCAGCCGGTCGACGCCGGGAAGGTCTCGTTGAATACGAGCATGGCGATGCCGGGCATGGCTCCGATGATCACGGGGGCGACCCTGACACCGGAGAAGCCCGGACGATACACGGGGACGATCGAGTTTTCCGACCGCGGCACGCGCCAGGTGACGGTGACCTGGGACGGGCCGGCTGGGAAAGGCTCGACGAAATTCTCCGTCCCGGTTCGGTGACGGCCATGAGGCGATCGCAATGCGTGTCGTTCGTCTGGGCACTGGCAGTCGTGGTGCTCGGGGCCAGCACTGCCGTCGCTCAGTCGGCAGGAGACGTCACCGTCGACGAGCTGGTGACCCGCTCCTTGGCCGACAACCCTGATCTCCGTGCGGCGCACGCCGAGGTTGACGCGGCGATTGGCCGGCTTCGGCAAGCCGGCTTGCGCCCTAACCCGATGCTGGAGCTGGGAGGGCAGAAAGCACTCAGCTCCGACAACAACCTCACCGTGGGAGTCAGCCTGCCGTTGGACCTCAACGGGCGCAAGGAGGGTCGCATCGGCGTCGCCGAACGCGAACTCGAGCTCAAGCGCGCCCAGGTGCGCGACCGCGAGCGTCGTCTGGCGGCCGACGTGCGGATGAAGGCGGGCGAGCTGCTGGCGGCGCGCCGCGGTCTCGACGTGGCCGATGAGCTGCTGCGATTGAATCGTGACGCCTTGAGGCTAGTGCGGGATCGGGTTCGCCAGGGCGCTACACCGGCGCTCGACGAGACTCTCGCGCTTGTCGAGGTCAACCGTCTTGACGCGAACCGTCAGATGCAGGCCAGTCGGGTCGAGGTCGTGTCGCTTCAGCTCAAGGCGCTGGCCGGCATGGCGCCAGATGCTCCGCTCGCACTTCGTGGCGATCTGGTCTCGAGTGCCGACCCGCCCGCCGTCGAGGATGCCATCCGGTTGGCGCTGGCCACACGGCCGGATCTCGACGCCGCGCGGGTGGACGTCTCGGCGAGCCACGCCAGAGTTCGCAAGGAGCAGGCCGAGGGGCGTTGGGACGCCCGCGTCAACGTCGGCTATCAGCGTCAGGACATGGGATTCGGCCTGCTCGGGTTGACCCCGAGCGGCACCACGCGGCCGATTCAGGATGTCTTCCACTTCTTCGGTGCCGGCGTGAGCGTCATGCTCCCCGTTCGAAATCGCAACCAGGGCAACATCGCCGCGGCCCAGGCCGAGACGCGGGCCGCCGAGCGGCGGGTCGAGTTCGCGGAGCTCCTGGTGCGCCAGGAAGTCGCCGCCGCCCTCGCTCAATACGCCGCGGCGCGCCGATCGCTCGAGATCTACGGGCGGGGCGTGCGCGACGTCGCCGCGCGAAATCTCGACGTCGTGCGCCAGAGCTATGCGCTGGGGCGCGGCTCACTGCTCGACGTCATCGCCGAGCAGCGGCGGTACATCGACATTGAAAATGGCTACACCGATGCGCTGAAGCAGGTGTACGACGCCGGCGTCGAGATCGCGCGCGTGACCGGCACGCCGGCGCTCGCGCCGGGGAGGTGAGCGGTGGACCGCGATGATGAGGAGATCAAAGGGCGGGCCGGGCGTCGCCACGCCGCCCTGGCGGCCGTCGGGGTGCTTCTGATGCTCCTCGGCGTGGCCGGCGGGGCCCTATGGAGCGAGCGTCGGAGTCGCGGAGATTCGGCCAAGGCGCAGGCTCCACAGGCTCGAGCGGCGTCGTCAGCGGCGGGTGCGACAGAAAGTGCTGGCAAAGGTG
>WNGI01004292.1_pt1 | contig 12725 bp, 10 predicted proteins | sample 5400621 | NCBI WGS metagenome assembly WNGI01 (sample SAMN13153374, study PRJNA577476) | soil metagenome | isolation source: 20 cm soil or saprolite under Garry oak tree replicate 1 | place: USA:California | collected 2016-06-15 | reverse complement strand
GCCCCTTCCCGCTTTTTATCGCCACCTCGGTTACGTCGAAACCGGCAACGCTCCTTTCGCTCCGGAGGTGCCCGCCAAGGTTCCCTGCCACTACATCCTCATGTCCAAAACGATCGGCTGAACAGGGGAAGGGGATTCCGTCATTTTCAATCTTTCCGACTTCAGGCAAAATACGGGCTCCACTTTAGGGGGCATGCATGAACCGCCACGCTCTTCTCGCCATCCTTTCTTTTGCCAGCCTCTCGCTCGCGCCCCTCGGCAACCATGTCGCTGCAGACGAGCAGCCCCTGTTCGGCTACTCCGTCGAATCTTCTCGGGCGGAGCGCCAGTGGGAAGAGAAGCTCCGCGCCATCCCCAGCACCGACAATCTCCGCTCTTACATGCAGCGTCTCTCTGCGCACCCGCACCACGTCGGCTCTCCCTATGACAAAGAGAACGCCGAATGGATCGCCGCAAAATTCAAGGAGTTCGGTCTCGATACGCATATCGAGCAGTTCGACGTTCTCTTTCCAACGCCCAAGGAACGCGTCGTTGAGCTTGTCGAAGGCGGGCCCAAGTTTGTCGCCAAGCTCCAGGAACCCGCTCTTCCCGAGGACCTCACCTCAAATCAGCAATCCGAGCAGCTTCCCACCTATAACGCTTACTCGATCGACGGCGACGTGACCGCTCTGCTGGTCTACGTCAACTACGGAATCCCCGAAGACTACGAACAGCTCGACCGTATGGGTATTTCCGTGAAGGGGAAGATTGTCATCGCGCGCTACTACCATTCCTGGCGCGGGATCAAACCCAAGGTTGCCGCCGAACATGGCGCCATTGGCTGCCTGATTTACTCCGACCCGCACGAGGACGGATTTGTCCCGGGAGAGACGTTCCCTTCCGGGGCCTACCGCCCGCCGGATGGCGTCCAGCGCGGCAGCGTCGCGGACATGCCGTTTTATCCCGGGGACCCGCTCACTCCGGGTGTGGGAGCCACCAAAGACGCCAAGCGGCTCAAGGTGGAAGAAGCACCCACGATCACCAAGATTCCCGTGCTGCCGATATCTTATTCCGACGCCCAGCCGCTGCTTGCCGCGCTGCGTGGGCGAGTGGCTCCGGAAGGATGGCGCGGGGGCCTTAGCGTCACCTATCACCTCGGCCCAGGCCCGGCGAAGGTTCACCTCAAAGTGAAATCCAACTGGGATAGCAAGCCGCTCTACGACGTCATCGGGAAAATTCCTGGCTCCGCTTTCCCCGATGAGTGGGTGATTCGCGGCAACCATCACGATGCCTGGGTGAACGGCGCAGAGGATCCCATCTCCGGACAGATTGCCATCCTGGAAGAAGCGCGGTCTCTCGGCGAGCTGGTCAAGTCCGGCTGGAAGCCGAAGCGCACCATCATCTATTGCGCGTGGGACGGAGAAGAACCGGGACTGCTGGGCTCGACCGAGTGGGCCGAGCAGCACTATGACGAATTGCGTGCCCACGGCGTCGCGTACATCAATTCTGACGCCAATGGCCGCGGTTATCTCGGTATCGAAGGCTCGCACACGCTTGAAAAATTCAGCAACGATATCGCCCGCGACATATCCGACCCGGAAACAAAACTAAGTGCATGGAAGCGCCTGCAACTGCGAGAAATTTCCAATGCCAAGACCCCAGAGCAGCGCGAAGAAATTCGCAAGCGCGCCGATCTTCGTGTCCCCGCGCTGGGCTCCGGCTCAGACTACACCGCGTTTCTTCAGCACGACGGTGTGGCCTCCCTCAATATCGGGTTCGGTGGTGAAGATGGCGGCGGCATCTACCACTCCATTTACGATGATTTCTATTGGTTCACGCACTTTAGCGACAGGGATTTCGTGTATGGCCGCGCCCTCGCCGAGACCGGCGGCACGGCCATGATGCGCCTGGCGGACGCGGATTTGCTTCCTTTCGAGTTCGGCGATTTTGCGGACACCGTACAGACCTACTTGAAGGAACTGAAAACACTTTCGCAAAAATTGCAGGACGACATCCGTGAACGCAACAAGGAAATCCAAGAAGGCGTTTTCAAGGCCACCGACGACCCCAAGCAGCCTCTTGTGCCGCCTTCCCCGGAAGCGGTTCCGCCGCACCTGAATTTCGCGCCCTTCGAGAACGCCGTGGATGCGCTCACGCGCAGTGCGGAGGAGTATCGCAAGGCAGTCGAGCAGGCCAATTCGAGCGGCGGAGCAATGCTCGGGTCCGCGTCGCTCGCCGAAGTCAACAAATTGCTCATCGATAGTGAGCGCAAACTTACGACCGCCGAGGGCCTTCCCAATCGCCCCTGGTTCAAACACCAGCTTTACGCCCCGGGTTTCTATACCGGCTATGCCGCCAAAACCGTACCCGCCGTTCGCGAAGCCATCGAACAAAAACAATGGAAGCAGGCCGACGAGAGGATTGTTGTTGTCGCGCGTGTCTTGCAGGATGAAGCCCAGCTCATTTCCACCGCGGCCCAAAAATTGTCGGCCGCGAAGTAAAGGTCTCCTGGTGACGCGCCAAGCAAAAATTATCCCGCGCGTGTGCCGTTCGGTACGGCGCGCTCCGGCATGGACAGAACCGGCGTGACGCCGTCCGCGTAGCCGATATCAAACAACATGCCCGCGGATACCTCGCCCGCCATCTTGCGAGATTCGAGGTTTACAACAAACAGAGCCTGGCGCCCTTCGATTTCGCGCGGGTTTTCGCGCTCTTTCTTGATGCCCGCGAGAATGGTACGCGAATGGTCGCCAAAATCCACGGTCAGCTTCATGAGTTTTTCCGAGCGCGGGATTTCCTCCACGCGCTCGATGGTGCCGACGCGAATGTCCAGCGCGTCGAGCGCCGTGATTCCGACGATAGGTTTGATGGGTGCGGGAGTGAATTCAGCCATGGCTCACCGCCGATAGTGTGCCGCGTAGTCGGGAGTAGGAATAGATGGATCGCACTTCTCGTCGCGGATCGGTGTGCCCGGCGTGAGAGGAAGAGGGATGACACCGGCCCACACCGGCAGCGCGTAGTCCGGGGCGTCGTCCTCCGGCGGGCCGACGCGAATTTTCGCCGATACTTCGGTGAGCGGCAAACAAAGGATGCTCGTGGCTTTTAGTTCTTTTTCATTTGGCTGGCGGGCATCGTTCCAGCGCCCGGGGATTATTTTTTCCGTGAAAGCATGCAGTGCTTCGAGCTTGTCTTCCGGCTCTTCGACGAGGGTGGCTTTGCCGAGGGCCACGACGGAGCGGTAATTCATGGAATGGTTAAAAACGGAGCGGGCCAGCACCAGGCCATCGGTAAGAGTTACCGTGACGCACACAGGAATCCCATCACTTGCCTGGCGCAGCATGCGGCTCGCCGCGGAACCGTGAAAATAAATCGCATCGCCGATGCGCGCGAACAATGTGGGGATCACATAGGGTTGGACATCAACGGCGAATCCCACGTGGCACACGTAACCTTCGTCGAGGATCTTGTAAATCGATTCGCGGTCGTACGCGCCGCGATGGGATTCGCGCACGACGCGCGTGCGCTCGGTTGGCGGGACGGTTTCGGGCACGGCACCCCTCTTCTCTCCGAGAAGCATGGCGCGGAGCCGGCCGCTTGGCGGCCGCCCCCTTGATTTATTGCCGGCGCTAAAGCGGCACAACTGCAGATATGCTACCACGCCCTGCGGGAACACCGCGCTTTGCCGGCCACCGGTTGGTCAAGAAGGTGCCTCCAATTTGGGTGCCTTTAACGAAAGAGAATTGCGGTACGGTTCGCATCACACACGCGGGCCCCGGAAAAAGCGGGTCGCGCTGAAGCGCGCCCTACAACGGGCGCGGAACGTATGAGAAACTAGCGGCTCGGAGAATGCGGCCACACTTTGGCGGCCCATAAAAGAGATGAGCACACCAGTGATGCACGGAACGGGGAACAAGACATTTGATATTGCCTGGGTGAGGGAACAATTTCCTTCACTAAAACTGCAGGTGAACGGGCATGCGGCAGCGTTTCTGGATGGGCCGGCCGGGACGCAGGTGCCCAAGCAAGTGATGGACGCGGTACAGAATTATTTCTTGACTGCCAACGCGAATACCAATGGCGCATTTCTGACCAGCCGGCGAAGCGATGAAATGATCCTGTCGGCGCGCGCGGCGATGGCGGATTTTTTCAATTGCGACCGCGATGAAGTTGTTTTCGGGCAGAACATGACCACCATCACGTTTGCGCTGGCGCGAGCGATTGGCAGGGAACTGAAATCTGGCGACGAGATTGTGGTGACCACACTGGACCATGATGCCAACGTCGCCCCGTGGCGCGCGCTGGAAGAAAAAGGCGTGGTGATCCGGCAGGTGGATATCCGCGAAAGCGATTGCACGCTGGATATGGAAAATCTGCGGCACAAGCTTTCGGCGAAGACCAAGCTGGTCGCCGTTGGCTATGCGTCGAACATGGTGGGAACGATCAATCCGGTTGCGGAGATCACCAAACTGGCGCACTCGGCCGGAGCGCTGATGTTTGTCGATGCGGTGCACTATGCACCGCACGGGCTGATCGACGTGAAGGCCCTGGATTGCGATTTTCTGGCGTGCTCGCCGTACAAATTCTTCGGGCCACACATGGGAACGCTTTACGGAAAGCGCAAACATCTGGAAAAGTTTACGCCCTACAAGGTGCGGCCAGCGACCAACACTCCACCGGAATCGTGGGAAACCGGGACGCAAGTGCAAGAGTTGATTGCCGGGATTGGCGCGGCCGTCGACTACATTGCGGAGCTGGGAAGACATTCGGACGCCGGCGTGAAAAGCCGCCGCGCCGCGCTCCAAGCTGCCTACCAGGCGACGCACCAATACGAAAGCGGATTGCTGAGGCGGTTGATTTCGGGGCTGCCGGCAATTCCGGGGATGCGCATCTTCGGTATCACCGATCGGCAGCGATTCGATGAACGCTGCTCGACGCTGTCTTTCCGGCTGGGTGACCACCATCCGAGGGAAATTGCTGCGTTTCTGGGCGAGCGCGGAATTTTCACCTGGGACGGGAATTTCTATGCGCTGAATCTGTCCGAGCGCCTAGGTGTGGAGCAGCATGGCGGCGTCCTGCGAGTCGGGCTGGTGCATTACAACACCCCCGAAGAAGTGCAGCGTCTGCTCGCAGCGCTTGGTGAGTTTGCGGCTCGATAGCGGATGCCCAGACGTCTTCAGCGAAGTACCAGCAGCGGGATGCCGAGACGGCATGTTTTAGATAACCGGGGAAATGGGGAAGCCCAGGCCCCTTAGGTCGTCACATAGCTTTTCGATAGATTGAAACGGAAGCCCAACGATTCCCAGCATCTCGGCTGCTTCGATGTTGCTTATCCGGTCGTCGATGAACAGAGTTTCACTTGGTGGAACGCCGAGCGCGGCGAGGCAGCGCCGATAAATGGCCAAATCGGGTTTGATGGCGCGCGCCTCGCAGGAAAGCGTGAGGTAGTCGAAGTGGCGCAGCCAGTCGAAGTTGCGTCGAGCATGACCGGCCATGTCCGATTGCATGTTGGAGAGCAGTGCGGTCTTGAATCCGGCGCTGTGAATCGCGCCCAACCACTCGACCATTTTGGCGTTGATGGAGCTCCACATCTCAAGATCCCACTCGCGGAGCTTCTCGATCATCGAATGGTGGACTTCCACGCCCGCCGATTCGGCGAACTGGCGCCAGTATTCGTGGGCACCGATATCACCGCCGTCGTAGGGATTCCGGCTGGCAATGTAAGCCGGGAAGAATTGTTCCCCGCGCATATGAAACACTTCAGCCATGCGCGCGAGATGCTCAAGGGACGGAGGACGGCAAAGAACTTCGCCGTAGTCGAAGATCACGGCGCTGATTTTTCGCTTGTTGGCGAGCGCATGGTGGTTTCGAGCGTGCATGGGAAGATTCTCCGACGACTCGTGGTGTTTCGTCCAATGAATCCATGGAGCCTCTGTGATAACTTATTGGCATGACACTAAACCTGGATGAATTGCGCTCATTCTTGACGCTGGCTTCGGAGCTTCATTTTCGAAAGGCTGCCGAGCGTTTGTTCGTATCGCAGCCGGCCCTAAGCAAGCAGATCCAGAAGCTGGAGGAAAAGACCGGAGGAGCGCTGTTTGAAAGGACGCGACGAAAGGTCGCGTTGAGGGAGGCGGGCCGTGTGCTCATCCCGCTAGCCGAGCGCCTGCTGCGGGATTCACAAGCGGCGCTGGACCGAGTGCGGCAGGCAAGCGAGGGACGAGCGGGGACACTGCGGATCGGATTCGGGATCGCCTCGGCTTCCGATCTTCTCCCGCAAACGATCCTGCGGTTTCGCAAGACCTATCCGGGAGTTGAAATACAGATGCGCGATATGTCCACCCCGGCGCAAACCAGAGCATTGCTGGAGGAACAGATCGACATTGGGATCATCCGTTTGCCTGTGGCTCGCCCCGAACTTTCCAGCTTGCCGCTCATCCGCGAGCGGCTGGTTGTGGCGGTTCCCCGTGCAACACCGTACCGCGCCAAAGATGGCCTGGCCTGCTTGCGAGACAAGCCCTTCCTGCTCATCGCCCGGGCCGCATCAACGACCTTCTATGATCACGTTCTGGCGGTGTGCCGCCGCGCCGGATTCATACCGGAGATTATTCAGGAAGCCAATGAAACGTTTACCCTCCTCAATTTGGTACGCGCCGGCCTGGGAGTCTCGCTGGTACCTCGCTCCGCGATGCGCATGAGTGTGCCCGGAGTCAGCTATCATCAACTGCCCATGCCCGAAGCGGAGTGGCAGATTGGAATCGCGTGGAACAAACTTTCCGAAAAGCATGAACTCATCACCCGGTTCTCGGAGACCATGCGCTCGGTTGTTGCCTGAACACCTCTCCTGTCGACGGCCAGGCGCCAGCCCGGTCAAAATGGCACGGCCAGCGAAGTGCGGGTATTCTTAACCACTATGAGCAAACGACCGAAGCCCATGGTGTTGACCGTGCTGGATGGCTGGGGACACCGCGCGGAGACGAAAGGCAACGCCATCGCACTGGCGCGGAAGCCGGCGTATGACCAGCTAGTCAAAGACTTTCCCAGCACCTTGATCCATACTTCGGGGCCATTTGTAGGATTGCCCGAGGGGCAGATGGGCAACAGCGAAGTGGGGCACATGAACATGGGCGCGGGGCGGATCGTGCACATGGACATCACGCGGATCGACCTGCTCATCGCCAACCATCAACTGCCAAACGTGCCGCTGTTTCAGCAATCCATGGCGCGCGGGCGAGCCCGGCAGCTGCATTTTGCGGGGTTGCTGAGTGATGGCGGGGTGCACTCGCACATTCAGCATTTGTTTGCGCTGCTGGAGATGGCCAAGCAGCAAAAAGTGGAAAAAGTGTTTGTGCACTGTTTCCTGGACGGACGCGACACGCCGCCCAACAGCGGACGCGAATACCTGCGGCAGCTGCAGCAGAAGATGCGCGAGCTGGGTGTTGGCGAGATCGCCTCGCTGGTGGGGCGCTATTACGCGATGGATCGCGACAACCGCTGGGAGCGCGTCGAGCTGGCTTACCGCGCGCTGGTTCATGGCCAAGCGGAAACGCGGACGGATGATCCGGTTGCGGCGCTCGAGCGAAGTTATGAAGCGGGCCTGACGGATGAATTTGTCAAACCCATCGTGGTGACCAAGGGAAGCGCAGCCTCAGCCGTGCCCGTGGGGCTGATCCACGACGATGACGCGGTGATTTTTTTCAACTTCCGGGCGGACCGCGCGCGACAGATGACCTCCGCGCTGGCGGCGCCGGACTTTGACAAGTTTGTTGACGCCAAGCGGCCGAAGAATCTGTTCTACGTGGGGATCACGCAGTACGACAAGAACTGGCCGTGGCTGAAATACGTGATTGCGCCGGAGAAACTGGAGCACCTCCTGGCGCAGGTGTTTGCCGATGTGCAGTTCAAGAATTTGCGGACGGCGGAGACGGAGAAGTATGCGCACGTGACGTACTTCTTCAATGGCGGCGTGGAAAAACCGTTCAGCGGAGAAGAGAGAATTCTGGTGCCGTCACCGAAGGTGGCCACCTACGATTTGAAGCCAGAAATGTCGGCGGCGGGAATTACCGACACGGTGGTGAAAGCAATCGAGAAGGACGAGTTCGACGCCATCATCATGAATTATGCGAATGCGGACATGGTGGGGCATTCCGGAAAACTGGAAGCGGCCATCCAGGCGGTCGAAGCAGTGGACGCGGGACTGGCGCGGATATATCAGGCGCTGAAGCCGCGCGGAGGAGTGTGGATTATCACCGCGGATCACGGAAATGCGGAGACCATGATCGATCCGGTGGGCGGGGGACCGCACACCTATCACACCACCAATCCGGTGCCGCTGATTCTGGTGAGCGATGACGACAAGTTACGCTTGAAGCCGGGCGGTTCGCTGCGGGACATTGCCCCGACGATGCTCGGCGTACTCGGCGAGCCCCGGCCCGCGGATATGACGGGAACTGATCTGCGCGTCATTTCGTAGCCTGATGATGAGCCGTACAACACCTACAGAAACAAAACTTGTGATTTGCGTTTGGCATCCGTTTACGGAGTGGCGGCCCAAGCCAGCCATGACCGAGGCGATTCAAAAGCGATGGCCGGGGATGCGGGTTTTGCATTTGCCGAATTACGAGCGGTTGGCGGATGAGCTGCCGGACGCGGATATTTTTGTGGGGTACTCGCTGCGCGCCGAGCAATTGAAGGAGGCCAAGAAGCTGAAGTGGATTCACTCCACGGCGGCGGGCGTGGCGCAATTGATGTATCCGCAACTGCGGGATTCCGGAATCATAGTGACGAATCCAAGTGGAATTTTCTCCGTGCCGATGGCGGAGCACACCCTGGGTCTGCTGCTCGCACTGGCCAGGAATTTTCCTGATTCGGTGCGGGGACAGGACCGCTCCCGATGGTCTCAGCAGGAGATCTGGGACAAGCCGCAACACTTGACCGAGCTCAATGGGAAGATTCTGTTGATTGTGGGGTACGGCTCGATCGGGCGGGAAGTGGCCAAGCGCGCCAGGTCGTTGGACATGCGCGTGTGGGGTGTGACGCGGTCAGGTGAAGGAGACCGCACACATGCGGAAAGGATTTTTTCCGCGGCCAAATTACCAGATGCGTTGCCGGATGCGGATTACCTGCTGATTTCAGCTCCCGAGACACTAGAAACAAAACACCTGATCGGCACGGCACAAATCGCCAGGATGAAACATGGGGCGAGACTGGTAAACGTTGGGCGCGGGTCGCTTTTGGATGAAGCCGCGCTGGTTCAGGCGCTCGAAAGTGGCGCGTTGGGCGGCGCGGCGCTGGACGTGACAGGGACCGAGCCGTTGCCGGCCGAGAGTCCGTTATGGAAGGCTCCGAATTTGTTTATCACCCCGCACACCAGCGGTGTGAGCGACCGGCTGTGGGGCCGGCAGACCACGATTTTGATCGAATTGCTGGAGAGATGGTTTGATGGACGGGAATTGTTCAACCACGTTGACTTTGCGCGCGGTTACTGATGGGAACAGGGATATTCACAACTCGCTGAGCAGAAAATTCCGCTATTTTCAGTTTGTTCAGTCGCCGACGCCGCCTTTGATGGCCTGATAGCCTTCGCGGGCGTACACCTGGAATTTCTGTTTTTTGCCTTTTTGGTCGACGATGGTCAGGGGACCACCGTCGGGTGCGACCAGCTCCACTTTAACCTTGTGAAATTTGCCGTCTTTCGCCCCGGTGGTCGGCGAGTAGGAGAGGCTGTACTGGTGGCGGAGGAATGCGGCAACATCACGAAACACGCCAGGCATCTCGCCTTCGAATTGAGGGAACCAGGCGTAGCCGCCGGTCTCCTGTGCAAAGGTCTTGAGTTGATTTTCCGCTTGCAGGTAATTCATTCGAGCCATGCTGCCCATTCCGCCATTCGCATCGACGAAGTTCTGATAGGCGCGGCCCAGGCCGACGCAAAAAATCGTGACATCACTCTGACGGAGCTGCTTCATGGTTTGATCGAGGGTGTGCTTGGAGAAGGTGTCCACGCCGCTAGCCAGGACCACCACGGACTTTTTTCCCTTTACGTCCTTTAGGCGGTCCACGGTATCAAGGATAGCGTCGAACACGTTCGATTCGCTGAACCCGGGAAAATAGAGATGGTACAGGCCTTGCATGACTTCATCTTTGTTTTGTGTGAAGTCGACTTCGATGCGGGGCTTCATGTCAAAAGTCGCGAGGGCGATCCAGTCCTTTTGCTGCAAACTGGGAAAGAGTGCGCTTGCCCAATACTTTCCGACTTGCGAGAAAAAACTGTAATAGCCACGGCTGCTGAACTCCAGGAGGAGGACCATGGTAATGGGAGCGTCCGTGGGAGCGAAGTTCGTAATGGTCTGCGGCACGCCCTCGTCGAGGATGCGGAAGTTTTCTTTTTTGAGACCGGGGATGATGTCACCGTGCTGCGTGGTGGCCACCACATCGAGCGTGACGATGGGCACGTCAACGGCAATGGTGACCCCGGCTTGTGGCGGCTGCTGCGCCGTGCCGGGTGCTGCTTGAGGCGGGGTTGGGTTCTGCTGCCGCGGCGAGGAGCCGCCCTGCGGGCCGGTGGGGGCCTGGGCAAGGACGGGATTCTCGGCCGGCGGCCAGACCAGACCGGTCGCCAGAGCCGCCAGCAGACCTATGGAAAAAATGGCCTTCATCATGCACCCCTCGATAACAATCAAAAAAATTCAAACTGGCGATGACTCTTGCCCCCGGGACGACGAGGTCGCCAAGATGCGGTTGAATTTAGGCAACCTAACGCCGATGCCGTGGCCAAGCGCCCACACCTGCATGTTAGTATGAAGCACATTTGAGGCAAAACGTTTACTGCGGCGGCTGGGTTGCGGCTAACCGTTACGAGGAGGATGGATTGGTGAATTGGAATCGTATGGTCCAGAGCATGGCGGGAACGGCGGCGTTGGCGATGGCCGCGAGTTTTCCGATTGCAGCGCAGGTTTCGCCAGCCGGGGGACCGGGAATCCCTGGCAATCCGTCGCCGATGGGGAGTACCTCGGCGATGGCCAAAGAAGCGCAAGGCTGGCTGACGGACCTCATCAAGATCAATACCACGAATCCGCCGGGAAAAGAGCAGATCGCAGCGATGTACGTTGCGGGAGTCCTGGCAAAAGAAGGAATTAAGGCGGAGCTGCTCGATTTGACGCCGGGGCGGAGCGCGGTGGTGGCGCGATTGCAGAGGTCGGCAATGGCGGAGTCTTCGAGGGCGCTCTTGCTGGTGGCGCATTTGGATACCGTGCCAGTGGATAAGTCGCGATGGAGCGTGGATCCGTTCGGGGGGGTAATAAAGGATGGATACATATATGGACGCGGGGCCATTGATGACAAGGGGATGCTGGCGGCCAACCTGGCGGTGTTCATCGAACTGAAGCGTTCGATGGCGCACCTGAACCGCGACGTGATTTTCCTGGCCACGGCGGACGAGGAAACCGGCGGGGACGCCAGCATGCGAATGCTGATTGCCAGGCACTGGGACAAGTTCGCGGCGGGGTTCGCAATCAACGAAGGCGGAAACGTCTTCGTAAACAAGGGGAAAGTGCAGTACACCGGGGTGCAGGCCAGCGAGAAAGTGGCGGCGAACATTGCCGTGATCGCGCGAGGGACTTCGGGGCATGCTTCGCAGCCGACCAAGGACAATCCCGTGATACACCTGGCAGCGGCGGTCGAGAAAATCGGGAATTATTCGGCACCGGTGCACTTCACGTCGATTGTGCGGAGATACTTCGAGGGGCTGGCGCCGCTGGAGGATGACGAGATTGGCAAGTGGATTCGGTCGATGGAAACACCGGACCGCGGAGAGCATGCGCAGCGGGTGATTTCCGATGCCAGCCCGCTGTGGAACTCCATGCTACGGGACACCATTGCGCCGACGGTGCTGACCGCAGGATTCGCGAATAACGTGATTCCGCCGGAGGCGCGGGCCAACCTGAACGTGCGGCTCCTGCCGGGAGACACGATTGATGTGGTTCTGAACGATTTGAACAAGCTGGTGAATGATCCGCAGGTAAGGCTGGAGGTGCAGCCGAACGCAGGACTGGCGGCACCGCCGTCGTCCCTGGAATCGGATTTTTATGGGTTGATCACCAAGGTGGTGACGCAGGAATTCGGCGGAGCGCCGGCGCTGCCGTTTCAATCCACCTGGCTGACGGATTCGGCGCAGTTGCGGCTGCACAACGTGCAAGCCTACGGGCTGGTGCCGTTTCCGCTGGCGCAGGAAGATTTGAAACGGATGCACGGAGACGATGAACGGATACCGCTGGCGGCGTTCGACAAGGGTGTCGATGTGCTGGTCAAGATTGTTAAGGGATTCGCAGTAACGCACTAGCGAAGAAGAGCTGCGCATCGCCGGCGGGGAAAAAGGCAGTCACTATTTCGTATGCTTCCCGTAAAGAATGAAAGCGATCTAGAATCATTGTCGTGAGTTTCCGGCATTCCAAAATAGTTTGCACCATCGGGCCGGCCAGCCGTTCGCCGAAGATGATTGACGGTCTGTTGAGGGCTGGGATGGACGTGGCGCGGCTGAATTTCTCGCACGGGTCGCACGAGGAGCATGCCAAAAACATCTCCATGCTGCGGGCTGCGGCCGTCGAGCACGAAAAGCCTATTGCCATCCTTGCTGACCTGCAGGGGCCAAAAATCCGTACCGGGCCGCTGGCGGGCGGCGGGCCGGTGCTACTGCGCGCCGGGCAAGAGTTCGTGATCACCACCGCAAGAGTGCTGGGCGATTCGACACGGGT